>ERZ808035.914-NODE-914-length-19888-cov-27.646610_pt1 | contig 19888 bp, 25 predicted proteins | sample MGYA00380189_ERZ808035 | MGnify/ENA primary metagenome ERZ808035 (study PRJEB31490, sample SAMN06133407) | mouse gut metagenome | isolation source: M5_1 | host: mice | place: China: Chengdu | collected 2015-05 ...
AGTTTAAACAAACTTTATATTGCTTTAGAAACGGCAACCTACATCTGAAGTATATCAGAATTGTAAATTCCCATTTAGCGGACTATATAAAAAGTATTCCATAACCATCTATACGTGGTTTACGGAATGCTTACTTTATAACAATTAGGTTTACACTCGTTTATTTTGACGGTGCAAAGTTACTCATGCTATCTGGCTCCCACAACGGGCAATAGTGCACATTTTCAAGAAAATGACGTTTTCAAGAAAAAAAATATCCCTACAAACTTAGACTATGCCAAGTTTCGTAGGGATTTTGGAGGGTATAAACATTAGATTACTTTGTCCAGTGGTAGTGACTGTCGAGCATCAGGAAGATAGCCAAGCCGAAAATAACGAGTCCAAGGACAAAGAAGAACCAGAAGAAATACTGCACATAGTGTCCGAGGTAGGTTCCGTCGTACTCCTTGTACCTTTCCTGAACCCTTCTACGTTCTTCATAAAACATTTGATTGACCTCACGGATATGCTTCTGCATCTGAGTGGTCATCCATTCATGTTGTTTGTCGAACATGTCCTGAATCTTCTTCCAGTCAACATCATCGACTCTGACTGAAACCTTCAACTTGGTTGGGGCATCCTTCAGAACATTGTCAATGTGGGTATTGATGGTGTCAACCTTACCACTGATAGTGTCAACGGCATTGCCAAGAGCAGTCTGAGCTGAATTGTACTTACGGATGGCAGACTCCAGTTGAAGAGTTGCATTGATCCAAGTGTTGGTCGCTTTGTCAATGTTCTCACTCAACTGCCTGAGTTCAGGCGCACGACTGACAACAGCATCCTCGGCATCATGCTCTTCAATCTCTTCCTGGACTTCGTTCATCATGTCATCGAAGTCAGGCTTCTGCTCGTCATCTTCGATGAGTTCTTCTACATGTTTTGTTCTTCTCATTGATATGTAGGATTTGTCTAACGGTGGAATGAACGTCTTTTCTGCGGTGGCTTGCACATGGCATGAGCCATCTGGAGGCAACGGCGAGCCCGCTCACGCTCGTCTTCGTCATCATCCTTACCCCAACCAGAGGAAGGAGCAGAACCACCACCGCCACAAGATTCGGACACGGTTGTTGCTGCATCAATCATATCAAGGAAGAGAAGCATACCTACATGAGAAATGTCCTCTCTTGATGCAGTCATATCAGAATCAGGAACCTGAACCTCATTGAGGAAGATGTCCTTGACCGTGTTCGGAATATAGATTCTCTTCATTTCACCGCTAACATTGACATTGAAGGCAGTCTTGGTAGCAACTGGCAATGGCTTAGAATTGGACTGGGTAGGTTTCGTTGTCTGAGCAACATGGCGAGCAGGGCGAGCCGGTGAAACGGAAGGTGAAGCAGGTCGCATCTTGACCTGAGTAGGCTTAGGATGCATCTTCTTCCATGTGGCTTCAAGCTGTGATACCATGAACTTTCGACCGATGGCAGAAGCCTTGAACACTGAGGCATTCTTGCCGATGGTGTAGCCCACAAGTTTGCAGTTAGTAGTGTCATACCTTGGATTGACCTCATAGCCTCTCATGCGAAGCATATCAAAGTAACGGTCAATGTCGAAACTATCCATCTTCTGAAGGGTATATTCGCAAAACTCCGCTATATCTTGTTGGCGCATTTCACGAACCTCCTGAGGTTGCTCCCAACCATGCCTTGCGTTGATAATTTCCGCAGCCCTTATTGCTCTGATGTGAACATCGTGAACATCGTTGGTCTTGCCGTCATTATCCACACGGCAACAGTCAAGATGCAGGTGAAGGGTTCCAGACTTGGAATCCCGATGCAAGGCAGCAACACTCATAGAATTGCGGAAATTGGTCTTGACCTTCTCCTTAAAGCCTTTGGGTAAAAGTCCGACTGAATCCAAAGCTTCCAATCCTTCATCAGCGAGGTTTGCCCAGTCATCCAAGGTATAGTTCTCTGACTCTTCCTTGGATGGGGAGAGTACAAACGTGGTCATGAAGCGTTCCAACTTTCGCCCAACAGTCCTGTCCTGTTGATGCAACTGGCAGTGATGCTTCATCCGATACCAGATTTCGGTGGCATCGAGATAGTCAGGCATGTGGTTCACCTTGACCACGGTTGCATCCTCCTTCTCCATTGCGTACCTTGCGGCATTGCCGCCATAGGCTACTGGTCTTGCGAGTATAATCATTCGTCTTCTTGAACTTTGGTCAGTACAGGAGAAGTAAGGTTGTCTTCAATGCTATACCAGTGTTTGATGAGTCGTTCAACGGCTTCAATCCACCACTTCATGAACTTTGGAGATCTGAACATCTTCTGCTTTTCCTCGGGTGAAGCATCGTGCAACTTACTGCGGACTTTTATCAAGTCGGTACGTGCCTCAGTCAGAGAGTTCAGGGCTTTGCTTTCCTCTGGAGTGAGTCGCTGACGTGGGTGATGCTTCTTGCCAGTCTCAACGAGATACTTGCCTATGCTCATACCACATTCCTTAGCGAGTTTTTTCAGTTCCTTCCAGTCCTTATCGGTACAGCGGAAGGAATGCACCCTTGTGGGTGTCTTCTTGATAATCTTCTTTTTCTTAGCCATATCTTTGAATATGATTAAAGGGATGAATATAAATCAGTAAAAAAGAAGGACATAGGTCTGCGAGCCTGCGAGTAGCCCGAGAAACTTTTAGGACTGCATAAATTTGGTCACAAATAATGTAGTACAAAAGGATTTCTCGAAAAGTACCTCTTAAAAATCGGTCCTTTTACCTGCTAAGTTCCCGTCAGGGCTTAGAAAGTCGTTTCGGCTTGCCGTGTTGTCCTGTATCGGTAAACGTCCTTTGGGATGGTTTGGCGGTGCAGGTCGCATTCCTGAGTCCTCAGACGGCTATTTGTTGCCGTTCTGGTTGTAGTAGCCGTTAGGCTTCTGATAGCCGTTGAAAGGCGGTCTTTGATTGCCGTTAGGCTGTTGTGGCTGCTGTCCTCCTTGCTGAGAAGGTATCTGCTCATGCTGCTTCCCTTCATTCTGCTTGCCATCGGCTTCACCTTGGGGAGAAGGGCTGTCAGCAGACTGCGGGGAATTGTTTTCAGGAGGTGATGGTGACTTGTTGCCATCTGCTCCAGACTTACCCACATTGCCACTATCATTAGATTGTGGTGATTGGTGCGACACATTGCCAGTTGTCTGAGGATTGTTGCCCTCGGCAGAGTCATTGGATTTGTCATCGGCAGAAGCAGAACCTTCCTTGTCCTTCTTCTTGTCATCAGGATCCTCAGTGATGATGACCTTGGAGGCAGGAACTTCCGCATGGATGATTGCCGTACTGTCGTTATTGCGCTTTAAGGCAAAGGCATTCGACACGAACTTGGCATCAACATACCAGCCTGAGAGACAATGAAGGGTGTAGATGCGGTTATCTTCCACTTCCTGAGAAGAGAAAATGCCCACAGCCTCCATAGCATCCAACAGCTTTGGAACCGTCTTGCGGTCTTTGTCCCAGAGTTTGGCAAGTTGGGTATTGTCAACCATAACTTGACCTGCCAAGATTTCTACTTGCTTGGTCTTGCTGATTTGCACAAGTTTTGGAACTGGCTCGGCAAGATCCACAAGCGACATGAAGCATTCCATACGGTCAATCTTGTACTTCTTGCTTCGAAGATGCTTCAACTGCTCTTCAGAGAAAGTGAAGCAACGATGTAATTTTTTATCGTCCATAGTCTATGATATTATTGAAATGTAACCGAATAAAGGGAAAAGGAATATGCCATCAAAAAGAAGAGAATCACTGGATAAGTTCAACCAGGGATTTCTTCATGTCATCATCAATGACTCGGTATCGGGCAAAAGCAACGCTGCCTTTGGCATGACCAGACATAGAAGCAACCAAATCAGGGTCTTTGACCATGCGGTAAAGATTACCGATAAAAGTCCTTCGTGCAAGATGAGAGGTAGCCACATCTGAGATTGGCTTCTTCTCTTCAAGCCGTGTCTTAGGGTTAATCACAGTGACAACACGATTTACCTTGGCACGCTTCAAGATTCTACGGATAGCATCGTTGAACTTGAAGTTATAATGCTTGGGGAAGATTGGTTCATCATCACCATGGTCATGGCCATCAAGGATAGCCATAGCCTTGGGGATAAGAGGAACCCTTACAACGTCACCTAACTTGCCCTTGGTCTTGATGGGGATATATTCCAGAACACCGTCAATAATGTTCTTGGGGGTGAAGGTCACAAGATCACTATGACGGCATCCGACCATACACTGAAACACGAACATATCACGATACTCAGCAAGTTCTGCATCATCCGTTAGGTCTGCATCCAGAACTTGGTCACGCTCCTGAATGGTCAGGAAATATGGAGTGCCATAGAGTGCCTTGGGCATGTCATAGCCAAAGAAGGGGTCATTGTTTGTGACTCCCTGCTTTCGTACCCAGTTGCAGACGGTACGCATCAAGGTCATGTTAGTGACGATGGTATTCATAGATATGTCATAGTCAGAAGACAGGAAATCCGCAAACACACGAAGATCATCGGCAGTCATGCTGTCAATGTTCATCGGGTGTTTGTGTTCATCCTCAAAACGAGTAACCTTGTCAATCAGGCATCGGGTGTTGCACTCCTGATGCTTGCCGAAATGCTTGTTCTGAAGGTACCTCTCTGCCCAGATGACAAAGGATTTGCTTACCGCCATGCCACTGCCCATGCAATAGGCATTGGGGTGGTGATAGGCAAATATCAGTCGTCTTAGCCAGTCGGAGTTTGCTCCGATATAGTATTCCCTGGTTATGATACCTGTAATCTCCTTGACCTGTGAGTCAAAGAGGTTTCTGGTATCGTCATCCACAAGATTGACACGGCTCTTGTAGCCCTGTCGTTCTTGGCTCCAGTGATTGGGATTGATCTGAAGTTCGCTTGCGCACTTGACATCAAGCCCTTTGTCACGGACACGGAAGTACACCGAAGCACGGCTGTCAAGGTCGTTCTTCGATGTATCTTTCTGACGTATGTAAGCGGTAACTCTCATTGATATGTCTATGATATGACAAAAGGGAAAGAAGAAACTATCTGCGGAAATGCAGGTGACGATGCTCGGGATAGTCCGAAGCAATGTCCTTCAGCTGCTGTTCAAGTCGCTCGTTCTGGTATGGAGTGAGCGCATGGATAGCCTTGATGCAGACACTCTGCACAAGCAGGGTTCGTCTGCCGATAGTGTTTTCTTGGTCAATGCCCTTGTTGGCATGTGAAATCTCGCACAGTTCATTGAAGGCATCCTTCATACTGTGATAGCCTGTGCCATCCTTGGCATAGGTAACGGCAAGGCTGGCTACCTGAGCCAGTTTGTCGTTGTACTGCTGTTGATTGAAATCCTGATTCATAATACTCATTGATTAGTGGTTGGCAAGTTCATTCAGCTTCTGGGCTGCTGCCTCCTTGGTCTCAGCCTCAGACATGCTGCGGTTCTGACGCATCCACTTCAGAAGTTCAGCCTTCTCAAAGTAGATGAGTTTGCCGTTTGGACGGAAGAAAGGAAGCTCATGACGATGGGTCATCTTGTAGAGACTGCTCTTTGATATACCCATGAAAAGGGCTGCTTCTTCAAGTGTCAATACCTCCTTGGCTGCGCTGAGAGTGTTCTCCAGAACCTCGATGCGATGCTCAAATGACTCTACCTTCAAAAGAAGAGTCTCGTTGTCAATAGTCTTATTCATAATCTTGATATTTAGTTGTTTACGTTATCCTGAATGCTTGGTTTTGAGATAGCAAGCCCCTAAGGGTAGCGGAAACCACTACCTTGAATCAGGGCACTGCTTTTGATGAAATGAAACTGGTTGTTATCCTGAATCGGCTCGTTAGCCGTTATTCGTTATCCTGTATATCTATGACCTTGCGAGGGTGCGTGTTGGTCGCTGCCGTTCGCTTGGTTCGTGGAATCTTCTTGTTCTCGGTGTGTGGCTTGCGACTCCTGAATACCGTCTTGGTATTGGAGATAGCCTTGACCTTTTCCTCAGTCAGCACGTCTGCATAGACTGCGGTTGATTTGAGCGACTTGTGACCCATGAGTTTCTTGGTGGTCTCGATGTCACCAGTAGCCGCTTGGATCAATGTGCCAAAGGTATGTCGGGAGGTATGGAAGGAGATTGTCTTCGTGATACCTACCTTCTTGGCTATTCGTTTGAGAGCTGCATCCACATTGGCATGGGCAGGAAGGTGGAAAACCTTGTCATCCTTCTTGGGTGGCATCCATGCTTCTGCGGTTGAGCAGATTGGGACGGCATTGAGTTCCTTGGTCTTCTTCTGGACGATTACAAGTGTGTTCGTTACCTCGTTCCTCATGATGTTTGACCATCGCAAAGCCCTTATGTCGCTGATGCGTAGTCCTGTAAGGCAAGCGAAGCCAAATGCCAACTGGGTTTCCCTGACTCCGTTAGTCTCTTCGGATGCCATGAAGAGTTTGAGTTCATCGGGTGTAAGGTACAGCTTGTGACCAGACTTTGGCTTGGAGATTGTGTCTTCCTTCTCCAACTGATAGAAGGGGTTTGCCTTCAACTTGCCAGTCTTGACTGCCTTGTTGAATACTGCGACAATGCGTTGCTGCATGTTCCGCAAACTGGCATTACTCAACGGCTTTGCCTTGACTCTCACATACTTCTGAGGTACATAGTCATTCTTCAGCCAAAGAAAGAATGCCTTGAACCATGTCTTATCGAACTTCATCAGAGTGATGTGCGGTCTGCGTTTGGCTTTCAGAAACTCCTTCATGCGTTCTTGAAGGTATTGAGTCTGCTCGACAGTCCTCTTGGAATATTCGGGATTGCCGTCCATCCACTCCATGTAAGTCTGGATCCAGTCAATGACTTCGGGTGAGTCATCGTTGGGAATGTCGGGTACAACCATCAAGTGACCTTTCTCGGGAATGGTCTCGGGATGAAGGACGCGCTCGGCACGAATCTCCTGCGCACGTTTCAAGGTAGCCTCGTTGCGTTCCTTTGTCTCTTGGTTAATCTCAGGGATTAGGTAGAGGGAAAGGAACTCAAACTTGCGCTTGCCATTCTCATAGATGTCAAGATACAGGCTCTTGTTGTCGTTTTCAAGGTCTTTTTGTCGAAGTGTGATGGTCATATCAATGATTGTTATAATTGGTTATACCACTGGGGTGAAACACCACCCTGGTTTATCAAAGGGGGTGATTTCAAGTCACCTCCCTTAACTCTTTGAAGGGGGGTACTTTCAAAGTACATCCTTTACTTGAACATTCCATCAATGAGGTTGATGGCTTCCTCCTTCTTCTTATCTACGATTTTCGCATAGATTTCAGTGGTCTGAATGTTGGTGTGACCCATCAACTTGCTTGTGGTGAACAGGTCTGCGCCAAGTGTCAGCATCATTGTGCCGAAGGTGTGACGTGAACAGTGGAAACTGATGTGCTTCTCTACACCTGCTGCCTCTGCCCATTTGCGAAGGGCTCTGCCTATGACGGTCTGAGTAGTTGGTATATCAAAGAAGGGAGTTGTTATTCCCTTTGGTTTTGGTAACCAACGCTTTGCCTCTTCAGAGAGTGGGATGATGACAGGCTTCTCCGTCTTCTGCATTTCCATGTCAATATACTCGCCCTTGCCGTCAGGAGTCTTGAAAATGTGAATCGGTGCAAGTTTGTACATATCACTGAGTCGCAATCCAGTGAAACAAGCAAAGATGAAGGCTTGCTTGACCTCTGGGCGGTAACTGTCGGTTGCCATGAGGGCTTTAAGTTCCTCAATGGTAAGGTATTCCTTCTTGCCATCCTTTGGCTGAATGCGCTCCTTGGCATCCAGTTCCTTCATTGGATTGTTTCGGATAATACCTTGACGGACAGCATTGTTGAGAGTAGTCGAGAACATGCCGAGGTAACGGCTTGCCGTGTTCTGGCTGATAGGTCTTGGCTCAATGTACTTGCAGTGTGAGTTTGGGAAGGTGCGAAGGAACTTCACATACCCACGGCAGAAATCAGCATTGACCTCTTCAAGGGTGATGAAGGTCTGATTGGACTCTTCAAGATATTTCTCCACGGTGTGAAGCATTTCAACACGACAATGGAGGGTTGACTTCTTGGTGCTGACTCCACCTTCACAATACTTCTTGATCCATCCTGTCAAGAGTTGTGAACCCTGCTTGACGGTTTCCCAGTCTTGCACTCCGTGACCATGGAGAGCCTTGATGCGCTCTGCCTTGATACGTTCTGCGAGTGCCATCGTTTCCTTGTTCTGCTCCTTGCAGAGTGGATTGACCTCAGGAATGATATAGAGTTTCAGATACTCATACTTTCTGACTCCCTTCCAGTAGATGTCAAGATAGATACTCTTGTTGCCATCTGCGAGAGGTTTGAGACGAATCTTAATCGGCTCCTTCAGTTTGACTTGTTTCTTTGGTCTTGCCATGCTTGTTTATATTTTATTTTGGTAATTTACTCCCGAAAGAAGGGAAAATGAATTTTGCAGAGGGTCTGCGAGGGTTGGGCTTTTCGGATGCTGATATATCGTTTCTGCATCGTGATTATGCCTTTGAAAGCATGTGCAAAGATATGAAAATCAAGCCATATATGAGAAACAAATCAGAAACAAAAATCATTTTATTATATCTTTTTAAGAGTCGGTTGAGCAAGAATCGGAAAAATCAAAAAATCGCTTATTCGCTTGATACTAAGCACTTTATTTGTCACTTCCTTTCTTATCCTTTCCAACCAATTTTGGAGGACTAAGATATTTTTGACATCCTGCTCTTCGTTGTTCATGGCGATGTAAACGGAGATGGCGCCGATAATGGCGACTACACCGGCGATGGCATAGCAGAGCTTGACCATGACTGGTACATACTTGACAATTTCCTCCGCCACGGTAGATAGTGCGGTAGTACCGGCTGAATAGTCGCCGGCCGTACTCTGGGCCATTGCCGTGGTACCAGAGAACAAAGTGAGTGCAAGCATCTTCACTTTGGTGGAAACACCTTGGATGAATCCTTTTGCCTTTCGGCACATTTGTTTTACTTTCTGAAACATACTTGATCGTTTTTGAGTTAATATTTATGTATTGGATTGTTAAACAGCCTTATATGCGATAACCGAAAAATGCCGGAAGTACGATGGAGGCCCCGATGATGAACAGGCACGCGCCAAGCAGCGATAAAAAGGATTTGACGATGCCGTCCTCTCCAGTGTTCATCTTGATGTAGATCTGGAAGGCGGACACGATGACCAGAACGGATGCGATGGAGTAGCATATATACAGGACATACAGCATCATCGTGACCACGAAGTCGTGCATCGTGGCCAGCGCATCCGCTCCCCAGCTGTAGTTCACGCTGCCGCTCTTGGCGAAAGCCGCATAGGGTACAAGAATTAACAGGCATACTATCTTTTGCTTAATCGACATGCTACAATTTGTCTTTAATTGGTTTCCAGGCCATCTCCGGACGATTTTCCAGTTTGCCCCTGGAAAGCATCGCCTTGTACATTTCATCTGCACTGAAGCCATCAGACAGGTAGGGCGTGGTTTCCTCCATCTTTTCCTCCGCCTTGGCTTTGAGACGCTCCAGTCTTTCTTCCGGGGTCTCCTTTGTCTCCGGCTTTTTGTCCGCCGGCTTCTGGTCGGTGGCAGAATCGCCGCCTGATGCTGTTTCAGTATCGTATTGCTCGTTGCCGACACGGAACCCGGTTTCACTCTCGCTCACGGCAACACTCTCTTCGTCCTCCAGTGTGCCGAGGTCGAAAACTTCCTCCTCTGTCTTGCCGGTTCTCCTTTTTCCATAGAGATCCTGCATAATGATGACCGCGTAATAAATGAGGTACGCGACCGTCAGAACAATGGCAAAAATGAAATATGATCTCATATCTTTTAGTATGGATATTGAATTTTGTATTAGTTTGATTTCACAAATAAAAAAGGAGAATTTCGAACTACGAAATAATTGTGTATTAAACGGATGTTTTCTTTACAAGATTTATATCGATTTTGAAAATCGTACTATAAAATCGTACTATATCGCCTTAATGAACGGGAAAAATGAAGAAGTCAGGGCATAAAAAAAGCCCTCCGTTCAGGAGGGCTTCCATTGGCAGATTCGCTTTTTTTTAGGTCAGCGTTTCTTGCCTCGCAAGCAATCATTCAGATCCTTGTATTCGCTATATCGGACAGCTTCGTTGCTGACCCGTTCGCCGTATAGTCCGGCTATGGTTTCCACGGTCTTTTGCCCGGCAAGGTCGTTGTCGAGATAACAATGTATATGCAGGTATCTCTGCAGGTACATCAATGCCTTTTTCAGGTTGTTTACGGAGTTCATGACAAGGTAGTCGCAAGGCTGGTCTATACAAATGGTCCAGTTGCATGACTGCTTCAATGTCAGGTAAGACAGAAAGTCCATGAACCCCTCGAACACGCAGACCCGTTCCTGTATCTCTCCGCACTGATGTCCGATCAGGGAGATGTCCTTGTTCTTGATACATCCTTTATAATAGGCGTTGCGCATTTCATATCCGCCCGAAACATTACCGAACGCGAGGGCAAAATAATGCCGGTCACGCAATTCATAATGGATTTCCTTGCAGAACATACGTCCTATGTCAGCATCTATTTTCCGGGACTGAAGGTAAGAGTATAACGCGTGATGCCGTAACGGGACGACAATCAGATTTTTCATATCCGATTCCACGGGACGGGGCGGAAGAGCCTGGAAACGGACTTTCGGCAAAGGCATATCGCTGGAATGCCGCCCGATGTATGCCAGTACCTCGCTTACACTTTCAGTCTGGTAAAGGTATTTACCCAATTCCACGAGGTCGCCTCCGGTGGCCGCCCCAAAATCATACCATTCGTTCAACCGGTCATTGACCTTGAACGACGGCGACTGCTCATCCCTTAACGGCGAGAGATACCAGTACTGATCCGATTTAACGTATTGCGCATGGTGGCCGAGCTGCGCCAGAAAGTCCACTATGCGTACCTGTTTTGCTTCTTCTATAGTCATGGCTGTTTTCTTTCACTTGTTCACACGGAAATGGTTTAGTTTAGTTTTATTCCCTATATATATACATACTAAAGTAAACTGAAATATATATGCCCGCGCCCGGCTTCATTCTTCATCAAAAAGCCTTGCTTCCGCGGGGGTCATGTCATAGTAGAACAGCTTGTCCTGCTTGACAACAAGTTTAAGGTTGTCCGTCAGGTACTGCAGCAGTTTTATCATGACACTGCGGCCACGTTTGAAGCCTATGTTTTCATAAGAGGCGATCAGACGTTGCAGTACATTCTCAAAGCCCCTGATGGGTTTGCCGTCAAAGGCAGCGGAAAGGGCTTCCCGGTGCTGCTCGATGCTCAGCTCCGTAAAGCTTGTCCGTTGCCTGGGCTTCGGGGTGTCACCGAACGTGTGCCCTTCGGCGATGACCGGGAGCCCGTTGTCGTCCACGGTGAACGCGAAGGGTTTGAACTCCTTTTCCCGGATATGCAGGGCATGGACTTCACTGACAGACGGATTCTCGTTGCATTTGCTGATGACCAGTACTGTTTCCGCCTTGTTGCTCATCTCCGTACCGATATGGCCTCGTACATTGTTGTCCCCTTTGTTCAGGTGCAGCACGCAATGGATATGCAGGTCGTAACGAGAGGACCATTCCATCATTTTGTTGATTACCTCCACCGATTCGCTGGTGCTGTTGATGTCCAGCATAAGGTCGCGGATACCGTCAATGATAACCAGCCCGTAACCTTTACCCTGACGAAGGGCATAGTCTATCACACTTATACGGACTGTCGGAGAATACTCCCGCAGGCAGATGAAATCAAGGTTCTCGCTGTCTGCTGTGGTAGGAAGCCCGGCCAGACGCAGAATACGTTCCAGCACCGTGTGACAATGATAGCGGCTCTGCTCGGTATCGACATACAGGATCCGGCGTTTGCCTTCCGGCAGATGCGCCCGGTAGTTCAGCACCTGCTTACCTGCCAGGGAAGCGGCGACAAGGGCGGAGACATTGAATGTCTTCTTGGATTTTGCCTTGCCGGTCGATGCACTGAAATTGCCGAGAGTCGCTATGGTCGAATTGTCAATCCAGATAATTTGCGGCGGGGTCTCGTATGTATCCGTCGCCTTGATTTGGGAAGCTGAAAGAATATCTGACAGACGGGTCTCTTCCAATCCCATTCCCGTCTTCTGGTCAGTTCTTCTTTCGTTTTCCATGGCGTTTCTCATTTAAGAAGGGTTGTACTGCTGCCGCCTCGTGTGCCATCCGCGTGGCATCATCGACGGCAAGTTCATGATTCTGCAGGAGCCATTCGTCCAGTTCCTCCTTGGCAAAGTAGATCATCTTGCCGCGAGGCTTGTAGTGAGGAATCTCCTTGTTGGCCGTAAGTTTATACAGCATACTTTCTGATACCCCGATGTACATGCAGGCTTCCGAAAAAGTAAAGACCTTTTTGGTCGCGTAAATGTTCTTTTCCAGCAATTCCACCCGTTCCAGAAAGCTCTCGACCGGTTCCAATTTCCGGATAATCGCTTCAAGGGCCGTGAGCCGTTCGCTCAACCTTTCCATGAATGTCAATCTGTTGGACATATTATTCGTGATTAAATTAGACAATAAGAGATGCACCTCTGTTTGTAACGCGTTGTATACAGAGGCAAAGGTAGAGTGTGAATATCTAAAAGCATTGGATGACAGTATGATACCGGTTTGGTAGCATATCAGTTATCATACTTTTGCTTTTCACATGGTTGACTTCTTAGCACTTCCTTTCATTCCTTCAGTTGGCTTACAAACTTTCTGATATTGTAAGCGGTTGAAGTCATTTTGTTCCTGACCAACGAAAGCGTGGTGGATATGCTCGTTGCGGATATGAAGTGCGAGCCGTCCTTGGATTGCAGGAAACGCCCTCTTTCGAGGACTGATTGCCAGTAAGGCTGAATGAATGAATTCTCAAGAAGGGCATCGAACAGGATAGCCACACGGCGCACGCTGTTCACCCGAAGACAGAAACCTATCTTGCAGGAGAAGAGAGATTCCATGTCGTCAATAGTTACGGGAGAACAGAACAGATGATAAGTATTGGCGCAAGAAACGATACCGGCCAGTTGTTTGCGCGAAAGACTGCAGTCAAAAGAAAGAAATGAAAACTTTGCCGGATTACAATCGGAAGATGCCAGTTCCGATGTGTCATACTTCCGCTTTAGTTCCATGCACTCCTCGAAAGAGAGGCTCGGGGCGGAAAAAAGCGGTTGGATAAGGTAGGGGCAGTCGGTCAGCAGTCCCTTGACGATGTGGATGTTCATTTCGTGGCAGTTCCGACAGACCGCGTTATCGCAGTCAATATACCGGTGACTGTTCACAAAATCCTCCACATAACGGCGATACTGTTTGCCGTGGATTTTGACCTCCTGGAGATAAACTGTTTTTGCTTCGGTAAGCAGGGCGAAAAGTTCTTCCGCCACGTCCTGTGCCGATTCAATGTGATGCGGGTGTTTGCTCCCCTCAAAAAGAGAGAAGGCCTTTGTCAGCTCTTGTCATGTCGATTTACATTTTATTGGTTTATAATAATATATCATCATAAAGGTATCGTTTTTCGATTGTATCTGCAATCGATGACGCCCTTAAAATATCTACTTGTAAATTTGACATGATATGGTATATCATTGGTCACTCAAACAATCCGTTGACCAGGTTGACCGCATCATCCTTTTTCTGGTTGATGATTTTGGCGTACACCTGTGTCATTTTCACGTCAGCATGGCCGAGCAGCTTGGATGTCGTATATAAGTCTGCTCCGAGTGTCAGCATCATCGTCGCGAACGTGTGCCGCGCCGTATGGAATGTAAAACGCTTGTTTATTCCCGCCGCTTTTGCCCATGGTTTGATAAGAATATTGACCATTGCTGGGGACGGCAGGTCAAACACATGGTCATCAGGAGTTTTGTCTCCACGCGCAGGCATCCACTTCAACGCTTCCGGGGAAAGCGGAAGATAAATCGGTTCCTTGGTTTTCTGCATTGAAACCGACAGACGGTATTGTCCACGATCAACGAATACATCTTTCCATTGCAACTTGATTATATCACTGATTCGCAGACCGCAGAAACAAGAGAACAGATAGGCACCTTTCACGGATTCATTTTTCATCGGGGTTGCGATCAATGCACGCACCTCTTCAATGGTCATGTATGACCGTTTGCTTTCAGGCAGACGGATCTTTTCCGACTTGCTGATTTTCGTGAAAGGATTGGACTTGATGATCTCGGCCCTGACAGCCGCATTCAAGGCTCCGTTCAATACCCGGTAATAAGTATGCAGTGTGTAATTCGACACTCGTTTGCCTCTGGAACGGTATTCGGACTGAAGGTAGTCAAGATAATTCTGGCAGAATGTCTTGTCTATTTGATCCATCAACATACGTTCTCCCGCATAATCCTTCAAGATGCGTATAGTGATGTCAATTTGATAACCGTCCTTTTTGCCACGCTTGGCCTGGTTCTCCTTGTAGGTATTCATCCAGTCAAGCAGGTAAACTCTCTCTTTGGTTTCTATACCGGCCTCGCCGTTGGTCAGCTCGATAATACGTTTGGACTTGATGGCATTGGCGGCATTCATAGTCGCCTGATTCTGCCGACGGGCATTGTTATCCGTTTCCGGAATGAGATACAACTTAAGATATTCGTATGTTCGTTTTCCGAAACGGTATATATCAAGATACAGACTTTGGCTTCCATCTGCCAGCTTCTTTGTCCGAAGGCGGACAGGCTCTTTTACTTTTGTAGGCTTCTTTACTCGTGGCATATCGATCCCTTCATAATTTTGTTTCTGTTGCAAAGATATGAATAAAGGTCGATATTGAGAAACAAACGAGAAACAAAATTGTACCGAAAAAGAACCAATCAACTGAAAAGAAAGAAAACAACTGAAAACATCAAGTACACTATAATCAATTGTAAATAAGCGGTTTTATTTGCACTTGTTTAGCTCTTGTTTTCATTTTAGGGCTTTACTTTATAAATCTGGAAATTTTCAAAGATGACAAGAACGGCATAGTGGTTCTCACGCTATAAGCGTGGGCTGCTATTACCATATCTGTCATCAAAGGTTTTCTCAGGGCCTTCACTCAAAGATGTTGTAGTATTGCAGTTCCCACGCTTTGCATTTTTACAACCGCCTGTATCGGGAGCTGGCAGGCATCCAACATCCTATTTAATATGGAACAACATTTCTGCCAAAGCTACGGTACGCCCCTGACCGATGAGAACAGAGGGACAAATGCGGACGGAAGCCGCAGCATCGTGTCCGATACGCAAAACATTGCCGCTTGCGGCCTCTACTGCGGAGCTTGCCGCAAGTTCCTGACCGGGAAATGTCCCGGATGCAAGCAAAACGACAAGGCGGGATGGTGCAAAATCCGCTCGTGCTGTCTGGCAAACAAGTTCAACACCTGCGCCGAATGCCCGCGCAATGTGCAAACGTGCAAAGTGTACTCCAACTGGATAGGAAAGATTTTCGCTTTCCTGTTCAAGTCCGACCGCCCTGCCTGCATCCGCTACATCAAGGAGCATGGCGAACAAGCCTTTGCCGAAGAGATGACCCGACGGAAATGTCAAACCATGAAAAAGAAATAAACATGAAGAACGAAGTATTATATCTGCTGCTGAACGACTACGCCAACCACGAAACAGTCTATCTTTCGGAAGCCATCGCCTCCGACGAAACGACTCTGAAAGCCAACCCGAAGTATGTTAACAAGGTGGTTGCCCCGACACTGGAACCGGTGCAATCCATCGGAGGCCTCCGCACCCTGCCTGACTATTCGTTCGACACCATGCCCGACGACTATGCCGCCTTGGTGCTGATTGGCGGCTTCGGCTGGAGCACGCCTGTTGCCGAAAAGGTGGTGCCGATTGTCCGGCAAGCCATAGAGAGGGGCAAGATTGTCGGCGCCATCTGCAACGCTGCCTCGTTCATGGCCCGGCACGGCTTCCTGAACGCGGTGAAGCATACCGGCAACGGATTGGCACAACTGAAACTCTGGGGCGGTGACAACTATACCCATCCTGATGGCTATATCCACACCCAAGCCGTCAGCGACCACAACATCGTAACAGCCAACGGTTCCGCCACCATGGAGTTTGCCAAAGAGCTCTTGCTGCTGCTCGAGAACGATACGCCGGAGCGCATCGAAATGTACTACCAATTCAACAAACAAGGTTTCTGCGCCCTGTTCCCCCAAGACGATGATACTGAATAGGCGTAATGCCCGTAGTCTTTTTGAACAGCAGGCTGAAATATTGCACACCACATTCTATATTTATACCGTTTTTCCGGAAATCATGTAATCGGGGTTATAACATCTGTAATTCGTCTACAATCCAGCCGTGCGTTTCCCGCTATCTTTGCAACCGGAAACCAAGTAGAAAAGATTTCATTAAAATCACATCAACCATGAGACGGACTACCTTTTTAACAGCCGCCTTCCTCTGCCTTTTCGGCCTGACGGAAAGCCCGGCACAGAACACTCAAAACAACAAGAATATGGAAAAACTGAATCTGACACAGGAATGGGACAAGACGTTCCCGAAAAGCGACAAGGTGAACCACAGCAAAGTGACCTTCGTCAACCGCTACGGCATCACGCTCGCCGCCGACTTGTATGTACCGAAAACAACCACCGAAGACAAACTGCCCGCCGTTGCCGTCAGCGGCCCGTTCGGAGCCGTGAAAGAGCAATCGTCGGGACTGTATGCCCAGACACTCGCGGAGCGTGGCTTTCTGGCAATCGCCTTCGACCCCTCGTTTACGGGCGAGAGTGGCGGACAGCCCCGCTACGTGGCTTCGCCGGACATCAATACCGAAGATTTCTCGGCAGCGGTGGATTACCTTGCCACACGTCCCGATGTAGATGCCGGACGCATCGGCATCGTCGGCATCTGCGGCTGGGGAGGCATGGCAATCAACGCGGCAGCCATCGACACACGCATCAAGGCGACTGTGGTTTCCACGATGTACGACATGACCCGCGTCACCGCCAATGGCTACTTCGACTCCGAAGACAGTGCCGACAAGCGAATGGAAAAACGCCGTGCGCTGAACGCCCAACGGACCAAAGACTTCAAAGAGGGCACCTATGCCCTGGCGGGAGGAGTCATCGACCCGCTGCCCGAAGACGCCCCCCAATTCGTGAAAGACTACCACGCCTACTACAAAACCGAACGCGGATACCACCCACGTTCGCTCAACTCCAACTGTGGCTGGAACGTGACCTCTTCCCTCTCCTTCCTGAATATGCCGATATTGGCATACGCCCACGAAATAGAGAACGCGGTACTCATCATCCACGGCGAAAAGGCACACAGCCGCTACTTCAGCGAAGATGCCTTCAAGAAGCTGAAAGGCGACAACAAGGAGCTACTGATTGTCCCCGGAGCCAGCCATACGGATTTGTATGACAACAGGAAAAAGATTCCTTTCGACAAGATAAGTGAATTTTTCAAGAAATATCTGTGTGGCGCATAGTATGGAAAAGACTCGTTAGATTTTTCATACGATTGTCTTTATCATCCAAAACCGATGGTCAATGCCCTGACAGTATAATTCCAACTCCACGCATATATCACCCACATCAAGGCGATGTTCACAAGAAGGCAGGCAAGTAACCCCGTTCCCATATCGCGTTGCTTACGCCGGAACGATGCAGACACGTTTAGAACCTGTACGATAACAAACAACACATTTATCGACAGCAACAAACGGTTTACGGTAACGCCGCCTCCTGCGAAAAGGACAGCAAATGCTATTAGTATTGGGACTATCTGCATAATGGCGATTACCCGTTTTAGTTTATATATCAGGTTCATGGATTTAGTGTTTATTTGTTATGCAACACGGCTACTAAACAATCGGTAACAAAGCCAGCCCAACAGGGACACCGCCGCAAAGCACAGTATAAGAAAAAGATAAGCCCTACGCAAGAACACCTGGTCCGAACGCTCCTTTTCGGCAGTGTTCTTGCGTATCTCTTCCAACTGCTCAACGGAAACATCAGAACGCCGTTCCACACCTTTTCCTTTTTCCACAAGATAATTATAATGTCCCCGCATCCGCTCCCTGTTCAGTTTACGGAGCGCATGGTTCTCCTTATCCCGTTGCAACATATCGTTGATACAGCCTAATGTTCCCATAAGTAAAGATTTTATTATCAGTTTACCAAATACTGTTTATCATCTACAAAAATATAGAAATAACAGTTATTTATTGATAGAAATATCGTAATTTTACAAGTGATAATAAAATTCAGAAAACAGGGAATATGAACTATACAGACAATGAGATATATAGACGCATTCATTTCGCTGTCATGGCGATAGAAAACGGAGCCCGCAAATTGGGCATTTCCGGAAAGGAGATGCACGACAGGCTACAGAAGCAGGGATTAATACATCGCCGTTTAATAAAAAAGTATGAAGACCTTCATACCCAAAGCCTGGACTGGGTGGCCGATGACATTTGCGAAACACTTTTAAATTGGGAGAAAGAAGTATGATTACACTATTTCATGGATCTTATGTGCCTGTTCCAACACCCCTTGTAAAATTAGGTAGGAAGAAGGTGGATTTCGGTCAAGGATTTTATCTTACCAAACTGCAAAAACAGGCTGAATCATGGGCAAGAACAATAGCGGAAAGAAAAGGGCGGAATGCCCAACCCATTTTAACGACCTATTCGTTTGACTACGATACTGTCAAGTCTGCTGGCTATCGTATTAAGATATTCAAATCTTACGACCTTGAATGGCTGGAATATGTGGTGGATTGCCGAAGAGGCGGTACGATGCAGCAGCAATATGACATAGTAGAAGGGGGCATCGCGAATGATAATGTCATCGACACCGTTGAAGACTATGAGAACGGCATTATCACAGCAGAACAAGCACTGGGACAGTTAAGATACAAAGAAGTAAATCATCAGATTTGCATCTTGAATCAAGACATTGTAGATAGGTACTTGCTGTTTATTTCGCCTAAAACACTAAAAATGGAGGATTGATTATGAGAGATACAGTACTTTGGCGCAAACAGAGCCGGATAATCATGTTGTTGGCAGACGCTTTGCAGATTGACGCAGAGCGAGCCCTTGACCTATTTTACACGACTAAAGTCTATCAGCAACTGTCTGACCCAAAATATGGTTTGCAACTGATGAGTGACGATTATATTCTTGAAGAGATTATCAATGAGCTAAGAGATTCACAATGAAGAAAAAAGAAAATTCGAGGAGGTAAATTAAACTGTGTCAGCAAAGACAAGAAATAAAATATTAACTTTGCTACCACAGTTTTTTTTATGAAAGAAGAATTTGATTTTGAAAGTATCAAGAACAAGGCAATCGCCCAACTTAAAGCAGGTAAGCCTTTGTTAGGTAAAGACAGTGCATTTGCTCCTTTATTGGAAAGTATCCTAAATGCAGCCTTGGAAGGTGAGATGGACGCCCATCTTACCGATACAGAACGTCAATTGGGTAATCGCCGTAATGGTAAGATGCAGAAACAGGTTCAGACTCCATTGGGTGAGGTCACGGTTTCTACCCCTCGTGACCGTAATTCAAGTTTTGAGCCTCAGTTTATAAAGAAACGTGAGACCATTCTTGCAGAAGGAGTTGCCGACCGTATAATAGGTCTTTACGCAATGGGGAACAGCACAAGGGAGATCAGTGACTGGATGGAGGAGAACCTTGGTAATCGTGTTTCAGCCGATACAATCAGTGCCATAACCGACCGTGTACTTCCGGAAATCAAGGCATGGAAATCCCGTATGTTGGATTCAGTATATCCAATAGTCTGGATGGATGCCATTCATTATAAAGTGACAGATGAACGCGGTTGTGCCGTATCCCGTGCAATCTA
>ERZ808035.918-NODE-918-length-19769-cov-7.886197_pt1 | contig 19769 bp, 19 predicted proteins | sample MGYA00380189_ERZ808035 | MGnify/ENA primary metagenome ERZ808035 (study PRJEB31490, sample SAMN06133407) | mouse gut metagenome | isolation source: M5_1 | host: mice | place: China: Chengdu | collected 2015-05 ...
TGGCAGATCAGCTGGGGCTGAAAGAGTTTGTGGACCCGTTTACGGGTCGCGAGAACAAGTAGGCGTAATGAAATACCCCTTAAGGGGTGGCCCGTGAAAGAAATGCAGTCGGCAAACCTTTCGGGGCCCCTTAAGGGGCTTCGTCCGTATCATGCCCTTCTAGGGCTTACTCAAGCCTCCGGCTTAGCCGGAGGTTTTGACTATTTTGTCCGCAGGGGCAGGAAGGATTGGAAGTACCAGTCTCCATCTCGATTTCTCAGGGTCAGCACAGAGCTGTCGCCCGTGAGACAGGCCATATCCTCCGAATACCAGCCGGACGCACACTGGAAATACCCGGGGTCCACGTCGCTGACGAAGTTATAATACGCCTCGTACTCCGGAAGATACAGAAACGGGGAACTTCTGGAGTACTCCCTCGCGCCGGGGCCGCTGTAGGGGACGGAGTACAGATACTCCGTGGTGATGTCCATATGCTCTTTCAGACTGGCATCCACGTCCGAGCGGAGGATTTTGCCGATGGGCACGGGCATCCGGTCGCGGGAGATATCCCCAAAGGGCCAGCCCTCCGCCGCCTTCAGCGCCTCAAATTCCGCCTCGCCGGACAGCTCCGCCCCCGGCGAGAAATGCCGCAAAAAGGCGGAGAGGTCCAGCTCCTCCGGCCATCGGTAGTAGCTGGAGACCCAGCAGGTCCGCGGGTTCACATAGAGTCCGCCCTCCCGCTCAAGGGTGGGCCGGAAGGCCTCGTTCACCTGCGCAATCTCCTCCGCCGTCAGAGGAACCGCCCCCTCCGGCAGGAGGGAGCGGATCAGCCACCTTCCCTCCCGGTTCTCCAGCGTCAGCACGGAATGGCCGCCGGTGAGCCGGGCCTCCGTGTCCGTGTACCAGCCGCTCTCACACTGAAAGACCCCCGGGCCGAAGTCGCTGGTGGTGTTGTAGTAGGCGTCAAAATCCTCCAGGCAGTAAAGGCCCGTCGTCCATGGGGCGGTGAGATCCTCCGTTTTGACGCCCGCGTGCTCCGACAAAAAATCGTCCACCCGGCCCCGGGGAAACCGGTGAATGGGCACCGGCATGTCCTCCTGGGGCCGGTCCCGCTCGAAAGACCAATCCTCCAGCTCCACCAGGGCCGCATACTCCTCCCGGCTGACCGTGCCGTCACTGTCGTCGTTCTCCCGGGAGAGAGAGCTGTACTCCAAAAACGCCGACAGGTCGATCTCCTCCGGCGTCCGGTAATAGCAGGTGAAAAAGCTGTCCAGCGGATTTGCCCAGCTCACGTTCTCCTCTTTATCCGTAAAAACGGGCGTAAAGGCCTCGTTCACCCGGGCAATCTCCTCCGCCGTCAGGCGGACCGCCCCCTCGGGCAATTCCGCCGTGGCCCCCGCTCCCTCTGTCTCCGGCACGGCATCCGCGGCGGGCGGGGCCTCCTCCGAAGGTGCCGTCTCCGCCGGCCCCAGTCCGCAGGCGGCCAGCAGCAGAGCCGCCAGCAGGAGCGGCAGGGACAGACTCCACAGTCTCTTCACCTTGTCCTCCTCACCCGTTCTCAATGACAACCTGGCACATCTTCATGGCCTCCAGCGCGTTTTTGTGGCTCTCCGGCGTCACCCCGGCACAGCAGGCGGCGTCCACCACCACCTCTACCTCCGGCAGGAATGACTTGACCAGCAGCGCATTGGAGATTACGCAGATGTCCGTGCACAGGCCGATGAATGTGGCCCTCTCCGCCCCGGGCTGGCCCTGCTTTCGCAGGTCCTCGTCCCGGGCTTTCAGCATGGCTCCCAGATAGCGGCTGCCGAAGCCGTGCTTGTCGATGATCGTCCGGCCCGCGGTATACGCCGTCAGCTGGGGGACGATCTCCCAGCCCTCCGTACCCCAGATGCAGTGGGGAACCGGGAGGTTTCTGCCCTCCTGGGTGTTGAGGTAGTCGGGACTGTGGGTATCCCGGGTGAAGATGATCTCCTCCCCCTGCTCCAGGGCCCTGGCCACCCGGCGGGCGGCATAGGGCACAATAGCCCTGGCCTCCTCCGTCCCCAGGGCTCCGGTCACAAAGTCGTTCTGCATGTCCACAACAATCAGATAATTCATCGTCCAAACCTCCCGGCGTTTTTCCCATTGTACTCTATCGTACCACCGATTGACAAGGGGAAATACGGTTTTTCGCAGGGCAACAGCATTTAAAATTATTCTTAGATGCTGTTGCCCTGTTCCCGTTTCACCGGGATTTGGCAAAAGGGGAGATCCTCAGGTCTCCCCTTTATAGGGATCCAGTACGATGGATACCACACTGCAGAGTATGCCGCCTACGGCAAAGAGCCACCAGGCGGTGCGCCACAGGTTCAGGGACAGCCCCAGACCCACATAAACCGCCGTGGCCAGCATCATGATAGCGGCCTGAATGGTGCCGATGAGGTTCAGCCGGCGCCTGGCCTCCGGGGTGGGATTGTTGTCCCGGTTGTACTTCCAGATGCTGTATTTCTCCTCGTTGATTCCGGCGTGGACAAACGTGGCTACCGCCCCGGCCACAATCAGGAGGAACAGCCCGCAGATCCAGGAGTCCCAGGGTTCCTCCTCGCCAAAGGTATATGACATCAGCGTCATCAGCGCCAGGCCAAAGAGAATTGCCCCTACACCGCCGGCAATGTACCAGACAAATTTCTGGTGAAAGGCGTCCTTTTCCTCCTGGGTGTAAAAGTCGGCGATGACGGGATATCGCTTGCGGAAGTTCTCGTGCTGGATAGCGGAGGCCACGATGGTTACAACACAGACGCAGAGAATCAGCAGGAACGATGCGCCGCACCACATCTCCGGCAGTCCGGCGCCCTCCATCAGAAGGATCAGGCTGACGCCCGCAATCATACCGCCGATGGCCAGGGACATGCGCCTTGCAAAGCGGCTCATAAACCGGTGATATTTGGCGGTGTCCTCCACCCGGCTCTCCTCCACGCTGCCCCGGAGGAGGGTGTCCAGATTTATGTCGTACAGGTCGCAGATGCGCAGCAGGGTGTCCATCTCCGGGAAGCTCTGGCCGCTCTCCCACTTACTGACGGACTGCCGTGAGACCTCCAATTGCTCCGCCAGCTGCTCCTGGGTGACGCCGGCCTGGGCGCGGATGAACTGCAGATTTTCGGAAAATGCCATGGAATAGTCCTCCTTGTGTTTGATGCTCTTCAGCATAGCGGAGCGGAGGCCGCAACGCCAGCGATTTGGTGTTGCGTTTGGAGAAAAACGTGTAAACTTTGGGTTGCATCTCTGAAAACAGGCGCTTTTTTAACCGTCACGTTTCATCGGGATGATGTCGGTGCTATTGTATCATACAGAGAGAGGTGTGGCAAGCATAGCCGGGGAAAAGGACTTGCATGGAGGAGTTTAATTTCTTATAATAGAGGTACGGATTTCATTTCATCCAAAACGGAGGTGTATGACGGTGAAACTTGCCACATCTTCCCAGATGCGGGAGCTGGACAGGCGGGCCATCTGTGACCGGGGCATTCCCTCTATCGACCTGATGGAGAAGGCGGCGGCGTGTGTGGCGGAGGCGGCGCTGGAGCTGCTGCCCGTCCGTCCCGGAAGGGCGCGGGCTGCCGTGCTGTGCGGAGCGGGGAACAACGGCGGAGACGGCATTGCCGCCGCCCGGCTTCTCTTTTTGCAGGGGGTTCACGTCCGGGTTTTCCTGGTAGGCAGATACGAGAAACTGACGCCGGACGCTATGGAGGAGACCCGCCGCCTCAGCGAGTGCGGCGTGGAGCTGGAGCCCTTTGACCGCGCCAGCGGCGACCAGGCCGATTGGATCGCTGCCAGCCATGTGCTGGTGGATGCAATCTTTGGCGTAGGCCTTTCCCGGGAGATTGTACCGGAGTCGGACTTTGCCGCGGCCATCGCCGCAATCAACCGGAGCCGGGGAAAGGTGGTGGCTGCGGATATTGCCAGCGGTGTGGAGGCGGATACGGGCAATGTGATGGGCTGCGCCGTAAAAGCTGACAGGACAGTTACCTTTACACTTCCTAAAGTCGGACAATTTGCAGGAAAAGGTGTGCTGCTGTCCGGGGAGGTGGAGGTCCGGGACATCGGTATTCCAAAAGGCCTGGTGCGGGAAACTGTCTGTCTGGCGCAGACGGCGGACGGGGATTTTGCGCGGGAGGCACTTCCACGCAGAAAGCCGGACGGACACAAGGGCGACTTTGGAAAGCTGCTGATTGTGGGCGGCGCGGTAGGCTATACCGGTGCGCCGTACCTTACGGCCTCGGCTGCGGTCCGGTCCGGCTGCGGGCTTGTATATCTGGGGGTGCCGGACAGCATCTGGGAGATTGAGACTGTCCGGTGTGTCTCCGCCATGCCCTTTCCCCTGGCCAGCGGATGGGGTGGAAGGCTCAGCCGGAAGGCCCTTCCGACGATTATGGAGAAGCTGGAGAGCTGCGATGTGCTGGCCGTCGGCCCGGGCCTTGGCAGGAGCGAGGATACCGCCCGATTGGTGCGGGAGATTCTGGAGCGGACGGAAAAGCCGGTGGTATTGGACGCCGACGGCATAAACGCCCTGGAGGGGCATATAGATAGTTTGGACACGCGCCAGGGCAGGGTGACTGTTTTAACGCCCCACGACGGGGAGTTCACCCGTATTGGCGGGGATCTCTCCGGCGGGGATCGGGTGGGAGCGGCCCGGACCTTTGCGCGGGATCACGGATGCATTCTGGTGCTCAAGGGCCACCGTACCGTCACTGCCGTGCCCTCCGGCAATGCGCTGGTAAATACCACCGGCAATTCGGGACTTGCCAAGGGAGGCAGCGGCGATGTGCTCACAGGGATCATTGCGTCCCTCCTGGCCCAGGGTGCTGCGCCGGTTCTGGCTGCGGCGGGGGGCGTGTGGCTCCATGGTCGGGCCGGGGATCTTGCGGCAGAACAGCTGACGGAATACTGCATGGCGCCGGAGGATGTGATCTCCCGGTTTCCAGCAGTATTTCGGGAATTGGGTATGTAGGGATTGACAATATACTGCATTTTTTAGTTTATATATAGGAGATACTGGGTCAACCGGCACGGCGGACAGTGAAGAGTTCATTATAAATCAGTGACAAAAAGGAGGAGACTCGGGTGCGCAGGCGGTTTTGCGTACCAATGATAACCCTGTTGCTGCTGCTCTGCGGATGCAGCGGAACAGGGAATACGGAGACGGTGGATATGCGGCAGCAATACCACGATATGACCGGATGTACCATGGAGGCGACGGTGTCCTGCGGGCAGGAGAATCTGGCGTGGGAGGCTGTGCTGCGATGTGAGTATGTGCCGGATGGGGAGAGCACGGTGGAGGTGTTGGAGCCGTCTTCCATTGCCGGGGTTAAGGCGGTGATGAACGACAGCGACTGGCGGATGGAGTACGATGGCGACTGCCTGGACATCGGTGCCCTGAGCAGCGAGGAGATCAGTCCGGCGGCCTGCCTGCCCCGGCTGATGAACGCCCTGCGGGACGGGTGGCTGCTGGAGGAGAACGAGGAGGACTGGGACGGGACGCCCTGTCTGCGGCTCACCGTGGATCAAAGCGGCCTTCAGGATGGGAAAATCGTCTCTACGGTTTGGCTGCGGCAGGAGGACGGAACGCCGCTCCGGGGCGAGATCGCAGTGGAGGGAGAAATCATTTTAACGGCGGACTTTACGGGTTTCAATTTTTGTGATACAATAGAGCACGCGGAGAAGAGCGGGACGCCTGAGAGCTTTCCGGCTTCGCAGAAGTGATGATTTAAGGTGGCCCTGCGGAATGGACGACACGATTTTGAGAAGGACTTGGGCGGAGATCGACCTGGACGCCCTGGAACATAACTACCGACAGGCCCGGAACCTTATCGGCCCGGGAGTGAAGTACCTGGGAGTGGTCAAGGCGGACGCCTACGGACATGGCGCGTTGCAGATTGCATCCCGGCTGGAGGGGCTGGGGGCGGATTATCTGGCTGTCTCCAGTCTGGACGAGGCCCGGGAGCTGCGCGGCGGCGGGATCCGGTCGCCTATATTGATTTTGGGCCACACTCCGCCGGAGATGGTGCCGCAGCTGATTGCCCATGACATCACACAGGCAGTCTCTGCCCAGGCCAAGGCGGAGGCGTACAGCGCGGCGGCGGCAGAGTGCGGTGGGACGCTGAAAGTGCATATGAAGGTGGACACCGGCATGTCCCGTCTGGGTTTTTTGGTACGGGACGGGCATTTTAACGGCGGCGTGGAGGCCATTGCCAGATCCTGTGACCTGCCGCATCTGGAGGCGGAGGGGATTTTTACCCATTTCTCCGTGGCCGACGAGGACGCTGTGTCCCACCGGGACTACACCAGGCGGCAGTTTGCGCTTTTTATCCGGGTGCTGGAGGCGCTGGAGGCCTGCGGCAGGAGGTTTGCCCTGCGCCACTGTGCCAACAGCGGCGCGCTGGCCAGATATCCGGAGATGTACCTGGATATGGTGCGGCCCGGTATCGCGCTGTACGGGGCGGGGGTGGACCGGGAGCGGCTGGAGCTGCAGCCGGTGATGTCTCTGAAGTCGAGTATCTCCACCATCAAGGTCTTTGACCCGGAGACGGATATCAGCTACGGAAGAACCTTTCGTACCGGGAAGAGAACCCGGGTGGGGGTGCTGCCCATCGGCTATGCCGACGGGCTGTTCCGGGGATTGTCCAACCGCATGGCGGTGCAGACCGCCGACGGTCCCGCCGCCGTTCTGGGGCGGATCTGCATGGATATGACCATGGCGGATCTGTCCGACCTGCCGGGCGTTCACGTGGGCGACGAGGTGGAGATCTTCGGGAAGCGCCAGCCGGCAGACGATCTGGCGGCGGTATTGGGAACCATTCCCTATGAGCTGACCTGCGCGGTCAGCAAACGGGTGCCCCGGCTGTACATGCAGGGGGGCCAGGTGGTGGAGCGGAGCCTGCGGCTCCTGCTTTGAACGGCAGACAGAGTGTGTACACTCCGGCCCTGTCCTGCGCATAGGATACTGCGGGGCGGAGACACCGGAATTTTACCTGCACGGCGGCGTATAAATTCCGGAGCTGCGTGGGAGAATGAAAGTGGCCTCACCGAAGGGCTTTCGGTGACGGGTACTTCTTTCGGCGGAGTGTGAACTTTGTGGATACGAGTGTCAAGCGCGGCGATATTTACTATGCCGATCTCTCCCCGGTGGTGGGCAGCGAACAGGGCGGCGTCCGGCCGGTTCTGATTATTCAGAACGACACCGGAAACCGTTACAGCCCCACCGTGATTGCGGCGGCCATTACCTCACAGACAGGCAAGGCCCGGCTGCCGACACATATTGACCTCCCCGTGGATCAGAGCTGCGGCCTGAGCCGGGACTCCGTGGTTTTGCTGGAGCAGGTGCGGACCCTGGACAAAAAGCGGCTGCGGGAGCGCATGGGCCACGTGGAAGAGCATGTGATGGAAAAAGTCGATACGGCCATTGCGGTGAGCTTTGGTCTGCCGCACGATCAACTGGTCTGAGCGGTTTTATACTGAGGAAGGAAACCGGATCGACCCGCCGCAGGTGCGGCGTCAGGCGTTTCGCAGAGGCGAGACCCTGAAATCGGCGGAATTTACTTCCGGCGATTTGCGTGAGATGGAAAGGGTTCCCGCGGCGGTCCGAAGGAGCGGCGTGGGAAAGCGGTACGGCCATTGCGGTGAGTTTTGGTTTGCCGCACGATCAACTGGTCTGCGTCGTCTGTTCTCCCGGAGAGGAATCTCCTTTCCGGGAGAGCGGTTTTCCCATACAAAGGAGGTACATAATGAAAAAGAAGAGATGGTTTTTCCGGATGACGGCTGCGGCGGCTCTGTGCGGTCTGCTGATGACCTCGGCGTTGGCGGCGGAGGCCGGTTCTCCCCAGGATCCACTGGTGACGCTGAGTTATTTGCAGGAGACGTTTTTAAACACGGTCCTGGCCCGTGTGGATGAAAAGATCTCCGCACGAAATTCCCAGCTTCTCCAGCAGATGGGGGGACAGAGCCCCGGCATCGGCGGCGCTTCCACGGCGTATTCCTTCACTGTGGTGACGCTCTCCAACGGGCAGACCCTTACGGGAGGCATTGGCTGTGAGGTGATGCTGCGGGTGGGATCCGCCGTCTGTGCAGCGCCCTCCGCGCCGGGGTTGATTGACGAGACGACTGCCGGGACACTGAACAATGGTGCTGCGCTGGCACAGAACCACCTCTACATGATGACGATTGAGGGCCGGGCCGTCCGCGCCACCGCAGCTACCACAAAGCTGCTGGTACGGGGGGACTATACCGTTGCCTGAACCTGAAATGACATAATCCGCCCCGTCTGCGCATAGATTGGCGCAGACGGGTTTTTCATCCATACCCTCTGGCGGGAAGAGGGCGTGGGTTGGCGCAGTTTTCCGGCGAGGGGGCGGGTATCTGTGAGCGGCGGATATGTGGATAAGTTTCCGATGCTGTGTGACGGCAGGGCAGTTGGGGAGCTGAAGGTGGAACGGGAGCCTCTCTATACCTGGTTTGACGCCCGCTGCCGCCTGCCGGGGGAGGGGCTCTGGTGTGCCTGGGCGGTGGGCGAGAACGGCCCTCTCCGGCTGGGTGTGCTGGAACCGGCGGGACGGGAGGCGGTTATTCGGCGGCGTTTTTCCCACCGGATGACCGAGCCCCTGGGACGGCTGCGCCACGGGGAGATCCGGACCGCCGCAGAGGAGAACAGGGATTCCTGGAGGACTGTCCCGGAGCCGGAGACGCTGTTTCAGGCCCCATGGCTGCGCAAACGGCTGCGGGGGGTAAAGGGAGCTCTGTTCCGGACAGAGGGGGGACGGAAGTATCTGGCGCTGCCCTATGACAGCGGGAGGCCGTTTCCGCTGCCAACCCTGTTTTGCCTGGCCAGCATCCGGTCGGTCAATGGGGAACGATATGCAGTATTTGCCTTTGACGGTGAGGAATCCCCGGTATTTTTGTGACGGGGCGTCCGGCATCCGGATGAGGATACGGAAAGAAAAAAGTAAAATTTAGAATTTATGTATACCACATCCGGTGTTTTTGTGTTACAATATCTCAAAACAGCCGGAGGCCTTGGCGTGTCATGAGGCAGCACAGGTGTTTTTTATGCTGTGACAGGCCGCAGAGCACCGACTGTATTTCCAAAAGGGCGGATGACAGCAGGAGAAACAATGCCGGCAGAGCTCCGGTAGAAATGGGAGGCCTTTTAATGAAATGTCCGTTTTGTGGGTACAGTGAGAGCAAGGTCGTCGATTCCCGCCCCGCCGAGGAGGGGGCCAGCATCCGCCGCCGGAGGGAGTGCCTCTCCTGCGGAAAGCGGTTTACCACCTATGAGACGGTGGAGAGCCTCCCCATGGTGGTTATGAAGAAGGACGGCAGCCGCCAGAGCTTTGACCGGAGGAAGGTGCTCTCCGGCATGATCCGCGCCTGTGAGAAGCGGCCGGTGCCCCTGGCGGACCTGGAGCGGATTGCCGGGGAGATTGAGCAGGACCTCCAGAATACCATGGAGCGGGAGATCAGCACCGAGGATGTGGGCGAGAAGGTGATGGAGCGCCTGCGGAAGGTGGATCAGGTGGCCTATGTCCGCTTTGCCTCCGTATACCGCCAGTTCAAGGATATCGATACCTTCAAGGAGGAGCTGAACAAGCTGCTGCTGGAGGACGACTGACCGCTTGGTGGAGCAGGTTTCGGAAATAGGGAGAGAAGAGAAATACAGCCATAGAGAATTGCGGGATGGGATGAACCGGCGCCGTACCCTCAGGCCGGCCGAACCCGGGCCCTCTGGGGCGGGTCCGGCGCGTGACAGGGACAACAACGCAGTCTCAGCGGGAAAACGTCTGCCGAGGCTGCGTTTTGGCACATTTCGGACCGGCGCTAAAGGATGTTGCGGATGCTGAACTGTTCCATCTCGGCCAGCAGCCGCAGCTGCTCCCGCAGTCCGGCCAGTTCCGCCCGAAATTCCGAGAGCTCCCGTGTGGCGGCAAAGGCCAGGCACCGGCGATACATGGTCTCCGCCTCGTCCACAGCGCTGTGCTGGGAGACGATGTGGAGATAGGTCTGGCGTCCGCTCCAGTCCCCGTAGCACTGTGAGAGAAGGGCGGAGGCCCCGGCCCAGTTCTCCGCCTGCGCCATGGCGTCGGCCTGGTGCAGCAGCGTTTGCCAGCGGTCGGTATCGCGGGTGATGTTTCCCCCGTTCCACAGGGCAAAGGCCAGAAGGCATGCCAGAAGGGACAGAGGCGGCAGCGTTCCCCTCATTGGTGGTTCTCCTTTTTTATACAGGATATCCGGCCCTGCTCGTCCAGGGTCAGCAGAAAGACCTCACTGGGGGAGGAGAACTGCCGCTCCAGCAGCCGTTCCTCCAGCCAGGCGGTATCCCTGCCGCAGGCGGCCAGGTTTTTTTGCAGGACGCGTCCGTCGTTGATTAAGACGGTGGGCAGTACCACGGCGTCCTCCACGTCTACTTGGAGCTGTGCCGCGGTGGGGGGCTGCTGGCGTGCCCAGGGAAGGACGGACAATTGCCCTGAGTTTTCCAATACGGCGTACTTTACGTCCTCCACGCAGGAGATTCCCTGACATCGCAGCTCCTCCAGGAGCTCGTCCAGGGTGTAGCGGTTTTTCTGCATGGCGCGCTGCTGAATAACCCCCTCCCGGATCAGGATGGCCGGGGTGCCGCAGACCAGTTCACGGAACCGGAGGTTCCGCAGGGAGAGCTGGCTGATCAGCATGGAGAGGGCCAGCAGCGTTAAAATCGGGATGATGCCGGCCAGCAGAGGGATGCCGAAGTCCTGCATGGGTACGGTGGCCAGGTCGGAGATCATCATGGTCAGCACCAGTTCACTGGGCTCCAGTTCGCCGATCTGCCGTTTACCCATCAGCCGCAGGCCGATCATGATGAGAAAATAGAGTATTACGGTGCGTGCGAAGGCAGTCATCATAGGCGGGTTCCTCCGTTTGGATAGTTTCTGCCTTTGCTTCAAAAATATTCCGGGATATTGCCTGAAAGACGGGCTTTATCATAGATGCGCAGAGAGAAAGGAGGATTATGGGCCAGGCCCATCAGAAGCGCCAGATCCTGTAATGGAATTAAACTTTACAGGATGACGAGGAGAGGGGAGAATCGAAAATTCGGCGGATGCCCCTCCGTATCCCGCAGATGCGTAACGCAGACCTTGAAATATGCGGGCGACTGCAGAACAAAGAGGCCGCGGCTGCGGAAGAGAGCGACAAATACTGCGCGTTTGTCCTTTTGATTTGAATATCAGGAGGATTACTTGCCATGTGTGGAATTATCGGATTTGCAGGAAGAGCGGACCAGGCCGCTCCCATTCTTCTGGACGGCCTGGAGCGGATGGAATACCGGGGCTATGACTCTGCGGGCATTGCAGTCCGCTCGGAGGAGAGGGGCCTGCAGGTATGTAAGAGCAAGGGCCGTCTGCGGGTGCTGGCAGAACTGACGCACGGAGGGGGAGATCTGGAGGGGACCTTGGGCATCGGGCATACGCGCTGGGCCACCCACGGGGAGCCCAACGACGCCAACGCCCATCCCCATGTCAGCGAAAACGGAAGCATTGCCCTGGTGCACAACGGGATTATAGAAAATTACCTGGAGATCAAGGAACATCTGATGAAGCTGGGGGTCAGCTTCACCTCCGATACGGATTCCGAGGTGGTGGCCCAGCTGCTGGAATACCACTACAACGAGTGCCGCAACATGCTGGAGGCAGTGGGCCGGGTGCTGCGGCGGATTGAGGGCTCCTATGCCTTTGGCATCATCTGCTCCGACTATCCAAACGCCCTGATTGCCGCCCGGAAGGATAGCCCTCTGATTTTGGGAAGGGGAGAAAACGGCAATTTTATCGCATCTGATGTGACGGCCATTATCAAGCATACCCGGGACGTCATCTATATGGAGGACGGCGAGATTGCCGTGGTGACGCCGGACAGCATCGACGTGTTTGACGACGAGCTGCTTCCAATAGACAAAAAGTACAGTATAGTGGACTGGGATGTGTCTGCGGCGGAAAAGGGCGGCTATGCCCACTTCATGTTCAAGGAGATTCTGGAGCAGCCGGAGGCCATTCAAAAGACGGTTTCCCCTCGAATCCGGAATGGGCGGGTTGTGCTGGATGACATCACCCTGACGGAGGAGTACGCCAAAAATATCTCCCATATCTATATGGTGGCCTGCGGTTCCGCCTATCATGCGGGGATTGTGGGCAAGTACGTCTGGGAGCGGCTGCTGCGGCGGCCGGTGGAAGTGGCGCTGGCCTCTGAGTTCCGGTACAGTGAGCCGCTGGTGGATGAGAACACGCTGGTCATCACCATCAGCCAGTCCGGTGAGACGCTGGACACCATGGCCGCACTGCGGGAGGCAAAACGGCTTGGAGGCAGGACGCTGGCCATCTGCAATGTGGTGGGCAGCTCCATCGCCCGGGAAGCGGACGACGTGCTGTACACCTGGGCCGGGCCGGAGATTGCCGTGGCCACCAGCAAGGGGTATTCCACCCAGCTGGCGGCGCTGAACCTGGTAGGGCTGTATCTGGCGGATCTGCTGGGGACAGTTGAAAAGAGCGAGTACGACGCGATTCTGGCGGAGATGCAGGCCCTGCCGGAGAAGATGCGGCAGTACCTCCGGGATTTCCAGGACACCCAGTATTTCGCCTCCCGGTACTTCAACCACAACTCTGTGTTCTATATTGGCCGGAACCTTGACTACGCCATGGGACTGGAGGGATCTTTGAAACTGAAGGAGATCAGCTATGTCCACTCCGAGGCCTACGCCTCCGGCGAGCTGAAACACGGCACCATCTCCCTCATTGAGCCGGGGACGCTGGTGGTGGCCCTGGGCACCTACGGCCCGCTGTTCGACAAGGCCATGAGCAACGTGGTGGAGGTGAAGGCGCGGGGGGCGGAGGTGTTGGCCGTCACCACGGAGCGTTTTCGGGAGAGGATGGCGAAAACCGCCGATGCGGTGATTGCCGTGCCGGATACCCATCCCATTCTCCAGCCCTCCCTTGGCATTGTACCCCTGCAGCTGTTCGCCTACTATGTGGCGCTGCAGCGGGGATGTGATATCGACAAGCCCCGGAACCTGGCAAAATCGGTTACTGTGGAATGATCCCGCTTCCGCCCGCGCCAAAAGGCGCGGGCGGTTTTTGTAGGACAGGATTATTTTCAAAAAATTCCTCTTGACTCTCACCCCGGGGGAGGGCTTATGCTGTTTTTGAGCTCAAAAATCATACTGTTTCTTGATCAAAAGGTTTCAAAACCTTTTGATTGCGGCGTTACACGCCGCCGCGCCTGCGGCGCGCCAAGAAAAGTATGGACGTCATTCTTGACGGCTTCGCCGCAGGGCCGCAGAATGCGGCCCTATAAAACGGTTAAACCGTTTTATCAAGAATTAGTATCACATCGATGTGGAGGACACGCCATGCTGAAGATCGGCGAATTTTCAAAACTGTCCAGGGTTAGCATCCGCCTGCTGCGCCAGTACGACGAGAGCGGCCTGCTCACGCCGGAGACCACCGACCCCTTCACCGGCTACCGCTATTACAGCGAGTACCAGCTCCCAACGGCAAACCGGATCACGGCATTAAAGGATATGGGCTTTACACAAAGCGCCATCTCCGAGGTGCTGGACTGTTACGATGATCCGGGATCGCTGGAGCGGTGCCTGCGCCTGAAACGGGCGGAGGCGGCCTCGTCGCTGGCGGAGGCGGAACGGCGCCTGCGGCTCCTGGACACAGCCTTGGAACGGCTGAGAAAGGGCGAGACAATGAAATACGATGTGACTGTCAAGACAATTCCGGAGCGGACTGTGGCCAGCGTCCGGCAGATCATCCCCAGCTACGACCGGGAGGGGGACCTGTGGGGTATCTACTGCCAGGAGACCGCCCGGATGAACATCCAGGACGGGGACCCGGTGCTCTGTGCTGCCGTGTATTGGGACCGGGAGTACAAGGAGAACGACGTGGATGTGGAGATTCAAAAGACCGTAAAGGGGGCGTATCCCGACACGGAGCATGTGAAATTCAAGACCGTGCCGGCAGTACAGGTGGCCTCCACCACCTTCCGGGGCAGTTATGAGCAGATGACGAAGGCTAACGAGGCTGTGGCTGCCTGGGTGAGGGAGAACGGCTACGCCTTTGACGGCGCCGCTTTCTTCATCTACCACGTCAGCCCCCACGACACCCGGAATCCCGACGAGTTTCTGACGGAGGTCTGCTATCCTGTGAGCCGGAAATAAGAAATCGTCCCTTAGGCCTGCGGACGGGGCGGAGGGCTCTGCCCCGTCTGTTTTAGCCGGTTGACAATGTGTCTCCGGCGGTGTAGCATAGAGGGCGCACACAGGGGAGGAATGGGATATGGCATTTGATTTCAAGCGGGAATACCGGGAGTTCTATCTGCCAAAGGGCACACCGGAGCTGGTGACGGTGCCAATCACGAATTATATTGCCGTCCGCGGCCAGGGAGACCCCAATGAGGAGGGCGGCGCCTACAAGCAGGCCATTGGAGTTCTTTACGCAGTGGCGTATACCCTGCGGATGAGCGGGAGGAGCGGGCACAAAATTGAGGGCTTTTTTGACTATGTAGTTCCACCGCTGGAGGGCTTCTGGCAGCAGGCGGGAAGCGTACAATTTGATGGTCGGGACAAGGCGTCCTTCCTCTGGACCTCCGTCATCCGTCTGCCGGATTTTGTGACGGAGGCCGACTTTACCTGGGCGGTGGAGACCGCCTCCCGGAAGAAAGGCTTGGACTGTTCCGCTGCGGAGTTCCTGACGGTGGAGGAGGGGCTGTGCGTCCAGATAATGCACATCGGGCCCTATGATGACGAGCCAAGATCCGTGGCGCTGATGGACGCTTTTCTTGCGGAGAAGGGGTATGCCGCCGATTTCGGCGGACTTCGGCTCCACCATGAGATCTATCTGTCCGACGCCAGGAAAGTTCTGCCGGAGAGGAGAAAGACGGTTATCCGTCATCCGGTTCGCAAAATTTAGAAGCTGAACCAATCGGCAAGGTGCGTGTATGGGCGAGAAGATTTTTTGGCCGGCAAGGAAGAAACGCGCGGGAATCCCGGCGGATTTCAAGCGTTTATGACGCAGTCCGGCCGGAAAACTTTCTGTCCGGACGCGTGCTGCCACCGATTGGTTCAGCTTCTTAGAGAGCATGGGCGGAATCCTCGTGGATTCCGCTCATATTTTTGTTGACATATATAGATTATCAATATATACTTATATATAGATAACCGATATAAAGGGGAGGAGACCGGGATGGAACTGGACAAGGGCCTGGTCAGCGGCAGCATGGCCATGCTGGTGCTGAAGCTGCTGGAGGACGGAGACAAGTACGGCTACCAGATGATCGAGGAGCTGCGCCGCCGCTCCGACGACACCTTTCACCTGCGGGCCGGGACGCTGTACCCCCTGCTCCACGGCCTGGAGGAGAAGGGACTGGTGACCGCCTACGAGGGGGAGGCTGCCGCCGGGAAGCCCCGGCGGTACTATCACCTGACGAAGCAGGGTCGGGGGGCCCTGCGGGAGAAGGAGACGGCGTGGAACGACTACGCCCGGGCCGTGGGCCGGGTTCTGAGAGGGGGCGCCTGCCTTGCCTGAGACCATTCAAGCGTATATTGAGGCGGTGGAGGAACAGATTCGATGGAGGCGGGCCCGGGGCGTGGTGTCCATGGAGCTGCGCCGCCATCTGGAGGACCAGCGGGACGCCTTCGCGGCGGAGGGCCGGGAGGACGCGGAGCATCTGGCGGTGGAGGAGATGGGGGACCCGGTGACGTTGGGCACGGAGCTGGACCGGCTCCACCGGCCCCGGCCCCAGTGGGGACTGCTGGGGCTGACCATTGCCCTGGCCTGCGTGGGGGCGCTTCTGCGGGTGTGGCTCACCCGAAACGAGGGACTTGACGCCGTCAGCCCGGTCAGGGCCGCGCTGGCGCTGGTGTTGGGGACGGCGACCCTGCTGGGCGCCTATTTTCTGGATTTTACATCTCTGGCCCGCCATGCAAGGGGCATCTACGCGGGGGCCCTGGCGGCGGGAGTGCTGTCCTGGTGGCTGCTGCCCACCGTGAACCAGGCGGCCTACTATACACGATATGTCATTCTGCTCTATCCGGTGGTGTACGCACTCTGGCTGTACAGCTGCCGGGGAAGCGGGTGGAGCGATTTTATCCTGGCCGTCGCCGGAGGGATTCCCCTGGCGGCAATCTGTCTGCTGGCCCCCTTTACGTTTGGGCTGCTGGTTCTGCTGGTGTGCGGCCTGGTTTCGCTGCTGTGCGCGATCCGCATGGGGTGGTTTGGCCCCAGGCGGTGGAAATTTGCCGGGACCGCCCTGGCTCTGGCCGCGGGAATGCCGGCCCTCTTCTTTGGAATGGGCTATGGGCAGTACTTTCTCGACAGACTGCGCCTGGCGCTTCATCCGGAGCTGGACCCCCTCGGAGGCGGGTATTGGGGCTGGATGACAAAAATGTGCCTGCGGGATGCCCCGTTCATTCGTCGGGATGGACACGACTCGTTTGGAATCGCCAGTGGCGGCAGAGTATACGGCGGTCTCTTTGGTGGGGAGCAGGGCTATGTGGAATTTAGCACGGATCAGGAGTTTCTGCCGCTGAAGCTATTGATGAGATGGGGCTGGCTGGCCTATCTCCTGCTGATGGGGGCCATTGCCGCCCTGCTGGTCTGGCTCCTGGTCCGCTGCCTGCGGCAGAGGCAGCAGCTTGGGCGGCTGACGGCGCTGGCGGTGGTGCTGGGCCTGGGGCTGGAGACGCTGTTCAGCGCCGCGCTGAACCTGGGCTTTACGATTTTTTCATCCCATCTGCCCCTTGTGGTGGGAAACCTGCATACGGTGATCGACATGGCCCTCATTGGGCTGGCGCTGTCCGTGTTCCGTGGCGGCGGCGTCCTGCGGGACGAGCCGGCAGGGGAAGCGCGGCGGCAGGTGTTTCCGTGGCGGGTAAAAATATCGATTATTTCGACAAAAGAGACATGATCTTTTGTGAGTTTTTCCAAAATTGGAAAATGGATGAAACAAACCGGCCTCTCCAAACGTCTTTATAATCAGAGAGATTATAGACAGAGGTTGATAGAATGGACAGACGGCACGCGCTGAGCGTGATGGGATTGTTTCTGGCGGCGGCCCTGGCCCTTGGTCTGGCCCGGTGGGGGGACGGCCAGCTTTGGGGCACCGCGGAGGACCGCCTGCCAAAGCCAACGGCAGAGCCGGTGCTGGATGCTGACGAGGCCCGGCAGATTCTGCGTACATATTTTATGGACCATTACAGCGAGGCCAGCAGCTCCGCCATCTACACGGATCTGACCCACGACGGCGTGGAGGAGCTCCTGGTTCTGGCTGCAGCGGACGGTCGGAGCGGCGAGCCGGCGTCCCTCCACGGCGGGACCCTGGATGTGGAAGAGTTTACCCGGGCGCAGGTGACGGTGCTACGGGCGGGGGAAAACGGGGAGGTCTTTCCGATCTATGAATTTGCCTGCGGCGCGGAACATAGCCAATGGGGGGAACTGTACCTGAAAAAGTGGGAGGGCATGGACTGCCTGCTCTGGTATGCGCCCTATACCGGGGCGGGACGGTCGGATTTTCAGTTGAACTTGTTTTCGCTGGCGGAGGACGGCGGCGTTTTGAATCAGGTCCGGGAACGGATATTTTTCCCGGCGGGCGGCGGTGCTCCCCAGGAGGGGGATGCGGACGCGGAGGCTGTCTCCGATTTTCTGGCACAGGCTGAGGCGCTTTTGGAGGACGCCGAGCCGGTAATTGTCTACAATGTGATTCATGACCCTGTGACCGGGACCGACGGTCCCCGGCGGTTTGCCTATCTGGACGCCCTGTTTACCACGTATTGAGCACCTGCCTATGGCATTTTTTTACAGCCCGGAATGGGATATTGACCCGGCGGCATTTTTTCGGTATAATAGGGAAACGGCGCTGCCTGAAGGTGATGATACACCGCGGCTCTTTCCGGAGCCGCGGCGCTTTTTTCGTTTTGTGCCGACATATTTCGACGGAAAGGAACTGCCTCTATGCATATTCGACTGCCAAAACGCCTTCTGGCTGCGGCGCTGGCGGGGACGCTGGCCATGACCCCGGTCTCTGCCGTTTTTGCGGATACCCAGCTTCACTGGGCCGCGGATGCGATTGCCAAATGGAGTGAGGAATATCATATTATCCAGGGATACGAGGACGGTACATTCCGCCCGGACAACTCAATTACCCGGGGTGCCTTTGCCGGTATTCTCGACCGATTTTTGAAGTTCCGGGCGCAGGCTTCGGCGGAGACGTTTACCGACACCGCGGGGACCTATTGGGAGGCGGCGATTCTCAAGCTCAATGCCGCCGGAATCTACCTGGGCAACAACGGAAAGGCCCTGGCCTCCGACACCATCACACGCCAGCAGGCCGTGACTATGATTGCCCGGGCTTTCGGCATTGACGCCTTTTCCGTCAGTCTGCCGTATCTGGACGGGGAGCAGCTGGCGGAGTACGCCCGGGGGCCTGTGGCGGAGATGACGGCCCGGGGATACATCACCGACAGCCAGGACGGGTATTTCCGCCCCCTGGAGCCCATCACCCGGGCGGAGATTGTCAGCATTCTCAACAATATGATCCAGGTGCTGGTGCAGGAGACGGCGGATTATTCCGCCGATGTGAACGGCACATTGATGATCAACGCCGAGGGCGGCGCGTCCTTGGCGAATATGACCGTTGCCGGAGACCTGATTCTGGCCCCCGGTGTCTCCGGCCCGGTGACACTGAACAATGTGACCGTCCAGGGGGCTATCCGCAATTTCAGCGGCGTGGAGCCCACGGTGTTCCAAGTGGTGCCCGGGGATACGTCCCAGGACCCCTTTTTCCCCCAGGATCCGGAGGATCCGGGCCTGCCGGCGGTTCCGGGGATTCAGCCCTTGGAGGTCTATACCCCCGGCGTCACCACAGGGGAGACGTTTGAGTACGATAAGCGGTTTATCCCGGTCTATGCAGATGCAGAGCCCATCCAGCTGTACGAGGGCGATTTTGTGTGGAATGAGACGGGGGATCGCCTGATTTACACCGGAGACCGTTTCCGCACCCGCTTCGGCATCGATGTGTCCGCCTATCAAAACCGGGCCAGCGAGAACGAGAGCATTGACTGGGAGGCCGCGGCCGCCGACGGCGTGGAGTTTGCCATGGTGCGGATCGGGCTGCGGGGCTACTCCACCGGCGGCATCAACGCCGACGCTTTCTACGCCCGGAATATCGAGGGGGCCATGGCAGCGGGCATTGAGACCGGCGTGTACTTCTTTGCCCAGGCCATCACCGTGGAGGAGGCAATTGAGGAGGCCGATTTTGTGATTGAACTGCTGCAGGGCCATGAGATCAACGGCCCTGTGGCCTATGACTGGGAGATGCACGACTCCAGTTACCGGGTCTACGGCACTGCGCCGGAGATGGCCACCGCCTGCGCCATAGCCTTCTGTAAGCGGATTGCGGAAGCTGGTTATACGCCCATGATTTACGCGGGGACCTATGTGAGCTATGTAAAATACGACCAGGGGGCCATTGCGCCGTATCTCAGCTGGTACCCGGAGTACAAGAGCGCCACCTCGGAGAAGCTGTATCCCACGTTCCGGTATCAGATGGACTACTGGCAGTTTACCAGCAGCTGTTCCGTCGCTGGAATCGGCGGCCGGGTAGACGCCAACCTTCAGTTTATTCCCTGGTAAGCGGTAAGTAATATGCAAAGATCTGGAGTCTGTTTTAAAACCGTCAAACCGTCATGGAGCTTCTTTTTTCGCCAGGACTGCGTTGATTTGACTTGAAATCCG
>ERZ808035.920-NODE-920-length-19766-cov-11.132155_pt1 | contig 19766 bp, 23 predicted proteins | sample MGYA00380189_ERZ808035 | MGnify/ENA primary metagenome ERZ808035 (study PRJEB31490, sample SAMN06133407) | mouse gut metagenome | isolation source: M5_1 | host: mice | place: China: Chengdu | collected 2015-05 ...
TGGCATTGGAATTTTTCGTCCTGTACCTGCTTTCGTTTTGCTTTTGCCTACAGTTAAGATTGCATTATCAAAGTCAATCCAATCCTATTCCATTCGCCTAATTTCAGCAGGACGCAATCCACAACAGAGCATTGTCAATACCATAGCACCTGCATAGTGATTTGGAACTTGTTTTAAAATTAATGCTCGCTCTTCATCTGTAATAGGTCTGCGTTTACCTTCAGTGACTTGAGGCAGAACAATATCTTCAGCAGGATTCTCACCAATTAATTTTTGCTTTTGAGCTTTACGAAGAACTCGTCTTAATGTCATTCGTATCTTTGAAACATTTGCTTTACTGTAACCAACATATTTGTTTAAAAATCTTTGGCAATCATCTTCAGTAATATCACATAGTTTGAACTTTTCAAAGTATGGAATGATATTTGAATACAGATAATATTTGTAATCACTTTTAGTTGTATTGCTGATGTTAGCATTTTTTATATTGAGTTCGTACCAATTATCAGCGAACACTTTAAAATTGACTCCGGGGAACATTGTTTTATTTTTTAATTCATCTTGTTCTTTCTGCCACTCTAACAGTTTTTGTTCCATATTCTTTTTGACTTGCCGTTCGCTTTTACCACGAGCAGTCAAGCGAATTTTGTTGCCATCGTTGTCTGTAACCTGACGAGTCATTCGGTAGAGTATGGAACCGTCAGGTCGTTTTTCTTCGTACATATAATCATCTCCTTTGTGACACATATTACTCTTTTGGTGTTTGAATATCTATCACCAATACCAACAAAGATTTATTCAATTATTTGTATATTATTTTAATAAATAGCTAGGCAATTATTACACTTGATATGAATTTTGAATAATGGTATAATAATCATGTGAGGTGATTTCTATGAGCGAAAAAGAAATTGATAAGGCAATAAAAAATGCATCTGCTTCTGTTGAAATGGAAGGTTTTTCAATAGATGAGCAAAGCAAAATACTTTGCAAAAAACTTCTGCTTAATGAAATCACAATGGAAGATTATATAGCATTAGTTAAACAAAAGGCAGGAGTAAATGTTTAATGAGTTATAGTATTGACGCCATTACAGATGGCTGCTATGAAAATACAACCTGTCTTATCAACAAGTTTGATATTCGTGACGAAGATAAACTGAAAAAAGTTGAAGCTGATATTACATTTGCTAAAGCAACAATTTTAGAAAGCAATCCTATATCTGATAAATTTGATTTGGAGCATTACAAGGCAATACATAGATTTCTTTTTGAAGATATTTATGATTGGGCAGGCTCATTCCGTAAAGTAGATATGTCAAAGAAAGGTACGGGGTTTTGTTCAGTTGAACAACTTGATGATGTTACAAGGAATTGCTTTAGCAGATTGGCGGAGAATAATTTGTTTTTTGATTTAGACAGAGATGAATTTGTAGATGCTATAGTTGATTTTTATTGTGTAACAAATATGCTTCATCCATTTAGAGAAGGCAATGGCAGAACGCAGAGATTATTTATTTCTCAATTAATCCGCTATAACGGATACGAAATTGATTTTTCTGATATTGATTCGGATGAATTGATGATTGCAACAATAAAATCTGCTAATGGAGTGATAGATTTTCTTAGACGGCTTTTTGATGAGAATATATCTGAGCAATCAAATGGAATTACAATGAGATAGTTATTTTGCAGCAGGCTTAGTGCTTGCTGCTTTTTCATTGGTACACCTTTTTGAGAATATCGTAAAGATAATATTTTTTGCTGCCTGTAAACTCAGCAGTAGGTATATCAGTAATAAGTTTTCTAGCAGATTCTCTGCTGATACCAAACACTTTTCCGACCTCGGTTACATTCAAAAAGTAACCAAACCGTCCGGAAATTTCTGTTGCTATTGGCTTTAATTCGTTAGTTGTCTTTTTCATTTATCATTCCTCCTTTATTGTTACAACCCCTGCTATGACACCGTAAAATTTCCTTTAACCGAGCCGAATTTTGCAGTTTGCAGCACCTATCATAGGCACCTATGGGCATTTTACGACCCCTAAGGTTAATTTTCAAAATTTGGCTTAACGGTGGGAAAATTCGGTCGGCACTGCCGTCCGATGTTAGTCGCAACAACGCCTACTATGGCGTTGTTGCTTTCTCCTGCTTGAAAATCGACCTTTAGAATATAGCTTGAATTGTGTCTTGAAAACGGTTGTCACAAATGCCGTTTATTTGCTTTTTGTTCTCAATCCGATTCGTGATTCTATTTGTTTCAGAACTCTCCAAATTTTGCCGACAGTTTTGCGACAGGTGGTTTATGATTGTTAGTATTAAAATATTAAATACGGGGTGGTTTAAATTTTTAACACGGTGTACAGATTAGATAATTGACCATTACCATTGTATCTATGAGCAATATCAATATATCCGTTATCCGATAAATTTTTAATTGCTGTGGTTGCAGTTACTGAAGAGATGCAACAATTTTTTGCAATGTTTTTTATTGAAGGAAAACATTGCTGCTTTGAATCAGCACATCGTTTCAGATAACTGTATACAATAAAATCTCTCGGATTCATTTTCTCATTGAAAATATCATTCGGCAGAATAAAGAAATTGCCATTTGATTTTGTGTTCTGATAAATTATTAAAACCTCCTTTTTGAAATTCAGCATAAAAAATAGCCAAACATTATTTACGCAAAACAACCAACCCTTGATATACAATTTGAATTGTATGGGCTTATGTAATATGTAAATATGTTTGACTTTTGAATTTATCAGTCAATGAATATTAAATTTTAATTATGTTTATGTATAATATTAAACTATTCTGCCAACAATATTTAGTTTAGCAAAATCAAGTAAACTTGTCAATATTGAAAAAGCATGATATAATTTATATAGCAAATGATAATAAGTTTTATGTAGATGAGTATAGAAAATAAATTATGAATTAGGAAATTTAATATGAAGTTTTATAAAGAGAATGAAATAATAACTGATAATAAGGAATTTATCAAATATTACAACGAGAGATATTATTTATATACTGATAAGGTAATTAGCGCTTCAAATAAATCTGTGTTTAAAAATAGTGAATTTATTGAAAATCAGATTGAGAATTTATTAAATAATGGTATAAAAGATGAGAATGATGTTATTCATATTTTTGCTTGGAAAACTGGAAAAATAAAACATAAAGATAGTGAACTGAATAAGAAATTTGAATATTACTCAAGTTGGTCAATAAACGAATACAAAAAGGATTATAAAATAAAAATCTATGATAAAAAGGATGTTGATGTAAAAACATTTGCAGAATATATTGTTAAAAATATTACTGTTTTAGAATCCGAATCAATAGATAATCCCCAAAATGTACTTAATAAGCTAAAGGATAAATCTCCTCAAGGTATCGGAACAGTATATTTAATAACACTTCTTTACTTCATATCAAAAGGTAAATATCCGATATATGACCGATTTGCTACAATGGCTGTAGATGCTATACTTAATAACAAAAAACCGAATGATTGTGTTTCGTATTCAGAATTGCCTAATAAAAATGATAAAAAATTTGATGAAGTAATAAATATATATAATAAAAATTATGTTAATAAATTAAATGAAATTTTTGGAGATGAGTATAAATCCAACCGTGATATTGACAGGGCATTATGGGTTTATGGTCATTTATTTAATAACAATAAAAAAGGATGTTAAATTAGTAAACAAAAAAGATGTGCCGTTTTTGGCACATCTTTTTTGTTATCATAAATGCAACGCGAGGAGGTAATGATATGAAGATTAGCATTTATTCACGAAGTGAGATTGAAAAATTAATTGAAAATGATTTTCCGAAAAATACGGCTGTTATCAGCTTTTATGATCCCGCAGGTATTCGCAGTGATAACGAAAAGCCTGTTGATTATAAGGATAAGGCTGAAATGCTGTTTCAGGTGGCGGTTTATGATATTGATATATCTATACTTGAAAGCTATGGCTTAACTTATGATACTTATTTGCCGGAGGCTGATGAGATTGCAGATTTCATCAAATTTGCTCACGATAAAGGACTTGATATAATCTGTCAATGTCAATACGGTCAAAGCCGCAGTGCTGCCTGTGCAGCTGCAATTGAAGAGTATTACAACAAAAACGGCATATCAATTTTTGCCGATTATCGTTATTATCCCAATCAGCTTATATACCATAAAATATTTGATGCATTGAACAAATAAAATTATAAAAACGGACCAAGTTTAAAAGCAAAATCGGTTAATAGTACATTAAGGAGGAGTAGATTTGAATAAAGAAAAATATTTAGAAATATTAGAAACATTTATTCCGTCTGCTGAAATGAGAGAATATCTTGCAACGCAGAAACTGAATGACAGATGGATTTCTAATATCATTCTTGGTGCACCTGTGCCGCTTACAACCAAGCTGAAATATGCATCAGGCGAAGATTATAACGAAATTAAACAGGCTATTGATGAATTAAACTTAAAGTCAAATGAATTGTTTTATTTAATTGATAACTGGTATGATGACGATATTTATGATGAAAACAGCTGTGGGAACGCTCCGTTTTCGAACTTTGAAAAAGTTGTTGAGCATATCAGAGAAGAAATTGACGAATGTGGTGAAGACTTGGGGGATTGTTGGTATACGCTTGAAAAATGGGTGCTTGATGAAAACGGCAATTACATCTGCACATACAGATATATTTTGCTTGAGGATGAAGTGTGTTTTTTTGAAAGAGAAGAGTTTTTGAAAAATGGTCTGACCCGTGTTCATGATTACAGATTTTTTGATTCAACTGATTTGAATTTGCCTGTGCCGTTTAAGGTCGGTGATGTTGTAACAATTGACTGCCGGCCGTTTGCACCTGTTCGGCAAGTGAAAATCACAGAAACGGGGGACAATCACGATTGCTGTTCACTGCAGGCTGAATTTTATGATAATCAAGAAAAGAAATATAAAACAGGTGCGTCAAGCATTGCTTTATATTTGATAACGGTTATCGACCGAATTTGTCACCGCTCTATAGAATGACGAAAATAAATTAAAGGAGAATGAAATGAGAAAACTTATAGATATTATTAATGATGAAAAAGCTGATAAAGAAACTATTTCAACAGGGTTTAAACAGCTTGATAGGCTTACACAAGGTTTTAGAAAATCCGATTTGGTTTGTATTGGTTCCAGACCTGCTATGGGCAAAACCACCTTTGCAGTTAATCTTGCAGAAAACATAGCAAGGTCAGGCAAAAAATGTGTTTTTTTCAGTTTAGAATTATCTGATGAACAACTTGCAAAGAAATTTTCAACAGTTAATTCTGATATGGAAATTTATATTGATGATAAACCGGTAATAACTGTATTGGAAATGAAGCAAAAAATTAAAGATTTAAAAAATGTAGATTGTGTAGTTATCGATTATTTTGGATTGATTAGAGCTGAAATAAAAAGAACAGATAGAATTCAGGAATGCCATGATATTTCAAGAGAACTTAAGCAAATGGCAAAAGAACTTAATATTCTCATTATTTGTTCTGCACAAGTGGCAAGAAGTGAAAAGAATGGTAAACTTCCTCAATTTTCTGGTTTGCTTGATGGAGATACTTTGAAGTTATATGCAGATATATTTATGTTTCTTCATAGAGATCCATATTATTCCTGTGAGATTGATGAAGATGATATTGAAGACCATACTACAGAATTAATTATCGCTAAAAATAAACATGGGCGTACAGGTATCATTGAACTAAATTTCGATTTTGAAGCAAATTGTTTTAGAGAATTAGATATTTTTAATGATTATGAAATTTGTTATCCTCAATAAATCCAAGGCACAACGGCTTAGTTATACTGATTATTCATCTGACAAGGTGATTATTTCTATCAGAACACCCGGTGATGAAAAGGCAGAGTTCAACAGCAATAATAAAACAATCAAAGACATCTTGTATCTGGAATTCTATGACATAAGTTATAATTCACAGGAGATATTTAAAGGCTATGCACCTATGCCTGATGAAGATGCAGTCAAAATCAAAGATTTTGTACTGAAATGGACAGATAAGGTTGATACCATATGGGTGCATTGTGATGCAGGTATTTCACGAAGTGCAGGCGTTGCAGCAGGCATACTTGAAGCTCTTGGCAAAGATAATTCTTACATATTTGACAGCAAAATGTATTTCCCGAATCTGCTTTGCTATCGCAAAACACTGAATGCTTTTATAAATCAATAATCAATAAAACGATCCCCACAGTATCTGTTTAATGTGGGGATTGTTTTACAATACATTCACTTTATTGCTGAGCAGGATTTGTTTTATTGAATCAAAGTATTCATTATTTGTTCCATGCAGAATTACTGTATTTCCGTATTCTCTGATAAAATCAAGTTTGTTTTGAGTAAGCAAAAAATTGATTGGTTTAGATAAAAACGATACAACATTTTTTATGCCGAGTTTTTCTGCTTTAAACACAAAGTTTTTATCTAAAGTCAGAATGATATATCTGCACTTTTTATCAAAATTACATCCGAAAAAAGTATCATAATTTTTATTTTTTACGATTTGATTCATATCGTTTATTAGTCCGACGATGTTATCAAAATCATCATATAGTGCCTTGTATGAGCAGGAAAAATTCTTTAGTTCGCTGTACTCAATTTCTTCGTCGGTATATCCCAGCTTTTTCAAATGTGAGCGTAAATCAATACAGTCATTTTTGCAAAATTCAGCAGCTATGCTGAAGATCTCATCATTGATTTTTCTTTTGATAATATCCAGTTTATCAATGGCAGATTTTACTACACTTCTGTATTTAAGCATTTCATCATCTGACGGGTTAATCTGAAGAGCATAATTTATTCTGCCGTATAAATTCAGCAAATATTCTTTATAATATACATCACCATTGGGGCGGATATATGTGGTCAGATTTGCGTGCAGTATATGAGATTTGACCGAATACTTCTGGCAGTAATGAATTTCCTGCCTGATTTGTTTTCTGTAGCCTTTTGGCAGTTGCTGTTTTTCATTTACAACAACACCGGTTACGGTTTGTCGTTGTCCTTGTTTAATTAATTTGGTTTTCTTATTATTAAGTTGAAAGCCTGATTTGTTCAGCTTATCTTTGACAAATTCTATAACTTCGTTACTGTCAAAGCTGCCTGAAAAGGTCATATCATCGCTGTATCGGGTGTATGCAATATTTCTTGCATTGCAAAAGCAGGAGACCTGATCATCAAATTCACGCATTACAATATTTGATATAGCCGGAGAGGTCGGTGTGCCCTGCGGTAATCTGCCCTTGTAACAGCAGAGCGTTGCAAGCGTGGTTGCCATAAAATAATCGTAACCCTGTTTTAAAAACATTTCCTGCACGGTTTTATATAAAATACTGCCGAAGAAGTTTTTGATATCCAGTTTTAATATCATTGGCTTGCCTATATGAACAGCAGTTGAATATCTTAGAGAAGAGCCTTTTTTGTATGCCACTGCATAGTCTGATGTGGGAATATGCAGAAGAATATTTTTATATACAGATTTTTGAAATGATTTTAAAACAATATCAGGCTTATTTATCTCACGCTTTTTGCCGCTTGCTTTGGTAATATAAACTGTTTCATACTGCCCTTCGGGATTATTCGTGATGAAAAATAAGTTCTTAATTGCAATATCTCGGTCATGGTTAGTTTTTAAATTTGGGAATAGTGTATCAATTAAAATCCTGATAGACGGAATATTTGATTTTTTCATATTTAGATAAGAAAAAAGTTCTTTTATTCCGCCGATTTCGTCAATAAAACCTATTTCATCTGCGTTTAGTGAAAACTCATTTTTGTTGTTAATCATAAGCAAAGGTGTCGGCGGCACTTTGTGTTATTTGTTGTGCAATGAAATTGCACAAGGCATTCGGCACTCGAATAAATTTATTTAACAGCAGCGACTCGCTCCTGCCTTAAGTATTGAATTTACTTAAATCTGCTGCCGCCGACTTATCTCCTTTAACTGTATTATATAACAGCTTATGGCACAAAAAAGCCGCATCTTAGCAATGCGGCATAAATTTTATAACTGAAATTCTTTAAAATCATCAAGCCTGAGCAGGATAGGTTCCTGCCCGAAGCCTGTACCGACATCAATGTTAATCCATGTTTTTGTTTTGATGATTTTGCCTTTGTACATAGTACCATAGTGCATGGTCGGTGTGTGACCTAAAACAGTAATAATGTCGTCATAATACTCTTCATCAAGTCTTGGTCTTGACCAGATTAAATCGTGACTGGAATAATCTGAAATCTTTTTGTCAGGACTGAAATTACCAAGCCCTGCGTGCACAAGCAGAAAATCATTTTCACCAACGGTGACTGCCTCATAAAGCGGAGCATCATGAAGGTAATCGAGTATATCGGAAACTGTTTCGGGTGATGTTTTGTTAAGTTCTCGCAGATATGAAAGCGTAAGATCGCCGCCATTGAACATATAATTGCTGAGCAGTTCTACCTTTTCGGTATTCATTGCCTCAACGCTTTCATTCGTGATTTCATCAAATACAAATTCGCAGGATAACAGCATAGCCTCGTGATTGCCGAGAATGAGCTGAACATTAGGCTGCTCCAAAAGCCAGCAGAGCATTTCAACTCCGCCGTCACCGTTTCGGTCAATCACATCACCTAATATGTATAAAAAATCATCTTCCGAAAACTTAGCCTTTTCAAGCAATTTTTTAAATTTTTCAAGCGGATAACCGTGCAGGTCTGATATTGCGTAAATCATAATTATTTCAAATCCAAATTGTTAAGACCTTGTTTAAGTATCATTTTTGAAAATTCTATTCCGTTAATCAACTTAACATTTTTTTCTTTTGCAAGTTTTATTGCATTTTCAGTAAATTCATCACAAGTTGAAACAACCCAAGGAATATAGGTAAATCCTTCCATGCCGTCATCCAATTCACATTCCGGGTCTTCCATTTGTTCTTTGTATTTTGAAATTTGATTAACAGCCTCATCATCTGTCTTGCCGGAATGGAATTTAGCTTGAATAATCACAGCAACTCCTATAATATCAAAATATGCTAAAACATCTGCATCAGCATTATCTTCCTTACCATGTTCATTTTTAGAAGGTCTAGATGCAAGTGCACCAATTGACTGCATATAATTTTTAACCAACAATTCAAATTTATCCGGATTTAAATCCTTTTTAACACGATTTAATAATTCATCTGCAAGTTTATCCATAGAATTGCTGTAAAAGTTGATGGGCTGATTTTGATTTAAAGCAATTATAGCATTTTCAATAGAATCTTTTATATCATTAATACATCCATTTGCATTTCGGCTTTTTAATCTGGAAGTTAAATAGCTATCGGCATATTCAGCTTTTGATTTGTCATCAAATAATACTTTTACTTTAACAATGAATCCCAAATCAACAAATTTATCATTACAAACAAATTTATTTGCTTTGATATCCCAATGAACATCATAATTATTGAAATAAGAGCAAAAAGAATAATCGCTAATTGTCTTTATGGACTTCGCTTCTTCTAACACTTCGCAAATAGCAAATTTTCCATCATATAGTGGAACTACAACCTTATCTCCTTTTGTAAATTGAGCAAAATACCACATATTCCAACGACTTTTTACTCTTTTTTCTCTTAGCGAATCATAAATCTTTTCAAAAGTTGTGCTTTTATCATTGAGTCTTGCAGCTTTTAAAATATCGGTATCTAAAAAACAAGACCAACCCAAAGAAAGGTATTTTTCTCCTTCAATTCCATTTTTAAACAAAGCGTATGAGACTTCGTTTTCATGGTTAATTCTTTGAAAATAATAGTTCATATTTTTATCCCCTTTATTAGTAATTTGACAATGTAATTATTTTAACACATATCATACAACTTCTCAAGAATCTTGACCATTGCAAGGGTGTCAAGCCTGCAATAGGAAAGTAGGTTTTTACGTATTGTTTTAATCTCTTCAGGTGTATGATTTGGTAAATCTGCAAAGGCTGTCATTGCTTCACCGCCGTTGTGTATTCCGTCAAGTGAATGATAGTCAAGCTCAGGATCATCCGGGCACATAGCAGGCAGAACATACTTGATTGAATATGAGCCCTCAAGCACCTCACTGTAATAATATTGCTTTTGAAAAGGTACCATTAAATCCTTGATATTATCGTGAATATTCATCAGGTGGTCTGCTAAATCAGGGTAGGTTTCGGCAAGGCTTTTGATAACCATTTTTTCAAATTTCATATTGTATGCAAGGGTGCAGACATTCAGTGGAATATCCTTGCAAAGCTGTTCTGCTAATGCTCGGCGAGGATCTGTCCCTTCTTTGCCTAAAAATTCATAATGCTCCAATTCTGCATTTTTGCTTTGCCGTGCGTGGAGTGAATACTGAAATGGCACCTGCATATACGGATAAATGCCGTCATATTTTGGCACAGCCTGCTGATAGGTTTCAAAATCAAGGAAGTACAGAGGATAGGTAAATTCGTCAATACACTCTTTGATTTTCTCTTTATGAATTGTCGGTGCAGTATGATAATACGCAGTTTCAACCTGTTGCATCTGCTTTTTGCTTAGCTTTGATTTGCGGTTGATGATATCCTCAAAACTTACAATATCATTGTGATAGAATTCATACTTTTTCTTTTTGCCTAAACCGTGAATACTGAATACAGATTGCTCAGGTAAGTGCCTGCCGCAATAGGATTTGTATATACATTCATACGGGCTGTCGCATCGAATACTGATATCACATTCAAGTTCAAAATCATCAGCCACAGCCATATATCTTCTTATGTTGTCGATGTTGTATTTCACCTGCGCCTGCCTTGATAAAACAATTTCAGTGCAGTCTTCAATTTTGAAAAGTTTTGCAAGTTCAAGATTGCCATAGCGTACATAATTGCTGTTCAGATGCATATTGTAAACGCCTGTAATGTTAAGCCCTGCATTGCTGAGAACATAATACTGAAAAGCCATATCGTTTATGTAAACATCAGTAATATGCGTTGAGCTTTTGACCTCAATAATATCCCAGCCATACGGATTTTTGTGCAGAATATCAACACTGCAGAAAAGATTATCAAACATAAAGCTTGCCTCTGCAATATTCTTTGCACCGTTTTCTATTAACTTTTCAGTATCGGCAATCATCTGCTCCTTATCAAAACTGAAATCAACAAGTGAATAGCTGCCAAAATAAGAACGGGCAAGGTCGCCGACTTCGTTGCCTGTTTCAAATATTGCATCAAGATTTGTGTCAGCTGCCTTATCAGGCATAAACTTGTCCATCCAAAGTATCTTTGGGCATTGTGTTGCTCGTATGTATTGTGATTTACTTAATGTCATAATTATTTTACTCTTAAAAAAATTTTTGTATTTTGATTTGTTGTATATAACTACAAAGTTTTTCTTTTTCTTTTGCAAATTCATTATTATCAGGATCTATTTGTAAAACATAGTTAATTCTGCCTAAAAGGCTATTGATATATTTTTCGTCCAGTGTATTGCCATTGGAAATGTAATCGGTATAATTGTTTTTCAAAATAACATTGTTTGCACCGAATCTGTAGAGATAATATAGTTCTTGTCTTAACTTTTTTCTGTATTCTATTGGTACTTGTATTTTTTCGTTTACAACAACGCCTGTAATTCTTTGCTGATGTGTGTTTTTTACAAAATGAGTTTTTCTTTTGTTAAGTTCGAATCCTGCTTTTTGCAGTTCTTTTTTTATTCGGTGATATGTCCTGTCCAAAGAAAAGTCTGCTGAAAGTGTAATATCATCACAATAGCGAGTATAAGAAATATTGTTTTCCTTGCAATAACTTTCAACCCGATTATCAAAATCAAGCATAATTATATTTGAAATGGCAGGTGATGTCGGTGCACCTTGAACAAGTTTATCATTATAACAGCAAAGCTCGGTAAACAGCTTTGCATACTTAACAGGGAAATGATTTAAAAATATTTTATACACACGACCATATGTTATACTTCCAAAAAAATCTTCAATATCAAGTTTTAATACATATTTTTTATTAATATGCGGCTTGGCATTTGAAACAAGCGTAGAACCTTTATGATAAGCAGTTGCACAGTTCGATATTTTGTATTCTGATAAAAACGTATTAAGAATTATTCTTTGCATATACATAAGCTTTTTGCTTGGAATATATAGTATTCTTACACCTTTGGTTTTCTTTGGTATTTCAACCCTTTGGTAATGTTTGGAAATATGGTTAGAAACATAATATATTTCTTTTTCCCTCATATTAAAAATATCTGTCAATGAAAAATCGCTCATAATATATCCTTTAAAAATGCAGCTATGATACTTTCGATAAAACATAAGTTGAGGTGAATTCTGAATTGTGGTAGCAATTTTTAATTCAGCGAAACTTTGTTTATTTGTTGTGCTTAATTGTTTATTATGGGCAACGACTCGCTGTCCAACCTTACACTGCGTAAGGTAATCGCTATCATAGCTGCATTCTATTTACCTGTACCGTTCTGATGCTTTTTGTATATCACTTTTAATAGCATCAACCAGGCTTTGGGGAGAAATTACTTTGATTTGCAGAACATACAGCAATGCCCAATAGTGCATATCCTGCTCGTTGACGGTGACCGTAACCGTAACTTTGTCCTCTGTTTCATCGCTGAAAACGGCATCACTACCGAAGTAATCAATAATATCATTGATGATATATTTTTCAGCAATAAACTGCGCCCTTATGCTTTTACCTGCGAACATATAAATATGCTCTTTCATATGCTTTGAAAGGTCAAAACCGTTTTCGACACCCTTTACTGAACGCTTTGGCTTGGCAGGTGTGTCAAGTAGTTCAATATCCGTTATCCTGTCTACACGGTAATTTGACAAATCATCATACTTATCATAGTTGCAGACAAGATAATATCTGCCGTTTGTGGCAACAATCTGGTAGGGGTTGATGATATATTCCCTTGGCTTGCCGTTACTGTCTAAACGATTGTGGAGCTTTTTATTCGTGCCGTATTCAGCGTAGTGGAATTTAACTTGTTTTTCTTTGCTGATAGCCTCATCAAGAATGTCAATTGTATAGAATAACTGCTTGTTGGCAGGTCTGTTGCTCGGCAGGGTGCAGATGTGCTTTACCTTAGATTCAAAGTATTTGTTAGACAAGCCCTCCAACTTTTTGATTAAATCCTTGCACTGACTGTAGGGGATATGCTTGGAAAACAGCAGACTGTCAATCAGCAATCGGAGCTCGGCATCTGAAAATTCACGCTCAAGGTAGAAATCGGAAAGCATATAGCTTTCTTCAAGCTCACCCGTTTTAGGGTTAGGCATCATACGAACAGACTCGCTGTATTCAATCGGATACCCGAATTCAAGAAGATTTGACAGATTGCGTTTAACCGACTTTCTGTCGATCGTCATATTGTATTCATTCTTCAGAATTTCGGCAATCTCCTTTTGTGAGAGCCTGTGATCTTCGTCTGTGCATCTTTTGAGTATGTCAAGAATGTTAATGATAATCTGCTTTTTGTTTGCCATATCGCTCACCTCAAATCTATTTTATACCTTTTGAGGATAATATACAATACATTATGGGATGTTTTTTGACCATAAGGTTTGCTGTGAAAAATTATATCTGATTTAAAGTTCCCAACTAATGCAGTTGAGCACACCACCGTCTTTGGCGATTTCATTGATGTTGACTGGGATGATTGTTTTATTAAAAATGTTTTTTGCTGTGTCTATAGCTTCATTATCCATATCAACGCCGAACACCGGCAAAAATATAGTCTGTTCAGTTTCCAAAAAGTTGAGATAACAGCCTACAGCACTGTTACCTTTTGAATCAAAATACGGAAAATCAATAACCTCGATTCCGTGATTTCGCAGAGTTGTTTTGATATGTGCTTCAAGCCCAAATAGTGAACGGGAAGCATTGCCAACGGCGGTATTTTCATCAACAAATCGTATCATACCATCGGCGTGTCCGGTCATGTCGGAGCGCAAAGACGGAATGATTATTATCTGTGCTTCCAACAGTCGTTCTAACTCTCGCACTAACTCGGCGGAGGAATAATTCCAATTTTCCATAAAAATTCTGTCGCTGATGACAGCTGTTTCCTTTGAGGGGGAAAAGACAATATTTCCACCGTCCAGATTGATGTCGGAATAAACAAGACTTTCGAGCTTAATTTGTGATGTGATTTCTTTGCGGAAATCGGTGCGCAGTTCAGGACAATCTTTAAGATAACTCGGCTCATATCGAAATGATACATATTTCCCGGATTTCGTCTTTACCGGCATAAAATCCCGAAACCAAATATCACGGGTATTGTCAAGCAATTGATATGATATGCCTTGAGAATTAAGTGCGGCGAACAATCTGTCTGCTGATGATTTGTATGTATCGTTTGTTTTTAGTAGAGAAGAAAAGTAAAACATAGATTATTCAATATTAATTTTAAAATTAAGTTCTTTATCACTCTTGATGTTGACACGTTTAGCACAAATAATTTTTGATATCTCCTGTCCGTTTACCAGATATATACGGGAATTATTAGTTAGAGAATACTGACCATGGCAACCGCAATAGTCAGGTTTAGATTTATATAAATGTAAACTTTGTGCCATTTTATCTGGTCCGAGAATTTTGCCGCCTTCATCTTTTACGCTCTTTATAAGTACATTATCGGAATACTTATCATCTTTTACGGATAACAGCAATTGACCACCGTAGATACACCATGTACCTGGACATTCAAATAACGGAGCTGAAACAAGTTTTTTGGCATCCTCTTTTGTTTTATCGTGTCCATAGCAAAACTCTTCTTCATAGTAATAGGCTTCTGTCTCGACAATCAAATACTTTTCGTTTCTGTCTTTACAGCAAATGAATTTGCCAAGCAAATCGTTGGCAACCTCTTTTGCATCTCTTGCAAAAAAATTCTCTTCCTCAATGTTTTTTCTCATTTTTTATTCTCCTTAGTATTTTATGAAATATATTTTTTAAACTTTGCAGACATTATAACACAGCTTTTATTAAAACCTTAATTAATAATATTATTTAATTTAATCCCAAATTCTAAGTATCACAACTGGACCGCCGTTGTTTATTTTCTGACTGCCGACCGTTATAGAATACTCTTCATAAGGCTCAACTGTAATCTTTTCAACAGCCTCTCTGCTTGCTAATTCTTCTACAAGTTTCTTTGTTGATACATTTTTTAAATCCATAGTAAAATCTCCTTTAATTAATTGCTTTAAGGCTTGCACGGTAGGATTCACCTTTTCTCCCAGTCAAGTCTTTTATTACGCCATTTTATTTTTCGTTCGGCATATGTTCTGTACCATTTTGCCGATTTTTTGTATTGTTTTTGTGATTTGTAATACTTTCCCAGCAGATAGCATGAATATTCAGTGCCTTGACTTGAAGACTTTTCCAGCCAGTAAAGTGCCGATTTATAATCCTGTTTCACACCTTTGCCATAATAATACATATTTCCTAAATTTTCCATAGCTTTTGTGTTTCCGTTTTTGGCTGCTTTTTCTGTCCAATAAGCACACTTCTTTATATCTTCTTCTATATAGCCTCCTCCGAGGTTGTATAGATTCATTAAGTATATTTGTGCTTCCACATCTCCGCTGTAGGCGGATTCTGTTATGCAATTAATCAGTTCAGGTGTTATTTTTCCAAAAAGGATTTCATCCAGTGTTTCATCAATATTTTGATTTTCAATAGCTTTTTCAAATGCTTTGTTCGCCGTATCTCCCATAGGGTCCGGATTGTTTATCAAATCGTTGACAACATTATTGGCTGCCGTTTCATACCAACGAATTGCTCGGGGATAACTTTTTTGAATGCCATATCCGTTTTCATAGCATTCGGCAAGCATAAACTGTGCATCTGTTTGAATTTTGGTATAGTCTTGGTTTGCCAGCTTTTTAAATAGAGAAAATACTTTTTTAGCATACTTTTTTTGCTTGATTTTCACGAAACAACAAGCAAGATTAAATTGTGCATTTACATTATTCAAATCAGTAGCATGGTGCCACATATCAAAAAGATGTTGCAATTCAGGCGAATAGGTTATGATTTCTTTCAAATTTCTATCCCTCTCATAATTTTGTTGTTTCAAAGAGTATTATAGCATACCTTTTATTAAAACCTTAAAAAATAATATAATTATTATTTCAATTTCTTTAAAGAAGAGAATTCGTAAATTATTTTTGTCATAATATTTGTGGCAGTACAGGTTTTGCACTATACTACCACATTTTAGTTTTTAATATTTAAGATAAAAACTTATGTACTATCTAAGGGCACTCCATTTTATCCAGCATCTGCAATAACTGCTTACCTGAACCGGTGAACCATTAAACCAACCACTGTTATGGTTGTAGCATGCACCTGTTTGCATTGGGCTGTCAAGTTCGACATAATCACCATATTGTTTAAGATCACGAGTTCCTCCCCAATAGCTACAGGTTGCACATACTGCTGACATTGAGTTATACTGCTGTGACATAATAGCCACTTCTTTTATTAATGTTTTAATTTTATTATGATTTAAGTTCATTTCTCTTCAAATTCTTCAATATTATTTTGAAAAACTGAGGCGTATTCTTTTGGATAATTGATTTGATACCACATTACCGTACACATTGCCTTCACGTGACTGATGCAATCAGAGGTTGGTTGTAAATTAGCAACATCGTTAAAATAATCTTTTAGTTCTTGAGAAGCTCCGTATTTATCTAAAGTACAAAAATACTCCTCACGATCTTCATTTCGACTCCAAACACCGTGTTTTACAATATAAAACGCAACATCGTTTGGCATTCCATATGATAGTAATGCTTCGTAAAATTCATCACGCAGAGCATAAAAATTAGGATTATATAAATCTTCAATTTTTCTTTCACGAAAAAATGATGCGTGAATATATCCATAAATTCGTGTCAAAGTGTAAAAGTCGCACGAAGTAATGCTATTTAATCCTTTTGCAAAGGACTCGCCTACCCTTTCTTGATAACATTCGGCGAGGTTCTTTATAATAGGAAGATACACTTCATTGTTGAATTGATTTATTTCCGGTAACTCACCGGTTAGCTTTGATAATCTCCCGATATTTTCACAAGGGGAATTCGTGCTTAAATCAATGCCGAATGACAATTCCTCCGACTCTTCTACAAACTGAAATTTTTCATTTAATCGTTGTTCAAGCAGAGGATGAACCGATTCCGCGATTAATATTGCTAAATACGGTTTTCGACAACGCGGTAATGATGTCCAAACCATATCGGTATATATAAAAGGCTCTTCCTTTTTTTGATTTTTCTCGCATAGTGCCATTAGAGGATCAAAAGAAGTGATTCCAAGTAAAAAGGCAATCAACGAACTTAAAATGTCTCCTTCTCCCATAATCGGATAACCTTTCTCGTGCGAAAGATCTGCAATTTCTTTCAGAAGAATGAACTCAAATGCGATGTTTCTCTGCTTCATCACCGTAAGCTCTAATTCAAGTCTAAAAACAGCACAAGCCGAGTTACCGTATATATCTCTTATTCTCTCATAACATAATTTGGTAATTTGGTCCTCTATTTTGTTTATACTGTTTTGTGTCGGCACTTTATAATCTACTCCCAAATCTTTAATATTAAGCCTCATACATAATTACTCCTGTTTCTTTGATTTTTGTGTTTTGCCTAAAGTATAGCATACTTACTTTCTTTGACCGCACAGAAATTGGGTATAGATACATAAAAGCGGTAAAGAGAAATTTCTCTTTACCGCTTGTCACGTCGCTGAACAATTACCGCAACATACAAATCATCAATGATATTATCGGCAATGAACATCGGATTTCCGTTTTCCATACCGGATTGTTTCATTTCTTCAAACAGACTATTGATATCGTAACATTCGGTAGAATAATCCGGGCAACGACATTTATGTTTGAATGAATCTTCATTCATCCATCGAAAAATCAACGCAGTATCCCGCTTCAGGTATTTTCCGATTGTTCTGTAATTTTTAATTCCGAGCGCCCGGAAAAGTTTGCATAGTGTTTTTAAGAAATGAGAATCTTTGTTTTCTCTTTGATCACCCTTAACAAAATGATAACCACACTGTTTACATAAATAACGCTGTTTTTCTCTGACCATACCGCTTTTTACTGTTTCAGTTGATCCGCACTTTTTACATTTAATCATATAAACACCTCCATTAATAGCACTTTTTCTTTATTGTATATCGTATATATCTATAAGTCAACAACACCCTAAATTTCTTATCATCCTATTAAGGTATTTAGTTATATAAAACTCAATGTAAGCGAATTACTTGAATTTAGTTCTTGTTTTTGTGAAGCTTAATATGATGTTTTTATATTGTTAGTTATTAAATTTTTAGGTAGGGTGGTTTAAATTTTATAGTGGAGTTGGTGTTGTTTTATGTAAAACTGCAATAAAAAATATTGCAGACATTCTACAGACACTAAGTACTGAAAATTGGCTTAAAATCGGTATTTGTTTCTGTTGTTCCTACCGCTCTGACTCCGTCATTTAAGGTTCGAATCCTTATACCTCTGCTAGCAGGCGGTGACATTATAGATGTCACCGCTTTTTCTATGCAAAATAGGCTCAAATAGTCTAAAATCGCCCTCAATCTGCTGTTGATTTTAGGGCGATTTTTTCTTTTCTGTTTTGTTGAGATTTTTTGGGAGATTTTCAGAGACCTAAAATTTTTGATTTCTCAAAACCTACCGAGAGCGACCGGGAGCGTTTAGGTGAGAGACTTTCGAGAGATAAAGGCAAGGAATCTAATCCTCGCCTTTACCATATAACCTTTGTGTAGTGACAAACGGAGCCTGCGTTTCCGCAACACAACACATACCACACTTTTCTGCCAAAGTCCAGACCAAATAAAAATTTTTAGCCTTTAATATTGTTCGTCATCATAATTTGAGGTGGGGGTACTGCAAAATATGCAGGGCGCCCACCTCGTTTTTTATTTTATTCGTTCACTGCTTTCTGTTCTTTATGATTAGCGTATTCAGCTAATCTTTTTCTGTTTTGCTCAAACACTTCATCTACCATATGTGTATAAATTTTAGCTGTTACGGATATATCACTGTGTCCCATTAACTCTTTTGCAACATTTAACGGTACGCCTGCCGCTTGGCAGTCTGTACAAAAAGTGTGCCTGAGTAGGTATGGCTCAAGGTCAGGTGCTAAAGTTGATTTAGTAATTTGGTTTCTGTAAACTGTTGCACCATTTGCAATATCCATCTCTCTGCAAAAATTATACCAAGCGTGATAAAATGCATTTTCGTCAAGTGGTAAACTATGATTTTTGTATCTTACGAATACCCATTCATCGTTTTGTCCTTTCAGTTTATGCTCTATGAGTGATGTCTTTAACTGTGGCGGTATAGGTAATTTTCGACCTGTACCTGCCGCGGTTTTTGATTTTGTAACGGTTAGTAGATCGTTTTCAAAATCAATATCTGCCCATTTTAAATTTCTTACCTCTATTGGTCTGAGTCCGCAGTATAGCATTGTTAGTACCATTGTTCCTGCGCAATGCGTTTTAGCAGTTTCAAGTATCAATGCTCGTTCTTCATCTGTAATAGGGCGTCGGCTGCCTTGCGTTACCTGTGGCAAGATAATATCTTCTGCAGGATTATCAGGTATTAACTTTTGTTTCTTTGCCTTGCGCATTATCCTACGCAA
>ERZ808035.922-NODE-922-length-19688-cov-4.457498_pt1 | contig 19688 bp, 15 predicted proteins | sample MGYA00380189_ERZ808035 | MGnify/ENA primary metagenome ERZ808035 (study PRJEB31490, sample SAMN06133407) | mouse gut metagenome | isolation source: M5_1 | host: mice | place: China: Chengdu | collected 2015-05 ...
ATGAAAAACAAGCATTTATCCAAAGCAGTGCAGAGGCAAGGTTTCTATGAATTTAGAAGACAGATTGAATACAAATCCGAATGGAATAATATTCAAGTAATTATTGCAGACAGGTTTTTTCCGAGTTCAAAACTATGCAGCTGTTGTGGAAGAATTAAAAAGGATTTAAAGCTGTCAGAGCGTATTTATAAATATGAATGTGGAAACGTAATTGATAGAGACTATCAAGCTGCATTAAATCTAAAAAAATATGGAGAAATGTTTTTAAAACAGCAGTCTGTAGCATAACACTTTTGAAGTTATCACAGATATGTGCTGATACGTTAGTCAGGAATTTACGCCTATGGAGAGTACAATGTGTTTGGAGGGCAAACCCATCGAACTTGTGAATAGTATTTGAATTTATTCAGTACGAAAGCATACTCGTTGAAGTAGGAATGAAACATAAGAGTTTATAAATTTTCAGTAACGGTACTATTAACATATACTAAAAATGCGAGCGATATCAATATTCTCTGATGAAGCCAGAGGCACATCAAACTGATGCGTTATTTATTAATATTTGTAAAGGAGTATATTTTATGGAACAAACCCATTCTAAAAACTTGTATATCTTGCAAAGCAGGATCCTTGCCTATGTGCTGGCTGTCATTTTACTGCTGACCACTTTACCGGCTATAGAAATTCATGCAAAAAGCGTACATGTTTTGCAGACAGCTTCCACTTCCGCCAGTGCACCGAAAAAAGCCTGTTGGATTTCCTTTTTGGACATTGAAGAACTATTGCAGGATAAAACTGAAAAAGATTTTACAAGGAAAGTTTCTGAAATGTATGATACAATCGCGGAGTATGGTATGAATACTGTGATTGTACATGTGCGTGCTCTCGGTGATGCGATGTATCCATCACTCTATTATCCTTGGGCAACTTATTTTTCTAGTGACAGAAGCGATCCTGGTTATGACCCATTGGAAATTATGATCCAGTTAGCGCATACAAAAAAACTGCAATTTGAAGCATGGATTAACCCATACCGTCTGTCGCGTGACAGCAAATCGACAGCCAGTTTTAAAGCAACACCCTACCACGCGTCGTTTCTTCCTTTTATGATTGAATATAAAGCTCCCAGCGGGCAGACTTGCTTAGCGCTCGACCCAGCAAAACAAGAAACAATAGATTTAATTATCAATGGTGTGCGGGAAATTGTAAGCACTTATGATGTTGACGGAATCCATTTTGATGACTATTTTTATGTATCCGGTATGGCAGATCAATTGGATGTCGCATCTCGAAAAACCAATGTTAATCTGTTGGTTTCGCAAGTATACAAGACAATCAAGTCTATCAAACCCAACTGTACTTTTGGCATTAGTCCTGCTGGAAACCCCGACAATGCGCGCAGTCAGGGCGCAGATATCGATACATGGCTTTCTACCACAGGATATATTGATTATATTATGCCGCAAATTTACTGGACAGATATTTATATGGCAAAAGGTACTGCCAAACGTATGTTTACAGACCGTTGTAAGGCGTGGATTGCGTTAAACAAGCAAGATTTACCAATCTATGTTGGTCTTGCTTTATACCAAGTTGGCACCAATTCCAAGACAGATTTAGGATGGGCGACAAGCGACAATAACCTTGCTTATCAATATATCACTGCGAAACAGCTTGGTTGCGATGGATATGCACTGTTTCGCTATCAGTGGCTGGAAAAAGATATTGCTGCGAAAGAATTAGACCATTTAAAAAAATATTAGCCCTCTGAAGTATCAGTGTGTTCACAATCTATGCAGCACACTGATACTTTAATTTTTACCAGAATGTGAATAGTAACATGTTATTGGGGATAGAAACCTTACCAGTTGTGCAGGGTGTCTTGTATTTTATCTTCTATCTGATATGATGAGTACCAGGAGGAAGAAAACTATGTCCCTGATTGGTCTGTACTGTGAAAAAAGCGCGCTTTTACAAGCAATTAAAACTGCATTTAACATTGCCTGCTTGAAAAATACAAAATGCGGCACATGTGAAACCTATCAGTTACAGACCTTGTCAATGTTGACAGAGTCATGGATAATACAACAAGATCAGATGCACTTTCTTATCTTATCCTGTAAAACTATCGACAAGACTTTTACAGTAGCAGAAACACTCTGGAAAAAAAATCCTGTTTTGTCCATTATCTGTGTAGTACAATCTCCAGAAGAAGTCTTTGCCGCTCTCCCCTATCCTTTTTTCCATGTTGTGCGAGAATTTTGCTTGGAGCAAGATTTAGGTGTAGCTCTTTGCAAAATTGAGCGGACAGGTTCCCTGCTGCCACGCTGGTGTTCCTTTCATGGAAAAAATGAACTGATGCGCATTCGCTTAAAAGAGATTCTATATTTAGAAAGTGATCGTCACGAAATTAAGATTTATACACAGAATTACACACAAGAAACAAGTTATCTCACTGTCGAAACCTTGGCACAATGCGAAGAAAAGCTGCGGGCGCTTGGTTTTGTCAGAATCCACAAAAGCTATCTGGTTAATCTTTACCATGTGGCAAAGCTAGAAAAGGATTGTCTTACCCTGGACTGCGGCAGGCAACTCTATATTAGCCGATATCGTTACACTGAGGTAAAATTACAGTTTGAAAGTTATATTCGTCATTTGGATTTTTTATGAGGAGGAAATATTATGGAAATAGAAATAAAACATTTAAAAAAAGAGTTTTCTTATTACAAGAAAATGATGGGGCTATCTGGTTCCCTACACAACCTTTTTCATCGGGAAACCCTAATAAAAGAAGCTGTGCGGGACATCTCCTTCTCTGTAGAAAAAGGGGAAATTATCGGTCTGCTCGGACCCAATGGCGCCGGAAAAACTACCACCTTAAAAATGCTCTCTGGTATTTTGCATCCTACCTCTGGTCAAGCGTTGGTGGGTGGATTTATCCCTTGGGAGCGCAAAAATGCATTTAAACAACGCTTCTCTATCGTTATGGGCCAGAAAAATCAACTATGGTGGGACTTACCTGCAAGTGACAGCTTTTATCTCAACAAATGCATTTTCAACATTGGCGATCAACAGTATATCCGAACAATAGAGGAACTCTCAGAACTTTTGGAAGTCAAAGATCTGATGAATGTACAAGTGCGTCGGCTCTCTCTCGGTGAGCGAATGAAAATGGAAATTTTGGCAGCACTGATACACAACCCAGACATTCTTTTTCTTGACGAACCAACAATTGGGTTGGATATTGTTTCACAGCAGAAAATCAGAAACTTTCTACGATATTACAATGAACAGAAAAAAACAACAATCATCCTCACCAGTCACTATATGCGTGATATAGAAGAACTGTGTGGACGCGCAGTAATTATCAGTCAAGGACAGATTGTATACGATGGTATGCTCTCCAAAATCAACCATTTAATGGGTGATAAGAAAGTGTTGACTTTAAAATTCACACAAGAAATTTGTATAAATCAGCTTACACCTTTTGGCAAAGTGCGCGAATGTAAATGCAGAGAAGGCGTACTGGAGCTACCTAAAGAGGGACTTCGCAAAACTATGGCAGATATTTTATCTTGTTTGCCGGTTGAAGACTTTACTGTAACAGAAGTTCCTTTAGAAGAAAGTATCGCACTAATTTTTAGGAAGGAGAGTGCTATCTCATGAATCCTTATCGTTGTGTATTTCAGATGGGAATTGAAAAATCCTTAGAATACCGCGTCAATTTTCTATTGACCATGACAAGCAGCATATTTCCAGTGGTTATTCAGACTATTATGTGGACCTACTTTTATGCGCATACAGATGCAGCGATGTCTACAGGCTACACCTATAGCCAAATCATGGTTTACACATTACTGGCAACATTAGTATCTCAATTAGTAAGCACAGGATTTGCATGGCAGATCAACGATGACATCAAAAAAGGTGGATTGAATAAGTACCTCGTTCGTCCAGTACATTATGGCGCCTACCAGTTCTGTTCCTTCCTGGGAGAAAAAATTCCCCAACTTTTACTACTGTTTTTTGTGACAATTGCAGTAATTATCTTTTCTGTGGCAATCTTTGGACTTATGCTGTCTGTGACACGAATCTTTTTATTTGTTATCAGTTTGCTATTTGCATTGATGCTAAATTTTTTTCTGTTTTTTGTAGTGGCGTTGACCAGTTTTTGGCTGACAGATGTAAATCAGTTTTTCGCAACCATCAGCATTGTATTCGTAGTCATTAGTGGAGGCATCCTACCGCTTGACATTTTCGGCAAAAAAGCAATGTTATTAACAAGACTTTTGCCCTTTGGCTACACAACTCAATTTCCAGTCAATATTATTAACGGGCGTTATGATATGAAGATGGTGGGTATAAGTTTTGCGTGTCAACTTTTCTGGATCGTCTTCTTTGGCCTTCTAGGAGAATATCTGTGGAAAAAAGGGCTGCGTCACTATGTTGCTGTCGGCGGCTAAAAATTCCAACTGTACAATTGAATCAATAAAAAATAAGGGGAATTATTATGAAAAAATATCTGCGCCTTATTGGCGTTTTAATGAAATTATCGCTTATGTCACAGCTAGAATATCGGGTTAATTTTATCGCAGGCGTAGCGGTTGAAATGGGTTGGATGTTGGTTAAGCTTTTGTATGTTGCAGTAGTATATCGCATTGGTGTGAATATTAGTGTATTTACCCCAAATCATATTCAGATATTTATTGGTATCTATGTATTAATGACTGGATTTTATATGCTCTACTACCCTAATTTTGCAGGATTAGGACAGATGGTACAGTCGGGCGAACTTGATATGTACTTAGTAAAACCCGTGTCCCTACAATTTATTGTAACTTTGCGCCAATGGAGCTTTCCCATGTTTCTAACCAATGCTATCGCTGGTAGCATTTTAATTATAACTGGCTGGCAAAAGGCTGGACTTGCTGTAAGCGTCAAACAAATATTGGGTTTTCTTTTTCTGTTGTTGTGTTCTAATTTGCTAACCTATAGCCTATTCCTAATCCCCTATTTGATGTGCTTTTGGATTGTATCCACAGGGGGAATAGAAAGTCTCTCGTCAGCACTATGGGACTTTAACAATATGCCTTATATGATTTATGGAAAATGGATACAACGAATTGGTACATTTATTCTTCCCATATTCATTATCACCAATTTTCCAGGATTATTTCTAATGGGCGATTTGCATCCTGCCATGTTTGTCTGGGCGATAGTTGCACCTGTGCTATTTTTTATCCTTGCGCGAATCCTATGGAAAAAAGCTGTCAGAAATTATACCAGTGCCAGCTCATAATGCAAAAACCATCTGTTCAATGGAATCTTTAAGCGATTCTTTAGCCTGCGCTTTAATTTATATAGGTACACAAACCATAACTTCTAATAAATATTTCCACGAAAAACAACCTGACTTTTTATTGAAAATTCCTTGTAAATGAATTATAGTTAAATTGCGCAATTATGCGAAAAAATAAATTTAACATACAGTCAGGCACTGTAAAAGGAGGAAACAAATATGAACAGAGCAGCGGGCATCTTACTGCCCATCACGAGCCTGCCGTCAAAATATGGCATTGGCTGTTTTTCCCAAAGCGCTTACGACTTCGTAGACTGGCTGAAGGAGGCAGGACAGACCTACTGGCAGATCTTACCGCTCGGTCCTACAAGCTACGGGGATTCCCCGTACCAATCTTTTTCCACATTTGCCGGAAATCCATACTTTATCAGTTTAGAGACATTGATAGAGGAAGGAGTTCTCACAAAGGCAGAGTGTGACAAGGCTGATTTTGGTAAAACTGAAAATGATATTGATTACGAGAAAATGTACATAAACCGTTACCCACTTTTGCGCAAGGCATATGAACGCAGCGATATCAGCAAAAATGCAGAATACCAGAAGTTTGTCGAAGAAAACAACTGGTGGCTGTCAGATTACGCTTTATTTATGGCAGTAAAAGAACGGTTTGAGGGAAAACCTTGGACAGAATGGGCAGAAGATATTCGTCTGCGCTGGTCCAATGCTATGGACTATTACCGCAGAGAACTATACTTTGATATTGAATTTCAGCAATATTTGCAATTCCAGTTTTTCCGCCAGTGGAAAAAATTGCGGGAATATGCCAATGACAAAGGTATTCAGATAGTTGGCGATATCCCTATCTATGTGGCAATGGACAGCGCTGACGCATGGGCACATCCTGAACTTTTCCAGTTAGATGAGGAAAATGTACCGACGGCTGTCGCCGGCTGCCCTCCTGATGGATTTTCGGCGGACGGTCAACTTTGGGGAAATCCGCTCTATCGCTGGGAATATCATAAACAGACAGGATATGACTGGTGGATTACGCGACTTTGGTTTTGTTTCCAGATGTATGATGTTGTGCGAATTGACCATTTTCGTGGCTTTGATGAATATTATTCTATTCCTTATGGAGAAGAAACCGCAGTGAATGGACATTGGGAGAAAGGACCTGGAATTGAACTGTTCCGCACAATGGAACGACGCCTTGGCAAACATGAAGTTATCGCGGAAGATTTAGGTTATGTGACAGATTCTGTTCGGCAATTGGTTCGCGACAGCGGATTCCCGGGAATGAAAGTTTTGGAATTTGCATTTGACTCAAGAGATTCTGGTTCTGCCAGCGACTATTTTCCACACAATTTTATAGAAAACAGCGTTGCCTACACAGGAACACATGATAATGAAACACTTGTAGGTTGGTTCCACAGTATTCCCAAAAAAGATTTGCAGATGGTACGCGATTATCTGTGTGACCAATATACACCAGAAAAGCAACTTTATAAACCGCTTATTTCTCTGGTGATGCGCAGTATTTCCAAAACTTGTATTATTCCAATCCAGGATTATCTAGGATATGATAATAGTTGTCGCATCAACAAACCATCTACGCTTGGAACAAACTGGCGCTGGCGGATTCAGAAAAAAGAACTTAGCAGTGCACTACAAAAAGAAATCTTGGCAGTGACAAAACGCTATGGACGTATGAATTGGAATTAGTTTAAGAATATTCTTGACATTCTTGTTGCAGCGTGCGAGTCAGCTCTACCGACATAGAACCAATTCGCACATCTGTAATTAGATTAATTCTTGCGGAGGTATGATTATGCATGACAGAAAATTATATTCAGTAAAAACATTTTTTCTGATATCGGGTGTCATACTTCTGCTGCCCTTTGCAACGTTAAGTGTCTACTTCGCTTTACATACCATTCAAAGTTCAGAAGAAATGGTTGCATCCGCAAACCGAAATGCACTTTATCTGTATCAGCAAGAGCTTTCATCCAACTTAGAACAACTAGAACTATTAATTGCCCAGAGTTGGGCACAAGACTGGGATTATAAGAAGCTGCGATTTGAGCAGGAAGCAATTGATGCCCACGAAAGCACGCGAAAAATTTTGGAATCCTACAAGACAATCCAGTCTGTCTATTCTTGTGTCGGTTCTATGGCTGTTTACTCGAAAGCAAACGACTTATGCAGGTGTGTATATTATAATAACTATCCCCATGACTTACGAGAAGATATCAAAAAGTATGTAGCAGACATTGATTTTTCTAAAGATTCTAGGACATGGTATACACAAAAAATAAGTGATAAGTGGTTTCTGGTACGTATTCTTGGCACCGCAGACGCATATAGCGCCTGTCTTGTGGATATTGACCTTGGTCCTGCCTTTACTTACGAGGAACCAGTGTTAGCGCCAACTTATCTGATTTATTTTAACCAGCAAATGGAACCAATGAATGAAGCGGATTTATTAGGGAATGCACATCTAACATTTCACAACGAAAACTATTACTACACACAGCGAATCTCTGGTGATAATTACATGGTAGTACATATTCCGCTCGGTTACGGAAAGGTAACAATGTCATACATTACACGATATAGCGGATTTCGCCACATGACATTTTCTCAAATGTTCGCTGTTTTACTCACTTTTTTAATGCTACTTTTAATTCCATTTGTATACTATATTATGATCCGAATCTTTTTTCAGCCGCTCTCGAATTTTATCCATACAATGCGCGAAAGTCGGCAGGATAACATACACCCCAGATTGTCCTATGATGGTCTGCTTGTGGAATTGAATGAATTTAGTGGTACATTTAATCATATGATGGACAAGATTGAACAATTAAAAATTGATTCGTATGAACAAGAAATGGCAAAACAGAAGGCAGAATTTCAATATTTGCAGCAGCAGTTGAAACCACATTTTTATCTAAATTGCCTAAAAATGCTTTATGGAATTATTCAATTAAAGCATACAGATAAGGCCCAGCAAATGATTCTGGGGATATCAGAATATATCCGTTATACCTTTCGCAATAACAGTATTTTAGTGCCTTTAGAGCAGGAAGTTCGCCAAGTAGAAAATTATGTCCACATTCAGCAGGAAAGTATTGCGACAAAAGTCTTGTTGAGCATAGACATTCCGTCCGAGGTTAAGCAGACGCATGTACCCATTATGTGCATTCAAACTTTTGTGGAAAATTCTTTTAAGTACGGTGTCTGTCCAGATCGTAATCTGGAAATTCGGATTTCTGCCAACATTATTCGCGCCGACCAAGAATCTTATCTGGATATTAGTGTACAAGATAATGGATGTGGCTTTTCAGATGAAGCGCTGGAAAATTATACAAAAAACCGAGACTGTGACTCTGGAACTGCCACTGGTATTCGTAATCTTCGGCAACGCTTAGAAATTTTTTATCAGTCGAAAGCAGGGATTACTTGCATGAATGATTACCAAGGCGCCTTATGCGAACTAATCATACCCTTACACAAGGAATCACACACAGAACAAATACAAGAGGTAACTGATGAATGTATTGATCATTGATGACCAACCAGATGTGGTTGAAGGTATCAAACAAGGAATTGATTGGAATTTTTTAGGAATCCACAACGTTTTCCATGCCTACAATAGCGCAACTGCCAAGACAATCATTACACAGGAAAAAGTCCATATTGCACTGTGCGATATTGAAATGCCTAATGGAAGTGGACTTGATTTGTTTGCGTGGGCATGCGAAAATTATCCTGATATAAAATTTATTTTTTTGACCGCCCATGCAGACTTTGCCTATGCGCAACAGGCTTTGAAGCTAGGCGGTTTTGACTATCTTGTGCAGCCAGCCCCCTATGAATTGGTGGAAAGCACTCTGCAAAGAGCACTTCTCCAGTTACAAAAAGAACAAAAACAACAACAAGTTCTTGTATATGGCAATTATGTTAGCAAACACGAGAAAGAACTTCTGGATGTTATTCTAAGAGAATACCTTTCTGGACGGCAAAAATACGTAGATACTGTAATACAGTATCTAAAAACATTATCCATCGATGTGAAACCGGAAGAAAAAAGTTGGATGGTATGTATTCAACTTTTGGACCGAAACAAATTATCGGAAAAATTTGACAATGAGATTTTGTGTTTTGTGATAGAAAATGTCTTTATGGAAATAATGGGGGACTATTCTCGCCGTCTGTTTTTTTGTGCTGTAGATGAAGAAACTTATGTGGGTGTCTTTTATGGTACTTCTGTCTGGAATCAAGATAATATGTGTCAAAAACTAAGCCATTTTGTCAATCTAGCAAAAGAAAAATTACACTTGTCTATCGCATGTTATGTAAGTAGAGAAACCGGACTAACCCAGTTGCCCGACTGTCTGAAACAAATGATGGAATTGACGGAAAACAATCTTGTTAGAAAAGCTGGTGTCTTTCATATGGGATTGGAAGATACTTCGACAGACACAGAGTATGATGCACCCAATTTTGAACAAATGAAACATTATTTTCTGTTAGGGCAATATCACATTGTTGGCGATATGGTACACGAATATTTTGGAAAAATGGAAAGAAAAGGAAGAATTAGCAAAAAGACATTAGCTTATTTCCAGCAGGATTTTCTTCAAATGTTTTTTGAACTTTTAAGTACACGCAGCGTAAAAGCACACGAGGCATTTCAACAGGAATATGATGTTATGGCGCTAAAAAAATCAACAGAATCTTTAAGCCAGATGTACCATTTGGTAGATTTTATAATCACGTATCTAAAAGGACTTGAAGAAGAAAACAGCAAAGAAACTGCCCCTGTAGATAGGGCAATTGCTTATATCAGAAAAAATATCCATCAAAACATTAGCCGCACAGATATCGCAGATAATATTTATATGAACCCTGACTATTTATCACGCTTATTTAAGAAAGAAAAAAACATCTCTTTGACAGATTACATTGTTCAGGAAAAACTGAAAATGGCTGCTGCTATGCTCAAAAGCACCAACCTTCCAGTCAGTGTAATTGCCTCTAATATAGGTTATACAAATTTCTCATATTTTACACAAGTTTTTCGGAAAAGTTATGAGATGTCTCCCAGCGAATACAGACAAAATAACCAAAAGCAATAATACTTTTGTGCCGTAAAAAGTCATAATATATAAAGTTTAGGTCAAAATATTTATAGCTCACATCAACTGTTTTTCGATACAATTTTTATGTAAAACAGGTGAAAGGAAGGTATATATTATGAGACGAAGAAAATTTACAGCACTGAGTTTAAGCGTATTAATATCTATCAGTATGCTTGCTGGATGTGGCTCCGACAAACAGACAAATACCGGAGATAGCAGCCAGTCATCCACAACCGCACAGGGAACTACCTCTGGAGAGAACACCAGCGGACAAGATGCCTATACGGTAAAAATTCTAGCGCCGGGAGATGCTTCCACGGAGGATTGTCAGAAAGTCTCCGCAGCAGCCAGCGCAATTACAAAAGAAAAATTTAACACGGAAATTGAAGTGACTAGAGTTGGTTTTGGAAGTTACGACCAACAAGTAAATCTTATGTTAGCTTCCAATGAAAAGTTAGATTTGATGTACCAATACTGTGGAAATGTGACAACGGCAATCAGCAGCGGTCAGATTCTTCCGCTCGATGATTATCTGGAGGGCTATGGCAAAGACCTAAAGGAGCAAATCAGTGTAGATGATTGGCGCTGTGTAACGTTTAACGGAAATATCTATGGAGTGCCATCCAACAAAGAAAAAGCAACTGGATGGGGATTTGCCTTCAATAAAGAAATGGCAGATGCCACAGGAATTGACTACACCACAATCAAAACGCAAGAGGAATTAGAACCACTACTGACAAAAGTAAAGGAATTGTATCCTGATGTATATCCAGTTGTATCCCATACGGGTTCTTGTAGCAGCATGACAAAACAAGACGATTTGGGTGGAGATATCGGTTCCCTGCTTAGCGTAGATTCCGATAATACAGAAGTTATCAACTACTATGCTTCTGATGTTTATTATAATGAAGCAAAACTTCGTTATGATTGGGCACAGAAAGGATTAATTATGCCAGATGCATCCACCAGCACAGAAAATGCAAACAGTCTAATTGGTGCTGGGAAAGCCTTCGGACGATTCTCCAATACAAAACCTGGAATTGAGCAAGAAATTGCAAAAGAATCTAACAAGGAAATTGCAGTCGTTGAACTAATTCCCCCTTATACCACAACCACTCGTGTCGATATTGTATGGTATGTACCCCACAATAGCAAACAACCAGAAAGAGCTGTTCAAGTATTAAATGAAATTTATACCAATCCTGAACTTGCAAATATTTTAATCAATGGTATTGAAGGCCAGCACTATGAAATTATAGATGCAGAAAAAGGAATTGTTGATTATCCTGAAGGAGTCAACGGAACCAATACTGGTTATGTAAGCCTTCCGTGGGCATGGCCAAACGAGATGATTTCTTATGTATGGAATGGCAATCCAGAAGATATCTGGGCACAGACAGAGAGCTTCAATAAAAACGCAATTGTATCACCTGCAAAAGGTTTTGCTTGGGATAACACGGAAACGCAAAGTGAAGTGGCAGCATGTGCCAATGTAGTCGCAAAATATGACCTTGCATTGATGGCAGGTTCACTGGACCCAGAAACAACGATTCCACAATTTATCGCGGAACTTGAGAGCGCTGGAGCAAATGCGATTATTGCAGAAAAGCAAAAACAGTTGGATGCATGGCTAGAAGCGAATCAGTAAGGAGTATCAACGGATTTTATTATGGCGGCGGGAAAACTGCCGCCATATTCACTTTATGCGCAGGCTAAGGAACGGTATAAAGATATTCCTAACGCCTGAGATTGGAGTCTGGTATGTCAAAGAAAATGAAAAAATATAAACGGTATCTACCGCTCTACTTTATGATGATTCCAGGGTTGGTGTATTTAATTATCAACAACTATATCCCCATGGGCGGTATTATTATTGCATTTAAAAAATTTAATTACGCAAAGGGAATTCTTGGTAGCCCTTGGGCTGGACTGTCCAACTTTGAATTTCTATTCAAGACAAAAGAAGCATGGACAATCACCCGCAACACCTTAGTTTACAATATGCTATTTATCGTTATTGGAACGATACTTGCCGTCGCAGTAGCAATCCTGCTCAATGAGCTGAAATCTGTCATGGCGAAGAAAGTATACCAGACGGTAATCTTAGTACCTTTCCTAATATCTATCGTTGTAGTCAGCTATCTCGTCTATGGTTTTCTGAGTACAGACACAGGATTTATCAATAGAAGTATTCTGCAGCCAATGGGAAAAAATTCTATTTCTTGGTACTCGGACCCTACATATTGGCCGATTATTCTTGTTATTGTAAATGTGTGGAAAAATCTTGGATACAACTGTATTATCTACTATGCTACCGTGGTTGGGCTTGATACCAGCCTATACGAATCCGCTGCCATTGACGGTGCTGGAAGATGGAAAAGAATCTGGCATATTACACTGCCTGGTCTAAAAACAACAATTATTACGCTGGTGTTAATGTCGGTTGGACGTGTCTTTTATTCTGACTTTGGTCTCTTTTATCAAGTGCCAATGAACAGTGGTCCATTGATTGATGTCACAAATACGATTGACACCTATGTATACCGCGGTTTGATGGAACTTAACAATATTGGCATGGCATCTGCTGCGGCAGTTTATCAGTCTCTAGTCGGTTTTATATTGGTGTTGTCCGCCAATATGCTTGTGCGGAAAATTGATCGGGAAAGTGCATTATTTTAACGTGTGGAGGTGAAAGAAATGGTCGAGAAAAGTAAAGTTTTCCAAATTGGAGTTCATTGTTTTATGATAATATTAATGCTGTTTTGTCTGATTCCATTTCTGCTTCTGGTGGTTTCCTCCTTTACGGCAGAATCAGCGCTCTTAAAAAATGGCTACTCTTTTTTCCCGTCGGAAATTAGCTTTGATGCCTATAAAGCACTACTTGTAGATTCCAGTAGTATTATGCGGGGATATTTGTTGTCCTTTGTCGTGACTGTAACAGGCACTTTAAGCAATGTTATCCTGACTCTTTTATTTGCCTATCCACTATCCAGAAAAGACCTGCCCGGAAAGGGATTCTTCTCTTTTATGGTATTTTTTACAATGTTGTTCAATGGTGGTCTTGTACCTACTTATATGATGTGGACTGGCGTATTCAATATTAAAAATACATTGTGGGCGCTGATTGTGCCAAACTTAATGATGGGTGCCTTCTATGTAATTATGATGCGAACCTATTTTACCACCAACATTCCAGAAGCAGTTCTGGAAGCTGCTCGTATTGACGGCGCCGGAGAACTCAAAATGCTCATCCAGATTGTACTGCCTATGTCCAAGCCAATCATTGCCACAATTATTCTTTTGGTTGGTCTAAACTACTGGAATGACTGGCTAAATGGCTTATATTATGTAAATGATGACCGTTTGTACAGCATCCAAGTGTTATTGAACAAGATGTTGATGGATGTTCAATACTTGATGACCAATGCTGCTAGCTCTTTGGGACAAAGCATCCAACTGCCTGCTACAGGCATCAAGATGGCTGTAGCCGTTATGGGCGCACTTCCTATGTTTATTATTTATCCATTTTTCCAGAAATACTTTGTACAAGGTATTGTAATTGGTGCAGTGAAAGGTTAATAAAAAGGTAATAGCAAAATGACAATGGTAAAAAATCCAATTCTGACAGGGATGCACCCTGACCCATCTCTGATTCGAGTTGGTAATGATTATTATATTGCGGTCTCCACATTTGAATGGTTTCCTGGGGTAGAAATCTACCATTCTCAAAATCTTGTAAACTGGAAGCTAGTGAGCAGACCCTTAAACCGCGTTAGTCAACTAGATATGACAGGTGTGCCAGATTCCGGGGGCGTTTGGGCGCCCTGTCTGTCATACTGCGACGGAATCTTTTATCTGGTCTACTCAAATGTAAAAAGTCTTTTTGGATTTTTTAAGGATACTCCCAACTATCTTGTTACCTGTGAGCGAATCGACGGGGAATGGAGCGATCCAATATCTCTTAATGCAAGCGGTTTTGACGCATCTTTGTTTCACGATACAGATGGTAGAAAATGGCTGATAAATATGGTGAACGATTTTAGACCATGGAAAAACACAAGCGGATTTGGGGGAATCGAGTTACAAGAATATTCGTGTGAAAAAAAGAAACTGGTTGGCGAAAAACAAATAATCTTTCGCGGAAGCAATTTGGGAGTAACAGAAGGTCCTCATCTGTATCATATTGGAGATTACTACTATTTAATGACAGCAGAAGGAGGAACCGGATATGACCATGCAGTGACAATTGCAAGAGCCAAAGAGATTACAGGACCTTATATCATAAGTCCTTTCCATCCACTTCTTACAAGTGCCGGACATCCAGAACTGTCTCTACAGAAGGCAGGACATGCTAGTCTTGTAGACACAGGTGACGGTCGATGGTATATCGCCCATCTGTGCGGTAGACCAATTACAGACCGCTCCTATTGTGTCTTAGGACGAGAAACCTGTCTACAAGAAATCATCTGGACAGAAGACGGCTGGCCAATCCTTAAAGAAGGAGGCAATCACCCTAAAGATATTGTTGAAGTTGCATCGGACGCCATCCAAGAACGCAATCGCCGCGTGTATTTTGACTTTCAAGAAAAAGTGCTTCCATTTGAATTGCGAACATTGCGTGTACCACTTACAGTGCAAGATTACTCCTTGACAGAGCGACCAGGATACTTGCGCCTTTATGGCCAAGAATCCCTCAGTTCTCGTTTTCGCCAAAGCCTGATAGCATTCCGGCAAGAGCATTTTGACTTTGTTGCAAAAACAGCTCTTGATTTCTATCCAAACAATTTCCAGAAAACCGCAGGAATTGTACACTATTATGATACTATTAATTACTTGTATCTTTTCCTGTCATGGGACGAAGACAGAGGGCGTATCCTCAATGTGCTTAGAAACCGCCTGAAAGAACAGTCTTATCCGCTGGCAGGCGGAATTGTGTTACCGTCAGAAGGAAAAGTATACCTAAAGATGGAAATTCATATGGAACATAGTGTTCTCTCCTACTCACTAGACGATAAAACCTATTTTACAGTCTATACAGATGACATTTCTTATTTGTCAGACGATGCTTATAGCGAAATTGGAGAGTACCGTTTTACCGGGGCACATATTGCGCTATGCTGTCAGGATACCACTGGCGAAAGAACACCAGCAGATTTTGAAATGTTCTGTTATGACAGCACTATAAACTTATAGAATATTGAATAAAATGAGAGGGTTATCGCTATGGAAGTGAAAAAAAATCATGCTGTCACAGACCGGATTGCAGCGCTGTGTAGAAAAGCTGCCGCGCAGGGCGCAGTTCTTTTGAAAAATGAAGATGCTGTCCTGCCGCTTACTCTAAAGGACCATGTTGCAGTATTTGGAAGATGTCAAAAAGATTATTATAGAAGCGGTACTGGATCAGGAGGCGCAGTAAACGTCCTTTACACAACAAACCTATTGGATGGTCTTAAAAATAATCATATCACAATAAATGATATGTTGGTAAACTGCTATGAATCGTGGCTTGCAGAACATCCCTTTGACAATGGCGGAGGTGGTTGGGCATGTGAACCGTGGTGTCAGCTTGAAATGCCAGTCTCACAAGCACTTGCCGCCAACGCTGCCGCCACTTCCAACAAGGCAATTGTGGTTATTGGAAGAACAGCCGGCGAGGACAAAGATAATGTCACAGCAGAGGGTAGCTATTTTTTGACCAGCACAGAAAAAGAAATGTTACATAGTGTATGCGAGCATTTTGAAAATGTAATTGTATTATTAAACGTATCTAATATTATTGATATGGAATTTATGCAGGATAATGACCATATCAAAGCAGTTGTCTATGCTTGGCAAGGTGGCATGGAAGGTGGAAATGGCATCGCAGATGTACTTACAGGCAAAGAAGTATTTCAAGGAAAACTTACAGATACAATCGCCAAGAAAATCACAGATTATCCTTCCGACAAAAATCATGGCGGAAAGGAAAAAAATATCTATCAAGAAGATATTTATGTTGGCTATCGATATTTTGAAACCTTTGCGCCAGACACGGTACTCTATCCTTTTGGTTATGGTCTCTCCTACACAAAATTTTCAATATCTGACAGTATGGTTGAAATACTTGGTAACGGTGCCCAACGAATGTTTCGTTTTACCTGTAATGTAAAAAATACTGGAACAATGTATAGAGGACGTGAAATTGTCCAACTGTATGTAGAAAAACCAATAAACGGAATGGGACGACCAGCACGAGAACTAATTGGATTTGCTAAGACACGAGATTTAAATTGCCTTGAAGAAGAAAAAATCCAAATAGACATCCCTATATACAGACTCGCTTCCTTTGATGATAGCGGTGTTAGCGGGTACAAAGATGCCTATGTGCTTGAGGCAGGATTATACCACTTTTATATAGGAACAAACATTCGATATGCTGTAGAAACACCCGTACATGGAACGCTTGGTTGGAATCTAAAAGATACTCTTTTACTTATGCAATATAAAGAGGCAATGGCACCTACAGAATCATTTGTACGTATGCGTGCACTGGTTACAGACAATGGTGTACCAACCATAGGATACGAACCTGTTCCGATTCGGACTATCAATATAAAAGAACGAATTGTTTCCTCGTTGCCCACGCCAATACCATACACAGGCGATCAAGGATTGCTGCTAAAAGATGTTCTTTCTGGAAAATGTACTATGGAAACATTTATTGCCCAGCTTTCTTTAGAAGATTTGGCAGCAGTTGTCAGAGGAGAAGGCATGTGCAGTCTAAAAGTAACTCCCGGAACTGCCGCCGCATTTGGTGGTGTATCCGACAACCTTCTTCACTTTGGTATACCAGTGGGCTGCTGTGCAGACGGACCATCAGGAATCCGCATGGACAATGGAGCTTATGCCACACAGGTTCCAATTGGAACACTGATTGCGTGCACATGGGACGAGGCACTTGCAGAAGAATTATTTGCTTGTATTGGGGAAGAATTGGTACACAATCAAATTGATACACTTCTAGGACCTGGTATTAATATTCATCGGCACCCACTCAACGGCAGAAATTTTGAATACTTTTCAGAAGATCCGCTACTAACTGGAAAAATTGCAGCGGCAATTGTGCGCGGAATTGCAAGCAAGGGTGTACATGCTACAATCAAACATTTTGCATGCAACTCACAGGAATCAGGAAGGCATATTGTCAATGCCGTTGTTTCTCAGAGAGCACTGCGCGAAATTTATCTCAAAGCATTTGAGATTGCTGTGAAAGAAGGAAATGCACAGTCAGTTATGACCTCCTACAATCCAGTAAATGGTTATTGGACTGCATCAGCATATGACTTAAACACAACCATACTGCGAAATGAGTGGGGATTTACAGGCATTGTTATGACAGATTGGGGTGCAAAAATTAATGATGTGATAGCGGGAGGAGAAGGTTCTAATCAGCGTACCGCTGACATGATTCGATCCCAAAATGATATTTATATGGTGGTCAATAATAACGGCGCTGAGATTAATTCTTACAATGATGATACCCTTGAGGCACTTGAAACTGGAAGACTTACGCTTGGAGAACTACAAAGAAGTGCAATGAATATTTGTCGTTTTCTAATGAAAACTCCTGCACTTAACAATGAACAAAATGGCGTTGTGAATGTTGTATCAATACAGCCGCTCGACACAAATCCACAGGCGGAAAATGCCTTAAACGACCATAATCAAATTGTATGGAATACTGCTGTAGAAACCAATAAGCACTTTATGATTCAAGAAACAGCCAATTATGACATCATTGTGCGACTCATGTCACGACAGACCTTTATGGCACAGACGGTATGCAAAGCAATCTTAAATGGCAAAGAACTGATTACATTTCAAACCAATGGCACAGATGGCAAATGGAATCTACAAAAACTTCTGCGCGTTCACCTAAAAGCTGGATGCTATCAGATTGTATTACAGTTTCCTAAACCCGGCATGGAAGTGGATTATATGGAATTTCGGCGATGTGACACAACAAAAATGTAATTGATTATGCTAACACTTCATCTATATAAGAACTAGGTGAAGTGTCAGCATATGGAATATTGTTGAGACAATTGGTAAAGAACTCTTTAAAAATATACACATTGATTTACTATTAATTATCATATACTCTTTTTCCAATACTCTGTATCCTTTTGAATAATGTCCCTGCAGTATCAAAATCTTTATATCTTACATTACAATAGTCTATTAAGTAAGAAGACTCCTTCTCAATTTGCACTAGTATATTGTAATAGTCAGAAGGTGTCAAAAAATTATGCAGATTTTCTTTCTTGGATAATCCCTTTGTATGTTGATCTAATATATAACATATTTGCTCAAACAATTGATCTGGATACTCTTTATATTCATCTGTTACAACGATATACTTCTTTTTCAATAAAAGTTCTTCATCCGTCCATACTCTACAACTTTTATTTTGCAACAAAAATATTTTAAAATTTTGTGAATGTTTTGCAATTATTCCGCATACATATGCAGTTGCTTTACTATTTCCTCCAAACATCAAATATTCTTTACAATCTTTTGATGGTACCATAACTGGAAGAACATCTGCAACAACCTCAATAGAACGCTCAGGTATATACAAAATTTCATCTGAATTTTCTAAAACAATTCCTTCCACCCCTATTACATTATCGAATTCCGCAGGATAGCTTTTTTTTCCCGAATTTGCTTTTGAAGCTACAAGTATTTTTCCTTGGCACCTCAATTGTTGACACAGAGAACTCAGCACAATCATCTAAACAACCCTGTCCCATTACCTCAGTTGTTTCAACCTTATCTTCGATTTTCTTAACTTCTAACATCCCGCTCTGCTTTGCCATAATATGCACCTCTTTCTAAATCTACTTACTATTATTTTCCCAAAAATTTTGCTTTACGTGCTCTATCGCACAAACTACAGGTATAGGTTCATAAAAATCGCCTTGTACCATCTTATTAATTATCTTACATCTGGAACAAAGACATGCTGAATATATCGTACATCCTTGACACTTATGTACTGGGAAGTATTAATTTTCTCAAGTCTTTGTATATTATCTTCTAATAAAGTTCCTTTTACTACATTCCCTAACAATAATTCTGTTTCACCTACTCCATAGCTGCATGGATATAAATCTCCATTTGGGAGTACATGAAAATTTGTCTTCCCTCCTTGACAAAATCCTTTATTTTGAAATCGATCCTCCAAAATAGAAATTCTTACTGAC
>ERZ808035.924-NODE-924-length-19664-cov-7.753153_pt1 | contig 19664 bp, 20 predicted proteins | sample MGYA00380189_ERZ808035 | MGnify/ENA primary metagenome ERZ808035 (study PRJEB31490, sample SAMN06133407) | mouse gut metagenome | isolation source: M5_1 | host: mice | place: China: Chengdu | collected 2015-05 ...
CCCGCCAAATCCGAGAACGAAGTCCGGCGCCCGTTTTGGCCGCCGGCAGGCGTGTTTTCCCTTGTCAATCGATGGTATGGATATTTTATATGACGGCGCGCCGGAAATCAATAAGCTGATAGAATTTTATCAGATAGTGATGGGCGAAATACACAATTTCCCGGAGTTTTCTTTGTGTTATTGGGGATTGACAGAGCTGTAATAATAAACTATAATCAAAATATGATAAAAAAATATCAGAAAGGCGGTGAAATTGAAAAAAAATTATTTCTGGCGCGACGGAGAGGCAACATTGAAAGGGAGGTTTTTTCTATGCCTGAAGCTGCAAACTATGGTATCCTGGCAATGGTCCCGCTGACCATTACCCTGGTGCTGGCCTTCTGGAAGAAGGACGCTGTATTCGCACTGTTTATCGGCTGTATTGCCGGCGTGATGATTCTGGGAATGGATCCGGCCTTCGGGTTTTCCGCCCTGGCGGAGGAGGCCCTCGGCAATGAGGACTTTATCTGGATTCTGCTGATCCAGGTCTTTATTGGGATCATGATTGCCTTCTTTATGAAGGCGGGAGTGGTCAAGGCCTTTGCCGAGCTCATCGCCGGCAGGGTGAAGTCCCCCCGGGGGGTGAAATTTGCCACATGGTTCATCGGCCTGTTCACCATTGACGACTACATGAGCCCCCTGCTGCGGGGCGTTGTTATGCGGCCCCTCACGGATGAGATGCACATCCCCAGAGAGAAGCTGGCCTTTATTCTGGATTCCACCTGTTCCTCGGTGTGCACCATCATGCCCTTTATGGCCTGGGGCGCCTATGTAGCCGGCCTGGTGGCCGATCTGGGCGGCCCGGTGACTTCGTCGGATCAGGGCGTCAGCGTCTACATCAGCGCCATTCCCTTCAACTTCTACGCTCTGCTGATGGTTTTGATTACTCTGCTGTCCGCCCTGGAGATCTTCCCGGATTTCGGCCCAATGCGCACCGCCGAAAAACGGGCCCGGGAGACCGGAAAAGTCCTGCGGGACGGTGCCGTTCCCATGGTGGGCACCGAGCTGGAGGAGCTGCAGAAGGGCAGTGACGGCTCCGTGGTCCCCAACGTGCTGTTTGACTTCCTGGTGCCCATCGCCATCCTGGTGATCTCTGCCGTTGTGACCTACATCACCAAGGGGGGCGTAAAAATTCTGGAGTGCTTTATCATCACCGTGATCTACATGACCATTGAGCTCTGTGTCCGCCGGGTATTCAAAAGCGTTACCGACTTGGTGAACACCGCCGTTCAGGGTATGAAGAGCGTCATGTCCGCCACACTGATCCTTGCCCTGGCTTACTGCATCAATACCATCACCAAATCCATGGGCGCCGCCGACTTCATTCTGGAGATCACCGCCGGCTGGATGACCCCCGTGCTGTTCCTTACGGTCACATTCCTGGTGGGCGCCGTCATCTCCTTCTTCACCGGCTCCTCCTGGGGGACGTTTGCCATCTGCATCCCCCTGGCCGTCCCCATGGCCTATTCCTTTACCGGCGGTCAGTTGGGGATGCTGGTGTATGCCGCGGTAGGGGCGGTAGTCAGCGGCGGGCTGTTCGGCGACCACTGCTCTCCGGTTTCCGACACGACGGTGCTCTCTTCTTTGGGGGCTGCCTGCGACCACATTGACCATGTTCGTACCCAGCTCCCCTATGCCTTTTTAGCGGCGGCTGTCTCAATGTTTTTGTGGATTGTGGTGGCTCTGGTAGGGTAATGCGGGATGAAGTACGACTTTGATACCCCTGTTGAACGGAGGGGGACCTTCTCCTATAAGTGGGACGCCGAGGCCGACTATTTTGGCCGGGAGGATGTGATTCCCATGTGGGTGGCCGATATGGACTTCCCCTGCGCCCCCTGTGTGGTAGAGGCGGTGCAGAAGCGGGCGGCCCACCCGGTCTACGGCTATGCCGTCCGACAGCAGCCCTATTACGATGCCGTTCTGGGCTGGCTGGAAAAGCGCCACGGCTTTACGGTCAGCCAGGAGTACCTGGCCTTCGCCCCGCCCGGGGTCATCTATGCCATGAACGTGATGCTGCGCATCCTGACTCAGCCGGGTGACAGGGTACTGGTGCCCATGCCCAACTACGACCCTCTGTTCGACATGGTTGCAAGGGGCGGCCGGCAGCTGGTGGAAACCCCCTTGGTCTGGCAGGACGGACGGTATACCTTTGACTATGAGGATCTGGAGGACAAGGCGGCCTCCGGGGTCAAGGTGCTGATTTTCTCCAGCCCGCACAATCCCACAGGCCGGGTCTGGACCCGCGGGGAGCTGGAGCGGCTGGCGGAGATCTGCCTGAGGCATGGTGTTTTTATGCTGGTCGATGAAATACACTGTGACTTTGTCCCCAGGAGCCATCCTCACACGACCTTCGGCCTGCTGGGGGAGAGGGTGCTCCGGCATTCCATGATCTGCTATTCGGCCAACAAGGGGTTTAACCTGGGCGGGCTGGGAATGGCCACCATTGTGCTGGCCGACGACGACCTGCGTTTCCGGTTCAACGAGGAGATGGCCATTGCCCAAACCCGGCTGGACAACATCTTTGGGGCGGCGGCCCTCATAGCGGCCTATACCCAGGGGGAGGAGTGGCTGGACCAGGCCATCGAATACGTGGAGGAAAACAAAGAATTTCTGGCCCGGTTCCTCCGGGAGAGGGTTCCCAGAATCAAAATGGCGCCCTCGGAGGGAACCTATCTGGTCTGGCTGGACTGCAGCTCCCTGCCTTTCAGGGGGATGGCGCTGGAGCACTTTATGCTCAACGAGGCCAGGGTGGCTTTCTGCGCCGGCTACGAGTTCGGCGAGCAGGGAGAGGCCTTTCTGCGCATGAACGTGGCCTGCCCCCGCTCCACGCTGAGACAGGCGCTGGAGCAGATGGAAGAAGCAGTAGGCAAGCTGCCGTAGGCTTTTGCGGGAGAGAGGCGAAAAGCGATTGCAGAGTACGTCTGATACTAATTTCAAATAAAACGATTTCGTTTTATTTGAAATGGAAACGCATGTTGCGTTTTCGTTTTGCGACATCCTGGCGCAAAACACGTCACATAAGAATCCAACGCGCCTTCGGCGCTATAAAAAGCTTTTTAATGGATTCTAGTATGAAACCCACCGGCAGGCCGCTTCCCCGCACTTTGAGACGCGGAGAGTATCACGATTTCAAAACCAGGGCCGCCCGTTATACGGGCGGCCCTGGTTTTGAAATGGCCTCATATGGACTTGTGCGGTCCCGATTGCCGGAACCCCGGCAGATTTAAGCGAAGGCAACGGGGCGTCAGCGGAGAGCGGCGGCCCGGGACGGCGTTTCGCCCTGTTTCAGACAGAGCTCAAGACCAGCCTCTGGCCGCGGGGTCCAGCGTCTTTGTGGCGCTGTACAGCAGGGCGTTGCAGATGGCGGCGGCTACATTGCTGCCGCCCTTCCGCCCCATGGCGGCAATGGCCGGAACCCCGTGGGCTTTGCAGGCCGCGAACAGAGTCTCCTTGCTCTCCGCCACGTTGACAAACCCGACGGGCACACCGATGACCAGGGCGGGCCGCAGGCCGCCCTCAATCAGCTCTGCGATGCGCAGCAGCGCCGTGGGAGCGTTGCCCACCGCCAGGACTGCGCCGGGGTATTCCTGAGCGGCCCTGTCCATGGAGACTGCGGCCCGGGTGAGGCTCCGCTCCTTTGCAAGCCGGGCCACCTCCGGCTCCGCCATAAAGCAGTGGAGACCGCAGCCCAGTTTTTCAAGGCAAGGCCGGCTGATGCCGGCCTTTGCCATGTTGGTGTCTGTGATAATGGGTGTGCCCCGCAGCAGTGCGTCCTGCCCCAGTTCCACTGCCCGGGGCGTGAAGCGCAGGGTGCGGACGTAGTCAAAGTCCGCTGTGGTGTGGATGACCCGCTTTACCACGGCTTCGTGCTCCGGCGGCAGGACGAGGCCCCGCTCCGCCAGCTCCGAAGCGATGATGGACATGCTGGTCCGCTCAATGTCCCCGGGGAGTGTATGGTGTTCCTTCATGCCTGTGCATCCTTTCCAAATCGGTTGTTCATTTCCCTGAGTGCCGCTCCATGGCATGGTAGACGGCGGCCATGTCCAGGTTGGATCGCACGGTGTCCGCCAGCAGGTCATACTGCCGCTCCTGATAGGCCCGGCGGTCCTCCACCGGGATATTCTCCGGCGAGAGGCCCCTGCGCGTTAAAAGCCAGGCGGCCAGCTTTTCCGTCAGCGCGCCGCTGTCAAAAAGGCCGTGGAGGTAGGTGCCGAATACGTGGCCCGCGGCGGTGCCGTCCTCCGCCCCTTCTGCCAGGCGGCAGAAGGGGACGCCCCCCGTCCGGACTGTCTGCCCCATGTGGATCTCATAGCCCTCTATGGCCGCCCCGGCAAGGAGCCCCGCTGTAACGGAAGCGGTGACCCGGGTGCGGGTCTTTTGCAGGGAGAACACCGTATCACAGGGGAGCAGGCCCATGCCCCGCATGCTGCCGCCCCGCTCCGCGCCCTCCGGGTCGCACAGGGTTTGTCCTAACATCTGGTAGCCGCCGCACACCCCCAGCACCGGGACGCCGCCCGCCGCCAGCTTTAAGACGGCGGTCTCCAGGCCGTTCTGCCGCAGCCACAGGAGGTCGTCCATAGTGCTCTTGGTACCCGGCAGGATGATGAGATCCGGCGTGCCAAGGGCGGCGGGCCGGTCCACGTACCGGACGCCCAGCGCGCTGTGGCTCTCCAGGGGGGAGAAGTCCGTGAAGTTGGAGATGCGGGGCAGGCGGATGACGGCGATGTCCACGGCACGGCGGGCCTGCGTCTCCCTCAGCCGGGGGGAGAGGCTGTCCTCGTCATCTATGTCGGCCAGGGTATAGGGCACCACCCCCAGCACCGGAATGCCGGTTTTCTCCTCCAGCATGGAGAGGCCAGGTTTCAGCAGCGCCGGATCACCGCGGAATTTATTGATGACGGTGCCTGCAATCCGGGCCCGCTCCTGCTCCTCCAGCAGGGCCGCAGTGCCGTACAGCTGGGCGAACACGCCGCCCCGGTCGATATCGCCCACCAGCAGCACCGGGGCGTCCACCAGCTCCGCAAGGCCCATGTTTACAAAACAGTCCTCGCTGCGCAGGTTGATCTCGGCGGGGCTGCCGGCCCCCTCAATGACGAGGATGTCATACTCTGACGCAAGGCTTTGATAGGCGCCCAGAACCTCGGGAATCAGGCCCTTTTTCATCCGGAAGTATTCGGCGGCCTGGTACTGGCCCCGTACCTCCCCGAGGACGATGAGCTGGCTCCCCGTGTCGCTGGAGGGCTTGAGGAGGACGGGGTTCATCCGCACATCCGGCTCGATCCCCGCCGCCTGCGCCTGCACTGCCTGGGCACGGCCCATCTCCAGGCCGTCCCGGGTGATGTGGCTGTTCAGGGCCATGTTCTGCCCCTTGAAGGGGGCTGTCCGCCAGCCGTCCTGCCGGAAGATCCGGCAGAGGGCGGCTGCCAGCAGGCTTTTCCCCACGCCGGACATAGTGCCCTGCACCATGATGCACCGCGCCATTTACAGCACCTCCTCCATGGTTTTCAAAAAGACGGTGTTCTCCTCTTCCGTACGCACCGCCGTACGATACCATCCGGGGCCCAGGCCGTGGTAGCCGGAACAGTCCCGCAGCAGGATGCCCCGCTCCTCCAGCTTTTGCGCCAGAAGGGGTGAGGGGGAGAAGAACAGCAGATAATTGGCCTCCCCGGGGCAGACCCGGCACCCGAGGGCCGCCAGGCCCGCCGCCATCCGGGGCCGCTCCCGCCGGATCAGCTGCCGGAGGGATTCCAGGTGGCCGCTCTGCTCCAGGGCGGCCACGCCCGCCGCCTGGGCGGGGGCGGACACGGCCCAGGGGGGGCCGCTGCGGGCCATGGCCGACAGCAGGGGGGCGTTTTGGCTGAGGGCGTAGCCCAGCCGCAGCCCCGCCAGCCCCCGGCTCTTGGTAAAAGCCCGCAGAAGCAGCAGATTCCGATAGCGGGGGAGGGCGTCCAGCAGGGTATGGGCCGCCGGATTGTCCAGAAAGTCGTTAAAGCACTCATCCACCGCCAGCAGCGTGCCGCAGGCGGCGCAGCGCTCCAGGATATGCTCCAGCAGGGAGCGGTCCGTGGTGCGTCCCGTGGGGTTGTTGGGCTCGCACAAAAACAGGAGATTCAGCTCCGGCGTCACGGAGGTCAGGATTGCCTCCGTGACGGAAAAATCCGTATCCGGGGACAGGGGGAAGCGGCAGACGCGGCAGTTCCACAGCGCCAGGGCGTTTTCATATTCAGAGAAGGTGGGGGCTGTGACCAGGGCGGTGCGGGGCCGCCGGGCCGCCGCCAGCCGGTAGATGAGGTCCGCGGCGCCGCTGCCGCACAAGATCCACTCCGCCGGGACGCCGTGGCAGGCCGCCAGCTTTTCCCGCAGGGCGCGGCACAGCGGGTCGGGATACCGCCCCGTCTCCGCCAGGGCCGCCTCCGCCGCCTGACGGACGCTTTCCGGCAGACCCAGGGGGCTGACGTTGGCAGAGAAGTCCAGGGGCAGTTTTCCGTATCGCTTTTGATAGCCGGCCCAGTCGCCGCCGTGTTCCATCATCGGTCTATACTCCTTTGACGATTATGACCCGCAGGCCGCACAGAAGTATCAGGCAGAGGGCGCTTGCCGCATACAGCATCCGGTTTGCCCGGAGAATGTCCCGGGGCTCCGGCTCCCGCAGGGAATCGCCGATGGCGGGCTTGTCATGGACCTGCCCGAAATAGGATGCCGGCCCCCCCAGCCGGATGCCCAGCGCCCCGGCCATGGCGGACTCCGTCTGGGCGGAGTTTGGGCTGGCGTGGCAGAACCGGTCCCGCCGCCAGATCCGCCACGCACCCCGGAGGTCTTCCCCGGTCAGGCCCGCCGCAAGGATCAGCAGCAGCGCAGCCAGCCGGGAGGGGAGGAGGTTGACAAGATCGTCCAGCTTTGCCGCCCGTCGGCCAAAGTGGAGATACCGCTCGTTCCGGTATCCCACCATGCTGTCCATGGTGTTGACGGCTTTGCAGCACAGGGCCAGGGGCGCACCGCCCAGGAGCATATATACCATAGGGGCCGCGACGCCGTCGGAGAAGTTCTCCGCCACGGTCTCCACTGCGGCCCGGATCACGCCCTGGGGGGAGAGGGCGGCGGTGTCCCGCCCCACAATGCGGCCGACGGATTTGCGGGCCTCCTCCAGCGTGCCTCTCTCAAGGGCCTGAAAGACGCGGCGGCTCTCCGCTGCCAGCCCCCGGGCGGCCAGTGCCTGCCAGCACCATAGAGTCTCCAGGGCCAGCTCCAGGGCGGGGTGCAGCAGCCGGCAAAGGCGGAGAAGGAGAAGGGTGAGGGCCAGGGTTCCCAAGGGCAGCGCCGCCGCCAAAACGGTTCCGCCGGCCCGCTCTCCCCGGGGCGTCCTGGGGAAGACAGCCCGCAGGCGGCCCTCCAGGGAGGTGATGCACCGGCCCATCAGCACCACCGGGTGGGGCATCCACGCCGGGTCGCCCAGCAGCAGATCCAGGACAAAGCCGCCCAGGGCGGCGAAAACGATTCCCATGGTATCAGTCCTTTGCGTATCGTACTTCCCCGGCCAGCCGGAGCAGACGGCCCTCCGGCCAGGGGGCAGCGTCCAGGACAAAGCCGCCGCCGCAGGGGGCCTGCCAGTCGAAATACGGCCGGCGGGGCAGGGCAAAACGCTCCAGCGCCGCCATCTGGGTGCCTCCGTGGGCCACGATGACCAGCTCTGACGCGCCGGAGGAGAGGGCCTCATCCACCAGGGAGGAGAATGCGCCGCAGACCCGGGAGGAGAATGCCTCGCGGCTCTCACCGCCGGGACAGCGGCCGGTGCAGCCCCCCTCTACCCAGGCGCGGTAGCCGCCGTCGTGTTCCATCTCCAGGGAGCTCCGGCCCTCAAAGGCGCCGAAGTCCATCTCCCGCAAATCGGGAACCGGTATCTGCAGGGCCTCCGGGAAGAGGATGGAGGCCGTCTCCGCCGCCCGGGAGAGGGGGGAGGTATAGACGGTTTCCGGGGAGAGCTCCGCCCGCCGCAGGGCCTCCCGGCCGGCCGGGGAGAGGGGGAGATCCCCGCTTCCCTGATAGCGGTGTTCCGCATTGTATGTGGTGGCGCCGTGGCGGAGCAGATAGATCAGCACGGCAGCTCTCCCTTTAACAGCTGGGGCAGGCCGCAGCAGACGCGGATCACGGTGTCCGCCCGCTCCGCCAGCAGGCAGCTGAGCCGCCCCGCGGCCTCCCGCTCCGCCCGCTCCGCCGCTTCCACCGGCACTACGCCGCCGCCGGTCTCTGTGGCAATTACAATCTCCCTGGCAGCCAGCGAATCCGCCAGGGCGGGCAGATCCGGGGCGTTGGCCGCCATAGCCTGCACGTCCCATACGGCTCGCCGGGAGAACTCCTCGCAGGAGAGGCCCAGGGCCTGGCGGATATACGCCTTCTTTCCCGCAAACAGCGGGCCTGTGACAAAGATCATAACATGTCCCCCCAATTTTGAAGCAGCGGTTCCAGGTACTGGACCGCACAGGCCGCGCCCAGCATCCACAGCTCGGCCGTCTGCAAAAACCAGCCGGCCAGATCCCCGGAGAGGCCGCCGAATTTTGTTTGGGCCATCCGGCGGTAATAGAGGAATACGCAGCCTGCCGCCGCTGCCATCCCGCATCCGGCCGGCCCCCGGAACAGCAGCAGCAGAGCCAGGAGCGCCGACAGGGCGGACAGCAGGATGCGGAGAAGGCGCCGGTCTGCCGCCGCCGCAAAGGTGTGGGCGAGGCCGGTGTCCCTGGCCAGGGGAAAGGCGGCGATTGCCAGGCCGGACAGCGCCCGGGACAGGCAGAAGGCCAGCAGAAAGGCGGGGCCGTCATACCGGGGCAGGGAGGCGCAGAGGGCGAAACAGGCCAGGAGATGGCAGCACAGGCGGATGGCGGCAAAGGCCCCCAAATGGGGGTCTTTTAAGATCTCCTGCCGGCGTGCCGGCGATGCGTGGCTGGCAAGGGCGTCGCAGGTGTCGGCGTAGCCGTCCAGATGGATGCCGCCGGTGATCGCCACGGGCAGAAGGCACAGCCCCGCCCCCCGCAGAACGGCGGGCAGGGCCAGTGCGCCGCACAGCGCCGCCCATCCCCAGCAGGCCGCTCCGACTGCCGCACCCACCAGCGGGAACGCCGCCAGCATCCAGCGCATATTCTGCCGGTTCCACTCCGCCTGTGGGACGGGAAGGACGGAGAACATGGAAAATGCCGCGGCAATGCCCCCCAAAATGCCGTTCACGGTATCAGACCTCCCTTTAATACGTTGGGCAGACCGCAGACCACCTCTGCTGCCAGATCTGCCCGGGCCGCCAGCGCACGGTTGATGCGGGCCAGCTCCCGCAGATAGAGGAGGGTGTCCTCCCCGTAGGCCGTACCGCCGGAGAATACCTCGTTGGTGACGACAGTCAGATGGGCGCACCGGGACAGCAGGGAATCGATACCGCGCAGAATGGCCCCCGTGCCGCCGCCCCGGGGGCCGCAGAGTTCATTGGCGGCCAGATTGCCCATGCACTCCAACAGGACGTTGGCCCCCATGGGTACCTCCGCGCCCGCCAGGTCCGTGTACCTCTCTACGGTCTCAAATCCCTTTTCCCGGCGGAGAAGGCGGTGCCGGGCAATCCGCTCCAGACACTCCCGGTCAAAGGGCTGCATGGTGGCGAGGTAGATCCGACGGCCGGGCAGCCGCAGAACCAGGGATTCCGCGTACTCGCTCTTTCCGCTGGCCGCGCCGCCGATGACAAGTGTAAACATAGGCTCGCTCCTCACTGCGGGGTATAGGCGTCGATTCCCAGCCGCCCGAAGGTCTGTCCGCTTTGATAGACGGCCAGGGCCATGTCCAGCAGAGGGAGGGCCGCCACCGCGCCGCTGCCCTCGCCCAGCCGCATGCCGGCGGAGAGCAGAGGCTGCAGGCCCAGGGCGTCCAGAACCAGCCGCCCGGCGGGCTCGGCGGAGACGTGGCTGGCCAGCATGGAGAACTGCGCCCCGGGGCACAGCCGCGCGGCGCACAGGGCGGCTGTGCCGCTGATGAACCCGTCGATCAGCACGGGGACGCGGTACAGCGCACCGCCCAGAAACACACCGCATAGACCTGCGATGTCCAGCCCGCCCACTTTGCCCAGAACGTCGATGGGGTCGGCCGGATCCGGGCGGTTCACATCCAGTGCCCGCCGGACGGCGGCAATCTTCCGGGTCAGCCCTGCGTCAGACAGCCCGGCTCCCCGGCCTGTGACCTCCGCGGGGGATTTTCCCAGCAGGGCGGCGGCCACGGCGCTGGAGGTGGTGGTGTTGCCGATGCCCATCTCGCCGGTGGCCAGGATGGACGCGCCTGCCTGACGGCACTCCCATACCAGGCGGACGCCCGTCTCAATGGCCCGGACGCATTGGGCCCGGGTCATGGCGGGGCCCCGGGTGATGTCCTCCGTCCCGTTTCGCACCCGGCGGCTCCAGACGCCGGGTGCGGGGGCGAAGTCCGCAATCCCCATATCCACCGGGATGACTTGGCACCGGGCCACCCGCGCCATGTGGCACACGGTGCTCTCGCCCGCGGCAAGGGCCCGGGCCACGGCGCCGGTGACGGAGCTGTCGGTCTGTGTGACCCCCTGGGCCACCACGCCGTTGTCGGCGCACAGCACCAGCAGCACCCTCCGCTCCAGGGAGATGTCCGCGCTTGCAGTAGCCGCCGCAATCCTGGCCAGGGAGGACTCCAGCAGCCCCAGGCTGCCCAGGGGCTTGGCAAGGCCGTCCCAGCGGGCAAGGCAGGCTGACCGGGCGGTTTCGTCCGGGCCGCCTATCCGGGATAAAATTTCAGCGAGTGTTTTCAAAGCCGCTCCTTTCTCCGTCCGGCCGCACAGTCCGCAAAGCGCCGCGCCAAGGGCAGCGCCCCCCCGAAATGCAGGTGGGGGAAGGCCGCGTACAAAGTGGGGGAGACGGCGCCGCAGCGCCAGGCCGCCTCCCGGCCGGCCTTTTGTGCCGCCAGGCCTGCTCCGTTCTCCGTGCAGTCCCAATAGTGGAACTCGTGGGCCGGGACGCTCTCTCCGCGGCGCAGCAGAAGGCTGTCCGTCTCCGCCGTCAGCGTCAGGTATCCGAATCGCTGCAGACGGCCGGTGCGGACACCGGCGCCGGGCAGTGCGCCGGCCATGGGCCATGGGGTTCCGGCATCGTCCTCCAGGGTTTTTTGCAGGTAGAGGAATCCGCCGCACTCCGCCACGGTGGGCAGCCCGGCAGCCACAGCGCGCCGGACGCTTTCCAGCATGGATTGATTTTGGCTCAGGGATTTGGCGTACAGCTCCGGGTATCCCCCGGGCAGGTAGAGGCCGTCTGTGTCTTTGGGCAGGGCCGGATCCCGCAGGGGGCTGAAAAAGACCACGTCGGCGCCGCTGGCGCGCAGTGCGTCCAGATTGTCCGCATAGTGGAAGCAAAAGGCCTCGTCCCGGGCCACGGCGATCCGGCAGCGGACAGGGGCGGGCGATGCGGCCGCTGTGGATTCGGCCGCATCGCCTGCCAGGGCCAGAAGGCCCGGGATGTCCACGCTCTGCTCCAGCCGGTCGGCCACGGCCTCCACCCGGGCGGAGAGATCCCCGATCTCCCCGGCGGTCAGCAGTCCCAGGTGGCGGCTCTGGAAAACGGCCTCCTCCACAGGGGGCAGGAATCCGAGCACCGGAAGGCCGGTCTCCCGCTCCAGGATCGGGGTCAGATGGGCGTGGAGCATGGGGGTGCAGTCGTTCAGCAGCAGGCCGGCCAGACGACTGGGAGTGCGGAAGGACTGGAGGCCCCGCACCTGGGCTGCCAGCGTCAGGCTGCTGCCGCGGGGCCGCAGCACCAGTATGGCGGGGATATCCGCCGCATCGGCGACCTGCCAGGCACTGGAGAGGTCGCTGCCGCCTGCGCCGTCGAAAAAGCCCATGGCACCCTCCACCAGGGCGAACTCCGCACGCTGGCAGGCCAGCGTGCGCCGCAGGCCGTCCTCTCCCTGCAGAAATGGGTCCAGATTGCGGCTGGGGACGCCCAATACCCTGGTGTGAAACATGGGGTCGATGTAGTCCGGCCCGCATTTGAAGGACTGTAGGGACAGGCCCCGCCGCCGCAGGGCCGCCAGCAGGCCGCAGGTGACGGTGGTCTTGCCGCTGCCGCTGTTCATGGCGGTGATCATCAGCCGTTTCAAGGCCGCACCCCCGTGATGAGGAACACCGGGTTTTGCGCCGTCAGCAGGTGGAGCGCCCCGGCGGTTTTGGTGCGGCTGACGGCAATTTGCGCAACCTCCGTCTCATACCCCAGGGAGGCAAGGCCGAGCCGGGCGGCATGGAGCGTCTCCAGCGCGACGGCGGAGACGCAGACCCGGGCGCTGGGGTTGGCGCTGTGGACAGCCTCAAGGATCTGTGCCAGCGACCCGCCGCTGCCCCCGATAAAAACCGCGTCCGGCGGGGGGAGGGAGGAGAGGGCGGCCGGAGCACTGCCCTCCAGCAGGCGCAGGTTCCAGGCACAGAACCGCTCCCGGTTGGCCCGGGCCAGCGCCAGGGCCTCCGGGCTGCGCTCCACGGCCCAGACAGCTTTTGTCTGCAGAGCCAGCTCCACGCTGACGCTGCCCGTGCCCGCGCCGATGTCCCAGCACACATCCTCCGGCCCTGCAGACAGCTTGGCAAGGGCGGCGGCCCGAACCTCCTGCTTGGTCATGGGGACGGCCCCGCGCAGAAACGCCCCGTCCGGGATACCCGGCGTGCGCCTGGGCAGGGTGGGCGCGGGCTCTGCCAGAAGTATGCTCAGGGGGGCGAACTCCCGCCGGGCAAATTCCTCTGCGGAGCCCGCCTGAATGCGCTCGTCCGGATAGGACAGGTTTTCCCCTGCGGTTACGGACAGCGGTCCGAGGCCGGCCTCCGCCAGCTGGCGGCACAGGTCTGCGGGGCCCAGTGTCCCGCCGGTGAGAAAGCAGGCGGGGGCGCCGCGGCACACGGCGGACACGGCGTCGCACTCCACCCCATGGGCGGAGAAGAGCGCCCAGTCCTGCCAGGGGCGGCCCAATTTTGCCGCCAGATACTGTACGCTGGACACGCCGGGGAGAACCTGCGCCTCAATTCCCGCCTCTTTCAGAAGGGGCAGAAGCACCCGTGCGCCGGAGTAAAAGCCGCTGTCCCCGCTGTACAGCACGCAGGCCTCGTCACAGCCGGAGGATTGCAGCAATTCCACAATGTCCCCGGGCCGGACGGCGGCATCCCGCCGGGGGGAGATTCCCTCCGGCAGCCGGTCCAGCAGCCGTTTTGCGCCCACGAGATAGTCGGCCCGGGCCAAAGCCCCCCTTACCTCTGCGGTGACGGTGTCCGGCGTCCCGCAGCCGATTCCGGCCAGAGTTACCCGCATATCAGCGCCTCCTTGATCCAGGATAGGATGGTATCCATGTCGTCCCCGCCGTCGGCGGGGCGTTCGATCAGCACCAGCCGGACGCCCGTGTGCCGGGCGGCGGCCAGTTTTTCCGCAAAGCCGCCGGGCTGCCCGCCGTCCTTTGTCACCAGCCACGAAATGCGGTACTGCTCCAGCATGGCCTCGTTCAGCTTTTGGGTGAAGGGGCCCTGGAGGGCCAGGATGTTCCGGTGGGGCAGGCCCAGGGATTCACAGCAGGACAGGCTCTCGTGGGTGGGAAGCACCCGGGCGAACAGGCGTGAGGGATCCAGGTCTGCAAAGGCGCGGAGCTCCTTGGAGCCTGTGGCCAGGAGGATGTTTCCCGTCTGCCGGGAGAGAAAGGCCGCCGCCTCGGCGCAGCTGCCTGCCTGCACCACGCCGTCCGCGCAGCTGGCGGGCCGCAGCAGCCGCCGCAGGGGGGTGCCCGTGTTCCCGCAGGCGGCGCGCACTGCGGCAGTGACCAGCCTGGCGTAGGGATGGGTGGCGTCCACACAGCGGTCAAAGCCCGTCAACAGGGCTTCCATGGCGGGCTGTTCCAGCCGGCCGGTCATCACCCGGACACCGGCCAGCCCCGCCAGCTCCTCCGCACCCAGGGCCGTGGCCACGCTGACGGTGACGTCTGCTCCGATGTCCCTGGCCCGCTCCGCCAGGATCCGGCCCTCCGTGGTGCCGCCGAAAATCAGCAGCTTCACAGTTTGGCCTCATATCCCCGGGGGGTGACCATTTTGCCGCCGACAGACCGGGTGGCGCTGCTGCCGACAAATACGGTGGTGAACATGTCCACGGATTCCTCCCGCAGCTCCGCCAGGGTCAGTACCCGGGATTCCAGGCCCTCCCGCCCGATGTTCCGCACCCAGCCGCAGACGGTGTCCGGGCCCTTTTCCCGCAGGAGGATGTCGCAGGCCCGCCGCAGGTAATCCGGCCGCTTTTTGGAGGAGGGGTTGTAGAGGCAGATGGAAAAGTCCCCCCTTGCCCCGCAGAGAAGGCGGTTTTCAATGACCTCCCAGGGAGTCAGCAGGTCCGACAGGGAGACGGTGCAGAAGTCGTGCATCAGCGGCGCCCCCAACACCGCCGCTCCGGAGAGGGCGGCGGTGATGCCGGGAACCACCTCAATCTCCACCTCCGGAAATTCGGGAGAGAGCTGCAGCAGAGGGCCGGCCATGCCGTAGATTCCGGCGTCGCCGCTGCAAAGCATGGCCACCGTCCGTCCGCTTTGGGCGGCCTCCATTGCCCATCGGCATCGCTCCCGCTCCCGGGTCATGGGAGTGGTGTAGACCTCTTTGCCCGGGTACAGGGGACGCACCAGCTCAATATAGACCGTATAACCGCAGAGAACCTCCGCATCCTCTATGGCCCTTTGCGCCTGGGGGGTCATCTGCTCCGCACCGCCGGGGCCGATGCCCACCGCATAGACTCTATTCATTCCGCCATCTCCAATCCGGGGAAAAGGGGGCCAGGGCCACCGCCATGGTCACGCCGTTTTCCGCCTGCTTTTTCCAGTACAGTGCGCCGCCGCTGCCGAGCACTGCGCTCCGCTCACACACGTTGTCCACGCCGGTGACGCTCCGCACGAAGTCTGAGGAGGAGAAGTCCCCCTCCGCCTCCCGGAGCTCTTGGGCGGAAAAGGTCTCCAGCCTGAGGCTGTGGGCGCTGCAGAAGGCCAGCAGTCCGGGCTCCGCCCGCTTTAGATTGATGCTGCACACCTTATCAAATGACAGCGGGGAGAGGAGGCTGCGCTCCAGAAGGGATAAAAAGGCCCGCTCCAGAGCCTCCTGCGGCGTGCCCTTTTTACAGCCCACGCCCAGTGCGGCGATGGGGGGGACAAGCCGCAGGGCCTCCCCCTCCTCCTGCCGAACGGTCAGCAGCACATCGCAGCCCTCTTTTTCCGAAGGCGTTACCCCCGGGGGCGGTGCGCCTGTCACGGGCCAGGGGCTGTGGATCCTCACCGTGCCGCCGGAGAGGAGTTTTGCGGAGACGGATTTGATGGCCCCGGGGTTTTGGATGCGGCAGCCCTGCCGCTTGGCCCACTCGTCTGCCGCAAACAGGCCGCGGACGTCCGTGGCCGTGGTAATGACCGGTACCGCGCCGCAGGAGGCGGCGATTCTGCGGGCCAGATCGTTGGCGCCGCCCAAATGCCCGCTGAGGATGGGCACGGCAAAGCGGCCGGCCTCGTCCACCACCACCACCGCCGGGTCTGAGGTCTTGCGGTTTACATGGGGGGCGACGGCCCGCACTGCGATGCCGGCCGCCCCCACAAAGACCATCGCCTGTGCCTGGGAGAAGGCGGCGGCCGTCCAGTCCGCAAGGCCTGCGGGGGCACCGCAGCGGGCCGCCTCGCCCCCCAGGTCTTTGGCCAGCTTCCGGGCCAGGGCCTCGCCCCGGTCCGTAAAGGACAGCAGCCGCACTCTCATACGCCGGCCTCCCGGAAACCCGTTGTAAAGGAGGGGTCGTACAGCTTGCTGCGCTCATACGCCGATTCCAGGAAATCGCCCACCAGGACCAGCGCGGTTTTGCGGATTCCGTGTTCCCGCCCCGCGTCTGCCAGGGTTCCCACCGTGCAGCGGACGACCTTTTCCTCGGGCCAGGTGGCCTTGAATACCAGGGCCGCCGGGGTGGAGGGGGTGTAGGCTCCCGCCAGCAGCTGCTCCTGCAGCCCCTCCAGCATGCCGGCTGACAAAAAGACCACCATGCTGGCTCCGTGGGCGGCCCAGGCGGAGATACGCTCCCGTTCCGGCACCGGGGTGCGCCCCGCCATGCGGGTGATGACCACCGACTGGCTCACGCCCGGCAGGGTGTACTCCCCCCGGACGGCGGCTGCTGCGCCGCAGAAGCTGGAGACCCCCGGCGTGTCGTCATAGGGGATGCCGAGGCTTTCCAGGGCGTCCATCTGCTCCCGGATGGCGCCGTATAGGCAGGGGTCGCCGGTGTGGAGGCGGACGGTGTCCCTCCCCGCCTTCTCAGCCGTCTCCATGACGGAGAGCACCTGTTCCAGGGTCATCTCCGCGCTGTTGTAAACGGAGCAGCCGGCCTTGCAGAGCCCCAGCAGCGCCGGATTTACCAGGCTGCCGGCGTAGACCACCGTGTCCGCGTTTTTTAAGAGCTCCGCGCCCCGGAGCGTGATGAGGTCAGGCGCTCCGGGACCTGCGCCCACAAAGTGAACCATATCCTTACTCCTTTACAATGACGGTGGCAAAGTAGCCCGTATCCTGCGGAAGCTGCTCCAGATCCCGGCAGATCCGTTCCGTGGGGAGGCCGCAGTCCTGAACCATGGCGGCCCGTCCCATCAACCCCCGCTGCCGGAGGGCCTTTGTCGTTTGAGAGATGTTCCTGCCGGATTTCATCAGAACCTTGGTGCCCGGAAGCCCAAGATATTCACCCAGGGATTCGCTGCCGCCGGGAAGGATGTGCAAAGGCGTGTCGGCGGCGGTGAGGCTGGTTCCAAGGCGGGCCGCCACAGCGCAGAAGCTGGGTACGCCGGGAACCATTACCGTTTCATACCCCCTGGCGGCGAGGATGTCCATCAGATAGCCGTATGTGGCATAGATGGATACGTCCCCCAGGTTCAGCATGGCCACATCCTGTCCGGCGGCCAGGTGTGATTCGATCTCTGAGGCCGCCTGCAGGTGGGATTCCCGGAGCACGGCAGGGTCGCGGGACATGGTGAAATGCAGGGGGAGGATGGTCTTATCCGTCAGCGTAAGGGCCTGCCGGACAATATCCAGGGCCAGCATTTCGCCGCTCCTGGTTCTGGGGGCTGCGAGGATGGGGCAGCGCTCCAGTGTCCGCAGGGCTTTCAAAGTCAGCAGTTCCGGATCGCCGGGGCCGATGCCGACGCCGTAAAATACGCCTTGCTTTATTTCCATATCTCTATGATCTCCTTTGCGCCTTCGGTCTGCCCCAGCAGGCCGTATTCATTGGAAAACAGAATGGCTTCCGCCCGGCAGCGGCCTCCAACCCGGCGGGCGAGGTGGCGGGAGATGGCGGAGAGCATACTGTCCAGCACTGCCGCCCTCAATCCGGCCCCGTCCAGAATGGCGATACAGCCGTCGGCGGCAGCGGCATCCATCAGGGCGCGGCAGACGGCAGGGGAGGCTCCGCAGACGGCGGCGTGGGCACAGAACAGCTCCGTCCGGCAGTCGGCATAGCGGCTGTGGGTGTTCATGATGCCGCCGGAGAGCTTGCCCAGCTTGCCGATGTGCCCGGCCAGCAGAACGGTTTCAAATCCCCCGGCGGTGCAGGCATCCAGGGCGTCCCCGATGAAGTTGGAACATTTTACCACGGGGACGCCACGCCTGTCCAGCCCCTGGGAGCGGAGGAAGTCCATGCCGTAGTTTCCCGGCGTCAGGATGATATGGCGGCTCCCCTGGGCGGACGCCTGCCGGATCTCCAGGGCCACGGTGTCCGCCAGGGCCTGGAGGCTCATGGGTTCCACCACGCCGGAAGTGCCGAGAATGGAGATGCCGCCCACGATGCCCAGCGCGGGATTGAAGGTCTTTTCCGCCAGTGCTTCGCCGCCGGGGACAAAGACGGTTATCCGCAGCCCGCCGCCGTATCCCAGCTCGCCGCACACCGCCAGAACCGCCTTTTGAATCATCTGCCGGGGCACGCGGTTGATGGCGGCGGCGCCCACCGGCTGATCCAGGCCCGGCTTTGTCACGCGGCCCACGCCCTCGCCGCCGTCTATGGCGACGCCGGGAGCGGCCTGCCGCTCCGCGCAGGCGAAAATCAGCAGCCCGGCGGTGACGTCGATGTCGTCCCCTCCGTCCTTGCGGACGGCGCAGGAGGCCCTGCCTCCGTCCAGGCGGCATTGTTCCAGGGGGACTTCCACACAGAGCCCCCTGGGGGTTTCCAGGGAGACGGAGAGGGGAGGGGCGCCGGTCAGCAGCAGGCGGACGGCCCCGGCCGCTGCCAGGGCCGCACAGGTTCCGGTGGTGTAGCCGCAGCGCAGACGCCTGCCGCCGGAGGAGATATAGTGTTCAAAGGCAGCGCTCATGTCAGCTTTCCCGCTTTTCTGGCCAGCTCTGCAAGCAGCCGGTTTTTTTCGTTCATGGGGCCGAAGGCAGACAGGGGGCAGAGTACCCTGTCACAGGCGGACATCTGCTCCTCCGCCCTGCGGAGCGATTCGTCCCCGATGGGGTGAAAGGCCTGCTCGGAGACCACCGCGGCGGCCAGGGCCTTTGCCACCGGGTAGTCCAGGTCGTTTTCGTGCAGAATCCCGGCGGCAAAGGGGATCCCCTGCCGCTGGAGGCGGCGGTAGACGCCGATGCCGCTTCCGCCGCCCCCGATGACAAATACCTGGGCCGGGCCGCCGGGCGGCTCCATTTCCAGGCAGCCGAAATCCGGGTTATAGCTTCCCAGGGCTGCGCCGTACAGTTCCATGATATATCCGGCGGTAAAAATCTCCTCCGGCGGCCCCAGCCGCTCAATGGCGTTGTTGTGGACGCAGGCGACACAGTCGGAGACCTTTTGCGCCAAATCCAGCTCGTGGAGGGACATCAGCACCGCCAGACCCCGCTGCCGCACCATATCCTTCAGGATGGACAGCAGTTCCAGCTTATAGCGGATGTCCAGAAAGGAGGTGGGCTCGTCCAGCACGATGACCTCCGGCTCCTGGCAGAGGGCCCGGGCCAGAAGGACCCGCTGGCGCTGCCCGTCACTGACCTGGGAGAAGTCCCGGTGGGCCAGGTCCTCCCCGTGGACCAGGGCCAGAGCCTCGTCCACCTTCTCCCAGTCCGCCGCCGTTAAGAGGCCCAGCCTGCCGGTATAGGGGTAGCGCCCGGTGGCCGCTACCTCCCGGCAGGTCATCAGCTCCGGGTGGATCCTCTCTGTCATCAGGACGGAGAGGCGCCTGGCCGTCTCCAGGGCCGTCATGCGGTCCATGGGGCGGCCGTCCAGGTATACCGTGCCCCGGATGGGGCTGAGCTGGCGGATCACGCTTTTCAAAATGGTGGATTTCCCGGAGCCGTTGGGCCCGATGAGGGTCATGATCTCTCCCCGGTGCAGGCGGAGACAGATGTTTTCAATGAGGATCTGTCCGTTATAACCCACGGCCAGATCCTCTGTGTGGAGAGAATCCCGCATCCGGTGCGCCTCCTTATGATGCGATATGGGCTCCGCTGAAATCCGTGTGAACGCAGGGCCCTGCCGTTTTTCAGACAGAGCCCCATCGGAATCGGAAGCGGTTGTCATACTAGAATCCATTAAAAAGCTATAAAAAGCTTTTTATAGCGCCGAAGGCGCGTTGGATTCTTATGCGAC
>ERZ808035.936-NODE-936-length-19383-cov-5.041127_pt1 | contig 19383 bp, 13 predicted proteins | sample MGYA00380189_ERZ808035 | MGnify/ENA primary metagenome ERZ808035 (study PRJEB31490, sample SAMN06133407) | mouse gut metagenome | isolation source: M5_1 | host: mice | place: China: Chengdu | collected 2015-05 ...
CCCGAAACCCATGCCGAAGATCCTTCCGGCAGGGGCTCTCCGACGCCGGGGGCCAAAACCCATGCCGAAGGCCTTTCCGGCATGGGACCCCTCGATGCCAGGCAGCTAAAACCCATGCCGAAGGCCTTTCCGGCATGCCCAGATATTATCAACTATGAAATAGAGAACGCAAAAGACGGGCTGAGCCGCACTGCCATGAGAGGCCCTTGGCCATGTACGTCACGGTGGTGCGGAAACCCGTCAAACCGATCGGAACGCATGCCACGGTGGCGTCGTTACCCGGCTGTGAGCCCGTGCAGGAAGGACCCGGCGGCCGATGAGCGCGACCGCTGAGACCGCCGCCCAAGTGACTCACCCGCAGAAGCTTCCATGGGTAAGAGACCACCCGCAGAACGTTCCATGGGCGAGAGACGGCCCCTGCCGGCACCCATGGAAGCCTTTGTGGGTGGAGAAACCACCCGCAGAAGCTTTCCCGGGTGAAAGACCACCCGCAGAACGTTCCGTGGGTGTTGGACGGTCCCCGTCGGCGCCCGCAGAACGTTCCATGGGTGCCGGGCACCCCCTGCCGGCACCCATGGAAGCCTTTGTGGGTGGAGAGACCGCCCGCAGAAGCTTCCCCGGGTGAGAGGCCACCCGCAGAACGTTCTGTGGGTGCCGAGCGCCCCCTATCGGCACCCGCAGAACGTTCCGTGGGTGGAGAGGCCACCCGCAGAACGTTCCATGGGTGCCGGGCGCCCCATACCGGCACCCGTGTGACAGGCAAGGTGCCCGACCAACGGGACAAAAGTGTCCGAGTGGCGGGGCGGGGCGGCAGGACAGGCGGCGGGACATGCAAACGCCCCCGGAGTGGCTCACCAACCTCCGGGGGCGTTTTACTCAAAATCCTGGGCCGCAGGGGCGGCGCCGTGAGGGGCCTTAGTTGGTGACGGCCTCGTTCTCGCGGTCGGCCTCGGCGATGATCTTGGCCTTCTCGTCCACAGCCATGTTGGAGAGCTCGTCGGCGTAGATCTTCTTGCCGGTGGGGTGCTCCTCGAGCCACAGCTTCTCAGCGGTGGCCTGCCAGCTCTCGGCGTAGGGCGTGGTGCGGGCGCACAGGTCGTCCACGCTCTCGGGGGCGGCGTAGTCGGTGCAGGGGGCGTCGGCCTCGTGCACGATCTGCGGCAGGATCTCGGGGTTCTCCAGCATGGGGCAGGGCTGCAGGAGGTTGTCGTTGAAGGGGTAGTGCGCGCGGTAGGCCTGGAAGATGGGCTGCTGCAGGCACTCGAGCCAGCTCTTGTCGTGGATGTTGGCGTTGGAGTAGTGGATGAAGACGCAGGGCTCCACGTCGCCCGCCGCGTTCACGTGGCAGAACACGCGGCCGCCGGCGATGCAGCCGCCCACGTACTCGCCGTCGTTCTGGAAGTCCATGGCGAAGATGGGCTTGCCGCCGGTGATGCCGCGGATCTCGCGGATGCGGTGGAACATGTACTCGCGCTCCTCGGGCGTGCACATGAGGTCGGTGCCGGCGCCGGCGCCCACGGGCATGAGATGGAAGTACCAGGCGTAGCGGCAGCCCTTCTCGATGAGCATGTCGAGATACTCGTCGGAGGTGACGGTCTTGTAGTTCTTGGTGGTGTAGGCGGTGGAGGTGCCGAAGAGCAGGCCGTTGGCCTTCATGAGGTCCATGGCGGCCATGACCTCCTGGAAGGAGCCGTCGCCGCGGCGGCCGTCGTTGGACTCCTCGAAGCCCTCCACGGAGATGGAGAAGGCGATGTTGCCCACGCGCTTCACGTCGTCGCAGAAGGCCTGGTCGACGAGGGAGGCATTGGTGAAGATATTGAACATGCAGTCGTTGTGCTTCTCAGCCAGCTTGACGATGTCCTTCTTGCGGACGAGGGGCTCGCCGCCGGTGAGCATGAACATGTGGGTGCCCAGGGCCTTGGCCTCGGAGACCAGCTTGTCCATGTCGTCGAACGACAGGTTGTAGCGGTTGCCGTACTCGGCGCTCCAGCAGCCGATGCAGTGCTTGTTGCAGGCGGTGGTGGGGTCGAACAGGATGATCCACGGCACGTTGCACTGGTACTTCTCGGCGTTCTCGGTGCAGGTGCGCAGGCCGCGGAAGGCGGCCTCGTAGCCGCCGTTGAGCACGGCCGTCTTGATGATGTTGTGGTCGACCTCGTCCATGAGGGAGAAGAGGAACTGCTCCCACTTGGAGCCAGGGTACAGGCCGGCGCGGAGGCCGCGGGCGGCGCCGGGGGCGGTGTCCTTGAGGAGCTTGGAGCCCATGTCCACGAGCTTGTCGAGGTTCTTCTCGCGGTCCTTGCTGGAGGCGGCGTTGATGATGCCGTCAAGGGCAAAACCGAAGGCGGTACGCTCGGCGGCGTGCGCGATCTTAGACTGCATACTCTCCCCTTGCTGTCATGCGGGCTGTGGCCCCGCGTTGTTGGCTGGCAAGCATGTACCCCTTTATTTAAGGGAGAACTCCCGTAACGGGAAAAGAGCTCCCCTCACCAAGGGGGCACCGAGCTGTTTTCAAGCTGTAGGCAAATTCCGCCCCAAGCAAGATAACCGCTGCGTCAGCCCCACGTTTTCAAGTGCAACAGTCTACTCCGGCGTCGGTTTTGATGTAAGCGGCGACCCTCCGGTGATATACGGGAGGTCGTGCGGGAACGCGTCGGAACAGGCGACCGGCAGGCGGCGGGGGCCGGCCGGGACCGGTCTTTCCCGCCGCCGAGGGTGCCGGGAGGGGCGCGCCGTCAGGCCAGGCCCACGCGGGAGAGGTTCTCGCGGATGTGGGCGCAGCTGGCGTGGAAGGCGGCCTGCTCGGGCTCGGTGAGGTCGGGCACCATGAGGGCCTCCACGCCGGAGCCGCCCACGACGCAGGGTACGGAGCAGAACAGGCCCTCCTCGCCGTAGACGCCGTCCACGAGGGTGGAGCAGGCGAGCACCGCGTGCTCGTTGGACACCACGGCCCGCACCAGGCGCGCGGCGGCGTCGGCCACGGCGTACTCGGTGCACATCTTGCCGGCCATGGCCACGTAGCCGCCCTGGCGCGCGGCGTCCTCCAGGGCCGGCCTGTCGAACGAGAAGCGTTCCGGCTGCTCGCGCTCGAGCTCGGCCAGGGGCTTGCCGCCGAAGTTCACCTGGCTCCAGCAGGCGAACTGCGTGGCGCCGTGCTCACCGAGCATGTAGGCGCCGATGGAGTGCTGGTCGATGCCCGTCTCGCGGGAGAGCACGTGCTTGAAACGGGCGGAGTCCAGCTGCGTGCCGGTGCCGATGACGCGGCGCGGGTCGAACCCGCCGAGCTTCCAGATCTCGGTCGCCACGACGTCGCAGGGGTTCGCGATGGTCACCCACACGCCGGTGAAGCCCGCACCGGCAAGGGCCGGGATGAAGCGACGGGCGGTGTCGGTGGTGTAGAAGAGCTCGCCGTCGCGGCTCTCGGCGGCCAGCCGGACCTTGCCGGCGGCGTTCACCACGACGTCGCACGAGGCCAGGGCGGCGTAGTCCTCGCCGCAGTTCTCGACACGGACGTTGTGGGGGCAGAAGGCCAGGCTGTCGGAGAGGTCCTGGACCTCGGCGGCCAGCTTCTTGGAGTTGTCCTCGTCGCCCGAGGCGATGTCGCAGAGCAGGAGCTCGTCGGCGATGCCCTGGAGCATGAGGCTGTTGGCCACATGGGCCCCCACATGGCCCAGGCCGATGATGCCGACGGTGGTGCGCGTTCCCATGGAGACGTCCTTTCACGCGGAGGGGCGCCCGGCCGCGGCGGTCGGGCGCCCCCATGCTACGGCCGCGGCGGGACGGCGGCGGCCAGGCTGCGGGACACGTCACCCCACGGTCACGAACGACCACGAGACGGTGTCGCCGTCAGAGGCGTCAGAAGGAGACGTACTCCCACGTCACGACGTCGCCGTCGGCGACCTTGTACTCGCCGCAGCCCACGGTGGGCTCCTCGCCGTTGACGGAGTAGGTCCAACCCGAGCTCCCCTCGGCCGCCTTGCCGTCGATGGAGGTCACGTAGGCGCCGTAGGAGCCGTCGCTCGACTCGAAGGGGATCCCGGAGGCCTTGAGGACGTCGAGGACCGTCGCGCCGTCAGCCACCTCCACGGCCTTCTCGGCATCACCGACCTTCTGGGTCACCGAGATGCGTGCCTGCTGCTCGAAGGCCTGCCCGCCGGAACCCGTGGCTGCGGAGGGCGCGGCGGAGCAGGCTCCCAAGAACGGGGCCGCCGCGATGAGAAGGGCGGCAAGCAAGGCCATGGCGCGGCTGTGGGTGGTGGGGTTCTGTGCGGTCTTGCGGTTCATGGGCGTACCTTCCTCTCGTCGATTGCCCGTCTATCCCGTCTGGGAGAGCGGCGCGGCGGAGGAGGGAGGCCCGGGCTGCCGGTGCGTCGACCGACAGGGGCGTCGGGACGCGGGGCAGACAGGGCATCACAGCACCGGTACCACGACCCACACGCCCGGGACGGTCGAACCTATCGAGGACAGGCAAGTCTCCTGACTCACGGGTGTCGGCCTCGGCCGACGGTGCGGGCCCCTTCTCGGGCCGGGGCCCAATGGGTATGCGCGCCCGCACCTTTGCCCGAACACAGTAGTGGCGGCTGTCCCGGATTCAAACCGGGTTCCTTATTAATCTACTAAGCAGACAGCTGTTCGAACCGTGCCCTCGGGTTGCGATGGTATGCAGTTGCCTTTAGCCTACCGCATCCCGCGCCGGGGCCCCGGGTCTTTTGTCCCTTGGACCGCCGGTGCGTGGCAGCGGTCTGCGGGACCGCTAGACTGCTGGTGTCGGCGTCGAGAGAGCAAAAGGAGCCCCCATGGGATTTGCCACCCCCACCTGCCCCATCGCCAAACGGTGCGGCGGCTGCGAATGGCTGGCCGTCCCCTACCCCATCCAGCTGCGCCGCAAGCGCGAGGCCGTGGTGGGGCTCTTCTCGGACCTCCTGACCTCCGAGGCGAGCGAGGCGGCCCCGGGCGACGTGGGCATCGTGGGCATGGAGGTGCCCCGGGAGTACCGGCACAAGGCGGCCACGCCCTTCTCGCCCGGCAAGGGGGGCGTGATCCGCAGCGGCTTCTACGAGCGGGGCACGCACCGCATCGTGCCGTGCGCCGCCTGCCTGGCCGAGGACCCGCGCTGCCGGCCCATCCTCAACGACGTGGCCCGCGTGGCCGAGCGGCTCAAGCTCCGCGCCTACGACGAGGACAAGGGGCGCGGCATGCTGCGCCACGCCGTGGTGCGCACCGGCTGGAGGACCGAGGAGGGCCTGCTCACCGTCGTGACCAACGGCAACACCCTGGCCCACGGCCGCGAGCTGGCCGAGGCCGTGGCGGAGGCGGCGCCGCTCAGGCTGTCGGTGGTGCAGAACATCAACCAGCGGCGGACGAACGCCATCCTGGGCCCCACGTCGAAGCCCCTGCTGGGGCCCGGCGTCATGCACGACTCGCTGCTGGGCGTGACCTTCGAGATCGGTCCCACGAGCTTCTACCAGACCAACCCCGAGCAGACCGAGGCGCTCTACCGGCTGGCCATCGACGGCGCGCGGCTGGGGCCGGGGCAGACGCTGCTGGACGCCTACTGCGGCATCGGGACCATCGGCCTGTGCGCGGCCAAGGCGCAGGACGGCGTCTCGGTGGTGGGCGTGGAGCGCGTGGAGGGGGCCGTGGCCGACGCGCGGCGCAACGCACGGGCCAACGGGCTGGGCGACCGGGCGCGGTTCGTCTGCGCCGACGCCACGGCCTACCTGGCCGACTCCAAGCGCAACCGCACCGGGTTCGACGTCGTGGTGCTCGACCCGCCCCGCGCCGGCGCCACGGAGGCGTTCCTCTCGGCGTGCGACGCCAGCGGGTGCGGGCGCATCGTGTACGTGAGCTGCAACCCGGTCACCCAGCGGCGTGACGTGGACTTCCTCGTGCGGCATGGCTGGGTGCTCGAGTCGCTGACGGTGGTGGACATGTTCCCGCACACCAAGCACGCGGAGACGGTGGCGGCGCTGCGGAGGCGGTAGGCCCCGGGCCAGCAGACCGCCCGCCGACCAGCGTCGTCGCCACTTTGGTCGGGCTCTTTCGCTGTCACTTTTTCTTTTTATTTACATAAGTGCACTACGTACCGGCTTCTCTCCGCGTAGAGCGAATCTCCCGGCTACCCGCCCGACAGGCCGTGTCCCAATGCCCGGACACTTTTGTCCCAATTTGCGGCTCGCCCGCCGAAGTGGGACAAAAGTGTCCGAGTGATGGGACAAGCCGGCGCCGCTCGCCAAGCCCCGGACGCGGGAGGCGAAGCCCCTGCTACCCCCTCTGCACCATGGGGAACACCAGGTGGAACTCCGTGCCCGTCCCGCCGTCGGAGAAGACGCTCACCTCAACGCCCATCTTGCGGCAGAGGTCGCGCACGAGGAACAGGCCGATGCCCGTGGAGTTGGACCGGGCGAGGTCGCGGCCGTTGGAACCCACGAAGCCCTTGTCCCACACCCGCGGGAGGTCCTGGGGCGCGATGCCCACGCCGTTGTCGGCCACGACCAGCTCCACACGCTCGGCCGAGCCGCCCGCCGCCAGCCTTCGGCCGGTGAACGAGAGGCGCGGGGCCTCCTCGGCACCCACGTACTTGCAGGCGTTGTCCACGAGCTGGCCCACGATGAAGCCGCACCACTTGGGGTCGCAGTAGACGCGCTGGTCGAGACCGTCGAAGGAGACGGAGACGCCCGACCCCTGGATCAGCGTGGCCCGGGCGCGCACGACGTCGCGCACGAGCTCGCCGAGGGTGGTCTCTCGCACCACGTAGTCGCGGTCCACGGTGTAGGAGCGGGCGAGGAAGAGCGCCTGGTCCACGTAGTCCTCGATGCGCTGCAGCTCGGGGGCGATCCGGGAGGAGACGGGGCCCGGGTTGGCCTGGACGATGAGGGAGGCGGCGGCCACCGGGGTCTTGACCTCGTGGCTCCAGCGCTCGATGAAGGCACGGTACTCGGCGGAGTCGGCCCTGACGGCGGCGACGTCGGCGCTTGCCTGGGCGAGCAGGGCGTCCACGGCGTCATCCACGAGGGCGGCGCGGCCGGAACGCAGGCTCGGGAGGCCGCAGGCCAGGTCGAGGGCGTTGGGGCTGTCGCCGGGGTGGGCGCGGCCGATGAGGCGCACACGCCTCCAGAAGCCCGCGGACGGCAGGTACTCCATGGTCAGACGCCCCACCTCCACGACGGAGAGCGTCACCACCACGAGGTACACCATGTCCCGCGGCGTCCCCACCAGGCGGAGCAGTCCCGAGACCACGAAGAGGGCCGCCGCGTAGAGGGCGAGGCCGGGCAGCTTGGGTCTCAGGAACCGGAGGAACTCCATGGTCACACCGAGTAGCCCTGGCCGCGGTGGGTGACCAGGTAGTCGTGCACGCCGATGCGGGCCAGCGTCTGGCGCAGCCGGTTGATGTTGACGGTCAGGGTGTTGTCGTCCACGTAGGCGTCGGTGTCCCAGAGCTCGCACATGAGGGCCGTGCGGGACACCACGGAGCCGGCGTTGCGCATGAGGTAGGCGAGGAGCCGCAGCTCGTTGCGGGTGAGCTCCACGGTCTGCCCGTTTGCCGTGGCGGAGGAGGCCTCGATGTCGAGGGAGAGGCCGTTGTGTTCCACAACAGGACGCGACCGGGAGCCCTGGACGCGGCGGAGCAGGGCCTCGATGCGGGCGGCGAGCACGTGGGCGGAGTAGGGCTTGGTCACGAAGTCGTCGGCCCCCATGGTCATGGACAGCACCTCGTCCACCTCGGAGCTGCGGCTGGTCACCACGATGATGGGGACGTCGGAGCGGGAGCGGATCTCGCGGCAGACCACCGTGCCGTCCACGCCGGGCAGGCCGAGGTCGAGGAGCACGAGGTCGCAGGCGGCGTCGAGCACGGTCTGCGACGTGTGGGAGAAGTCCGTGACGGGCACCGGCTCGTAGCCGCGCTGGGAGAGGATCTGGGCTAGGGCGTCGCGGATGCCCGCGTCGTCCTCGACCAGTGCTATGCGCGTCATGGGTCCTCCTTCTGTCTGCGGCGGGCGGCGGTTGCGGGCGCGGTGCGACGGTGCCGAGAGCCGGCGGGCCACGGTCGTCGACCGGGCGTCGGGAGCGGCGGCGTCAGATGCCGCGGCCCTGCCTGGCGGCCGTGGCCTCGCGGAGCCTCCCGAGCTGGGCCGCGAACGTCTCGGCCACAGGCCCGCCGTTGTCGGAGGCGGGCACCACGCCGTGCTCGTCGGAGACGAGGAAGACCTCGTCGAACGGCTCCCCCGCGGCGACCCTCTGAGCCAGTGTCCCATCAAAGGTCACCGGGCGCCCTAACGTTTCCGTAAGGTCCACGAGCAGGGTGCCGGCGCCCCCGCAGGTGAAGGTGTCGCCGAAACCCGCCAGCAGGGCGCCGTCCGCGACGGCCCAGAGCGTCTCGGGCGCCACCGACGTGCGCGCGCCCTCCTCGGCCGACGCGGCGGCACGGGCGGCGAGGGAGGCGGCCGAGGCGTCGGCCAGGGGCTCGTAGGGGCCCACGGCCATGGCCCCGTGGCCGGCGGCGTCGACGGCGAGCATGAGGACGCCGTCGGGGTCGTCGGAGGCACCGGCGTCCAGGGTCTGCTCCAGGTGCTGGCGCACCCAGGCGAGGAACTCGGGCGTGGGGGCCCAGCCGTCGGTCACGCGCTCGCCGAGGGCGCGGATGTGGCGACCGGCCATGGGGATGCGGCGGTCCGAGAGGCGCCAGCGGCACACGAGCACGGGCTCGCCCAGGGTGAACTCGTCGAGGGCGGCGAGGTCGGCGTCGGTGTAGTCGCGGTCTGGGTCGAGCATGGGGCCTCCTGGGACGGTCGTGTGCGGCCGACGGGCGCGCCGGCACCCACCATGGTAGCGCCGCCATCCATAGTAGGGGCGCCGTCGCGGCCCCCGCCTGTCCCACCACCCGGACACTTCTGTCCCATTGGTCGTGCACTTCTGTCCCGCCATCACGGGTTGAACCTCCGTCACCTTGGCCGGGTTCTTCCGGTGTCACACGACGGCCAAGGGTACGGGACGTGCGCCGCCGCGGCCCGATATCCGCCGCACAGCGCCACCGCGGCGCGTGAGACTCGTCCGATCGGCCGAAAGCCGCGCCACGGTGGTGCGGGTTCTCGGCAGACGCACCACGATGGTGCCGGGCACCCCGTGTGACGGCCAAGGCGTCCGGCCAAAGCGACGGCGCCGACGTGGGACAAAAGTGCCCGACCGTTGGGACACGGCCATTGGGACATGCCACCGGCGCAGAAAAGGGGGCCGAGAGGCTCCGTGCCCCTCGGCCCCTGTCGGCCCCGCCCCGTCGAACGGGGCCGTCCGTTCCGCAGCGTGTGCCCTAGTGGCGGAAGTGACGCCTTCCCGTGAAGACCATCGCGATGCCGTGCTCGTTGCAGGCGGCGATGACCTCCTCGTCGCGCACGGAGCCGCCGGGCTGGATGATGGCGGTCACGCCGCGGGCGGCGAGCTCGTCGACGTCGTCGCGGAACGGGAAGAACGCGTCGCTCGCGGCGGCGAGGTTCTCGGGCGCCAGACCCATGCGCTCGCACGCCTTGTGGGCGCGGTCGCAGGCGATGATGGCGGAGTCCACACGGTTGGGCTGGCCAGGTCCCATGCCGATGCCGGCGTCGTCCTTGGCCACGAGGATGGCGTTGGACTTCACGGTCTTGACCACCTTCCAGCCGAACTCCAGGTCGTGGAGCTCCTGCTCGGTGGGCTGGCGCTCGGTGACCACGCGGTAGTCGGCGGGCCCCTCGGTCACGCGGTCGACCTCCTGCACGAGCAGGCCGCCGTCCACCGTGCGCATCTCCAGCGCCGCCGGGGCGTCCACGCCGCCGGTGGCCAGCACGCGCAGGTTCTTGCGGCGCGCCAGGCGCTCCAGGGCCTCCTCGGTGAACGAGGGGGCGATGAGCACCTCCACGAACTGCTTGTTGACGTCGGCGAAGTGCTCGACGAGCGAGAGGGGCACCTCGCGGTTGCAGGCGATGATGCCGCCGAAGGCGCTCACGGGGTCGCACGCGTAGGCCTTGTCGTAGGCGGCGGTGACGTCCTCGGCCACGGCGGAACCGCAGGGGTTCTGGTGTTTGAGGATGATGCACGCGGGCTCGTCGAACTCGCGGACGGCCGCCCACGCGGCGTCGGTGTCGAGGAGGTTGTTGTAGGAGAGCGGCTTGCCGTTGAGCTGCACGGCGTTGGCCAGCGAGTGGGCCGGCGCGTCGTCCTCGCGGTAGAACGCCGCCGCCTGATGCGGGTTCTCGCCGTAGCGGAGGTCCTCCTGCTTGGTGAAGCCCACGGTGAGGCGCTCGGGGAACGCCGTGGCCGCGGCGCCCTCGGCCTCGGCGAGGCGGCCGGCGAGCCACGTGGAGATGGCGGTGTCGTAGGCCGCGGTGGTGGTGTAGGCCTTCACCTGGAGGCGCCGGCGCAGGCCGAGGGACGTGGCGCCGTCGTGGGCGGCCATGTCGTCGAGGACGTCGGGGTAGTCGGCAGGGTCGCACACCACGGTGACGCTGTCGGAGTTCTTGGCGGCGGAGCGGAGCATGGACGGCCCGCCGATGTCGATGTGCTCCACGGCGTCGGCGAACGTGACGTCGGGCGAGGCGACGGTCTTCTCGAACTCGTAGAGGTTGACGCACACGAGGTCGATCATCGGGATGCCGTGCTCCTCGGCCTCGGCCATGTGGCCCGCGTCGTCGCGGCGGGCGAGGAGGCCGCCGTGGACCTTGGGATGCAGCGTCTTCACGCGGCCGCCCATCATCTCCGGAAAGCCGGTGTAGTCGCCGATCTCGACCACGTCCACGCCGCCGGCCGTCAGGGCCTTGGCCGTGCCGCCGGTGGAGACGATCTCGACGCCGTAGGTGTCCTGGAGCTGTCGGCAGAACTCCACCACGCCGGTCTTGTCGGTCACCGAGACCAGCGCACGCTTGACGGGCCTGTCTGTCATTGGGCCTCCCCTTCTCTCCCTGGTTTTGCCGCTGCCTGCGGCACGGCGGGTCTCTCATTCCCGCCGCCCCCATCGTAGCCGAACGAGGTGACGGGCTCGGTGCCGGGAGGAAGCGATGCAGGGGCGCTGGGGCGTACGGTGCCGGGGGGGGGTGCGCGTGGACGTGCGGTGCGTCGGAACGGGGCTGCGGGGCGTCGGCACGGCACGGGGGGCTGCAGGGGCCCGACGCCGCCCATCACCCGTCACGGGATCCCGCCACGGGCACCCGCCACCCGCCACGGGCACCCGCCACGGGCACCTGAACGCGTCTGAGGGCGACCCTCTCGGCACCTGAACGTGCCTGAGGGCGGATTTCGCATGCCTGAACGCAGCTGAGGACGGATTCCGGCGCAATCGCGCCTTCGGAGTCGCCCTCAACCGCGTTCAGGTGGAGGAGGGGAGGGTGCGGGACGGCCGACCCGCACCCCTCCCGGCGGGCGCGTACCGCCCCCGTTACCCGGCCGTGCCAACCCCGTCGCCCGGCATCCCCGTCACCCGACGTCCCCGACGCCCTCCGCGGCGAGGCCGGCGGCGTTCCAGCCGAAAAGCGAACGCCTGAGCCGCACCCGGTTGCGCCACACGCCGGGGCGCGGCTCCTCCGGGTCCATGCCGAGATGCCCGCGGACCACGTCCATGAACGCGTCGCAGGCAGCAGGGTCCATGAGCTGGCCGCGGGTGAGGGACAGGCAGACGATGCCGCGCGCCGCGTACAGCGTGCGCTTGCGGGCGTCGTGGTCCGCTGCGCGGGCGTCCCCATGGGCGACGTCGCTGTCGTACTCCACCACCAGGCCCGCATCCTCCCAGTAGAAGTCCGGGACCACGGTGCCCGCGCCGACGATCCGCGCCTCCTCCGGCGTGAGCCCCATGGGACGGTTGACCTCCGGCGTCGGGATGCCGTGGCCGCCGCGCCGTCGTGGGAGTGTCATGAGGCAGGCGACACGGCCCTCCATCGGCGAGGCCGTGCGGTCGCACACGCCTTGGAGCATGCGGCCGACGTGCTTGGGGAAGCAACCGCCGCGCAGCAGGACGGCGGCGTCCATGAGGTCGGCGACGGTGGTGAGCGGGTCGCGCCCGACGAGGCCGAACGGCGCGTCGTCGCAGGGCCGGAAGGTGCCGGTGAGCTCCCAGGCCAGCTCGCGCGCCACCGGGGTGCCGGCCTTGAGGGCCAGCTGCGCCCACGAGACCTCCGGCGCCACCGCCATCACGGCCGGACCCCCGTGCGGAGGGCGGGCCTCCACCAGCGGGACCGGGTCGCGGCATGCCGCCGGCACCACGTGGCACACCGCCCGCTTGATGCGGCGACGCACGTCCTGCGAGGCGCACAGGACATGGATGGGGCACTCGGCCGGGTGGCGCGTCCACCGCCTCAGCCGGCGCACGGCGTCGGTGCGCATGGCGGCGCCGAGGGCCGCGACGGCCTCCTCGGCGTCGAGATGCCGCACGGGGGTCCAGCCCTGGCGCCAGAGCCAGAGGGCCGACTCGTGCGACACCACCGGCCCCGGCCCGGGCTCCGGGGGATCGACGGCCTCGATAGGGACGATCTCGCAGGTACGCTCCAGTGTCATCTCTCTCCTCCCTCGGTTTCCCCGCTGGGGAGGAGAGCGTAGCAACCGCGTCTGACCGCGATTCGACACCTTTCCGACCGCCATCCGACACCCCCGGACGCCGACGCCGTCAGGGGGTGTCAGAGGGGTGCGGAGCGGGTGGCGCGCGCGGAGCGAGTGGCGTGCGGAGCGGGTGGGGCGGGTGGGGCGAAGCAGGTGGGACGGACGGCGCGGGTGGCGTGCGGAGCGGGTGGCGCGGGTGGCGCAGGTCGGGCACCCCCCCATCGGGCACCTGAACGCGGTTGGGGGCGACCCTCTCGGCACCTGAACGCGTCTGGGGACGGATTCCGGGCACCTGAACACGGATGAGGGCGACCTCCGGCGGTTCTGCCCGCAGAAAGTCGCCCTCAATCGCATTCAGGTGGAAAGAGGGGTGCAGCCGGGGAGGGGTGCCACCCGGGAGGGGAGGATGCGGCCGAGAAAGCGCCCCCGCAGCACGCCGGACGCGCCCCGCAGCGCGGCGCCTGCCCCGCGCAGCACGCCGGACGCCCCGCGCAGCACGCCGCCTGCCCCGGTCCGCCTGCCGGCTACCTCACGCGCGGCGGTGCAGCCGTGCCGTCAGCGCCGTCACCGCGGCCGCGACCGCCGCGGCGATGCCGAGGAGCACGCCGCCGCCCCGCTGGAAGTCGCCCGTCTCGGCCACGAGGCCCGCCGCAGCCCCGCGTGCCTCCGCCGGCACCACGGTCGCGGCACCGTCGCCTTCCGTCGCGGCACCGTTCGCGCCCGCACTGTCACCCGCGCCGTCGCCCCGGTCCCCCGCACCCGTGACACCGCCGGCGGGACCGCCGTCCACAGGGCCGGCGCCCGTGGAGCCGCCGCCGGCGGGACCGCCGTCGACGCTCCCGCCGTGGTCCGGCCCGTCGACCGGGTCCTCGGACCAGCGGGCATAGAAGGTCTTGTCGCCCATGGCGTCGGGTGCGACCTCGGTCACAGGGTCGCCGGAGAGGTCGGGCGCCGCGTACCAGCCCTCGAACGTGTGGCCCTCGCGCGTGGGAACGGGCAGCTCGCAGCCCTCGCCGTACACGTAGCCGTCCGGGGCACCCTCCGGCAGGGTGCCGCCGCTGAGCTCGTACGCGATGGCGTAGTCGTTGGCACGCCAGCGGGCGTAGAAGGCCTTGTTGCCCGTGGCGTCCGGCGCGATCTCATCCACCGGGGAGCCCGAGAGGTCGGGCGTCGCGTACCAGCCCTCGAACGTGTGGCCGCGGCGCGTCACCATCTGCGGCAGCGCGAGGCCGGTGCCGTAGGTGTAGTGGGTGACGCGGCGGTCGAGGATCACGCCGCCCTCGGGGTCCAGGTAGACGAGGTAGGTGTCGGGCACCCACCGCGCATAGAAGACCTTGTCGCCGGTGTCGGTGGCCTCGATCCGGGTCACCGGGGAGCCCGAGAGCCCCGGGTTGTCGTACCAGCCGCCGAAGGTGCATCCCACGTGGGTGGCCGCGGGCAGGTCGACGGCGGTGCCCGGGGTGTAGGAGGTCACGTCGGGGCCGTCCAGGACGCCCCCGTCAAGCTCCAGGCGCACCGAGCAGGGCAGCGGTGCCCAGCGGGCCGTGAGGGTCGTCGGAGCCTGCACCGGGGCGGCGAAGTCGTAGGGCGTCTGCGCACCCGGGGCGAACCACCCGTCGAATCGGAACCCCTCGCGGGCCGGGTCTGCCGGGCGCGTCGCCGCATGCCCCGCCACCACGAACTCCCGCGCCGGAGCCGGCTCGCCGCCGGCCGCGTCGAAGTCCACGCTGCAGACGGCACGGGAGGTGCCGGGGTCCGACGGGGCGATGCCGCGGCCGCCCAGGGCCGTCACCGAGGCGGTGTAGGAGCCGGGCGCCGTCGGCCGTGCTGCCGCGGACGAGCGGGCGTCGGCCGGGAGGTCCCGCTCCATGAGGACGTCCCCGCCCGCACCCGTCACGCGCACGCGGTACCCGGAGGCACCCTCCACGCCGGACCACGTCACGCTGCCGAGGTCGTCGGACCACGTCACGTCGGCGGGCACCGCGAGCTTCCACTGGGCCACGAGCGTCGTGGGGGCCATGATCTGCGGCCCCCACCCCGTGAAGTCATAGGAGGGCGAGAGGGCCCCGTCGGCCGGCGAGTCGGTCCAGCCCCGGAAGGTGTTGGCGCCCCACGTGGGGGTCGCGGGTGCCTGGGTCAGGCGCTGGCCCTCCTCCACGAGCATGGCCACGGGCCGCACCGCCCCACCGTTATTGGGGTCGAGCGACACGGTGAAGAGCCTGTCCCGCGCCTGGGTGATCGCCGAGCTCGAGCCGCCCACGGACTGGGCCACGCCCACGGCGAAGGAGTAGGTGCCCGGGTCCGTCACGGTGAAGTCGTAGGAGGTGACGGTGAGCTTCTCGTCGTCCACCTGCCGGCCATCCCTCATGATCCGGACGTCGTAGAAGACCGCCCCGTCCACCGGGTCCCACGAGACCGTCGCCGTGTCGGGCCCGGTCACGGTCCATCGCATGTTGGAGATGACACGCGACGGATCCGCCGCCTCCACAACGCCGCCGTCGGGTGCGGCTGCGGCCGGCGTCGCGGTGGCGGCCGCAGCCGCACCCGCTATACACGCCGCCGCGACGACGGCGACTGCCCTTCGACGGTACCCATGCGCTCCCACGTGCGAGACCTCCTCGAAAACGGTTCCTGCCCCGCCTGCGCTCTCCGGCGGGTGCCTCTGCCGTCTTCTATCCCGTCGGCGCGGCGTCATTCGCGCGGGGCCGGACGCGGCCGAAGCGGCGCAAGGATGAGGGCAACCTGTTAGAAAAAAGGCCCCCGCGGAATGCGGGGGCCCAAGGGAGGACCGTTATGGACGGGGCGGCCTACATGTGGATGCGGGTGCCGCTGGTGCCCTTCATGGCCTCGGGGGCCTTCTCGAGGGAGCCGATGATGGCCACGCGGCCGGGGCGGCTCTTGGCGAACTTGACGGCGGCCTTGACCTTGGGCTCCATGGAGCCCTTGCCGAACTGGCCCTCGGCCAGGTACTTCTCGGCCTCCTCGACGGTGATGTCCTCGAGGTCCTGCTGGTCGGGCTTGCCGAAGTTGATGGCCACGTGGTCCACGGCGGTGAGGAGGATCAGCTTCTCGGCGTCGCAGTCCTCGGCGAGCAGCTCGCCGGCGAGGTCCTTGTCGATGACGGCGCCGACGCCCACGAGGGCGTTGTCCTCCTCGACCACGGGGATGCCGCCGCCACCGCAGGCGATGACGATGTACTCCTCGTCGAGCAGGTGGCGGATGGAGCCGATCTCAACGATGGACTTGGGCGCCGGGGAGGCGACGACACGGCGGTAGCCGCGGCCGGAGTCCTCCATGAACTGCCAGGTGGGGTTCTCGGCCTTCTGGGCGGCCGCCTGCTCCTCGGTGAGGAACTGGCCGATGGGCTTGGTGGGGTTCTCGAAGGCGGGGTCGTTCTTGTCGACCTCGACCTCGGTCACGATGGTGGCCACGTGCCACGGCTTGCCCTGGCGACGGATCTCGTTGCCGAGGCCCTTCTGCAGGTGGTAGCCGATGTAGCCCTGGCTCATGGCGCCGCACTCGGGCAGGTCCATGGCCGGGATCTCGCGGTTGATGTCGTTGGCGGTGGCGAACGACTTCTGGATCATGCCGACCTGGGGGCCGTTGCCGTGGGTGATGACGATCTCGTTGCCGAGCTCGATGAGGCCGAGAAGAGCGGGCGCGGCGACGTCGATGCGCTCCATCTGCTCGGAGGGGTTGTCGCCGAGGGCGTTGCCGCCGAGGGCCACGACGATGCGGTCGGGCTTGCCCGGGGCCTTGCTGTAATCAGTAGCCATGATAGTCCTCCCAATAAGTCCTTTAAACGCAAAGCCCCGTGCCGAGAATCACGGGGCGTCTTACTCTTTCAGGTATACCCCGGAGCCGCCCGCTGATTATGGAGAGGTTATGCATTGCGCCGAGTGGTAGGTATCTCGTTTTCAGTGGTAGATTGGGTGAACCAAAGATTCCTGTATTAAGTTGTCCATGAATTTCATGCGACCGCGCCTGCATTCACTTAAAACCCGTTCTTATGCATAGCATTACAGGTTATTTGCAGTAATAAAGGGACACCGCTAGGGTGCGCCCCGGCGGGGAGCAGGCGCCCTCCTCTGCCGCACCACCTCCTCCCCACCTCCTCCCCGCCTCGCCCCCGCTCCTCTCCCGGTGTCCCCTCGGTCCCGGAGACCCCTCGGTCCCGGCGTCCCTCTCCAGCAGCCCTCCCCTCGCGCCCCTCTCCACGCGCCCCTCCGGCACCTGAACGCGATTGAGGGTAGGTCGGACGGCACCTTGCCGGCGAAAACCGCCCCGGAACGCGTTCAGGTGAGCGTTTTCCGCCCCCAGACACGTTCAGGTGCGGGAGAAGTCGCCCCTAGACGCATTCAGGTGCGGGAGGGGGTGCAGGAGGGGGTGCCGAGGGGGGTGCAGGGGGGTGCAGGAGGGGGTGCAGGGGGACAACACGGGCGCCCGCGGGTGCCGGGAGAGACTCCAAGGAGGGCGCCCACAGGAACGGGGCGGGACGTCGACCGCCCCGCCCCGTCGTTGGGACAGAAGTGTCCGGGCACCGGGACAGCCGGGCCCGCGGCTAGAACGCGCCGCCGCCACCGCCGCCGCCGAAGCCGCCACCGCCGCCGCCGGAGAAGCCGCCGCCACCGCCGCCGCCGGAGCTCGAGGACGACGCCGCGACGGCCGCCGTGGACGCCTGGTAGCTCGAGGCGGCCGCCGCGCCGAACGCCGAGGCGGGCGAGCCCATGGAGCCGTGGGTGCTCCACCAGATGTAGGTGGGCATGAAGTCCGGGTCGTCGAGGATCTCGGGCACGGCCACGCGGAGCTGCTCGATCACCTCGTCGGCCACGCCCAGCACCACGGCCATGACCAGCAGGCGGTTCCACAGCACGACGTCGGTGGGCACGGCCTCGTCCAGGCGCGTGAAGTCCTTGAGCCAGCGGCGCAGGGCCTCGAGCTCGGCGCGCAGTTCCACGGCCTCGGCCGAATAGGCCTTGAGCCGTCCCATGGCCACGGCGCTCGCCACGATACCGGCCACGGGCAGGAGCAGCGTGAGGAACGCGGGCCACGGCGCGCCGAAGACGACCAGCGCACCCGCGCCCATCACCACCGCGAAGATGCTCAGCACCAGGGTGAGCACGCAGAGGCCGGTGCCCGTGGACTCGCCGGTGAAGAAGCCGCGCTGGGCGCATGCGCCCTCCACGGCGGCCGACCAGCCGTCGTAGGCGTCCACGAACTCCTCGGGGTGCTTCTTCGCCACCTTCTTGAGGCGCGAGAACTCCAGCGCCACGCGGCCGTCGGCCGGCGGCTCGTAGCCTTTCACAAGCGGGGCGACCTCGTCGAAGATGCAGGTCATGAACGCACGGTCGATGGGGTCGGAAAGCGCCTCGGCGCGGGCCGGGTTCCGCACCAGCTGGTAGTCCTCCTTGCGGCCGAGGACGCTCTTCTTGGGGACCTGGACGTAGTTGAGGTCGACCGCACCGGCGTCGGACACGCGCATGAGGGTGGCGGTGAAGCCCTCGGAGGTGGCGTCCCCGTCGTTGAGCAGCGCGCCCAGCACCGCCGGGTGGTCGTCGGAGGGCACGTCGCGGAAATACTCGTCCTGGAACACCGGGCGGTGGCGCCTGCGGTACCGCGAGAGCACCCGCAGGGGCACGACCACGGACGCGACACCCACGACGGCCAGTGCGGCCTCGGTGCCGCCGAGGACGGCCCGGGCGGCCTCGCGACGACGGTTGGCCTCGTCGGCCCAGCGCTGCTCGTCGGCCAGGATGGAGTCCATGCGGCTCTCGGAGGAGGGCGTCACCGAGGAGAGCCAGGAGACAGGGAAGGTGATGCGCGCCTCGGCGAAGTCGTCGCTCCCCACGGCAGGCACCGAGAAGACGACGTCGTCGCCGTCGAACGAAACCGAGCCGTCGAGCGTGCCGTGGCCCCAGGCCCGCACGTTCCCCTCGGGCTCCACGGACTGGCCGGCGGGCACCGGCAGGTGGACGGTACATGTGACGTCGTGGGAGGTCTCGTCCCAGCCGTCGGACACGAACTTCCAGTAGAGTTCGCCGGTGTCGGCCCAGGCGGAGGCGAGGTGCGGCAGCCGGTAGGTGATGCGGTAGGTGACGTCCTCGTCCTCCGCGGGGTTGTAGAGCTTGACCTCGGTGTAGGTGCCCTCGGGGTCCAGCTCGTAGGTGCCGGTGTCGCCGGAGTAGCCCTCGGAGAACGCCTGCAGCTGCCCGGAGGGCGCCACCACGCCCACGGACACGACCTCGGGTTCTATGGAGCTGCCCTCGTAGTCGCCGGCAGGCAGGCGCCAGTACACGCCGTTGAAGCTGCCGTCGAAGGAGAACGTGCGGTCCTCGGTCACGGTGAGCGCGCCGTCGGGCTGCAACGTGGCGTCGATGTCCACGCGCGACATCTCGTAGGACTTGGCGAGGGCGGGTGCGGGAAACGCCAGGCAAACGGCGACGACCGCCGCGACGGCTGCACAGATGACCGAGAGGGCGCCAGACACGCGGCGCCGGCTGCGAACGACCATGGGCCACCTCCAAAAGGTGCGGACAGTCCCCACAGTGTAGGGAAGAACTTTTAACTCCACAAGGGTTTTTCAGACACGTGGGCAGAGTGTCGTTTGCACAGCGGCCGGCCGCGCGTTCGCTGCATGGGCTGGAAGGCGCCCCGGCCGCTCGCTGTATGGACCGAAGGGCACCGCGCGTTCGCCGCATGGTCTGGAGGCCGTCCGGCCGCTCGTTGCATGGACCGAAGGGCACCCGGCCGCTCGCTGCATGCGGAGGGCGCCCGCGCGTTCGCTGTATGGCTCAAAGGCCGTCCCGGACGCTCGTTGTATGGAATTCC
>ERZ808035.937-NODE-937-length-19328-cov-4.382266_pt1 | contig 19328 bp, 12 predicted proteins | sample MGYA00380189_ERZ808035 | MGnify/ENA primary metagenome ERZ808035 (study PRJEB31490, sample SAMN06133407) | mouse gut metagenome | isolation source: M5_1 | host: mice | place: China: Chengdu | collected 2015-05 ...
CATATAAATTTTGCTTTTTCACAAAAGCATCGATGAATAAATCATAGCAGATAGCAAAATCGAAGTCAATCGAACACTACTAAATATCATGTGTTCGTTTTCACTTAAATACAATATCTAGTGTTTTTAAGGGTTTTAGCGCGATTTTAAAAATTCATTTTCTTTTTTGGCTCGGGCGTCATTCGGGTAGGACTGCAAGTACTCCTGCATCATCTTCTTGGCCTGTGCAAAGTTGCCAGAATACTCATTTGCAACGATCAGATTAAACCGTAATTCCTGTAAATTGTCCGAGGCCCCCATCTCAATGCCGCTCTCAAATGCCTTCATTGCCTCGTCATACTTCTCCTGGTGCATCAGGCAGACGCCAAGACTGTTGTAGATCGCTGCGTTCGGTTCATTTGCGTCGAGATAGCTCTGATATACGATCGCCGCATAGTTCATATCGCCAAGCTTTTCATAAGTCTGTCCCAGGATCATAGAGAGCTTTGGGTCTTTTCCATTGACAAACGAATCGAGAAAAATGCGCGCATTCTCATAATCCTCAAGATAGTAATACAAAATCCCGCGTTCCCCCTCCGAAAGCTTTTTCCCTTTTTCAGTCATAAATTCCTGTAAATAGGTCTGTCCCTGCTCGCTAAATCCCGCCGCCTGCATCTCCACATAGGCGTCTGTCAACAGATCAAGATTGTCAGAATCAAAGGAGAATGCCTTCTCGAAGTCCGCAACCGCCTCCTCATAACGATTCTGGCGCAACAGCGCACAGGCGCGCAGATAATACGCGTCCTTCTCCTTTTTTTTGAGCGCAATGACTGCCGAGTAGATTTCCTCTGCCTGCGCATACTTGCCCTGCTTCATATATGCCGCTGCCAAATAATAGTTCGTGTCATACTCGAGCGCGGTGAGATGCCGCCCTGCACTCTCTATGGATTTGAGAAATGCAGTCTCTGCGTCCGCATACTTGCCAAGTCCCATACAGGCAATTCCCTGTCCCCTGTAGGCAAGCTCCATGTCCTCGTTATTTAGAAGCGCCTGCTCAAAATATGATATCGCCCCCTGGAAATCATACTGCTCTACCAGCTCCATTCCCGATTTAATATTTACACTTTCTATTTTTTTGCTACATCCGCCTGACAGCAGCACCATTCCAAGCACCATCGCGCCCACCCTGGCAGTCCGCACCATTTTTCTGACATTCAGTCCTACCTTCAATGAAAAATGTCTCCTCAGCTTTTCTACATCTGCATCCCGAAACAGACGATACTCGTATTTTCTGATTCCAGAGTGAATCCTGCGCTCGTCCACCTCGCTTAGGATTCTGCGCACAGCATCCGCTGCAAGCGCCCTCTTATAGATGTCTGCCAACGCTTTCTTATTGTAATGGTACTCCCTCGCATACGCCGCGAACAAATTTGTGATTTCCGAGAAATAATACACTGGAACACAGCCTGTCAGCGCGCTGTTATTGCAGCGCCTCACCGCATCCATATGAAAATCATACCGTGTCCCCAAAAAACCAAGCCGCTCCCCCATACTATAGTTTTGCAGCCGGTTCTCATCCCTAGGCATACAATACAGGATCATCGCCTTTGTCAGCAGAAACGTCTCACAATGCTCAAAATACTCCACGACAAAGAAAAAATCCGCACTGCCCGGCACATCCGTCCGAAAAGTAATATGGTTATCTCTGACCACATCGCTTCGAAACAGCTTTCCCCAGCAGGTATCCAGCACAACTTTCGCAAACATGAGCCGTCTCGCCTCCTGCACATCCGTAGAGACCACCTCAGAGATGGGCAGCATCTGCGCCCTGAGTTTTCCCTTTCTGTTCATTGTGATATGGCTAAATGCCACAAAATCCGCATACTCTTCCTCCACTGCCGCCTCAATCTGCTCCCATGCATCCTCACACAGCCTGTCGGATGCGTCCAACAATAAAATATATTTTCCAAGTGCCAGCTCAATTCCCTTGTTGCGCGGATCAGAGGAATCCTCACACGCTGTCATAAGCAGCCTGATGCGGTTGTCCCGCTCAGAATACCGATTCACTATCGCTGCTGTCTCATCTTCATGGCTGTCATGTACCACGATACACTCCAGATCGATATGCTCCCTCGAACATCTAGTGACACTTCTGAGACATGCCGCAAGATACCTCTGCATACCATATGCAGATATGATTACACTCAAATCCATATGTTTTCTCCTTTGATCACTTGTGAAAATGCTCCAGAACATCTCGGATGGTCTCCTGTAGTTCTTCAATCTTAATGGGTTTAGGGATATGTGCATCCATACCAGCCTCAATAGACTTCTTGTAATCCTCTACAAAAGCGTTCGCCGACAACGCGATAATCGGTATATTCGCTAATTCTTTGTTCTCCAAACTACGTATCGCCTTCGTCGCTTTATGCCCATCCATGATCGGCATCTGAATATCCATCAAAACTAAAGAATAGTACTCCGGTTGTGAATTTTTGACCATCTCCACGGCGACGATGCCATCGTTTGCTGTCTCAATGATATACCCTTCGTCAGTGAGCAGCTCCTGTGCAATCTCGCAGTTGATCTCATTGTCTTCGACCAACAGTATCCTCTTACCTCTCAGACTGCTGCCCGATGAAGCGGATTGCCCCTGTGCCTTTTGGGGCTGCTCAGTATGCACCCTGAGCAGTAAATTGACAATAAACCGGCTGCCCTTGCCTTCTGCACTCTCTACTTCAATGTTTCCCTCCATCAAATCTACAAGATTTTTGACCACACTCAGCCCCAGTCCCGTCCCCAGTACACCGCTCATCGTCGTATTGCGCTCCCGCATAAAAGGCTGAAACAGCTCCTTTCTGAACGTGTGCGATATTCCTCTTCCATTATCCTCCACAATAAACTGAAACGGCGCATACTGATTCAGCTTCATCTCATTTTCTATAACGGTCAGTTTCACGCTGCCGTTCGGCTCCGTATACTTCACTGCATTGTCCAGCAGTTGATACAACATCTCCTTCATCCTGTCATAATCCATGTGCACAGCATTGTGACGCACCTGTGAACTGTCAATTTCAAACTGGATCGATTTCAATTCTACGGGATCTTTCATAATTTTCTCAAGCTCTGTCAGCAAATCCTCCATCATCGCAACTCGTTCCACCAGATACGCCTTGCCGGACTCCATGCGCGTAACCTCCAAGGATTCGTTGACAATCTCAAGCAATTGTTCGCTTGCCACGCGAATCTGATTCAGGTAATTGTCGATTCTGCTGCTATCTAATAGATGCTTTCTGGCAAGCTCTGTATATCCTATAATCGCATTGATCGGCGTGCGGATGTCATGTGACATGTTCTGCAAGAATGTCATCCTTGCGATATTGGCTGTCTGTGCCTGATTCAGCGCGGACTTGAGCAAATTCTGCCGCTGAACCTGGTCTGTCATATCCTTTGTAATTGCCATCGTGACCACATCGCCTGTATACTCATTCATACCCAACAGAAATGCATAGTGATACAAATGTCGGATTCCCGACGCATCTGTCATCCATCCGTCATACGTCTGTTCCAACTCCCCTTTACTATAACATCGTATCAGCCGGTCAGAATCAATAAACTGCACATATTCTTTGGACTCTTCCGAGTCCATATTTTTCATCCAATATTGTACATATTCCGAATAGTTTGCAAAAGGCGGAATGCCCGAATACTCAAAAAAATCTTTTAACTGTCCATCAGGCATCTGTATATACGCTGACAGGAACTTGTCCTTTGTCAGATTCACTTCAAAGAACGCTATGGCATCATACAAGATTGCCTTACGATACTGCGTCTCCCGCGCATAGATATTGCGCAGCTCCTCATTCATCTCCTCCAATTCATTCATACGGTTCTTCAGCCGTTCCGTACTATCATCAATAAATACGTAGAAAATATCACCGTACTGCTCTGTATGTATAAAGTGCCCATAATCCTCAATCCACCGAATCGTACCATCCTTCTGGATAATGCGATACTCTACATAGTCAAAATCATAGATACTGTTTGCAATCTGAATCTTGATGCTCCGCTCTACCTCATCAATATCCTCTGGATGCACCATTCCCTTGAAGGTGTATCCCGTAAGCCTGCGAAATTCTTCCTCTGTATCACACCCAAAAATACGCAGCACAGCACTGTTTAAATACAACAGCTCCTCCTTTTCATCTGCGCGGTATATAAACAAACCGCCGGGCATCCCCTCCAAGATCGGTTCAATCGTTGCAAATATATGTTCATTAAAAGCAAATACTTCATGACTCATAAAGAATCCTCCGCTTCCATCCTGTCGTTATTTTTTTATTATATAACATTTTGTCCAGCAAAAAAACCATAAAATACAAAAAATCTCTGACAACACATCAGAGATTTTTGCATTTTACTTATGTAAACTTCTTGTTGATTCTTTAATTTTTAATTCTGCCTCATATATGATATGCTGGTGCTGTGTCTTTCCTGCAATAATATCAAAGAGCAGCCTCGTCGTATCCTTCGCCATCTCCTCCACGGGCTGACGCATCGTTGTGAGGCTGGGCACTGTATAGTCTGCCATGTCAATACCATCGTATCCAGCGAGCGAGATATCCTCTGGCACGCGCAGCCCTGCCTCATAGAGCGCCCTCAGCGCGCCGATCGCAAGTGCATCTGCCACCGCGTACAGCGCTGTGAAGGATTCGCCGCACTCCAACAGCTTCTTTGTGGACTGATACCCATTCTCCATAGAAAAATGACTCAGCTCATCTCTTGTCTCACAGATAAGCTTTGGATCCACTTCAATCCCACGTGCCCTCAGCGCATCGCAGTAGCCTTCCAGACGCAGCTTACCGATGCTCTGCTCCTCCGCCTCCGCCACGAGAATCGCGATCTTCGTGTGTCCCTGATTAATCAGATAATCCACAATCTTTGCACTTTCCCTGCGATCATCCACGCTGATACTCGAGTACACATTCCTGCTGATATTTTCAGGAATAGATCCTGCCGTACTGAACACAAATGGCACACTGAGCTTCTTTAGCTTCTCATCCGAATGAGAGAACAAACCGCCCAGGAAGATAATTCCACGCAGCCGTTTCTCCTTGACAACCTTCTGTGCCACATCTACTTCATCCTCATCGGCCTCAATATGGGACAACTCCATCGCATAGTGCTTTCGCTTGCACTCCTGCTCGATCACCTTGATCATGCTGGTGAAAAACGGGTTTGCGATTCCCTTGATTAGCACTGCAATCGCCTTTGCATCCGACCTTTTCAGATTTCTCGCACTGTTGTTCGGTATATACCCATATTCTCTGATCGTATCCATAATCTTCTCTTTTGTCTCTGGATTGATATCAGGATGATCATTGATCGCTCTCGAAACAGTACTGACACCCACACCACATAGTTTGGCTATATCTTTAATTGTCGGCTCAAACACCTTCCATCACCCCTGTCGATGATTCTATTTCGTCTTTTTCCTGTTGCTATCCCGAACGATTCTGCCGTACGTCTGCGTCAGCTCCAACATGTGTTTCGCAAGCTCCTCCGTACACGCATCCCGCTCCATACGCCACTCCCAGTTTCCTCCTAATGTCGAGGGCGTATTGATTCTCGCCTCAGCTCCAAGTCCAAGATAATCCTGTATTGGTATAATTGCCGTATCCGCCACAGACCCAAGCGCCGTCCGAATTAAGGTTTCGCATATCTCTGAGGACCGTTTAACATGGAGATATCTCTTGGCAAAAGACATATCCTTCTTGTTCAGGGAAGTTGTCCAGCCATTTACTGTATCATTGTCATGGGTTCCAGTGTACACCACACAATTATTCGTATAATTATACGGCAAATAATCGCTTTCCCCCTGCGCGTCAAAGGCAAACTGCAAGATCTTCATTCCGGGATAGCCTGTCTTCTTCACAAGCTTTAATACACTGGGCGTCAAAAAGCCCAAATCCTCCGCAATCACCGCTCGGTTTCCAAGCGTTTTTTTCATGACTTCAAAGAGCTTATAGCCCGGTCCGGGTTTCCACTCGCCGTTCTCTGCCGTCTCGTCGCCATAGGGAACCGCCCAGTATTCATCAAAGCCCCTGAAATGGTCAATACGCACAATGTCATAAATGTTAAAGCAGTGTGCAAGCCTTCTCATCCACCACGCAAAGCCTGTCTCCTCATGGTAGTCCCATTTATATAACGGGTTCCCCCAGAGCTGTCCCGTCGCCGAGAACGCATCGGGCGGACAGCCTGCCACCGCGATCGGAACATTCTTCTCATCCAACTGGAACAGCTCTGGATTTGCCCATGTATCTGCACTGTCAAACGCCACATAGATTGGGATATCCCCCACAATAAGGATGCCCTTTTTGTTCGCGTATTCTTTTAACGCCGTCCAATGTTTCGAGAAAAGGTACTGTTGATAGCTATAAAATGCGATATCGTCGGCGAGTGCTTTCTCATACTTCTTCATCGCCTTCGGCTTTCTAAGCCTGATCTCCTCGTCCCATTCGATCCACGACACCCCATCCAGAGAATCCTTGACAGCCATATACATGGCATAATCCTTAAGCCACTGTTTGTTCTCTTCAACAAACACATTATACGCCACATCATCGTTTACATTTGCTCTCTCAAACGCTTTTCGAAGAAGGTCGAACCTCGTATAATAGATCTTCTCGTAATCTACCCGCTTGGTATCGTTACCAAAATCGACCGACGAGCACTCCTCCTCCGTGAGCAGCCCCTCCTCAATCAATGCATCCAGACTGATATAGTACGGACTGCCTGCAAAGGTTGAAAAAGACTGATACGGTGAATCTCCATATCCCGTAGGTCCCAGCGGTAAAATCTGCCATAACGACTGTCCTGACGCTGCCAAAAAGTCCACAAAGTCATAGGCTTCTTTTGAAAAGCCGCCTATTCCAAATCTTGACGGTAAGCTGGATACCGGCATCAATACGCCACTTCTTCTCATAACTATCTCCTTTTCTCCACAAAACGTTAAACAATTACCCTTTTACAGCACCCGCTACAACACCTTCAATGATGTATTTCTGACAAGCGATATAAAATACAATGATTGGGATAATTGCTAAGATAATCATCGCCATCATCGCACCCATGTCAATTGCACCATAACCGCCTTTAAGGTACTGAATTGCAATGGGAATGGTCTTGTATTTCTTGATGTCCAGCACGAGATAAGGCAGCAGATAATCGTTCCACACCCACATCGCTTCAAGAATTGCCACGGAGATTGCCGTCGGCTTCATCACCGGGAACACAATTTTGAAGTATGTCTGAATCGGAGTACAGCCGTCGATCATGGCCGCCTCCTCGATCTCTAGCGGAATGGATTTCACAAATCCACAGAACATAAAGACCGCAAGCCCTGCCCCAAATCCCAGATACACAATCACGATGCCGACAGGGTTCCCTAAGTGTAGTATATCAGCTATTTTGGATAATGTAAACATTACCATTTGAAAAGGTATAATCATTGAGAATGCAAACAGCATATACATCGCAGAAGTGACCTTATTTTTCACGCGTGTAATGTACCATGCACACATCGAAGTACACAGGATAATCACAAACACAGACGCCACGGTGATAAACAACGAGTAGCCAAACGCCTTGGGAAGCTCGATCTTCTCAATACCGCTGATGTAGTTTTCCATTCCCACAAAAGATTTGCCGTCCGGCAATGCAAATGGTCTCTTGCTGATAAAGATTTTTTTCTTGAACGAGTTATATAAAACAATAATAATCGGCATGATATAGATCACTGATATAATCGAGAATATTACGGTCAAAAGTCCGCCGTGTTTTGCTTTTCTTACCTCTGACATTATGCCTGCACCTCCTTATCTCTTGTCGCTCTGAGCTGTACGATCGCTATGAGCGCCACCAATATAAAGAACACAACTGCCTTCGCCTGTCCGACACCTTCCCACCCGTTTCTGCCATAGAAAGTATTAAAGATGTTCAGCGCGAGCATTTCTGACTTGTTACTTGGTTCACCCGCGGTCAGCGCTAAGTTCTGGTCAAATAACTTAAAGGAGTTGGTCAGTGTCAGGAACGAACAGATGGTGATGGAAGGCATGACCATCGGAAGTGTCACATGTCTCAATAGCTGTGTGTTGTTCGCTCCGTCAATCTTTGCCGCCTCGATCAAATCTCCCGGAATATTCTGTATGCCTGCAATGTAGATGATCATCATATAGCCGACCTGCTGCCAGCACATCAGAATGACAAGTCCCCAAAAACCATAGGAGGAACTATAGGTGAGTGTGCGCTCCATGTTTGCTAAGATACCATTTAAGATCAGCTGCCAGATATAACCAAGGATAATTCCACCGATTAAGTTTGGCATGAAAAATACGGTTCTGAATATATTTGTTCCCTTGATCCCCTTTGTCAACAGCATCGCCACTGCAAAAGCGAGGATATTGATCGCCAGCACAGACACAATGGTAAACAGCGCTGTATACCAAAGGGAGTGTATAAATGTGTCATCGCCCCAGATCCTGATATAGTTTTTGAATCCTACAAACTTCGCATCTGTAACCGTGGTAAATTCACACAAAGACAAATATACGCCCAATATAAACGGCAGTATAAAACCGATGGTGAACGCCAGAAGCGTCGGTAGTGCAAATATTGGAAAATATCTCTTGATCGCCTTATCCATAATCTCATCCTTTCTATAGATCAAATTCATGATCGAGCAGGTATAGTACCTTTCCCTGCTCGCGCGCCGGGCACCCGTCAGCTTCTGCTGACATGCTTCCTTAGGGTGCCCGTGTGCAATCGAGTAGGGAAAACCCTTTCTCCTGCTCGCGCGCCGGGCACCCGTCAGCTTCTGCTGACATACTTCCTTAGGGTGCCCGTGTGCATAAAAAGTGCAGCCAGATGCCTCCGGCTGCACCTAAAATCCATCGATTAGTTGTTTGTTGCTGCGTATTCAGAAGCCCATCCATCGACAAATGCGGTCTCCACTGCGAACCATTCGCCAGTTCCCTGCGCATACTCTAACAGTGCACTTCCCACGCCATTCTTCCAATTCTCAGAAGGCATTGTTGTAAAGGTCCATGCAACCGGAGTCTTGCCGGATGAAACATAGTCATTTGCAATTCCTACCAGTGGATTCGCTGCCGGATAGTTCTCAAATTCCTTGAACGGACATACAAATCCCATCACATAAGACAGAGAATCACATCCCTCATGAGAAGTTACACACCAGTTCATAAAGTCAAGCGTCGCCTGGATATCTTCCTCGGATGCATTCTTGTTGACACACCAGTAGTTCTCGCTGCCTGTGCAAAGTCCCTGATTCTCCTCGCCGTCTGCACCAATATAAATAGGAAGCATTCCAAGGGATTCATCCTCCATGCCGTTCGCGCTCAAATCCGTGTATGCCCATGTACCATTCTGATAGAACACTGCCTCTCCGAGTGCGAAGTCTGCTGTTGCATCCTCACCAGTCTTGCTGGATAACATTGAAGGTGCACAGACAGAATCTGTGATGTACATATCCCATACATTCTTGTAGTTCTCAAGATATGTACCCTTGATCGCCTCTGTAGCGCTGATGCCGTCAGCCTGATACTCATAGTAGATCGGAAGATTTGCAAGATGTGTCTTGAATCTCCAGTCAGAGCTTGAATCCATACCTGCGGATGTGAATGCGCCCTTTACACCAAGATCGTCTGCATTCTCCTGAATGCTGTCTGCCACTGCCTTGAGATTGTCAAAGGAGTTGATCTCCTCCACACTCTTAACAACCGCATAATCCTTTGTAAAATAATCGTTTAAAATGTCTGCATTATATATCAAACCATACGTCTCAACTACGTATGCGATTCCCTTTACCTCATCGCCGTCCTTCAATGCGAACTCATCGCTTGTAAGCTGCCCATAAACCTCTGACCCTGACAGATCGTAGCAATAATCCTTCCATGTCGCGAGTCCTACTGGTCCGTTAACCTGGAACATCGTCGGTGCTTCAGTCTTTGCCATCTCGGACTTTAAGGTGGACTCATATGTACCAGAAGCCGCAGTCTGTACAACGACCTCCACGCCTGTCTCCGCAGTGTATGTAGCTGCCAGCTCCTCCCAATCGCCTGCCTGCTCCGGCTTGAAGTTCAAGTAATAAACCTTGCCGCTTCCTGACGCTGCACTTGCATCTGCCTGTGTGTCATCTGCTACTGTGTCATCCGCTGCTGCATCATCTGCATTGGTGTCTGCCTTCGGCGTGTCCTCTGCCTTTGTATCTGCCGCAGGCGTTTGTGTCTGCGCCGAATCATTTCCACCACACCCTGTAAGCATAGTCGCCAGCATTGCTGCACTGAGTACTGCACTCAATAACTTTTTCTTCATAAAAATACCTCATTTCTTTTATACATACCTAATAGTTATATCTGTCCACAGAAGTATTACCGATCAAAGATTTCCGGTAACGTTGTCGGTAACGTTTCCAATGAACAAACTCATAATATCACTTTGCAACATAATTGGCAAGGAAATTTTTAACATTCTTTGAACTTTGGCGAAAATATCCGAATTATTTGAGTATTTTTACAACAAAAGCAACAAAAAAGCTTGAGATTCTCAGCGCCAAATCCCAAGCTCTTTTGACAGATTCACTATATTTTTTCTACAGGAAATTTTAGTCCCTCCCGTAGATATCCCTCGTATAAATCTTCTCCTCCACATCCTTTAACTCTTCTGTCAAACGGTTCGCAATGATCACGTCCGACATCTCCTTAAACGCTGCAAAATCGCGGATCACTCTCGAGCGGAAGAACTGATTTTCTTTCAGCGTCGGCTCGTACACGACCACTTCAACTCCTTTTGCCTTAATGCGCTTCATGATGCCCTGTATGGACGACTGGCGGAAATTGTCGGAGTCCGTCTTCATCGTAAGCCTGTACACCCCTACAATCTGCGGTTTCTTTGCCAGAATCATATCCGCGACATGATCCTTTCTCGTCCGGTTCGCATCCACAATCGCCGAGATAATATTGTTCGGCACATTCTCATAGTTTGCCCGCAGCTGCTTTGTGTCCTTTGGCAGACAGTAGCCGCCATAACCAAAAGACGGATTGTTATAATGGTTCCCAATCCTAGGGTCCAATCCCACGCCCTCGATAATCTGCTTTGTGTTGAGTCCCCTCATCTCCGCATAGGTGTCCAGCTCATTAAAGTATGCCACCCGCAGCGCCAGATAGGTGTTTGCAAACAGTTTGATTGCCTCCGCCTCTGTGGTATCCGTAAACAGTGTCGGGATATCCTGCTTGATCGCACCCTGTTTCAACAAATCTGCAAAGATCTTCGCGCGCTCCGACTGTTCTCCCACAATAATGCGCGACGGATAGAGATTGTCATACAGCGCCCTCCCCTCCCTCAGAAACTCTGGCGAAAAGATGACATTATCGATGCCAAACCGCCTTCTGACAGCTTTGGTATAACCAACCGGAACTGTAGACTTGATAATCATCACCGCATCCTTGTTCACCTTCAGGACAAGCTCGATAACCGCCTCGATCGAGCTTGTATCAAAATAGTTCTTGTCTGGGTCATAGTTTGTCGGCGTCGCGATAATGATGTACTCTGCATCCCGATATGCAGCCTCGCCGTCCGTTGTCGCCGTGAGGTTCAGCTCCCGGTTTGCCAGATAGTCCTCGATCTCCCTGTCAATGATCGGCGATTTTTTGTTGTTTATGAGATCTGCCTTTTCCTGAAAGACATCCACCGCTGTCACTTCGTTGTGCTGTGCTAACAATATGGCATTGGAAAGACCTACGTATCCGATGCCTGCCACTGCTATTTTCATAATATACCTCCACTTTATCTGAAACTTTTTGTATAGAATCTGCCGCTTCCAGCGTTTCCTGAATCTTTTCACTGTTTTTCAGTATAACATACCCCTTTTTACAATGCAACAACATCCAACAGCTCCTCACAGCCATTCATTCCAGAAGCGCTCGACTTTCTCCGAGATTCCAGAAACGCTCACAACCTCATACTGACTCCACTCCCGCGGAAACATGCGCCTGTACTGCGGCTCCAAAAAGCGCTCATCGAGCAGCGCCACCACCCCGATATCCTCCGCGGTGCGAATCACGCGCCCTGCTGACTGTAACACCTTATTCATGCCTGGATACCGATAGGCATAGTCAAAGCCGTTCTCCCCCTGCGCATCAAAATGCTGTCTCAAGAGCTCGCGCTCACAGCCCACCTGCGGAATCCCTGTCCCGACAATGATCGCGCCAATCAGGCTGTCATGTTTCAAATCAATTCCTTCCGAGAAGATTCCACCCATGACACAAAATCCAATCAGAACTGACGCAGTTGTCACATTCTCCTGAAATCGAAGCAGAAACTCCTCACGCTTCGCCTCACTCATGTAATCCTCCTGCACCATGCACTCTATCAATCCCGCATCATAGTGAGCTTCCATAAAACAGCGGTAGACCTGCTCCAAGAAAAGATGTGATGGAAGGAACACCAGATAATTGCCATGGCGCTGTCGCACCACCTGATAAATATACTCCGCAATCCGCCGAAATTCCGACTCGCTCCTTCTGGTGTATTTGCTTGTGACATCCTTGGCGATCAAAAGTGCCTTTTTCTTCTCATCAAAGGTTGATTTCGCATAGACCTCATAGTCCGTCGGCTCTCCCCCCAAGAGTTTCTTATAATATTGTATCGGGAGCAGCGTCGCAGAGAACAAAATTGTACTCCGTCCCTTCTGCATACACTGACGCAGGTTCCGCGCCGGATTGACACAAAAAAGCTTCAGCATAAAATCCCCATCATCCAAAAGCTGACTGTACACCACATAGTTTTCATCCATAATTTCGTAGATATTCAGAAAATGTGCTGTCTCAAAATAAAATTCTAATAATTCCTTCTTGCCTGGAAAAGTATCATTTTCATCCAAAAAGTCATCAATCGCCGCATACAGACGATTCAATGCCATCACAAAGCCATCGATCGCCTCCTCTCTGCGATAGCTCTCACACTGCCGCTTCATCGTAAGCAGCTCCTTATTGCACTTGTCGAGCAGCTTTGCAATCTTCGGTGAAAGCTCTTTCATCAATCGTTTTGTATCCAGAAAAGACTCTTTGAACAGCGCAGCACTGTACATCTCCCTGCCCCGATCAAGCAGATTGTGCGTCTCGTCGATCAGAAATACATAATCCCGCTTCCCTAGGCCATCCGCAAAAAAGCGCTTGAGATACACCCTTGGATCAAAGACATAGTTGTAATCACAGATCACCACATCTGAAAAGAGGCTCATGTCAAGACTCAGCTCAAACGGGCACACCCGATGCTTTGCCGCATATGACTGTACTTTCTCCCTGGTAAAATGCTCCTCATGCGTCAACAGGTCATACATGGCGTCATTGATGCGATCATAATGCCCATCTGCGTAGGGACAGCTCTCTGGATTACACTCTGCCGCCTCCTGGTCCCCTCCCTCCTGCTTCATCAAACAGATTTTGTCCTTTGCCGTCAAAACAATGGTCTTCATATGCAGCCCATTATCCTGCAAAAGTCCGAAGCATTCCTGCGCGACAGTGCGGGTGATGGTCTTTGCTGTGAGATAAAAGAGTTTCTCTGTCATGCCCTCCCCCATGGACTTCACTGTCGGAAAAACTGTTGATATCGTCTTTCCGACCCCTGTAGGCGCCTCCAGAAACAGCTTCTTTTTGTGATAAATTGTTTGATATACATAGGTGACAAGGTCCTTTTGTCCCTCACGGTATGGAAAAGGAAACGCAAGTTGCTTGATCGACGTCGTGCGGACAGTATTCCATGTGAACTGAAAATCTGCCCACTTTTTATACTCGGCCATCAAGTCATCGAACCATCCTTTTAAATCCTCAATCGTATAGTCCTCATGAAAATATTTGAGCTCCTCTGTCTCTATATGGCAATAGGTCATGCGCACGCCAATCTGATCTAAAAAATGTTCCGACGCATACATATATGCATAACATTTTGCCTGTGCCAGATGGACACCCACAGGTGCTGTAATCCGCTTCAAGTCCCTGTATGTGCCCTTGATCTCATCGATGATTACTTTGTCCTCCTCCGCTGCGGCGGGCAGACATATCCCCTCCCCTGCACATTTTGGTGTGTGCGCCCCCCAATTACGGTCGATGATTCCATCCGCTCTTCCTTCTATTATAATGTCATATTGATCTGTCGGCCATGTGCAGCTTAGTCCGATTTCAGCATGATACTCACTGCCCATACGCCGCTGGAGCATCCTGTGAATGCGGCTGCCCTCTTGCATCGCGGTGTCCGAACCACTTGATTTTCTGTTGTCAATGCTGCCCTCCCGCAATATAAATTCCACAAGCTGACGGACTGATACACGTATCTCCATTTAATTCCCCTTTGTTTCACTGTTCTCTATCTAAATGTATACAAATTCTTTTTGCCATATATAAAAGCGCTCTCTAAATGACAGTTTACCCCATCATTCAGAGAGCGTCAATTTTTTCTTTCAAAGCTTTTGATTATGCTATGGCCAATCTGCTCACATAGCGCTCAAACTCGTCATTGTGCCCCGCGTACTGCAAGGTCAGAATTGAACGGAAATCCAGTCCCATCACGCCAAGAATGGATTTGGCATCCACAATATAGTGATTGTAGGAAATATCGATATCAAAGTCGCACTTTGATGCCTCGTTTACGAAATTCTGAACTTCCGCAGGTGTCATTTTGATTTTGCGTTCTCTCATAATATCAACGTCCTTTCTACACATATTTTTCATATTTGCTGCGCGCAGGCAATGCCTGTCTGCATCAAACAAAAGATCACTGCTTTCCAGTATCTTCCGTTTCAGGTATTATAGTATACTATATGTTCAAAGTAAAGCGTTTTGCCGTTTTTTGGCACTTTTCGTCAATTTAAAGAAACACTCTTTTTGGGCTTTGTGTAATCTATATAATTCATTGTTTCCATCTTTTTTATCTTTATACACTTTTCATCTTCATTATTTTTTCAATGTCTATTTTCCACTTTCGCAATTTTCAGTAAAATGTATCCACAGCACTATACGACAATATTATCGTTGAAAATTCTCATCAATAATGTTGTTCTATTATTCCTAAGAGAATTTGACAATTATTGTATTCATTTATACTACATTTTCTACCGTTTTAGATTATACTGAACTGAATAGCTGTAAATCACAATACCAATGAAAAGTGAGGTGCAAAACATGACTGCTATGAGGTGGTTCTACTCTTTTCTCAAAAAACACAATAAAAGTATGGCACTGGGGCTTGTGCTGGTGACGGTCATCTCCGTCCTCGCCATTGTCAAGCCGATTGTGTCCGGCTCGATTGTGGACGACGTTATCACCGCGGGAGACTACAGCCTGCTGCCGGGACTGATCGCACTTTTGATACTCATCACGATTCTTCGGGGCGTGCTGCGCTACTGGTCGCAGGTCATCTTTGAAACCTGCTCGCAGGATGTGCTGTACTCGATGCGGGATACAGTCTACCGCAAGCTCTTGCAGGAGGATTTTAATTTCTATAACAAAAAGCGGACTGGGGACTTGCTGAGCCGCCAGACGGGGGATATGGATGCCATACGGCACTTTATCGCCTTTGTGATCTATCAGGTGTATGAAAATGTCTTTCTGTTTTTCTTCGCGCTGGTCATGATCTTTACAGTCAGTTGGAAGCTTGCGCTCTGTATGTGCGTGGTGCTGCCCTTCGCGCTGCTCGTGACGCTGAGCCAGACCAAAAACGGGCGTCCCTGCTTCCAGAAAATACGTGAGCAGTTCTCGTCCCTCAACACCTTTGTGCAGGAGAATGTCAGCGGAAACCGCGTCGTCAAAGCATTTTCCAAGGAGGAGTACGAAATCGGAAAATTTAATAAAGAAAATGACGGCTACAGGGACGCCGAACTTGCCGCCGCTGAAATCTGGACAAAGTACGTGCCGCAATTTGAGTTTCTCTCCAACATGCTCACGGTGATACTCATGCTTGTCGGCAGCATCATGGTCATTCAGGACAGTATGACACTTGGAAATTACGTGACAATCAACGGCTATCTGTGGATGCTCATGAACCCGCTGCGCCAAATCGGATGGCGCATCAACGACATTCAGCGCTTTACGACCTCCGTAGAAAAAATCTATGCCACCTACAGCGAAGAGCCCGCCGTCAAGCACCCCAAAAAGGCAATCCCCTGCCGCAAGCTGCAAGGCGATGTCGAGTTTCGAAATGTCTCCTACAGCGCCGATGACGAGGACATTATCCACAATGTCAGCTTCAACGTAAAGAGCGGCCAGACGGTCGGAATCCTCGGCTCGACAGGCTCCGGCAAATCTACTATCATGAACCTGCTCTGCCGCTTCTATGATGTTACAGACGGCGAAGTGCTGGTGGACGGCAGAAATGTAAAAGACCTTGACCTCTACAACCTCCGCCAGAATATTGGTATGGCGATGCAGGATGTCTTTCTCTTCTCGGATACCGTCGAGGGCAATATCGCCTACAGCAAACCCGACTGTCCCTTTGAGGAGGTACAGAAAGCTGCAATCATGGCAGATGCGGACGGCTTTATCCGCGAGATGCCAGACGGATATGACACGATTGTCGGTGAACGAGGTGTCGGGCTCTCCGGCGGTCAGAAGCAGCGCATCTCATTGGCAAGAGCACTTTTAAAACAGCCTTCGATCTTGATTCTCGACGACACCACATCCGCTGTGGATATGGAGACCGAGAGTTATATCCAACAACAGTTAAACAAGATTGACCACGCCTGCACCATCTTTATCGTCGCCTACCGCATCTCCTCCATCAAGGACGCTGATCTGATACTGGTGCTAAATGACGGTAAGATCGTGGAGCAGGGAACACATGATACACTTCTTCAAAATAACGGTTATTATGCCACAGTATTTCGCCATCAGTATGGCGACTATGAACGATACATTGGCGAAATCAGCCAGACTACACGCAAAGGAGGCGGCAGACATGGCACGAAATAAATATGATATTGATGAATTGATCGAAGATAAATTTGACTTAAACCAGTTAAAACGTGTCTTTCAATATGTGAAGCCCTACCGAAGCCAGCTTGCACTCGCGCTGTTTCTCATGCTGTCCGCCTCCGCACTCACCATGCTCTTTCCCCTGTTTATCAGCGAGATCATGGACACCTATATTCCAGAAAAAAATATCCGGGCTATTGTCATCATCACACTGCTGTCCCTTGTGATCGTACTGTACACTTGTGTATGTATCCGTCTCAAGATACGCATCACCAGCCGCATCGGCCAGACCATCGTGCACCAGCTCCGCGCTGATATCTTCTGTCATTTGCAGGAGCTTCCGTTCTCTTACTATGACGACCGTCCCCACGGCAAGATACAGGTGCGCGTGGTCAACTATGTAAACAGCCTGAGCGACCTGCTCTCCAACGGTATCATCAACACCATCACGGACATGTGCAACCTGATTTTTATATTGATATTCATGTTTTTGCTTCATGTGCGGCTCACCCTGATCTGCCTGTGCGGACTCCCTGTGCTCATCGGCGTCATTATTTTCGTCAAGAAGCGCCAGCGGCGCGCGTGGCAGATTCAGAGCAACAAGCAGTCCAACCTCACTGCCTATATCGCAGAGAGCATCAACGGAATCCGGGTCACGCAGTCCTTTGTGCGCGAGCGCGAAAATACATCTATTTTCAACCACCTCAGCGACAGTTACCGCAGTGCATGGATGCGCGCTGTCAAGTACAACTTCATCATGTGGCCCTGCATAGATTCCATCTCCACTGTCACCACTGCCCTGATCTATGTGATTGGCATCAGTTGGATTTCCGGTGACATTTATGGTGTGAGTGTCGGCATCTTGATCGCGTTTACTTCCTACATCTCAAGATTCTGGGAGCCGATCAACACACTCGCCTCCTTTTACAATTCACTGCTCACTGCCATCGCTTACTTAGAGCGCATTTTTGAGACAATTGATGAGCCTGTGAAGGTAAAAGACGCCGCGGACGCTGTGGAGATGCCGCCCATCGACGGCACGGTCGCCTTTCAGGAAGTCTGCTTTAGCTACGAAGATGGCGTACAGATTCTCAACAAAGTAAGCTTCACCGCAAATCCCGGTGACACCTACGCCATCGTCGGCCCTACAGGCGCCGGCAAGTCCACCATCGTCAACCTGATCAGCCGCTTTTACAACGTGGACTCCGGCACCATTCTCATTGACGGCAACGATATCTCCCGTGTGACACTCAAATCCCTCCGCCGCCAGATGGGAATCATGATGCAGGACAGCTTTATCTTCTCCGGGACTATCATGGACAATATCCGTTACGGCAATCTGACCGCAACGGACGCGGAGGTCATCGCCGCCGCCAAGACAGTATGTGCACACGACTTTATCATGGAGATGGAAAACGGCTACCAGACACAGGTGAACGAGCGCGGAAGCCGTCTCTCGGCAGGACAGCGCCAGCTGATCAGCTTCGCGCGCGCACTGCTCGAAAATCCGGCAATCCTGATTCTCGACGAGGCGACCTCCAGCATTGACACTGAGACCGAAATATTATTGCAGAAGGGATTAAATAAACTGTTGGAAGGGCGTACCTCCTTCATCATCGCGCACCGTCTCTCGACCATCAAGAATGCCTCCTGCATCATGTATGTCGATAAGGGAAACATTCTTGAAGCTGGAACGCACGAGGAGCTGCTCGCCCAGAAGGGGGAGTATTACAAACTGTTTATGTCGCAATATGAATTTTTGAGTTGATTTTAGATTGATTATATGCTATAGTATACATGAAAAGGCAATACCTATAGACGGTTAGCCCAAAATTAATAGTTGCATAATAAAAATAACCGCAACTTTTTCGGGGTTGATCTGACCCCAAAAAGTTAGACAAATTTGAGAGCTAAACTGCGAAGGATTGAAGCCTGTATTGCACAGGACTCAGTCCTTTTAGTTTGCTCTTTATTCGCTTGTTATTGTAGTAGTCTATATATTTTATCAGTTCTGTTTTAAATTCATCTATTGATTCAAATTCACGCAGGTATAGTAATTCAGATTTTAATAACCCAAAAAAGTTCTCCATTACAGAATTATCTAAGCAGTTTCCTTTCCTTGACATACTTTGTATGATTCCTTTTTGTTTTAAGCGCATCTGATATTGTTTATGTTGATACTGCCAGCCTTGGTCGCTATGGAATATCAAATTTGTGTTATCAGGTATCTTTTCAAAAGCCTGATCTAACATATCTATTACCTGCCCTAAAACTGGCCGGTCACTTATATTATAACTGATTATTTCG
>ERZ808035.941-NODE-941-length-19270-cov-3.836347_pt1 | contig 19270 bp, 12 predicted proteins | sample MGYA00380189_ERZ808035 | MGnify/ENA primary metagenome ERZ808035 (study PRJEB31490, sample SAMN06133407) | mouse gut metagenome | isolation source: M5_1 | host: mice | place: China: Chengdu | collected 2015-05 ...
CGCAATCGAGTAGGGGAACGACCTTCTACCCTACTCGCGCGCCGGGCGTCCGTCAGCTTCTGCTGACATTGTTCCTTTGGACGCCCGTGTGCATAAAAAAGGCTCTTCATCCTGTAAATAGGACGAGAGCCTCATAATCGTTATACCACCTAATTACAGCGTACTCCGTTTTTCCGATTTCTGTATATGCACAACATCCCAGAAATACCGAAAAACTTTTATACACGTTTCCTGTAACGCAGAAACTACGTCAGTGCCTACTATGTCTGGTCCAATACACTTCCAAGGCATCAATACTGCCTTCACGCCAAGCGCATCAAATACGTATTAATACGTATCAAACAATACAGTTCGGACTGAAACTCAGGAGTGATCTTCGACAATCCCATACTCATGCCGGCTCACACCTGCCCCGGCTCTCTGTGATTTTCTGAAATTGTGTACTGTCTCCGTCATCGTCTTTATAACCTATTCTCTATCCCCGCTGCCCAAGACTTCTCAAAAGAGGCTTCTGCGCACAACATCGTCATTTCCTGCAATGCTTTACACGTCATAACAACCGGGAACTATGTATCATTATAAACATGATTGCCCCCGGTTGTCAAGAATACGAGACATTTTTCCTCGTTACGCAAGATGGCTTTTCATACAAACGTTTTATTTCAAATCACTTACGTGCCACCAACGCTTTCATATGAAATATCAGTTACGGATAGCCGAAAGCACCTCCGCTGGAATCTCAAACTCGACGGTTCCCATGTACATAGGCGCTACATCGCCCTCATTGAATGCGATGACCACATTGTCCTTCTCATTCAGATAAAAGTTTGTCTCGTCTGTGATTGCCTGAAAGTTCCACTCCTCAATCTCATCGTTGAGCCAGTAATATACATTTTCGTCGGCATCCATTCGCTCCTGCATCTGGCGTTTGATTTCCTCACTGATTGGCGTGATGTAATCCGCACCTTCCTGAAAAAGCGCTTTTAGCTGTAACCGTTCACCTGTTTTTAAATCAATGGTATAAAAATAGTTCCACTGATAGCCGCTGCCTGCTCCCTGATAGCAGAGTAGTTTCAGTGTAAAATAATCGGGTGTTGTGGCAAGTACCTCACTCTTTACAACCACATCCTGATAGCCTTGTTCCATTTTCAAATTATTCTCAAACTCTTGGATTAAATTTTCGGTAATGCTTTGAATCTCTGCATTGATTTCCGCAGTGGTGCGGTCTAAGTTCTCCTGCACAGCGCTGTCCTTTGGCTGTTCGTCCAGTTTTATTTCCGCCTGAATCTCCGGGACTTCAATATCTGCCATATTGCGGTCCGTTTCATATTCATAGTTTCGGAACGTGACCACCTTCACAAGCTGCCCAATCAGCGGAAGCTGTTCCATCGCATGTGCAATCGTTCCTGAGGTGTTGGGCAAAATGACAAAGAGCCCTATGAGCGCTGCGGCTGCGATGGCTGCATATTTTATGGGATTCGTCTGATTTTGCCTGCGTTTGTTCCTTGTATTATTCACTGTTTTATTTCCTGTAAAATTCGCTGTTTTATCCATTGTTTTCGCCTCCTTTATTTTTTGACGCAGTTGTTCGAGCTGCGTTTCCGACATTTGATGCTTCATATAATCTTTTTTAAGTCCCTGCAATTGATCTTCCAGCAAGCGATGCTTTTGGTCCGTCATCATACCCCTCCTATCCATTGTGGCTGTTGTTTTTCGCTTTCATCTACAATTCCTCCCCAAGCACCCCGCGAAGCTTCTTCATGCTGCGGTACAGCCTGCTCTTGACAGTGCTTAAATTCTCCTCCAAAATCACGGCAATCTCCTCTAGCTTCAGTTCCTCGAAATACCTCAATATCACAACCGCCTTATCCTGCTCAGACAGGCCATCCAGTGCCCTTTGCAGGTCAAGATTGGTACTGCCGTCCTCCGTGTAGAATGGCTCATTTCCCATTTCGTCCTGTATATGTTCATAGGAAAGATGCTGCGGTTGTTTCAGGGACCGAAAGCACTCGTTCAACATAATGCGGTAGATCCATGTCTGGGCATATTCCGTCTTTTTGAGCGTATGGCTGCTGCGCAGCGCCCTGTATGCACCGTTTTGTACAATATCGCAGGCGTCTGCTTCGTTGTGGACATAACTGTATGCGAGACGATAGTATTGATTGTAGTTGTCGAGAAGCATCTGTTCGATGAGCTCTTGGTTCGTATGTTTACGGGAAAATATGTGCACTCTTTTCACCTCCTCGATTCGTTCTGTATGATTAGACCGCTGGGGCTGCCAAAAAGTTTCAGGCGAAATAAAATAATTTCCCTACCCCTCTTGACATTCTCTGTCTACAGATGTAAACTATAGTTGTCTACACAAGTAGTCAGCACTTCTTCAACGCGAACGCACAAAATAATTACAAGTTTCACAGACACCAAAACACATTTTATCAAATAAAGGAGAAAATTGTATGAGCCCAAACATTACCGTATCCGATTCCGAGCTGGAAATACTCGAGGTCCTCTGGGCGGCAGATCATGCCTTAAATGCCGCAGAAATCCGAAATATCTTAAACGAACATAAAAACTGGGAGCGCACCACCATTCTGACACTCATAAACCGCCTAGTCAAAAAAGGAGCCGTCGCTCAGGAAAAGCGCGAAGTATATTATTACACTCCCTGTATCAAGCGCGAAGCATATGTCCGCGCTGAGACCAAAAGTTTTGTGGACAAATTTTTCAAGGGCAGAACCAAAAGTCTGGCCGCGGCGTTAGTTGACAGCGATGCCCTGACCAAAAAGGACATCGAGGAACTGCGCGACTTTTTTAACCAGAACTTATGATTGAACGCAAATGGAGGGATTTCTATGGAACACCTTATAATAAGTCAGCTATTTTTGACGGTCCTGTCTCTATCTCTGTCGGGGGCCTTGATCGGATTCTTTCTCATCGCACTGCGCCCCCTGACCAGAAAATACTTTTCAGCCAAATGGAATTACTATATTTGGCTGCTCGTTGTCGTGCGGCTGCTGCTGCCATTTCACTTTGACTCCGAGTTTCACACAGATATCCAACTGTCTGAATTGGCAAATGCAAACTCATATTCGAAAGATACAAACAGCGATATGCGCCCAAGCACGACTTCAACCATAATGGAACACAACAGCAACACCGAAAATATAGCTGCTACAGACAACAGCCTGACGCAATCTCACACCAGAGATGACAATCTACTGCAAACAACCGCCGAAAATGTCAGTCTGACGCAATATCACGGCGAAAATGTCAGCAGCCCGCCAGCAGACAGCACATCCGCTTCCAAAATCAGAAGGCTTTCTGAAAACCTCCTAGGCCGGAATCTCTCAGGTGCCACTACTGCACAAAAGCTGCTGACTGCCGCTGCATACCTGTGGTTTCTTGCTGCCATACTCCTTCTTTTTATCAAGCTTGTAAACTATCTTCGTTTCAAGGCCGCCGTCAAAAAGAACTGCGTTCCCATTACAGACTGGCGCGTGACCAGCCTCAAAAACAGCTTATGCATCAGGCTTCATATACAGAAATCTCCTGCATTGTATGAAAGCCCGTCTATACTGGGTCCGCTGACGATCGGACTATTCCGCCCAGTTATTATCCTGCCACAGACCGCTGACGACGCTCGTATGCTGCCCCAGTATCAGCTTATCCTCCACCATGAGCTGATTCATGTCGCGAAAAAAGATTTGCTGTACAAATGGGTTTATCAGCTTCTGCTCTGTCTCCACTGGTTCAATCCACTCCTGCACTGCATCGGCAGGCAGATCGACAGTGATTGTGAACTCTCCTGCGACGAGCAGATTCTCCCACAACTGACCGATACAGGCAGGAAACTGTACGGCAACGTGCTTCTGGACACCGCAGAACGGGCTGTCAATCATCGCACCAATGCACTTGCCACCACATTCTATACAAATAAAAAAGACTTAAAAAAGCGTCTTGCTCACATCGTACACTATCAGAGAATATCCCGCTTTCGGCTGCTGCTCTCTGCCTGTACGCTGATGATCGCACTGACGTTTACCGCCTGCGGCACCATCTGGATTTCCCAAGAGGATTACGCCGCTGCCAAAGAACCGCAAAGCGAACCAGACTCTGACAATGATAGTATCTTCTCACAGATTGGAACCTCCATGCTTTCCACAGACAGCTTTCTGGACAATGTTCCCGCCGCCAGCAAATCTGGAGATGCATGGAACGCCTATGAAGATGACAGCCTGCTCGCGGGAAACGACAACCACGTAAACTGGTTTGCCCGCTTTTACTCCGGCGGCGGCAACAAAATCAGCGTATCTGGTTTTATACTTTCCGGCACGGACTCCTTCCTCATCACCTATGCAGATCAGGAGATTGATGTCAGTATAACGACCTCCTTTGAGTGTGTTGACGGCAGATTCAAAGTCATCTATGTCGCACCGGACAAAAATATTGTCACGCTCAACGAGACAGGGGAGAAGTCAACACAGACCATCACGATGCAGAAAGGCAGAAATGTTCTCAAAATGGTCGGTCAGGGCGCCAAGCTCAAAAATCTTGTCATTGATTATTCCGGCTTAAAAACCAGTAAATTTGAAAGTGTTTTCCGATCAGAAGAGGAAGAAAAAGCATCTATCACAAAAGGCGCTGTACTGTCTGGCAAACCGTACCAGAAAGAGGAGATCATGGATATCCTGCACATCATGGAGCCAGCGGAAGCCAGTGAAATTTTTCATGACATGCTGCGCAAAGGAATGGATTTTACGCCCGATGAACTCCAAACGTTCCTGATTTATTCTGACGAAAAACTGTCCAGCCAGTACTTGACTGAGGCACTCCAAGAGGGCACCATCGAGCCGCTCAGTGCGGATACCATCAAAACACTGATGCCCCATCTGGAACAGGAATATTGCGTCAAGCTGCTCATGACCCTCCCAGTAGAGGAATTTTACGATGTATTTTCAGAAACGATCTATTATTTAGATGATTCCCAGATTGAGACTTGTCTGAATTACTATCTTGACGAGGGCGGCGTTCTGAACTACACCATGTTCGAGAAAATCTCACCTTACCTGAGTGCGCCGGTGATAAACCGGCTCGACCAAAAACTGTGGAAATAAAGTGCTGTTATTCAATCGAGTAGGGGAATGACCTTCTCCGCGTCCGTGTGCATAAACAGAGCGCATAGGCTGATCTGATCAGTCTCTATGCGCTCTGGTACTTTATACGCTCTGGTATTATTCCACTATTTTTGTATAATACACAAACTCACCGTCTCTCTTATACACCGTATACCCCAATTTGGGATAAAAAGAATTGGTGCGAATATTCCAAACAGGCGTGTCAAGATACATTTCTTTTACCTCAGGAAACATTCTTTCAATTTCCCGCATCATATAAACACCGTATCCTTTTCTGTGATATTCTGGACTAATAAATATTCTTCCCACGTGAAGTTTCTCCCCATCCACAAAAAGAATCGCCGCGCCTATAATAAGTCCGTCAAGCAACAGTTTGTACAGATGATTGGTTCTTGCCATCTTTGTGTGAAACTGTACCGACATATACCCGGGAGGTCCTCCTTTGCAAGGTGCCCCTACCGCTGCATCGCTGTCAAATGAACGTTTCGAAATCCCATTGATCACCAAGGCATCTGATGTACTAGCCTTTACGAATTCAAGCATTCTGTCTCCCCCATGAAAATAAATACACTATTTCGCATTCGCAGGCTCGATATTGATCGTCTTCCCTTTTATTTTGACATTCTTCATCGCCGCGAGCACGTCCGCTGCGTTCTCCTTGGGCACCTCCACAAAGGTGTACTTATCATAGAGGTCAATCGCCCCCACCAGCTTGCCGGGGATATTCGCCTCGCCCGCAATCGCGCCTAGGATATCCTTTGCCTTGACCTTCTGCGCCTTGCCGATATTGATGAAGAGGCGCGCCATGCCCTCCTCCTCTGCACCCGTATTGTCAAACGTGTACTCTACGCCGGTGTCACTGCCTTCATTTAACTGTCCCATATACAGTTTGAGGAATGCCGCCGCAATATCCATCGCCGTGTAGTCAGACTCGTTGATCTGTTTCTCGATGGTGTTGATCATTGCAGTCAGATCTTCCTCCTCGATTACATTGCCGATTTTGTCCATAACCTTTTCAATTTTAATCTGGTTCACATCGTTGAGGGACGGCACTGGCATCGCATAGATTTTCGTCTTGCAGTAGCGCATGATGTCCTTTAGCTTGTAGACTTCCTTTCCTTTTACAAAGGTGAAGGAACGCCCTGTCCGCCCTGCGCGCCCTGTCCTGCCTATGCGGTGCACATAATACTCATCGTCCTGCGGAATATCATAGTTGAATACCGCCTCCACGTCATCCACATCAATACCGCGCGCCGCGACATCTGTCGCGATCAAAATATCGGTCTTGCCGGTTCGAAAGCTCTTCATCACACGGTCGCGCTGCGCTTGGCTCATATCTCCGTGAAGCCCTTCCGCAAAGTACCCTCTGCCTTTCAAAACCTCTGTCAGATCATCTACCATCTTCTTTGTATTGCAGAATACCAGCGACAGCTTCGGCTCATAATAATCCAGCAGGCGGCAGAGCACCTCAACCTTATCTTTTCGCTTTACATCAAGATAATACTGCTCGATTTTGGGCACAGTCAGTTCCTTTTTGACCACCTTAATCATCTTCGCATCCGGCTTCTGATAATTCTTGGTAATATCCAAGATTGCCTGCGGCATCGTCGCGGAGAATAAAATCGTCTGCCGTTCCTTGTTTGGAATATACTCAAGCACGGTCTCGATGTCCTCGCGAAATCCCATATTGAGCATCTCATCCGCCTCGTCTAACACGATGGTGTCCACATGGTCACAGCGAATGGTCTTGCGGCGCAGATGGTCCATCACGCGCCCCGGCGTACCGATGATTATCTGTGTTCCTTTGAGTGCACGAATCTGCTTGGTGATATCCTGTCCGCCATAAATTGGCAGCACCTTGACACCGTGCATGTACTTGGCAAGCCTGCGGATTTCCTCCGCCGCCTGCACTGCAAGCTCTCTCGTCGGGCAGAGAATCAGCGTCTGCGGATGCTTGATTTCTTTTCTGACCTTCTCCAGCACAGGAATGCCAAACGCCGCCGTCTTTCCAGTTCCCGTCTGCGCCTGCCCAATGATATCTGCGCCGGTCATTGCGATGGGTATCGCCTTGCTCTGTATGGGAGAGGCCTCCTCAAAGCCCATCTCCTTCACGCCCCGAAGTATCTCAGAGCTTAAATTCAGTTCGTTAAATCGTAAAGTTTCCATATATAATACTTTCCTTTCGCGCCAGTGCGCCTTTTGTTTTTACACACAACGAAAGCGCATGCGTAAAAGCATGCGCTTTCTAATCAACTCATTCATTATATTTTTAAAAAGTCGGAAAGTCAATATTTATTTGGTATTTTGTTCCGTTTTTATTGCATTTCTATTCCGTAATTTTTTGTCCTGAAAGAATGCGCTTAATTTCCGATTTCACATAAGTGGGCTTATAGGGCCGCACAATATATCCTGCTGCGCCGGCTTTGCGGCAGCGCGCGACAAGGCTTTTGTCATAGCTGTCTATGACAAAGAGGACGGGCACTGTATTTCCTGTGAAATCCCGAATCTTGGCAGACGCGTCAATGCCGTTCATCTCAGGCATATCCATGTCAAGTATCACCAGATCGGGCTCTGGCTGGCGCTTTAATTGCAGCAATGCCTGTCCTACCGAAGTCAGCATACTCAGCTCGTATACATTTTGCAGAAATCCGCGAAAGGTCTGTAAATTAATCAGCATATCATCAATAATCATAATGCGGTACTTCTTGAATGGCGTGAGCATCTTGCGGCGCTCAGACTCCTCCGCGCAGGGGTCCATGATCTCTTCATTGACGCCATGCAAAATCGTCATATTAAAATTTTTCTGGTCGAGCATATCCATCATTGTGCCGTCCAGAAGCCTCAACAGCGGTCGTAAATTACGGTTTCCCTTATTTTCTACAATAATCCCCTGCCGCCCGTCTGACAACTCCACTTGCGTTCCCTTGGGATAAAATGGGACGTACAATAACAGCGCCTCCACCACCTGCCTGTCAAACATAATGCCGCCCGCGCCCATCAGAAACTCACACGCCTCAAACGGAGAGTACGGATTCTTGTACGGACGCCGTGACACCAGCGCATCATACACATCCGCCACATGCAGTATTTTGGTGAAAATCGTCATATTGTCACCGTCGATGCCCTGCGGATAGCCGCTGCCGTCCACATTCTCATGATGATACAGCACTGCCGCCTTCACCTGCGCGGAGATATCCCAGCGCTCCTTGATCATCTCGTAGGAAAGTGTTGCATGTCGTTTCATAACCTCATACTCGTCATTGGTCAGACGCGCCGGCTTGTTCAAAATCTCCGGCGGAATCACGAGCTTGCCAAGGTCGTGAAGAAGCCCCGCCATCACCAACTGCTCGAGCGATGCCTCGTTCATTTTCAACCCAAACCCAATAATGCACGCCAGCACTGCCACATTGACAGAATGTGCATAAGTATATCCGTCAAAACACCGCAAATCCGTCAAATCCAGTGACAGCACTCCCTTGTGCAGCACTTGGGACACAATCTTCTTCGCCACGCCCTTACAGCCGTCAACATCGCTGTTGCGGACAGTCACAAGTCCTTCTGTCCGCAAGTCCGGGCTGATCACCGGCTCGATCTCAATATCCTCCGACAGATCATCATTGATATAAACGCCGTCAAATCCATATTCATTGAGCTTTTTGATATAAAACTTTGACAAAGTGCTGCCGCTGCATATCAGTGTATGTCCGTCGGCATCGTACATGTTGTAAGCCAGACACATGCCTGGCTTCGCATCGCTCATTCTGATGTATCGCATAGTTTCTCCTAATTCATCGTATCTGTGCACTGACTGCACATGCTCTCTCATCTGTATACACTTGCACACAAGTCCTATATTAAACGCAGTTGGTTCAACGCACAATTTCATGTGAATCACCATTTTCCTACTTACGATTTCTTGCAAAATCTGATTTCTTGCCAATCACTATTTCCTGCAAATCATCATTTCTTGCCAATCACTATTTCCTGCAATAATTGAGTTCTTGCCAATCACTATTTCCTGCAATAATTGAGTTCTTGCCAATCACTATTTCCTGCAAATCATCATTTCTTGCCAATCACAATGCCTGCAAAAATTGATTTCTTGCCAATCACTATTTTCTGCAAATCATCATTTCTTGCCAATCACTATTTCCTGCACTAATTGATTTCTTACCAATCACTATTTCCTGCAAATCATCATTTCTTGCCAATCACTATTTTCTGCAAATCATCATTTCTTGCCAATCACTATTTTCTGCAAATCATCATTTCTTGCCAATCACAATTGCCTGCAAAAATTGATTTCTTACCAATCACAATTTCTAGCAAATCGAGCAGGGTAATCATATCTCAACCATACTGCATTAGGACACTCGTGTGTACAATAAAAGTATAACGAAAAGTTTAGGTAAAATCAACCAAAACAAGACTTTTTCATGATTTCTCCTTGCATAATACGCGATGTTGATTTAAACTGCTAATGATAATGAGGTATGAATATGCAAACAAAAAACATGCAAATAAAGAGAATTTCACTCTACAATGAATTTCACTGTGTCGGTGCCGCGTGCCCTGTCAATTGCTGCCGCGGCTGGAAAGTCCCCATCAACCATGACATGTACCTAAAATACCTGAATGAAAAAGGTCTCTTTGGCTTACTGCTGCGCTGCTCCATCCACCAAAGCGGAGACATCACCGCATTTCGCAGCACACTGCATGGCTGCCCATTCTGGGGATTTGACCGCCTGTGCAGAATGCAGAAAAAGCACGGTACAGACTATATGCCCATCGTATGTATCCAGTTTCCGAGACAGCTCTACAACCTAGACTTTTTCTGTGAGGAAACACTCTACCTTGCCTGCCCGGAGGCGGCAAGGCTTTTTCTGGTGTCTGTATCTGAACATAAACCATTTGCCTTTACCGTGACAGAGGGCACACCCGAATACGAAGTCAACACAACGAACGATGACAGGGAATTTCTCGATTATCTGCTGCAATCACGAGATGCGCTGGCTTCTATGCTGCATAGCGGAACTGCCTTTGACAGCCTGGCGATTCTTGACTATGGGCGCGATGCGCAAAACGCCTGCCTGAGCAAAACACCGCTGCCCAGCCCGCTAAACTACATATCCGACAAGCGCTATCCGATGGATGTTGATAAGCTGAATACACTGTTTTTCAAGGGCTTTTACCATCCCAGCCTGCGGACTGTACTACCCTTTTTGAATCAATTATGCCAGAAATATATCCGCAGAATCTATCGCCTGAGCCAGTGCAATATTGCTGCTGCCGACAGGAAGCTTGCGCATTTGAAGCAAGACCTGTACCAAAAACTGCCATCTATCGACGAGCTGTTAAATCGATATTTTGAATATTATCTCTATACAAATTTTTTGGATATCTTTGAGGATTACAGCTTCTCTAAACACCTATTGTTCGGAATTGCCAAGACGCATATGCTCTGGGTGTTTTTTGCACTATATGCGGCGCATAAGAAGCACATTACAGTGGAGGAGCTTGCAAAGATTATTGCGGTATATGAGAGGCGGGCGCCTCAGATCGAGGATGCGCTGCCTCAGATTCAAGTATAAAAATATCCTTGGGCATCCAGTGCCTGCAATGCTTTTTCTAAGTTTCTGCTTGCGTCATTCTTTTCCATAATCATGTCAAAAGTGCTCCTTTTGGCTGTCAATCTGCGCCTTTTGCTCGACGCTGGTTCGCTCCTGCTGCCATAGACCCTCTCGCTAAAGGTCGTGCCCGATATTCCGTTATCATGCATTAATTCCAATCGTTTTTGCAATAGCCTTACCTCTGTAAATATGGTATAATCAGGCTTGAACAAACTCTTGACTCAATTTCATCGAAAGGAGCACTATTTTCTATGAAAACAATCATTGACACGCTGACTCTGCCGCTAAAACATGCATGTTTTTATCTGGGTGATGCGCCGGATGCGTGGCAGGCATGGTATGAGGACAAGGACTGGACCTGTGTCACACTGCCGCACGACTGGTCTGTACACCTGCCCTTCTCAAAGGAATACGCTAGCGGAACTGGATACCTCGCAGGCGGCATTGGATGGTACCGCATCCACATCACGCCAAATGAAGCATGGCAGGGAAAGCACCTTCGCATCCAGTTTGAGAGCATCTACAAGAACAGTCGTGTCTGGTGCAACTCGGTCTATCTCGGAGAGCGCCCAAGCGGCTATAGCTCTTTTGGCTATGATGTGTCCGACTGCTTCCACTTTGATCGGGATAATGTCATCAGCGTGTACGTTGACCGCAGAGAACTGTCCGACTCGCGCTGGTTTACAGGCTCCGGCATCACAGGCGGAGTCACGCTGACCGTTTCTGAAAAAATTCATCCGCTGGAAAACGGCATCTTCTTCTACACGCCAAACGTCAGTGAGAACAGCGCGGACTTTGAAGTGATCAATGAGCTGGCAAATGACACCGATCGAAACTCTCTGGTTACTGTCACGAATGTCATCTTTGACACCACAGGAAAGCTTGTAGGTGAGGCCGTCTCACAGACCACCATCATGGCACACAGCACCACACAGATCAAAAATGCTGGAACCATACCTGCCCCAGACCTCTGGTCTCCGAAATATCCGTATCTCTATACCGTAAAAACCTACCTTTCTTACCAAAAAGCGTATCAGGTACATGAGATGAAAGTCGGTATCCGAAGCTTTCGTTTTCATCCCGACAAAGGATTTTTTCTCAACGGGACGCCCTACACTTTTAAAGGTGTATGCCTGCATCACGATGCAGGATGCCTTGGCGCAGCTGTACCTTACGAAGTGTGGACCCGCAGGCTGATTAAGCTCAAAAAGATGGGCTGCAACGCAATCCGTATGAGCCATAATCCACATACCCCCGCACTGTATACACTGTGTGATATACTGGGCTTTTTCGTGATTGATGAGGCCTTCGACGAATGGGAGGGACCGAAAAACAAGTGGTGGCAGGGGCACAATGTCTATCCGCCAAGACATGAGGGCTATTACACGGATTTCCCCGTGTGGCATGAACGCGATCTCACCGACATGATCCGGCGCGACCGCAATCATCCAAGTGTTATTTTGTGGAGTATCGGCAACGAGATTGACTATCCCAACGACCCTTACTGTCATCCGAGCTTTGACAAAATGACAGGCAACAATGACGCCAGCAAACCGGAAGCCGAGCGCAGATACAATGCGCTGCGCCCAAACGCAGAGCGCCTGGCTGTCGTGGCAAAGCATCTGTGCGATATTGTCCGCTCCGTGGACACCACGCATCCCGTAACGCTCGCAGCCGCCTTCCCAGAACTTTCCGCAAAGCTTGGATTTATCGATGCCATCGATGTCGCAGGTTACAACTACAAAGAAACGCTATATCAGAAGCACCACGACGCATATCCCGACAAGCCATTTCTGGGCAGTGAGAACAGCCACCGCTATCAGGACTGGCTGGCAGTGACCGGCAACGACTTCATTTCGGGGCAGTTTCTATGGACTGGCATCGATTATCTGGGCGAAGCACGCGGCTGGCCCATCCATGGCGCTGACGCAGGACTTCTGACACTGGCAGGCTTTGAAAAGCCCGGTTATTACCGCAGGCAGAGCTTTTGGGCAGACGAGCCTGTAATACATCTGACCACCGTGCGCCAGAGCGACGACCGCATCACACCGTATGATGAGATGACAGAAGATGCCTACGCCTGCGAGTTTGCCGCTTCAATTGAAAGTTGGAACTACTGCGCTGGAGAACCTGTCACCATCAAGTGTTATACCAACCTCAACAATATTGAATTATTTCTGAACGATAAAAGTCTTGGCACTTACGATCGGGACCCGCAGCAGGACTGTATCATCACCACCGTAAAGTTTGAGCCGGGGACACTCACTGCAAAAGGCAGCGAAAATGACATTCATGTCAGTCACAGCCTGTACACAACGCTGTCTGCCTGTCAGATGTCTGTGCAAGAATACAGCCTGCAACCGGAAATAACCGATCTGATTACTCATATTATCGGCAGCCACAACGCCATCCACCAGCTTGAAGTCACCCTGCGCGATGGCGATGGCAGGCGCGTCTATCAGGATGCCACTCTGCTCTGTGTCAGCGTCGAAAATGGAACGCTCCTCGGACTCGAAAACGGCGATCTTGCTGACGTGACAGAGTACACCGCAAACAGTCGCAGAGCATATCGTGGACAGCTCATGATCTATGCCGCCGAGAACGAGACCACCAGTGCTGACACCCCGCTGACCGTGACCGTGCGCGGGGACATGATACGCACGGAGACTGTCACCTGCCTATCCTCTTAACATGGCAATGTAACTATACACAAAGCGATCTTGGCGAAGATGGCTTTGTGTATATCAAACTGCCCTCACTCCCCACTTCCACTTGTGCCGGGCACAAAAATCTCACGTCCCAATTCCACCAGAATTAACAGCGTGATCGGTCCTAATACCACACCACCCAGTCCATAATAAATGACGCCCGCATATACGGAGATTAAAATTGCTACCGGAGAGAACTTTAATCCGTTTCCCAACAGACGCGGCTCCAGAAATTCCCGAATGATCACGCAGATAAAATAAGTCAGCAAAATGATCACACCACTGCCAACCCTTGCGCGCAAAAATGCCATTACACTGATCGGAATCAGCACAATTCCAGTTCCAATAAACGGCAGAAAATCCATAAATCCCGCCAACAGCCCATAAAACCATCCTTCCTTACTGCCGCCCAGATAAAGACCGACCGTCGCTGTAATGCTGATACAGATGAGGATGATTGTCTGTGTCTTTAGATAAGTCTTGATCATACTGCCAAGCTTCTTGCCAATGCGCAGGATGATAGACAGAATATGATCGATGGCAGGCTCGATCGCCGCCAGATTCAGAAGTCCCTGCTGCCAGCCCTCTATCTCCCTTGCAAACAGAACAACACAGATAAAACTCACCACCACAAAGGTTCCTGCACGCCCTGCCACCGACAGATACCGCAAACTCCCTGTGAGCAGTCCGTCGCCCGACCGCGCAAAGCATTCTCCCAGCTCCGTGACCCGGTCTGAGATCCACTCCTCCACTGTTCCCTGTTGTAATAGAAAAAATGTCTCGATTTCTGCACTCAGATTTGAAATCAACTGCGAGATACTATTTGTCCAAAAATCTGCATTCTGCACAAAGTTTCTCGCCTTGCTGATCAGAAAAGTGCCAAGACCCACGATGATCAGCGCAACGATCAACATGATACCAAACAAAATCCCACCTGCCATAAATCCTTTTTGGCCAGATCGATTTCGTGACTTGCAAAACCGCTGTAGCGGCACTACGATCAGCAGTGCCACCAACAGCGGCAAAAAATATGGAAGAAAATACTTTAAAGCTACCAAAACGGAAACGGATGTCAATATATATAAGATCACCCGCTGATAGTCTCCACGCAACAAAAAGTTCATACAAATCCCTGCCTTTTTAAGCATTATGTAAGTGACTATCTTGGATATTCTGGCTATTCTCTTTATTGATCAACCGTCAAAAACTGTCCTGACGGCTGATCATAGTATCTGTCATTCCTGAATTTTTATGCAGCGCAAATCCAGTTAAAACTGGAAACTGCTCTGATTTTTTCTCAATACTGCGCACCAGATTGACCTGACTTCTGCGTGGCGCCGCAGTAAACTCATACGCGGGTTCAAAAGTGGCTACTGTCACATAACTGCACCTTCCTGTGATCGTCTCCATCACTTGCAGCTCTGCATTCGTGACTGTATAGCGCTCATCCGGCGATAAATCTTCCAGATAAAGCGTGCTGTGATACTCCCTGCTCTGTTGCAGCAGCACTTCCTTTGTCTCACCGTTGTTTAGCGTCAATACTGCCTTGAGACTCTTTTCCGGCGAATCGGTATCAGCGGTAACATTCAGTGCCACCCCCTCAGTATCCCGCCGCAGCGGAGCTGCGGTAATATCCAAATCAAACTCGTGTTTTTTCGTTCTGATACTGCCAGATACCTGTCTGTCCTTCTCAATCTCATTGAGCATGACATCATAACCGCTGTCGCTGACTGCCACCTTATACTCATACTCCGTTCCCGGCTTGAGATCATTGATAAAGGTTAACATTCCGCCCGTTGTATTGCTGACGATAAAACTCTTTTTGCTCTTAATCCACTCTGACGCCCCCTTCTCTCTGTAGAATACATAGATGTAAGAGCTGGTGTTGATCGGATTGTTCGTGATCATCGCCTTAATTGAAATATAGGAATATCCGCTTCCTGCCGTGACATTCGTGAGGCTTCTGCCATCCGTCTGCGTCAGAATCTCACCGGAACAGACACCGCCAAGCGCTGCCGTCACAGGCGGATACTGCACATCACTGATGCCAGACACAAACTCATAAATCCTGTCGGCATTCACATCGTCTCCCAGATAGCTTGTGAGCTCAAAATTGCACTCTGTCTGGTTCTCCTCTAACAGGACGCTTCGGATATCCCAGTCCTCCTCGTCCTTCTCCTTGAAAAACAGTATCAGATACGATCCCGGTGCAGGTTCTCCCTCAATCTGGGTCTGCAATGTAATATGATGCGCCCCGGCAACCTGGTTGCCAATACTCACGCGCACACCGTCAATCTTCGCGTCGAACACAAAACTGTACGTGCCGTATTCTTTCCCTTTGATATCTCTGAAAGACACCGTATAGCTGCGCTCATCGATCAAACCGGCTATCGTGTATCCCGTCGTCTTGTATCCCTTAGAGGCATACAGGTTAAAGCTCGATCCATATTTGCGGAAATCCCCCTCCTCCTCGCTGACATATGCAAAGAGAGTGATATCCCTTGTGATATTGTCCGTCCTGCCCTGGAGCCCGATACTGCATGTTATGGAATCCGCCATATTTGCCGTAATCTCAACTGCCGCCTCGGACTTTTGCGTCGTTATCAACTGATACTGTGTGTTGACCAGCGTTGTGCCCTCATACAGTTCCCACTGAAAACCATATTGTGTATCTGGCGAGAGCGCGAAGTACTCTGCCGCCTGCACAGACAGCGTATAGCCTTCTGCGATCGTAAGCGGAAGTTTGCTTCGAAGCTCCGCATAGAGCTTTGTCTCTTCATTAAAGTAATACAGTTTCGCACTGTACGCAGCACCTGGTGTCAACTCAGACGGATTTACTGTATATGAAATGATCGAATCATAAGCGCCCGTATCGTCTGTCAGCACTGGATTAATGCGCGCTTCCCCCATCTTAAAGGAACCGCGGCATACTACGCCCGCTATGCGAACCTCGTACTCGTACTCTGTCCCCTCCTGAAGACCGCTGAGTGAACCCTTTGCCTCACCATTTCGGACATTGACGTTGTTGATCTTGTACTCTCCAAGCGCGTTCTTCATCCGATATTTCAACTTTCCCGTCACAGATTCCCGATAATTCTCAATTCGCACGACATAATCCGCACGCGTCGGATGATCTTCGTTCTGTGCGATCTCAACGGTCAGTGCATTGTCCGAAAACGGCGCTCTGTTCGTCTTTGCCTTCAATGTCTTTTGCTTGAAATGTGCCGAATATCCTGGCTCATTAATCCACATGGTAACATTATACTGTGTGCTGTGCTCAAGATCTGGCACCGAGACCTCGATCGTCCATCGGTCACTGCCCTTTGCAGCATGCTTCTCCAGACCTGAGACAATCATCTTGCCGTCGGCGTCTGCCACCTCATAACACAGATTAAAATATTCAGGAATTTTACCATCATATGAAGAAATATCCGCCCGGAGTGCAATGGTATCCGGTCCTGCTGGCTTGGCACTGTATAGAACCTTTGCCGGATATTCCTTGGTGTCAACCGTCGTGTATGCAAAGGTGACGCCCTTGCTGTTGTAAAACTCAAAATAATAAGTAGTCGCCGGTTCGAGTTCCGACACCGTAATGCTGGCCAATCCACTGATCTGACGCTGTACAGTCACTTCCTTCTCGTACTCCGCAAGCGGCCCATAACTATACTTTGCCACTGCTTCGACCGCCTCAATGTCGAGTGTAATACTGTCGTATCCAGCGCGTTTTCCTCTAAAAATCAGGTTCTCTTTCGCGCTTCCTGTCTGCATTTTAATCGCTGCGGATTCCGGCACAAGCACTGCTTCCAGCGCAAGCGTATCCGCATTGACCAGATACATTGTAAAACTGTATTCCACGCCTGGATCAAGCGCATCGATCTTCTTCTCTTTCCTGACCTCCGGCACAATCTGTTCATCAATGTATTGATATCCCGTCTCACTGCTCCCGTACCGAATTTGCCAGAAATAGCGTTCTTTTAGTATCTTGCCGCCCTTTGCTGTGAGCAGCATATCCGCTGACACTGTTCTGCTTGCGGCACTCCATCCAAGCTGCACGGTGAAGCTGCCTGTCGATGCCCTGTAGCCGCCCTCTGTCTGCTCTACGGATGCCACCTGGGCACGCTTTGCGCCAAAATGAACTGTTTTCCCTACGATTGGACCGCTTTCTTTGAGCGCCAAAGCTGGATAAACCACTTGCGCCTTCTCCAGATACACCAATGCATAGCGCACCGTATTCTGATAAGTCTGACGCTTCAAACAATTACCATTCTCATGCAGATCATATACCGCCAAAGCGATGTCGTTCGTGTCCCCGCCATCGATATAAAAATTATAATAGCCAGACTCCGGCGCTGTGAACTGGAACAACTGCTCCTGATCATATTGCAGCGTAAGTGCCTCAACGATGCCATACTTTAATTCTGTTGTATTTTCTGGAAGAGTCTCCTCCTCTGTGGTCTCCTCTTGTGTCGTTTCCTCCTCCGTGGTCGTCTCCTCTTCCTCGGTCTCCTCCTCCGTCGTTTCTTCCTCCGTACTCTCCTCTTGTGTCGTCTCCTCCTCTGTGGTTTCTTCCTCCGTAGGAATCTCCGTGATCGTCTCCTCCGTGCTTGAGCTTTCTATACTTGACGATTCCTCAATACTTGAACTCTCTGAACTTGAAGATTCCTCACTGCTCGAACTCTCTGGACTTGAAGATTCCTCACTGCTCGAACTCTCTGGGCTTGACGATTCCTCGCTGCTTGAACTCTCCGGGCTTGACGATTCCTCGCTGCTTGAACTCTCTGGGCTTGAAGATTCCTCACTGCTCGAACTCTCTGGACTTGAAGATTCCTCACTGCTCGAACTTTCTGGACTTGAAGATTCCTCACTGCTCGTATCCTCTGAACTCGAAGATTCCTCCGTACTGGTGCTCTCTGGGCTTGACGATTCCTCACTGCTCGAACTCTCCGATGGCGGTGCCTCTTCGCTGCTTGGAGGCTCTGGCTCAGGCTCAGGTTCCGGCTCTGGCTCAGGTTCTTGTTCATGCTCTGGCTCATCCTGATTTTCCTCTTCGCTCTGCGCACTCGTCTCCTGTTCCTGTGACACACTCGTCTCCTCCGCACCATACGCAACCTGAGGTATACTTCCTGCCAGAAGACAACTGCAAAGCAAAATTGATAAAAACCTGTAAACCATAATGATCCCTTCCTTCACGCATTGATCTAATATTTTCGTTCCCCAAAAATCATTTGTTCGTTCAATATTGTTGTTCGAATCAAACTATGAAACACTCCATTTTGGGTTTGATTCTGCTTATCGCACTGTATTTATTATAATACAATCACCGCAAATTTGGAACCTATAATTGGAAGGAATTAGAAATTTAGTAAAAATGAACGCAAAACGCTGACAAAACTATTCATTTTGTCAGCGTTGATCTGCTAGGTCGAAAAGTCATATATCAATTATATGCGCTTCTTGATCTTACACTATGCATTCCTTATACCATGCCATTTACAGTCTTGTACTTATAAAGCATCTCCGCATGATTCTGCTCCTCGATCTGAATGTCTGCAAGAAGCTTGCGCATTGCAGAATCCTTGAAGCAGAACACATTCGTATTATACTCTGAGGAGACAAGCTTCTCTGAGGAAATGCAGTCCGTTGCAAGGAAATTGTCTGTCTTTTTGTCCTCAGAGTTTCCCAGCTTATCATAGGTTGCCTTGGGATTGTAGTTTTTGCCGTCTGAGTCATTGCAATTGCAGGATGGCACTGTGCCGCCGATCACCTGCTGCAAGGAATCATAGTGCTCCTGCTCCTT
>ERZ808035.943-NODE-943-length-19250-cov-6.159078_pt1 | contig 19250 bp, 16 predicted proteins | sample MGYA00380189_ERZ808035 | MGnify/ENA primary metagenome ERZ808035 (study PRJEB31490, sample SAMN06133407) | mouse gut metagenome | isolation source: M5_1 | host: mice | place: China: Chengdu | collected 2015-05 ...
GCTTGCCACAAACTCGTTTAATGCGACGTCTCAACATAGTTGAGACAAAAGCAGCGCAGAAATGGAGAAAAATATGAGACATTTAATGAACCCACTTGACTTCACTGTGGAGGAATTGGACAGACTCTTCGACCTGTCCGATGATATTGCCGCCAATCCGGCTAAATACGCACATGCATGTGATGGAAAAAAGCTCGCCACATGCTTTTATGAACCCAGTACACGGACCAGACTGAGCTTCGAAGCCGCCATGCTGAATCTGGGCGGCCAGGTCCTCGGCTTTTCGGATGCCGGCTCCTCTTCTGCTTCCAAGGGCGAAAGCGTATCCGATACCATTCGTATCATTTCCTGCTATGCCGATATCTGTGCCATGCGGCATCCCAAAGAAGGCGCCCCCATGGTAGCTGCCGGACGCTCCGGTATCCCGGTGATCAATGCAGGTGACGGTGGACACCAGCATCCCACCCAGACACTCACCGATCTGCTTACCATCCGTGCCCTGAAGGGACGGCTTGGCAGCTTCACCATCGGTCTGTGCGGCGACCTGAAATTTGGCAGGACCGTACATTCACTGATCAACGCGCTGATCCGCTACCGGGACATTCATTTTCTTTTCATCTCACCGCCGGAACTGCGCGTCCCTGACTACATCACGGATATGCTTACCGAAAAGGGCATCTCCTACCAGGAAGTGATCCGTCTCGAAGACTGTATGCCGCAGTTGGATCTTCTGTACATGACCAGAGTACAGCGGGAACGTTTCTTCAACGAGGAAGACTATGTCCGCCTGAAAGACTTTTATATCCTGAACAAAGAAAAAATGGCCCTGGCCAAAGAAGACATGCTTGTGCTGCATCCTCTTCCCCGTGTCAACGAGATTTCCGTGGAAGTAGACGACGATCCAAGGGCAGTTTACTTTAAGCAGGCTCAGTACGGTGTCTACGTCAGGATGGCGCTTATTCTCACTCTGCTGGAAATTCAAGTGCCCTAGACACGATCCGGCACACTGCACATTACGCCACAAAAAAGTAAAGCTTTTCATAACACAGCGAAAGGAGCCTATACATATGTTAAATGTAGGAAAAATCGAAGAAGGATTCGTATTAGACCATATCGCGGCAGGTAAAAGTCTCTCCATCTACCGCCACCTGCAGCTGGACAAACTGGACTGCACCGTCGCGATCATCAAGAATGCCCGCAGCAATAAAATGGGCAAAAAAGACATTTTGAAAGTAGAATGTGATATCAACACGCTGGATCTGGATGTGCTGGCCTTCATTGACCACAACATCACCGTAAATGTGATCAAGGACGGCGAGATCGTAGATAAAAAGGAACTTGTTCTGCCAAAGGAGATCAAAAACATCATCAAATGCCGGAACCCCCGCTGTATCACATCCATAGAGCAGGAGCTTCCCCACATTTTCGTTCTTGCAGATGAGGAAAAGGAAATCTACCGCTGTAAATACTGTGAAGAGAAGGCCAGCGAATCAACGTGATTCCAGCCGAAAAAATGCCGTGAAACCTGATTTTATCTCCCAGGCTTCACGGCATCTGCTTACAGCATTATTTCACTTCTGTCTTCCTTTTTTTCTTCCTGTGTACCATGTACCACCGCTTCAAATTCTTCTTTTGCCAGCTTCAGGCATTCCATCAGCTTCGGTGAGAATGTACCGCACTCGCCATTGGTGATCATATGATAAGCTTCCTCTGTCGTAAAAGCTGCCTTGTAGCACCGCTCATTGACAAGCGCATCATATACATCCGCCACGGATACAATCTGTGCAGAGATCGGTATATCTTCTCCCGCAAGTGCATCAGGATAGCCTCTTCCGTCATAACGCTCATGATGATGGCGGCAGATCTCATAGCTGACCTTACCGTACTCACCCTGTTGAATATCCGCCAGCATGTCAATGATCTCGCATCCTCTGGTCGTGTGGGATTTCATGATATCAAATTCTTCCTTTGTAAGCCTTCCCGGCTTTAACAAAATAGCATCGGGAATGACGATCTTACCCACGTCATGCAGTGCCGCCGCGGAAGTGATCATATTGATGGCATACGCATCCAGATGATACTCAGGATACTGCTGTGCCACATACTTTGCCAGAATATTGGTAAAAGTCTTCACACGCTTTACGTGATCGCCGGACTCCAGACTACGGAACTCTACCACGCTGCTCATGACATCAATGATACGGTCGTTGATACTCTGCAGTTCCTCCGCCTGCTTGCGCAGCACCTTGGTCTGCAGCGCCACCATATCTTCCAGATGGCGCTTATTATAATACAGCTCAATCACGTTCTTGGTACGCTGCTTAACGATAAAAGCATCAAAAGGTTTCTTAATAATATCACTGGCACCCAGACGGTACGCCTTGCGCTCGATCTGGGTCGTCGCCTCACCGGTAATCAAAAGCACAGGGATGCTGTCGATCCACTTCTGCTTCTTCATCTCTTCCAGAACGCTTACACCATCCATAACGGGCATCACAATATCCAGAAGCACAACGGATATCACATCCAGATTGGCCTCTATGATCTCAATCGCCTCTTTACCGTTGGTAGCCTGGATCGTGTTGTACTCATGGAACATTTCACATAAGATTTCTCTGTTGATATCTACATCATCGACAATTAATAATGTTGGTTTCTTCATATTCCCTCTTATCCTGTCCTGCTACTCCTTACTCATTGAGAAAATAAGGAAATCAATCTCACTACAGTTGTTCAAAATTTCAGTAATATTATATTCTACTTCTCAGCCTGCTGTCAAGGAAGCTCCTAAACCTGTGCCACATCCTTCATGGAGAAACTGATTCTGCCCATCTTATCTTTGCCCAGGCATACCACAGTCACCTTATCGCCAAGGGTCAGTACATCTTCCACATGGTTGATTCTCTCCTTCGCAATCTTGGAAATATGCACCATGCCCTCTTTGCCCGGTGCAAACTCGATGAAGGCACCGAATTCCTTGATGCTGACTACAGTTCCCTTAAAAATCTGGCCCTCTTCGAAATCAATCGTTATGGTCTTGATCATCTCCACAGCCTTGTCCATCATGGCCTTGTCCGTACCGCATACAGATACCTGTCCGTCATCCGTGATATCAATCTTCACGCCGGTACGTGCAATGATCTCATTGATTGTCTTGCCACGCTGGCCTACTACATCACCAATCTTCTCAGGATCGATCTGGATAGAAATGATCTTCGGCGCATAAGGTCCTACTTCTTTACGTGGAGCCGCAATTGCCGGAACCATACAATTTGCCATGATAAACTCTCTCGCTTCACGGCATCTTGCAATAGCGCCTTCCACGATAGGCTTTGTCAGACCATGGATCTTGATATCCATCTGGATCGCCGTGATACCGTCATGAGTACCCGTCACCTTAAAGTCCATATCTCCAAAGAAGTCTTCCAGACCCTGAATATCTGTCAAAAGCACGAAATCATCATCCGTATCGCCAGTCACAAGACCACAGGAAATACCCGCTACCATCTTCTTGATCGGCACACCTGCTGCCATCAGAGACATACAGGATGCACATGTGGATGCCATGGACGTAGAACCGTTGGACTCAAATGTCTCGGATACGGTACGGATCGCGTAAGGGAACTCCTCCTCAGAAGGAAGTACCGGTATCAGCGCTCTCTCAGCCAGTGCCCCGTGTCCGATCTCTCTACGTCCCGGTCCCCGGCTTACCTTTGTCTCACCTACGGAATAAGACGGGAAGTTATAGTGGTGCATATATCTCTTGCATGTAATATTCTCATCCAGTCCGTCCACTCTCTGAACCTCTGACAACGGAGCCAGGGTACATACATTACAGATCTGTGTCTGCCCACGGGTAAACATGGCAGAACCATGGACTCTGGGGATGATGTCAACCTCAGCCGCCAGCGGTCTGATCTGGTCAAGGGCACGGCCGTCCGGACGCTTATGGTCTTTCAGGATCATCTTGCGCACAGTCTTCTTCTGGTACTGATATACAGCCTCACCTAAAACTGCCAGATACTCTTCGTTCTCTGCAAAAGCCTCTTCCAGTTTAGCTGTGACATTGCGGATGTTCTCTTCACGAACCTGCTTCTCATCGGTAAAGACTGCCGTCTCCATCTCTTCCGGTGTAACGACCTTCTTCATATCTTCAAACATCTGTGCCGGGATCGCGCAGCTCTCATACGTATGCTTTGGCTTGCCGACCTCTGCCACAATCATATTGATAAACTCTATGATCGTCTGGTTGATCTCATGTGCTTTATAAATCGCCTCAAGCACCTTGGCTTCCGGCACTTCATTTGCGCCTGCCTCGATCATCATAACCTTCTGCGCTGTAGATGCTACAGTCATCTTCAGATCGCCTTTATCCCATTTTTCCTGAGACGGATTCACGATCAGTTCACCATCCACCAGACCCATCTGCGTCATCGCACAGGGCCCGTCGAAAGGAATATCTGAAATACAGGTAGCGATCGCTGTGCCAAGCATTGCCACCAGCTCAGGACGACATTCGGGATCCACGCTCATTACCATATTGTTCAGTGTGACATCATTACGATAATCCTTCGGAAACAAAGGTCTCATGGGTCTGTCGATCACACGGCTTGTCAGCACTGCATTCTCGGATGCCTTACCCTCTCTCTTGTTGAATCCTCCGGGAATCTTTCCTACAGAATATAATTTCTCTTCATACTCCACGCTGCAGGGGAAGAAATCAATTCCCTCTCTCGGCTTCTCTGATGCCGTTGCCGTAGAAAGCACTGTGGTCTCCCCGTACTGCATAAACGCGCATCCGTTAGCCTGTTTGCCGACTCTGCCTATATCTACTTTAAGGGTCCGTCCGGCAAGTTCCATTGTGTAACTCTTGTACATGATCTTCTCTCCTTTTTCTCCTGTTTCCCTCTCACCAGCCGGCTTCTGTGCCATTTGCAAATAACAGGGAAACGTTTTATATTTTGTTTAAGGCAGAAGATGCCGAAACTACAAATATCCGCACAAAATCAACGGGATCTGTTTTATACGAATATTTGTGGTCTCGGATACTTCTTCCGCCCGTGTAACCTTCTAAATTCTATTCCTCCGGGATTCGCTTCGCGGACTCGGATAAGCGTAGGAATTTCCTATTCCATGAAAAAAAGAAAAAGACGGGCAAAGCCGGATCTTCTCCGGCCATACCCCCGTCTTCCGTCTCGCATTATTTTCTCAGACCAAGTCTCTCGATCAGCGCACGATATCTCTCGATATCCTTAGCTTTCAGATATGCAAGCAGACCACGTCTCTGACCAACCATTTTCAGAAGTCCTCTTCTGGAATGATGATCCTTCGGGTTCTCTTTCAGGTGCTCTGTCAGCTCCTGGATTCTTGCCGTAAGGACTGCTACCTGTACTTCCGGTGAACCTGTGTCGCCGGGTGTTCTTGCATACTCGTTGATAATCGCTGTTTTCTTTTCCTTAGAAATCATATTTTCTCCTTTCATGTCAGGGATCATTCCCATACCGGTGATCCTCTGCAACCGCCATGCACTAAGATAGGGTCGGAGTATCCCGCCTCCGGGTGCCGGCTGAAATTCATACTTGGTTATTCTAACATATAGAAGGTTTCTTGGCAAGCCTCAAACCCAAATATTTCTATCACCTTTTTGCTGGAAATGAACTTTTCACTTCAGTTCATCTTTTTGCTGCTTTTTTTATAAATTCAATCAGTCATGCAGGATTCTGACTGCCTTGACCGGCGACCGGTAAGAGGTGTTGGAAATCCTGATTCCTGTCTTCGGATTGCTGGCGTGGATAACCTGTCCGCTGCCGATATAGATTGCCACGTGATTGATCGATTTTCCATTTCCGTAGAAGATCAGATCACCCGGTTTTGCCTCCGACACCTTAATTGTAGTGCCAAGCTTCGACTGTGCCACGGAAGAATGAGGCAGGCTCACACCATATTTCTTAAAGACGCTCAGCACAAATCCAGAACAATCCGCTCCCTTTGTCAGACTGGTGCCGCCCCATACATAAGGATTGCCCAGAAATTCTTTTGCATACTGGCAAACGTCTACCCGCACATCAGACACACCCTGTCCATAGAAAAGCTCCGTCATGGTGATGGCAGTACCAAGCTCCGAGCTGACTTCTACATAATCTGCGGAGACAAACACTTCATCGGCATCCAGATATACCTTGACCCAGTCGCCCTCCACCGAAACCACTTCAAGCTCCTCGCCCATCGGTACCTGTGTAACCACCTCTGACTCGGTATTGGCTTCCGCACGCACCTTGAGTCCGTCCGCAGTGACACGCGCCATCGTAGCCGCCAGTTCTTCGGCTCTGCGCTTGGCCGGTATGCCTGTCAGCAGATATTCAAGGCTGACATAGCCTTCTACTTTACCGGATTTGATATGTGCCCATGTATCGTCGCTGTCCAGTACCTCGCAGGCCGCATCCTTGGGAAGCTTGCCCACAAGTTTGCCGTCCTCCGCCGCAACGGCACGGATATTCAGATTATTATCCACATTGGCGATACCCAGATTGGTATATCCCCAGTTTGCATTCTTTGCCTTCTCATAAGCCTCAGCGTATTCCTGCTCTGTCTTCGTGAATTCGAGAATCGCGCTGGAACCTATGGTGCCGCCCAGAATATCCTGCAAGGATGCGTCGCTCTCTTTCTTACCGGCATCCGTTCCGGTCTCCGCCTCCGTCTGATCTTCGGAAGCATCTTCTTCTCCTTCGCTTCCTTCCACGCCGTTGTCGCTTATGCTTCTGTCTTTTGATGAATCATCCCCGGTCTGACCTTTGCTGCCACCTTCCACTCCATTGTCCGAAACATTACCGGCACTTCCGGCTTCTCCGTCGGTGTCAGCGGCCGAAGCACTGCTCTCATTTGTATCTTCTTCTGACGCTTCTGTATCTTCCTGTACATCCTCTGTCACATTGATGGAACCGATCCCCAGCAGATCCGGCAACGTTGCCGCTCTTGCCTGCATCGGTGATAAAAATAAAATACATCCTGCCAGAAGACATAAAATTTCTCGTCTTTTCATTCTTAATTCAGTCCTCTCAGCACAGCATCTTGCGGTTAAGAATTTGCTGTACGCTATAATTTGTTACAATTCGTAACACTTTTGTAACATTTCCGAGGTCATTATAGCAAGTCCCGATTATTTTGTCAAATGGCTAATTAAAATCCCCTTGCACTATGCACCTGACATAATGCAAGGGGAACAAAGCCGCTTACTGTTTATTCATTTCCAGTGACCAATCTGGTCAGGCCGTATTGCTTACGCATTCCCTTCCCCGTAGCTGTTTGAGAACGCAATATTAACGGCATGATCCGCCACACGCTCCAGACCGGACACAATATCCGAGAAAAGTGCGCCCGCTTCGGGAGTGCACTCGTTATTGGACAATCTTTCGATATGCTTCTGCTGCAGTTCCTTCTCTTTCTCGTCGATGGCTTCTTCCAGATGCTGGATATCCTCCACATGCTCTTCCGTGCTCTTGACAAACATTTCAAAAGAAAACCGCAGAATGGTATTGACCATGTTCATCATCTCGCCCAGCTCACGCTGTGCATCCTTCGAAAAAGTGACGCCCGTCTCGATCCTTCGCTGAGCGGCATCCGCAATATTCTCGGCATGATCACCGATCCGTTCGATATCATTGACCACATGGAAAAGCGCACCGATATTTTTCAAGTCTTCGATGGGCAGCGTGGTCTGGTTGATCTTGACCAGATAGTTGGTAATCGCATGACTCAGGAAATCTATGTTCTTCTCCACTTCCCGGACTTCGTCTATGTCTTCCGGTTCCAGTGTGATCAGAACATTCATGGCCCGGTTCAGGTTCTCGTCGGCAAGAGACGCCATACGATCCAGTTCCTTGATCGCTTCCACCACTGCCGTAGCCGGATTGAATACCGCCTTTTCGCCGATATACTTCAACTGATAGCTGTCCCTGTAGCCCACTTTCTTATCATCGCCCGGCACAACCATATAAGTCAGCTTTACAATGCCCTTGATAAAAGGCATCATTATGATAACCTGGAATACTTTGATCAGGATATGCGCGTAGGCCACGACCCGTCCCAGATTATTTCCCGTCACAGATATGAGTACATCCACGATCTGCTGTACCCCGAACAGGAAAATAATATAGACGATCACCGTACCTATGATATTAAAGATCAAATGAATGGCTGCCGCCCGCTTGGCGTCTTTCTTTCCGTTTAAGGAAGCCAGCACCGCCGACGTACAGGCACCGATATTACAGCCCAGAATGATATACATGCCTATGTCCATGCTCATCAGCCCCTGATTGGCCAGCAGGACCATAATACTGACGGTAACCGAAGAGCTCTGGATCACGGCCGTCAGCACAGCGCCCAGAATCACCGCAAGAATGGGAGTCTGCAGAGATGCAAACATATGTAAGACCGCAGGCGAATCTTTCATGCCTGACATGGCGGCGGACATGGTACCCAGTCCCATAAACAGAACACCGAAGCCGATGATGACTTCTCCCCAGCGGGAAATCTTCTGTTTCTTACAGAACATGACCGTCAGCACACCCAGCAGAAGAATGACCGGCGCTGCCTTCTCCAATTTAAAGGAAACCAGAAGCGCTGTCACCGTGGTACCGATGTTGGCGCCGAAGATCACCCCCGCCGCCTGAGTCAGATTCATAAGCCCTGAGTTAACAAAGCTGACCACCATAACCGTACACGCCGACGAAGACTGTATCACCGCCGTAAAAAAGATACCCACCAGGATTCCCGTGAACCGGTTGGTCGTCAATCGTTCCAGTATTCCTCTTAACCTTGCACCGGCGACTTTCTCGATACTGTCGCTCATAATGCGCATACCGTATAAGAACAGTCCAAGACCGCCCGCCATAGATAGAATTATCGATAGATCCATGTCATTTACGATTCCCTTCGTATGTACTGATTCCCCGCGCAAATCTACACGATTCTATTTTATCGGAAATAAACCGGGCTGACAAGCCCTTTGTACGAAAAAGGCCATTACACAAATAAAGCGCAAAAAAGTGAAAAGGCCCATTGCCAAAAACAACATTACAGAGAGCTTTCTTTATAGTCTCTCCCGGCCGCAAAATCCGCTTCAAGCTGCGCCTTCAGGCTCTCCACGCTGTCAAACCTCATTTCCGGCCTGCGAAAAGCCAGCAGCCTTACGCTGATCTCCCTGTCGTAAAGATCTCCTCCGAAATCATAGATATAGGTCTCAATCCCCGTAATCTGTTCTTCACTTACCGTGGGCTTACACCCCACATTGCTGATCCCCTTGTATGTCCTGCCGCCCGCAATCACTTCTGAATAGTAGACACCGTTGGGCGGCAGGAGTTTGTCCGCCTCCGGAAGCAGATTTGCTGTAGGCATACCCATGGTGCGTCCCAGCCGCTTTCCGTGTTCTACCCGCCCGGCGGCGCTGTAGGGTGTTCCCAGCATCCGGGTAACCAGTTCCATTTCACCCCGGCGCACCGCTTCCCGCACCCGCGTGGAACTCACATCTTCCCCGTCTATCTGAACCTTGGAAATCAACTCTACGACATAGTCATACTGCTTTGCATATTTTTCCAGAAGCGCATAATTTCCCGCACCGCGCCTTCCGAAAGACAGATCCGATCCTGCACAGATATATGCGGCCTGCATCTGCCCCGCAAGATACCTGTGTACAAATTCTTCCGGCTCAGTGGCCGCGGTCTCGCGATTCAGCGGAAACTCAATGAGCACATCCACGCCCATCTCTTCAAAAATGCGCCTTTTTTCAGCTTTCGTAGTCAGTTCTTTCTCCTCACCGCCAAAAAAGGCCGCCGCTGAAGTATCAAAAGTAAACACAACAGCCAGAAGTCCTGCCTGCTTCTGCTCCGTCACCCGGCGGATCAACTCTCTGTGCCCCAGATGAACACCGTCAAATTTTCCGAGGGCAACCGCGCTGCGCTTCTGCAGCCGGAAATCTGTGGTCTGCTCTATAATCTCCATCTTTGTCCTGTACCTGTATCCTTCTATTGTCGATTTACTGCCTGATTTCTCTGCGCAGTATATTCCATATGCCGCACTTTTTTCACGACACGCTGCTTTCATACCGGCGTTTCTCCCTATTGTCAGCTTCAGCGCGGTTCTGTAAATAATGAAGCTTTCCTGTTATGCCAGAAACATCTTCACCGGCTTCAACTGCCCGGCCTGCTCCCGAAAGGCATAGATTCCATAAAACCTGCCTGTGCCGTCATAAACCCTGACTTCTTCCCCGTCCGCAAAAGACACCTGCTTTGTCAGATGCTGTAAACTAAGAAAATTGCCGTTTTGTACCATTTTACAGCCCGGCTCGTTCACGGTCACAGCCCTGTCACTTTCAAAAACAGCATCCGGCGGTATGATAACGCTCGATATTTTCCCATCATCGCGCAGTCTCTCCAGATCTCCAAGCGTCAACGCATCTTCGATCCTGAAAATTCCCACCCGGCTCCGCACCAGTGTCTCCATAGTACCGCCGCAGCCAAGATCCTGTCCGATATCATGGCAGAGTGTTCTGATATAAGTTCCTTTGGAGCACACCACCCGCATTTTTACAAGGGGAAGCTTCATCTCCCGGATTTCTATCTCCCTGATCTGCACCTTTCTCGGCTTACGCTCCACTTCTTTTCCTGCCCGTGCCAGTTCGTACAGCTTCTTTCCGTCCACCTTTAAGGCAGAATACATGGGCGGAATCTGGTCATAATCCCCCTGATATCTCAGGATCGCACTGCGTACCTGCTCCCCGGTCAAAGCTTCCAGTTCCTCTCTGGCACACTGGAATAACACCTGTCCTGTCATATCCTGGGTATCAGTAACCACCCCCAGCCGCAATGTGGCGGTATACTCCTTGTCCCAATCTGTAAGCATATCACACAGTTTTGTGCCTGAACCGAAACATACAGGAAGCACGCCGACCGCCTTAGGGTCGAGTGTTCCTGTATGTCCGATTTTCTTCATTTTACAAATGCCACGGAGTCTGGCAACCACATCATGAGATGTGAAGCCGGCCTCCTTATATACGTTCATGATCCCGTTATACATGATATCCTCTTTAAAATATTATTCTCCGCTATTCATTGTTATCGCTTTGTTATCACTCTATTATCGCTCACATTATTTCACGTTATTGATTCTCTATTTCATAATAGTGATTACATAACAGTGTTTTCATGCATCCTTCAGCTGCTCTGCGATCTCTACGGATAAGTTGTTAATATTATCATGACAGGTACCGTTCATCGTGCATCCTGCAGCACGTACATGTCCGCCGCCGCCGAACTTTACTGCCACGGCGGAAACATTTACTCTGCCATTCGAACGCATACTCACCTTATATTCCAGCGTTCCTGTCTCATACATGAAAATGGCACATTCCACACCTTTGACTGCCAGAAGCTGGTTCACAATACCATCCAGATCTGCAGATGTGACCCGGTAAAATTCCATCATGCGCCGTGAAACTACACTGACGATACATTTGTCCCCCATGAAACGGACACTCTCCAAAATCGCCCGTCCCATAATCTGTGTCTGCCGATATGTCTTCTCAAAAAAAGTCTCCTGGATGATTTTTGAAAAATCAAATCCAAATTTAATCAACTCTGCTACGATTTGAAGTGTACGCGGTGATGTATTGGAATATCTCAACACTCCGGTATCATGTACAATTCCTATGTAAATCGCCACGGCGATCTCTTCATCCACCATCGACGGATCCATCAGATCATAGAGCAATTCCGCCGTAGAACTGCGCTCCGGCTCGACTATGCTCAAATCTCCACATCCCGGATTACTGATATGATGGTCGATATTGATTTTCTTATGCGCCTTCCGGTAGATGTCTTCTGCACCTCCCAGCCGGTCGTCTCCGGTATCCAGCGCCACAAAAACATCATACGTTTTTTCTGTATTAAATTCAGATTTAATTTCTTCAATGCGGCTGATACAGTCGAAAATGTCTTCGGGTTTATCCAGATATACATCAATTTCCGCCCCGGGCAGTTCCTTTTTCAGATAGAGATACAACCCCATCACGGAACCGACACAGTCACCATCCGGTCTGATATGTCCGCCGATCGCAATTGTTTTTGCATCTTTCACTTCATCTATTATTCTCATTTACTTCTCCATTTCAAGCCATTGGTTCAAGTCTGTATGCTGCGTACTCTAACTTACTTTGAAATAACGCAGGCTATGCATACATATTTTAAATCTTACTTCTCTTCTTCGTTATCCGCCCGTCCGCTCTTTTCTATCACATCGTCTATCAGTTTCGACATATTCACGCCATAGGCAATCGACTGATCCATGATAAAAGTGATCTGGGGAGTATTGCGCAGGTTGACAGTCCGGGCCAGTTGATTGCGGATATATCCTTCCGCACTCTTAAGTCCGGCCAATGTATCCGCCTGTGCCTTCTCGTCTCCAAGTACGCTGATCCATGCCTTACACGTCTTGAGATCCGGCGCCACCTCCACGGATACCACAGAGGTCATCGGGGCAATTCTGGGATCCTTGATCTCACCCCGGATGATCTCTGCCAGCACACGCTGCACTTCTCCGTTGATACGGGTATTCTTAACACTGTTTTTTCGCATTTTCCATATAACCTCTTTGTTACCGCAAAGCTGCTGGCCAAGCTGTAACATCCTTTCCGCACGAATCCGGCAGTAATCTTTTTATGCACAAATCATACTTTCCGGAAAAGTCAAGTACCTGCCGCAAAGCACAATACATCTTCAATGTCCGGCAGAAAACCTGACGCGTCCCGTAAAACCGGTCATTGCAAAAATAAAATATCACATGATATCAAACACTATCTGGGTACTTCCACCATAGTATACGCCTCAACGATATCCAGTTCCTGCATCTTATCAAAGCCGTCAAATACAAGACCGCACTCAAATCCGGCTTTCACTTCCTTTACATCATCCTTGAAACGCTTCAGGGAAGCAAGTTCACCCTCATAGATCTGCTCGCCTTCTCTCGTAATACGGATCTTGCAGCCTCTTCTAAACTCCCCGTCCAGTACATAGGAACCGGCAATATTACCGATTGCAGATGCTTTAAAGATCTGGCGCACTTCCGCATGGCCGAGTACCTTCTCCTCAAAGATCGGATCCAGCATACCCTTCATGGCTGCTTCGATATCTTCGATCGCCTGATAGATGACCTTATACAGTCTCACATCCACGCCTTCGCGCTCTGCCACAGCTTTGGCTGTGGAATCCGGCCTTACATTAAATCCTATGATGATCGCCGAGGATGCCGAAGCAAGGGATACATCTGATTCGTTGATAGCGCCTACGCCGCCGTGAATACATTTTACAACCACTTCTTCGTTGGACAGCTTCATCAGGCTCTGTTTTACGGCCTCCACACTACCCTGTACATCTGCTTTGACGATCAGGTTCAATTCTTTCAGATTGCCCTCCTGGATCTGATTGAACAGATCATCCAGGGACATTCTTGTCTTAGTATCTGCAAGCATCTCCTCTTTATGCTGTGCCATATAAGTTTCTGCATAAGATTTCGCGCTCTTATCATTTTCATGCACAATAAATACTTCACCCGCGCTGGGCACGTCTGACAGACCCAGAATCTCCACCGGCGTGGAAGGAACCGCTTCCTTCACTCTTCTGCCCTTATCATCGATCATGGCTCTTACTTTACCATGGCTTGCTCCCGCGGAAATAAAATCACCCACATGCAGCGTACCTTTCTGTACCAGCACGGTTGCCACAGGCCCGCGTCCCTTGTCAAGCTCTGCCTCGATAACCAGACCTCTTGCATTTCTGTTGGGATTTGCCCTCAGTTCAAGGATTTCCGCTGTCAAAAGTATGGTCTCAAGCAGATTCTCGATTCCATCACCGGATTTTGCGGATACCGGAACAAACTCTGTGGATCCGCCCCAGTCTACCGGAATCAGTTCATATTCTGTCATTTCCTGTTTCACACGGTCAATGTTCGCATTAGGCTTATCAATTTTATTTACCGCAACGATGATTTCAATTCCCGCTGCCTTGGCATGGTTGATCGCCTCCACGGTCTGAGGCATAACGCCGTCATCCGCCGCTACTACCAGCACCGCAATATCCGTGGAATTTGCCCCACGCATACGCATGGCCGTAAAAGCCTCATGTCCCGGTGTATCCAGGAATGTAATGCTCTGTCCGTTGGCTGTGACCGTGTAAGCGCCAATTGCCTGCGTGATGCCTCCCGCTTCCTTATCCGTCACATTCGTCTTACGGATCGCGTCAAGCAGAGACGTCTTACCATGATCTACATGACCCATAACGCAGATGACAGGCGGTCTGCTCACCAGAGATGCCTCGTCTTCCTCATCCTCCTTGAGCAGTTCTTCGATCACATCCACCTTCACTTCTTTTTCACAGATGATCTCATACTCGATCGCAATGTTCTCCGCGTCCTCAAAGCTGATCTCCGAATTCAGCGTCACAATCTGTCCCTGCAGGAACAGTTTCTTGATGATCACGGAAGGCTGTATCTTCATCTTGTCTGCCAGTTCCTTGATAGTCAGGGAATCCGGTACAGTGATAACCTTAATCTGTTCTTCCGCAACCTCGGCCGCTTTCTTCTCAGGCTTAATGAATCGTCCTGCCTTATTGCGGCTCTTTGCTGCCGTATCATCCTCTTCGTAAATCAGATCTTTCTTCGAACGTTTGTCTCTGTCCTGATTTGCACGGCGTTTTTCATCATCCCTGTGCTTCTCCACGTCCTTGACAGGCGTCTCGGGGATAAAGTCCTTCTGATTGTTATTCTTCTTAAATCTATTGTCCTGTCCGCCATTGCTTCTCTGAGGGCGTTCCTGATTGTTACCGCTGCGGTTAGGACCCGCACCAGGGCCGCGGCCCCGGCGATCGTTCTGATTGTTATTATAAGGCGGCCTGTTCTGGCCTTCAGGTCTGCGATTTTCTCCTGCACTGCCGGTTCTCTCCTGTCCTTGTGCTCCTTGCTGAGCCTGTTTTTCCTGCTGTGCCCTGGCAGCCGCCTGCAGAGCGGCATTCTCACGCTCCCGCTTCTCCTGCTGCCTCTGCTCCATTCTCCGTTCCTGCTGCTGCCTCTGACGAACTTCATAAGGCTCTGCCGTTACCGGAATAGGCTTCTGGGTCGGACGAATGATCTTATGAGGCACATTCTGCGTCTGTACCGGACGGGCGCCGTTGCCGGGCTGCCGTCTGTCATTATTACGATTACCGCCGTTACCACCGTTGTTCTGGGAAGAACGCTGCCCCTGCATCTTGGAGTTATGGGGATTGCTCACGATAATCATGTTGTTCTTCCGTCTGGGCTGATCATTTTTTCCCCGTTCACCTCTTCCGGATTCCCCTCTGGCCGGTCTGTTCTCCTGCTTCGCTGCCGGATTTGCCGCCTTTGCATCTTCCCTGGTTTCCGGTCTGGCTGCGGGCTTAGTTTCCTCTTTGACTTCTGTTGTAACCGGTTCTTTACTCTCTGTCTTCACGTCTGTCCTGATCCCCTCTTTCGCCGCCATTCTGGTTTCTTCTTTTGCCGCTTTCACAGCCTGATCTTTCGGGACGTCCCGCTCAGGCTTCTCTTTTGCTGCTGCCGGCGCCCCGGTGCCTTCCTTCACCGCCGCACCTGCCGTTTTCGTACTTTTGCCAAACTGCCTGCGCACCAGTTCAATCGCCTCATCCTCTATGGAACTCTGGGCAACTTTCACTTCATATCCTTTATCCTGTAAAAAAGCGATCAGCTCCTTGCTCTGCTTATCAAGCTCTTTCGCCAGCTCATGTACTTTCATTTTCGCCATGCTCACTACCTCCAACTTTCGAATCTACTAAATGTTTCCGTATCGAATTTGCAAATCCCTCATCAGTCACAGCAAGACAGGATCTCTCTTCCTTGCCGATCGCGTGCCCCAGTACATCCTTCACACTATAGTACTGATACGGCACTTCATAGAACTCACACATATTGCTATATTTCTTTCTGGTGTTACCCGAAGCATCCTCAGCTATGATAACCAGATATGCTTTTCCTCTCTTAACTGCTTCCTCTGTCGCAAATCCGCCGCTGACAACATTTCCGGAGCGGGTGGCTAACCCAAGCATAGATAACACCCGATCTCTATTCGGTCTGCCCTGCATGCTCACCCTCCTCAAACTCCTTTTCCAGATTCTCATATATTTCCTGCGGGATACTCATCTTAAAAGAACGCTCCAATCCTTTGTTCTTCCTGGCCTTGACCAGACACTCCCGGTCCATGCACAAATAAGCACCCCTGCCGTTTTTCCTTCCGGTCATATCCAGAACGATAGTTCCCTGTTCGCTGCGCAGGACACGCATCATATCTTTCTTACTTTTCATCTCGCCACAGCCAACACACTGGCGCATGGGAATTTTTTTTGCCATCGCTATATCCTTTCTATCGTTCCGGATTCTCCTGTAGAAAAATCAGTTCCGGCCTGACCGCATGCTGCATAACATCTCCGCCTCTGCCGCAGTCTTTGATGCACCATCCGGTTTCCTGCCGGCAGGCTGACACAAAGACCTTCGTCACGCTTCGCTGTCCTGTTCTTCATCCTCAAATCCGCTCTCTTCTAAATCCGGTGCCTCAGAAACTTCATCGCTGCCGCCTTCTTCGTATTCCGTATCATCATAGGATTCGTCGTAGCCCTCTTCACCATAAGCTTCCCCATCGTAGCCTTCCTCGCCGTACTCTTCCTCATCATACTCTTCGTCGTCATAGACGTAGTCTTCATATCGGAAGCCCGGTGCATCCTTGGCCTGGGTCTCACTCTTGATATCTATCTTATAACCCGTCAGCCTGGCCGCCAGTCTCGCATTCTGCCCTTCCTTACCAATGGCAAGGGACAACTGATAATCGGGCACTACCACCTTCGCCGTCTTCTCATCGGGATCGGCGAATACCGCTACGATCTTGGCCGGCGACAGTGCATTCTGAATCAGATTGCCGGGGTTTTCATCCCAGTTCACAATATCAATCTTCTCGCCGCACAATTCATCCACAATGGAATTAACCCTGGCACCGTTGATACCGACACATGCACCTACCGCATCCACATTTGGATTGTTGGAACGCACCGCCAGTTTCGTCCTGCTTCCCGCCTCTCTGGCTATGCTCATGATCTCCACTGTACCGTCCTTGATCTCTGTCACTTCCGATTCAAACAATCTCTTCACCAGTTCCGGATGTGTACGGCTCACCAGAATCCTTGGTCCTTTAGGTGTATTCTTCACTTCAAGAATATATACCTTAATTCTCTCGGTAGGTCTGAAATTCTCGCCCCTGACCTGCTCGCTCTCGTTCAGGATCGCATCCGCCTTGCCCAGATTGATGGAAATATTTCTTCCGATATAGCGCTGTACGATGCCTGTCACCACATCCTTTTCTTTCTCGTAATACTGGTTGTAAATAACGCTTCTCTCCTCCTCGCGGATCTTCTGCAGGATCACGTTCTTGGCATTCTGCGTCGCGATACGCCCGAATTCCTTGGATTTGATCTCCACATGAAGCATATCGCCAAGCTGAGCCTTCTTGGAGATCTCCTGAGCGTCTTCCAGGGAAATCTGCAGCACGTCATCCTCTACCTCCTCAACGACTTCTTTCTCCGCATAGCAGAGGAAATCACAGGTATCCCTGTCGATTTCAACTTTAACATTATCCGCCTTTCCGAAATGGTTCTTGCAGGCCGTAATCAGAGAATTCTCGATCGCCTCAAAAAGCGTCTCTTTGCTGATTTCCTTCTCTTTCTCCAGAATATCCAGCGCCTCCATCAATTCCTTATTCATTTTCCGTTATCCTCCTATGTTTCTTTCTGATATTCAAAGTCCCTGTTTAGACACAATATTTTATTTACCATGTTCCAACCGGTCCGTTCTCCTCTGCTCTCTTAAAAATCAAAGGTCAGCCGGATCAATGCGATCTCTTTCCTGTTCAGAACACGCTCTGTTCCCGGCTCTGCCGCTTTGTCAGCATCAGTCTCCCCGGTATCCGGCCGCGGTTCTTCAATCGTTATCGTATCCCCGTCATAGGCGTGAAGCACGCCTGTAAACTCTTTCCGGCCGTCCACCGACTTATAAGTCCGGATCTCCACCTCGGCACCCAGACTCTTTTCCAGATGTCTGTCTTTCTTTAACGTTCTCCCCAATCCGGGACTGCTGACTTCCAGAATATAGGCATCGGGAATGAAGTCCTCTGCATCCAGCGCGTCCGAAAGCTCCCGGCTGACATTCTCGCAGTCCAGAATTGCTACCCCCTCAGGCTTATCAATATAGGCGCGCAGATACCATTCGCCGCCCTCTTTGACATATTCCACATCATAGATCTCAACGCCGTATTTCCCGGCAATGGGTATGAGCAGCTGCTCTGTCTTTGTCTCATAGTTCTCTCGTTTTGACATGTACACCTCCTGAAAACGGGATCCACTCCGCGAACCCGAATGTACAGATAAATTTTCTATACCAGACTTCCTTATGCGGGCCTGCGCATCAAAAAAGTGGACTCGCAAGTCCACTCTTTATCGTAGTCTTTATTCTTAATACATCAGTATTGTAGCACTCTTTGCATATGTTTGCAAGGAAAAATTTGCATATTCTCGCTTTTAACCCCCGAAATACCAGATACCAAATTAAAAAGATCGACTCTTGTTTCGAACTTTTATATATGTTATATTATATACATAAAAGGGAAAGCCAGAGAAGCGGCTACCCTCAAAGTTTGTGACTAAACTTTACAGCTTAGCCGTCAACTATTTGCGGTAGTTGGCGGCTATTTTCGTTTATCCCTGAAAATCTTATAACAAAGACTCACAAGGGCAACAATGAATATACAAAACTGAAGAAGATCAGAATATGTAATCATTGGCAACGCCCTCCTCTCTTTCGTCTGGAGGGTTAGCCCCTCCGATCATTGATCAGAAGGCAGCCGCCTTTGGCTCTCTGGTTTCCCATGCAAATAATATATCATTTATCTATCTACGGTTCAATATCATTTTTCATTTATGCACAACATGTAATTGGATTTATAATTTTTAAAGAATTTAATTTAAATACCCCTGTAACGTTCTGCGAGGTTTGTAGCACTCTTTGCATATGTTTAGGAAAAATTTGCATATTCTCGCTTTTAACTCCCGAAATACAAGATACCAAATTAAAAAGATCGACTCTTGTTTCGAACTTTTATATATGTTATATTATATACATAAAAGGGAAAGCCA
>ERZ808035.951-NODE-951-length-19063-cov-10.271516_pt1 | contig 19063 bp, 24 predicted proteins | sample MGYA00380189_ERZ808035 | MGnify/ENA primary metagenome ERZ808035 (study PRJEB31490, sample SAMN06133407) | mouse gut metagenome | isolation source: M5_1 | host: mice | place: China: Chengdu | collected 2015-05 ...
TTCTTGCTAACTCACAAATATTTCTTGACGGTATCGCCGGTTCCGTCTGGATTGTGCTTTTCCTTTCCTCTTTTGATTACCTCTAATTAGCCATGACCTGCTTGATCCCCTGGCTGCGCGCGCCCGCATTGTCGTTTCCGTACCCTTCTAACAGGTTGATGACGCCCCAAACGCCGAGTCCCGCGCCGAGGGCGGTCACCAAAACTTTCAGAGTGTCTATCGCTGATGTAAAAAATGCCATAATGATTTACCGAATACGGTCCGCCGTATTCTCTCCTTTCCCATGATCTTCGCCAACAGTTACCGTCCCCCTTTCCGGGGGAGCGCGGGATAAAGCCATAAATCCACCTCCCAACAAAAAACGCCCTGTACCGGGCGTCATGCTGCTTTCCTGTTATCCGTTTTGCTATGCAGTTGTCCTTCTTCCTGCCCCAGCGCTGTACATATGCCCTGCATGATGTAGGCGGCACAGGGGACGGCGATGCTGTTGCCGAGCATCCTGTAGCGCTTTGTGTCGCTGATCGCTTTTCCGTCCTCTCCCTGTTTTGTCCACCCGTCCGGGAAGCCCTGCAGCCGTTCGCACTCAAGCGGCGTCATGTGCCTGATCCGGTAGCCGTTATCAGCCCCTTCCGGCTCTCCACGGGTAAAGAGGTATTGGTCGTTGCCTGTCGCTAACGTCCCGCTCTTTTCAAACTGCAAAAGAGGTCCTCTCCCGCCTCCGCCTTCTTTTCCCGACCGCATGCGCATGGTGACGGAAGGCGCCAGTACCGCGTGATGGTCTGCAGTTGTCAGCGTATATGCTAACTCTTTTTGGCATAACACCCCATTTGCGCTGCCCTGGCGCACCCGGTATAAGGTATTCTCAAAGATACAGTACACATCCTTATCTCCGCTCCCGGATGTCACGCCGCTTCCCCCGCCTGTGCCATTAACGCCTCCTTCAGCATGGGCGGCAGTTCCTTCCCGTACTGCCCCGCCCTTCTTAAGAGGTTCCGGCAGGCTTTTGGGGACAAATAGTATTTCTCCGGCGCGTTCTCCTCTAAAATCTGCGACAAGGAACACTCGCCGGCGTCGCTGTGCCGTTCCGAAATATTGGGAGTTGTACACGCACCAAGCGAGATCAGCTCCTCCGCCTCGTACCATACCGGCGTTCGCCCACTTTCCAGAGAAAGGCATTGGAATCCCGGCCTTTGTGAACGCTTTGAGGACAGTCTGATAGTCACGCCCCCCGGCGCTTGACAGGGCTCCCGGTACGTTTTCCCACAATGCAAACTTTGGATATTCGCCATCTGTTGCCTCCTTCATCTCGTTTATGATCCTGATCGCTTCCATAAAAAGGCCGCTCCTGTCGTCCGCAAGCCCTTTTCGCAGTCCGGCTAACGACAGCCCCTGACAGGGCGAGCCGAAGGTGATGATATCCACCGGCGCGATCCGGCCGCCGTGTATCTTTGTGATATCCCCTAAGTGTTCCATATCCGGGAAGTGCTTCTTTGTGACCGAAACGCACTCCGGCATGATCTCACTGGCCCACAGGGAACGGATGTGATAAAAAGATGCGGCATAGGGGAAGCCCCCTATACCGTCGAATAAAGAACCAAGCGTGATTCTTTCATGCAGTTACCTCCTGTCTGTCAAAGATTCTTCGCTATGATCATCCTTATCCTTGTGGGTGAGCGTATGTTACATTCCATCTGACCCCCTTTCCTGATCAGGTACTCATGTTTCCGTTGACGGTGCCGTGAGCGTATATACCTCAAACACATCATCCGGCTTAAGTTTCAGCCGGCATTTCAGAAACTCCTCCACATCAAAGGTATTCTTCGGGTCCGCGTCCGACAGGTACTTATACTGCGGGTGCTTTGTGATATCGTACTTGTCCGAGAAGAACGGGCGGACACCCTGTACCTGCAGGATGCACTTGCCGTTATCCATGACTGCGATCTCATCCGGCGTCATCAGTTCTATGCAACATTGTCAAGTGACGAATTAAAATTTTCCAGCAAAAATGTTGTAAATTATTTCCACAAATGGTATAATATAATTGGATAAGTTTAAAGAAATAGATAAAATATAGCAAATTGAATTATTTTTATTTTAAATTAAAAGGTGGTGTATATTTGAGTAAAAGGAAAAAACATAAAAAGAAACATAGAACTCCAACAGAGATAAATGCACCTCAAATTATTTTTCAAAGTGCTTCTTCCGCATTACCAGTAATGGCAGACGAATATACAAAAGAACGTGAACGTGCAGGTATACTTGATAATAAATCAATTTCATTAATTACAGTTTTAATTGCTTTATTAACTGTGTATATACCACTTATTCCTTTTGATACAATTTATAATACATATTTGAATGGCTCAAAAAATGAATACACATTTGTTTTTCTTGCTATTCTTATGCTACTTATTTCATTTGTTATTACTGCTATTTCTTTCAATAAACTAATCAAAACAATAAAATTACAAGAGTATAGAAAAGCAGATATAGATATGATTTGTAAAGAAGATTATCTTAAATGCGACAAAGATGTGATGGAAAAAGCCTTATGTGAACATTATCAAGAATTAATACATTGTAATTCGAAAATAAACGAAGACAAAGCCAAAAATTTGAGCGGTTGTTTCGGCATGGTTTCTATCGTTTTCTTTTTGTTGTTAGTATCTACAGTAATATTAAAAATTGTAAATTAAGAAATTAAGATTATATGTAAAGGAAGGACAATATATGAGTTTTGAAAATAGTATTAAAAGTGCGCAAGAAACAAAAAATCAATCATGTCAAGCTACACATACTTCAGCTTCCACCACAAGGCAATCCATCAACTTGGGCAAAGGCATCCCTGCTAATTATGAGCTTAATAAATTAGGACGTCCCACAAATGAAGGTTGCGAAGTCGATACTACTACTGGCGAAATATTTAACGATTAATTACATTTTACCATTTGATTCATTGATACTTTTGAAAAGTGTTTGTATAAAGGCCACATCTTAAATAACAACAGATGTGGCTTTATTATTTACAGTTCTCCGACAAAATTATAAACAATCCGTACTTCCTGTGTCCTTACCCCGTCAATCTTCTCCGGCTTACCTATCAGTATGCGGTTAATCAGCCTGTTTAACACCGTTTCGTCAAGTTCCGTAATGGCGGCATACCTCTTTATTTCCTCCATGAACGTCCGCACATCGCCCTCTGAATGTTCCTCCTCACTGATAAGCGCCGCTATCTCCTGCATACGGTTCTGGTTGCTTTCCTGCTCCCTCTCCATTGCGTCCGTCAGCTTTAGGAAACGCTTTTCCGTAAGTATCCCCTTTGCCTTGTCCGCATAAAGGCTGATAAAAGTATCATCTATCTCCTGATTGCGCCCTGCAAGGCTCTCATATTCCCTTTTAAGGCTGTCAGTGTCGGCAAGATACTGTTTTTCCATCCTCCGGCTTAAACGCCCGTAAAACGCTTCCCTGTCCTTTAACGCCATTGCTGCAACTTCCTGTATGTCGGCAAGCACAAGGTTATATAAATCCCTCGCTTCGATTTTGTGGCTTGTGCAGGCATCTTTCCCCAACCGGTTATAGGTCTGGCAGATATAGTATGCCTTGTCTATCGGCTCACGTTCTTTCCCCGTCCGGCGGTCTTTGTCTGTCCTCCCGATTTTTTCATACCGTACCTGCATGGACTTCCCACAGGTGGCACAGTAGACAATGCCATGAAAAATATTGTAATACGGGCAGTTATTCCCCTTCATAATCGGCGGTCTGCGGTCTATAAGCTGCTGAACCTTTTCCCACTCCGCTTTGGGGATAATGGCTTCGTGGCAAGCCTCTATGACTTCCCTCTGCTCCCTCGGAATGATGTTGTAAGTATTGGAGCGTATGCCCTTCTGGTGTGTCTTGCAGACAACGTGTGCGCCCTTGTAAAATGGATTCCTCAAAATGGTTGATATGCGTGAACCGCTCCAAGCGTAATAATTCACATCACAGTCCGTTCCCGTCTGCATTCTTGTAATCGGTATCCGTTCCTCCATCAAAACCTTGCATATTTTCATGTTCCCAAACCCGTCAAGCGCAAGGTCATATATCCGTTTGATGATTGGCGCAGTTTCCGGATCAATGATGAGATGCCCGTTATCGTCAGGATCACGCATCAGACCAAGCGGCGGCTGTCCCCCGCAGAATTTCCCCTGCCTTGAGCGTGTCATGCGCCCTGCAAGCACCTTTTTAGAAATATCCCTGCTGTACATATCGTTCAGAATATTCTTAAACGGCGCAATATCCATTTCCTGCTTGTTCACGCTGTCGTAATTGTCTGTAATAGCTATGTAGCGGACATTGTGTTTCGGGAAGAATACTTCCATGTAGCTGCCGGATTCGATATAGTTGCGCCCAAGCCTTGAAAGGTCTTTCGTAATCACACAGCTTATCTTTCCTGCTTCAATATCGCTTATCATGCGCTGGAATGCCGGACGGTTGAAGTTCCGCCCTGTGAAACCGTCGTCCACATAATACTCGCAGTTGAACATGCCGTTCTTTTCTGCGTAATCTTTCAGCAGTAACTTCTGGTTGCTGATACTCATGCTCTCGTTGTCTTTGCCATCTTCAAGGGATAATCGGCAGTAGAGGGCAGTAAGTAACGGACTGGTAATCTTAGAATTGTTTTTCCTGTTCATAGGTTCTCTCCTTTATGAACAGGGACACGATACCATTATATTACCATGCCCCCGTTTTAATTTCAACAGATTTTTCAAGAACCTGCCTGCCCCTTATTCAAAAAATGCGCCGCATTCCTTGAAATGTGTTCCTCCGTCTTTTTCTCTATAAGATGTTCAAAGGCTTCCTGCATGGTCTGTGTGCCGCCAAACTCCCTCGTCACAACAAACCTTGTCTGCGCCTTTGCCCCTTTTTTGTCTGTTTTCATTTCCCTGTCCATAATCATAAACCTGCCCCCTCAGCCTGCACCGTTTTATTCTCCATCATCAGTTCTTTAAGGCGTTCCTTTTTCTGCTGCGCCGCTACCCTGCGGAAATCATCTCCCGTAAAACGGACAGGCGTACACATCTCAAGCAGCCTGCCATAAATGCGTGCGTGGGGGACGTCCTCCGGGTTCTTTAACTGCTCCGGCGTGAGATTTGTCGTTGCAATCAGCGGCTTTTTGCTGATATACCTGCTGTCAATCACGTTGTATACCTGTTCCAGTCCGTATTCCGTACCCCTCTCCATGCCGAAATCATCAAGAATGAACAGTGGATAGGAGCAGAGCCTTACAATGTACTCATTCCTGTTTTCCGAACCATAAAAAAGATTATTCAGTATCGTTGCAAAGTTCGTCATGCAGACAGGTATTTCCTTCTCCATGAGGGCATTAGCGATACAGCCTGCAAAGTAGCTTTTCCCCGATCCGACATTTCCCCACAGTAAGTAACCGAGGTTTTCAGACCGCACCGTTTCCCACTTCTCCACATAGGAATACGCTTTCCCTATCTGTGGGCATTTCCCGTTGTCGTTTTCAAAAGTCCAGTGACGCATGGCAGGATTGGAAAAGCCTTCCCGTTTCAGACGTTCCACTTCGGCATTGTGCTTTTCGTCCAAATCCCTTTTTTCCCGCTTTTCACGCTCCGCCCTGCGGCAGTCACATTCAGACGGGTGCCGGTCACGCCCGAATAAAGCCCTGCCTTTTGGGAAATAGGCTTCTTTGGGTTTATGGCATTTCCCACAGTACAATAAACCGTCCTCCCCCATGTAATCCTCCTGCTCCGGCGCAGTGTCCATCATCTGTAAAATTGTGTCAGTCAAACCGTTCATAAGCTGTCCTCCTCACTGTATGAATAATCGGGGATTCCCTTTTTCAGTACATTTCCTGTGACTGCTGCCTTTTCAGCGTCCTCCTGCGCCCATTTATAAATCGTGGCGGCATGGTTATGGTACTGTTTCCCGCTTGAAGCAATATGCATGGATAAGCGGTCAATGTAATATTCCCATCTGCCGGGCAGTTCTGTTTTCAAAGCATCAAGCTCCGCATCAGAGAGGAAAATATTATGGAATCTCCCATAAGCGGCGGGGGCGGGCGTGTCTTTCTCTCCCTCTCCCTCTTTCTCTATCTCTTTATCTCTCTCTATCTCTAACTCTCTCTCTACGCGGCAAATCTGTTTCAGGTTGTTGCAGCCTGTTTCATTTGTGTTGCATTGCAACACTTTCTGTCCAAGCGCAAGCTGTTTTTTCCGTTCCCTGCACTCCCTTGAACGTATGGTTGACGCTGTTTCCGAGCCAATGATTGTCGGTACTTCCGTAAGCTGGTACTCGTCATCATCACCAATCTCTATCAGCCCGTGCCGCTGTAAAAATGCAAGCGTCAGCTTCATGTTTTCTGCGTCCTCGTCAAGCGCAAGGGCAATCTCTGAAGCGAAGTTGTCCTCCACACCCTCAAAGTAAAGTTTCCCCTCGTCCTTTAACGACAGCAGCATCATTTTCAGATAGATAATTGTGTGCGTATCACCGCCCGCTATGGAGCGCAGCTTCTTGATGCGCTTGTCTGAAAACCAGTCCGCTTTCAGTTTCAGCCAGTAATATCTCTTTGCCATAGATGTCCTCCTAAATTTAACCAAAATCTGCACGTTTGTGTCCTTTCAAACGTGCCGGGTGAAACTTAGATTTTCTTAGGCAGCGTTTTCTGATGCCTTAGAAAATCTTTTCACCCTGCCTCCTTAAACGCACAAAAAGGACAGCCCAGACTTTTCCCATAAGTCTGTGACTGCCCTTGCGCTGTGTTAATGAAAAATAATTCAAAATCCCTTGAAAACTTTCTGCAAACAATCGGGAAAGATTGCAGAAATATATATTGGATTATGTATTCAGTTTTTAGTGTCAGCGTTCAAATGCCGCCTTAAATTTTCAGCTTGTCCGCACCATATTTGCGAATGATACGGAAAAGAATTTCTTTCTCTTTCCCCTCTGCTTTATCATATAAGCCGCATAAGGTTCTCTGTTCCGTCAACGTGAGGGTATTGGTATAAGGCTTGTAATTTTCCGTGATGAAAACCCCGCCGCCCTCGCCCGGCTTTGTGTAGACAGGGTAATCAAAAGACAGTGCGATAACGTCATTCATTATCGTGCGCCTTGAAACATCCAGTTCCCATGCAAGCTCCCTCATTGTCGTATGCCCCCTGGCGGATAAAATACTGATGATTTCCATTCTCCGGTGTGCAGTGTCCATGCCGCACCTCCCGTCATTTTCTATGTAAAACTTCCGCAGTACGGTCCAAATTCATGTATGATTGACAGGACAATCTTCCTCTCATCTGAACCACAGGTCACAGCAACTTTTTCCAAACATTCCAACTGTTCCTGCGTGAGCGAGTTCTGGTGCTGCGACACACCGCCCGCAAGGTAATAACCGCCGTCATATCCCTGCCGTGTAACCACGGGCAGTTCTTCGCCGATGATGTCAAAATCCCTGCGGATTGCTTTCCTGCCGACATGGTATATCTTCATTAATTCCGTTGTAGTCAGCTTTTTCCCCGACAGCAGCATATACTCAATCTCACGCCGCCGCTGGAATGTATTGTCCTTCATGTTTCACCTCCTCCCTCTGTTTAATTCCCTGTGGTTATTATAAAAAAAGTAATATTCCCTCTATGGCTACCTTCCTCAAAAAAGTTTGATTATTTTTTCAAAAATGGTAAAAGTTATACCGACTTTTTCTGGACAAATCCCGTATTTATCAGTGCTGCCGAAAAAGTCGGTATAACGTCATAGCAAGCACTGCCTGTGTTCCCTCACAGGCTGATTTTTTCCAATTTTCCAAAGGACGGAAACTTGAAAAAAACGCTTGCAAGGGGAAGTTTCCCCCTGACCCCCTCTGCGTTCAAAAATCAAAAAATTATCCTATCGGAATTTCTGATTTTTTCACCCATTTTTCTGCACAAATATCCCCCATAACGGCACAGAAGATAGTGTAAAATCCTTTCATAATCCCATTACAGAAAGGACGTAAAAAATGGCAAACAGAGAACGCAAAAACGAGTTAAAAATCTACCTAAGTGACGATGAGCAGTATATCCTTGAACAGAAGGTAAAAGCCTCCGGCATGAAAAGCAAATCCGCTTTCCTGCGCCGCCAGATTTTGTATGGTTTTGTTTATGACATTGACTATTCCGAACTTCGGGAATACAATGCCGCACTCGGAAAAATCGGCGGCAATCTGAACCAGATAGCAAAGCGCATGAACGCCACAGGAAACGTCTATGCCGCTGATGTAAAAGAGGTAAAGGAACTGATGAAAAAAGTGTGGGATACACAAAAAGCCATGCTCTCAAAACAGCCATACATGAAACAGTAAACCGTATCAAAATTTCTGCCACAAAACGGAACAGCAGCAGTCAAAGCGAAACTGCAATAACATCTAAAATCAGACAAATTTCGCACCAACAAAAAAGGTGTACCGCAGGTAAGTTTCAACCTTCCTTGCAGTACACCTTGATGTGTATAACCATTCCGTATTTTTCGTTTTTTGCATATATACAGTTTTTGTTTTTTTCTAAACATGACCTGTCCCTCTCTGCCATCTTTTACAAAAAAAGAGAACAGCGTTTTATACTCAAATAAAACCACTATTCCCTAATTTATGAATTACATATTTATGTCATAAAGATTGCATTATCAACCACCATTAGCGTTTGTATTGAATATATAAAACTAATCTTATGACTTCTTTGTAAAATCTAAAAGCTATGTTTTGTATAATTTATGTAAAATTTGAATTTTTTAGGAAATCTGCATCACATCATTTTTATCCTCTTGCAAAAAAATCTGTATGATTGTTCCTTCTCCAGGGCTGCTCTGTAAGTCAATCTGACCATTCAAATACTGTACGGCGTGTTTTACAATAGAAAGTCCCAGCCCCGTTCCACCCGACTCTTTAGAACGGCTCTTATCCACTCTGTAAAACCTCTCAAATATCCTTGCCTGATGTTCCGCCGGAATGCCAATTCCTGAATCCTTTACAGAGATCACAGCCTGATTTTCCTCCCTGCTTACAGAAACCTCCACCATACCGCCATCTTTATTATATTTGACAGCATTATCGCAAAGATTAAATATAATTTCCGTCAATAACCGCCGGACACTTTTTATCCTGACTGTTTCCCCTGTCACAGCAATTTCAATATCCTTTATCGCTGCTATATCCGCCAGCCCCGCAGCCACATCCGTTGCAACCTCATATAAGTCAACATTTTCAAAAGGCATATCGCACCCCTCGTCTAACTGGGATAAACGGATAATATCATCAATCAATGTTACAAGCCGCCCTGCCTCTGTGCGGATATGCCCTACAAAACGTGTCATATCCTCCGGTTTTACAAGACCGTTCTCCATTAACTCCGCACTCCCCATGATTGATTGCAGCGGCGTTTTCAGTTCATGTGATACATTGGCAGTAAACTCCCGCCTGTTCCTTTCTGCGAAAGCTTCTTCTGTTATATCAAAGGCAAGGACAACCGCCCCGATTACAGTACCATTAGATTCAATGCGGTTGACATGGAGCTGATACTCTTTTCCCTCACGTTCTATGCGGATTTCGCTGTGTCCGTTTGAAAATGCGTCCTGTATAGCATGGCTCACATCATGGTTCCGCTCCACTGTCAGAAAATCTTTACCTATGCAGGATTTTTTTGTATGGAACAGTTTCAATGCTGCGGGATTGATGTTCAGAATGATGTTTTTTTCATTTAAAAGCACAAGTCCTTCCGTCATGCCCTGCGTAATCTGTGTAAACTCATCATTCTTTCTCTGAAGTTCCGACAACTGTACATCTATCTGCCTATGCTGTTTATTGATACGGTTTAATAAGGGCGCTAATTCTTCATAGGTATCATTTTCCAGCGGTTTTTCCAAATCAAGGCTGTTTAACGGCTCCATGATATGTTTGGAAATCCAGCTTGCCAACACTCCCGATAACATAAGGGCTACAACAACCACAATTAAAATCGGCTGTATCATTCCCAAAACAAGCATCCATACAGTAGCGCTGCTAACCGAAATTCTAAGGACTGAACCATCGTTAAGCCTTTTGGCACAGTAAAGCGTTTTTTCCAGGAGTGTCGTGGAATAGCGCAGGCTTTTTCCTTCCCTGCTCTGTAATGCCTGCCTGATTTCCTCCCTGTCCGCATGGTTTTCCATAGTTTCCTCGTCGGACTGTGTATCATATATCACATCGCCGTTCCCGGCAACCCATGTCAGACGGTACTGATTTGATTGTAATTCCTCAAGATATTCCTGCCCGTTCTTCTCAACGGCTGCGGCTGCCAAAGACAACTCATCTTCTAACTGTTTCCCCTGAACATCACTGAAATAACGGTAAAGACACCCCATGATGATAACAAGGCTCGCAATCAGGACAGCCGCCGCCACAATCATAATAGACTTAAAAATTTTCTTTGTCATGCCTGCACCTCTAATCTATATCCAACGCCACGCACTGTTTCAATCATTTTCCCATAATCCCCCAACTTCACACGCAATGTACGGATATGCATATCAACCGTCCTTGTTTCACTGATATAATCCGCACCCCATACATCATTAAAAAGCTGGTCACGGGTAAATGCAATTCCCGGATGAGAGAGGAACAGACGGAGAAGTTCAAACTCTTTTAAAGTAAGCTGTATCCTTTCGCTGTCAACGGTAACAGTATGCTCGTCTAAATTGACAACAAGACCGCCTGCCTTCAAAAGATGTTCCACTTCTGTGGGATTGCATCGGCGAAGTACAGCTTTCACACGGGAAACCATTTCCATCATTCCAAAAGGCTTTACAAGATAATCGTCCGCACCTAAATCAAGGCTCTGAATTTTATCGTACTCCATGCCCTTTGCAGTTGCCATGATAACGGGAATCCTGCAAGTGTCGGGACTATCTTTCAGACATTTCAACACTTCCACGCCGTCCTCTCCGGGCAGCATAATATCAAGGATAATCAAATCCGGCTTATCCGTGGTAAGCGCATCACGAAAAGCCGCCGCATCCGAAAAGCCTGTTGCTTCAAAATCTGTAGAATTAAGCGTGTATACCTCAATATCCCTGATACTTTCATCGTCCTCTACGCACCATATTTTCATAAATTTTCTGCTCCTTTGTGTTTTCCTGTTACAGAAAAAGCCACCCACTCTGCAATATTTACCGCATGATCCCCAATACGTTCAAAGTATTTGGCAATCATCAGTAAATCTAATGCGTATCCTCCATTTGTCGGCTTTTCTGCTATCAGTTCAATCAATGATGATTTGACCTGCAGGAATAAATCGTCAACCACATCGTCACGGTCAATCGCCGCATCAGCCAGCGCAACATCCTGCTTTACAAAGGCATCAATGCTTTCTGTGACCATTTGGCTCACCGCATCAGCCATAAAACGGATATGTTCACATTCCCCGCCTGTCCGCCCGTCAAGAAATGTAATAATTTCTGCAATGTCCGCCGCCTGCGTTCCAATACGCTCCATATCGGTAATCATTTTAAGGGCTGCGGAAATCTGCCGCAAATCCCTTGCCACTGGCTGTTGCTGTAACAGCAGTTTCAGGCACAGCGTTTCTATTGTGCGCTCCATATGGTTAATTTCCCCGTCAAGGGATATAACCTTATCTGTCAGCTTCACATCGCCCGTAGCGAGCGCCCTTGAAGCAATCGCAATCGCTTCCTCACACATTGCCCCCATTTGGGTAAGCTCATTATTAAGCGTAGCAAGCTGTTCATCAAAACGACTTCTCATTATCCAAACCTCCCCGTAATATAATCCTCTGTCCGCTTGTCTTTTGGCTGCTCAAACATCTTTTCCGTATTTCCATATTCAATTAAATCACCGAGGAGAAAGAATGCAGTATTATCGGAAATTCGTACAGCCTGCTGCATATTGTGTGTAACGATGATAATAGTATACTTATCTTTCAGTTCCATTGCAAGTTCTTCAATTTTAGATGTGGAAATCGGATCAAGGGCGCTTGTGGGCTCATCCATCAAAAGCACATCCGGTTCAACCGCTAATGCACGGGCAATGCAGAGCCGCTGCTGCTGACCTCCCGACAATCCTAATGCCGATTTTTTCAGCCTGTCCTTTACTTCCTCCCAGATTGCAGCTCCACGCAGGGAGTGTTCTACGATATCGTCCAGTTTTGCTTTATTTTTTATGCCATGTGTCCTTGGTCCATAAGCAATATTATCATAAATACTCATCGGAAACGGATTAGGCTTTTGAAAGACCATGCCAATGCTGCGGCGAAGCTCATTGACATCAATATCTGCATCAAAAATATTATAATTCCTATAACACACTTCTCCCGTAATCCTTACACCAGTAATAAGGTCATTCATTCGATTTAAAGATTTAAGAAAAGTAGATTTTCCACACCCGGAGGGACCAATCAGAGCTGTAATGCTCCGTTCCTCAATTTCAATATTTATATCTTTCAAAGCCTGCGCACTGCCATACCAAAGACACAGGTCTTTCACTGTCATAACATTACTCATACAATTCTCCTTCTTTGGAAATATCTGCCCACCAATGCCGCCGACAAATTGATGAACATGGTCAAAATCATCAGGATAGCGGCAATAGCAAAAGCAATTCCAAATTCTCCGTTTTCCTTTGCATAGACATATAATGCAACTGTCAGTGTTGCCCCTGCACTGCCAAGCCCCTCAAAGATTCCATTCAGGGCGTGGGCAAAACCAGCCGTAAAAAGAAGTGCCGCCGATTCCCCAAGAATACGCCCGACAGACAGGATACAGCCCGTTATGACACCTTCAATACAGCCGGGAAGTACAACGGTATAAATCACACGCCATTTTCCAGCCCCAAGTCCGAAAGCGCCTTCACGGTAACTTTGCGGCACCGTTTTCAGGCTCTCCTGAGTGGTACGCATGACCGTGGGCAGATTCATGATTACCAGTGTAAATGCCCCTGCTAAGAGGGAAGTTTTCATACCAAAAAACTGACAGAAAAACAGCATCCCCACAAGACCATAAATAATAGACGGAATCCCCGATAATGTTTCAGCAGTGTATTCAATCATTTCTACCAGCTTTTTATTTTTGGCATATTCCGTCAGATAAATTGCAGCACCTACCCCAAGAGGAAGAACCAATACCAAAGTTGCCAGCACAATATAGACCGTATTGAGAATATCCGGCAGAATCCCTATGCGGTTCGACAGATAACTCGGTTTTGTAGTAAGCAGTTCCCATGATACATTCGGCAGTCCTTTCCACAATACATAGCCGATTAAAAATAATACCAATGCACAGGTAACGCTCACGGAAATTCCCATCAGCACACGCATGACGGTAATGTATGCTTTCCTTTTAGCTGAAATAGATTGTTTTTGCATTTTCATTTACTCCTTACTATGTTTCAAAAAGAAATTCAACACGGCATTTATCAGCATGATAAAGAGGAACAGCACCAACGCAATGGAAAACAATGCCTGTTTTTGTAAACTCCCGTCAGCCGCATAGGACATTTCACTTGCCACGGCGGTTGTAAGGAAACGTACACTTTGAAACATCCCCGGCATATTAGGTGCGTTCCCTGCCACCATCATAATAGCCATTGCCTCTCCGATAGCCCTGCCAACTCCTAACACGACAGCCGCTGCGATACCGCTTTTTGCTGCCGGAACAGATACACGGAAATATGTTTCAACCGGCGTTGCTCCAAGTGCAAGGGAAGCATCCTCATATTCCTTTGGAACTGCTTCTAACGCCGTAAGCGATACTTTGATAATTGATGGTAAAATCATAATGGCAAGCACTATAATGGCAGCAAACAGACTTGCCCCGTCCGGAATATGAAAGAGGGTCCGTATCCCCGGAACAAGCACCATCATTCCTACAAGTCCATAAACCACTGATGGAATGCCCGCTAGCAGACTGACCGCCGTTTCTATAACAGTTTTTACTTTTGGCGGCGCAATTTTAGAGAGGTAAACTGCTGTCAGAAAGCCAACCGGCACTCCGATTACAATTGCACCAGCCGTACCGTAAATACTTGTGAGGATAAAAGGCAAAATGCCATATTGCGGCTGTGCTGCCGTAGAAGCCCACTTTTTCCCAAAAAGGAATTTCAAAACACCTATTTTACGGATAGCAGGAATACCGGATATGACAAGATAAATTGTAATTAAAAGCACACAGCCAACCGTAATCAGACCAAGTATCAGGAAAATGCCATGTATGGCATTCTCCATAAGCCGTTTTCTGTTTTTCATTTGACTCCACCTTTCAAAGCCTTTAGTTTACCGGCACAGCACCCGCAGATGAGATAATCTCATTTGCTTCAGATGATGTAATATAGTCAAAGAATTTCTGTGCAGCCTCCGAAAGTTCTGCATTGCTCCTTGTAACTAATACAAAAGGGCGCTGCACTACATAACTTCCATCTTTGACTGTTTCCTCCGTAGGCATAATGCCGCCGACAGAAAGTGCTTTTACAGTTTCCTTTACGGACGCAAGGGAAGCATAACCGATTGCCGCAGGATTGCCTGCCACCGTTGTGATCACATCTCCGGTAGATGTAAGTTCCTGACGGTATTTGCAGACATCTTCCGTATCTGTAATGGATTCAAAGCCATCTCTTGTACCACTTCCCGCTTCACGGCCAATCAGTACAATTTCCAAATCATTACCGCCTATCTCCTTCCAATTCGTTATTTCGCCCCTATAAATTCTGCCAATCGTTTCAAGGTCAAGGTCATTTACCGGATTATCAGTATTTACAATAACGGCAATGCCATCAAGAGCCAGTATCGTTTCAGTCAACCCCTGTGCCTTTTCTTCATCCTTTAAGTTACGGCTGGAAAGACCAATATCACAACGTCCCTCTGCAACCGCTGTAACTCCAGAACCGGAGCCGGTAGGATTATATGTAAAGGTTACGCCGGAATTGTTTCCCTCAAAGGCTTCTCCCAAAGCGCCAATGACTTTTTCCATAGAAGTTGAACCGTCCGTAGATACCGATCCACTGACTGTTTTCCCACATCCTGTCATAGCAGTAAGCATAAGTGATACAATCGCAATAAGTGTGACAAATTTTTTCATGATACATTTTCTCCTTTTCTATCTGATATTTTTTGCTCTGTGATTATTATGATAAGTGCTGTCTGTAAAATCAAAAACACAACTTTTGTCAAATATTTGTAAAATTTGCAGACTTATCATTAAAGACCGCATTATGGAAAAGTGCATAACTGGCTATTCCGTCATGGATAACTGTGTTCACAGCACATGGAAAAGCAAAGTGCAGCTTTCCCACATCCTGTGAACACAGTTACCCACAACTCCATAAAACAGGCAGTTATACACTTTCCCACAATGCCTACGCCTGCGGAATCCATCTCATTCGTTCCTCTTTTATAACTTTTAGACAATATGTCCAAAAGTGAAAAGCCCTGCATATCATACACAGAGCCATTCTAATCTTTTTCCCTCTACATAGGGCATTGACTTTCCGTAAAACTGATTTTACAGAGTTATACCCGTCTTTCTTGCAAAGTCGGCTTTTTTCGCAATAATTGCCGATTGTTTTTCTTTTGAAAGGCAGTTGAATACTTCCTCATAGATGATATTATCTAACTGCATTTTCTTTGCTGTCAGATACAGTGTTGTATCGAACCATTCCTGCCAAAGAGCATCAAACAATGCTCTGCCGTCCGTGAAAGTTGCATCTTCTTCAAAGCCATGCGGCGGCTTGTAATATTTCAGCTCCACAAAGCCGTATCTGCCCGCATCAAGCACCACGATTTTCTCCATCTCGTACAGTTCCGCAAACGCATCAGCTACTTTTTGGCACTTTGCACGTTCTTCCTCTGTAATATAAACTTGTTTTTCCATATTATTTTTGCCTCCATGATTTAGATATAAACCATCTCATTTTTTACTATTTCCTCTGCCAGATAGCGGATACTGTTTATTTTCTGAATCCATTCCCACTGATTTTTGGCTTTTAGTTCCTCAGTCACACCTTCAGAAGTTTTCATCTGCTCCATGATAATATCAAGCCTTTTCTCTGCCTGCTCATTCAAATCGGCAAGATATGTCCATAATTCACAAGTCAGTAATAATGCTGTGTAACGTGCTGAATGTTCCTGCTTCAGATAATCCCGATGCAGCCGACCAAAATACCCAATCGGACGGTTTTCTTCCGGCAGTTTCAAATCAGGGATATAATAATCCCCTGCCAGTATATAATCAATACCATTTTCCCTTATTCGTTCCTTTAATTCACCCATGCTTTTCCTCCTGACATACTTTCATGTTGGTTAATACACTCCCAATTCCCTTATGCTGCCTTTTCAGACGTACAATATTTGTACCAGATAAAAAGAAATAAAAAAGACATGATTAGCTGAATTGCTGGCTGATCGTGTCCCTGTTCCGTTTATTTTTGTATTGGGCAGCCAACTCTTCACGAATAAGTATGGCATATCCTTGCCGAGTTTCTGGTAGTTCTGACCGTGGGATTCCTGATTCCCTTTCGTTATGCTGGTGTTGTACATATCTATGGTCTCTTTGCCAAGCATGGAAGATATCTCCTTTAGGGTGCTCTGCTCCTTGCCGCCGAGGAAAAGGACGCTGGAACAGTTGCCCGATATCGTCTCCGCATGGTCTTTATAGACGGCTTTTAGCTGGCTCTGCGTCTGCACGATCACATGGGCGGATATCTCCCGGCTGCGGATCACGGAGATCAGATGCTCAAAATTTGGTATCTTCTGATTGGCAAACTCGTCAAAAAGGCAGGTCACATGGTTTTTCAGATGCCCGCCGTTTTTGAGGGCTTTATCGCACAAGACGTTGAACATCTGCGTATAGGCCATAGCCGCGATGAAGTTGAAGGTGGTGTCCGTATCGGACACGATACAGAAAAGGGCGGTCTTTCTGTCGCCCAGACGGTCAAGTTCCAGTTCGTCCCCCTCCATCATTTCCCGCACCTCCCTGATATCGAAGGGAGCAAGGCGGGCACCGCAGCTTATCAGTATGCTCTTTGCGGTTTTTCCTGTAACCATTTGTCAAGGACTTTTTCATCATTAGCCCCCTTTTTCCCCATTATCCGGCATGAATTTGACATTGCCGCCTGTGTCATATATACTTGTGGCTCATTGTCGCAAAGTGAACAAAGCAAATAAGAGTTGTTTAAGCGCAACGGATAAGAGAGGTAATGAACATGGGAAAAATGATAGTGCTGACATTTACGGACAGTGAGGAAACGGCTTTTCAGAGGGCGGTTTCCCTCTTAACTGACGAATTTGGGGTTGAAACGGTAGAGCCTGTTTCCTCGGCTGTCCTGTCCTTTCATGGCTTGGAAATACGGCAACATCAGCGTAGGGTGCTGCGGGATAGGAAAGATGTACGCCTTACCCGTCTTGAGTATGGTACGCTCGTCCTGCTTGCGTCCAATCCCGAAATTGTATTCACACAATCACAAATCTTTGAAGCTGTTTGGAGTATGGATAGTGATAGCTGCCATTCAAGCGTTAAAAATGTGATATGCAACCTGCGTAAAAAGATAGAGCCGGACAGTAAAAATCCGTTTTATCTGAAAACGGTGTTAGGGATTGGATATAAATTCAGCGTTGACCTTGCAACGGAATAGCTTACTGTGTAATCCGGCATTGCTTGGGATTGGTGCAGTCACTAATGATAATCCGTTTCAGCTTGTCATATGCGCCCTCGGTGCTTGTCTTGCTGAAATGCAACGATACCTCGTAGGTGGTCTTGCCTACGGTCTTTCTTATCCGTTGCGGGTTACTGGCAGTAGTATTGTCTGTTTTCTGCATATGGTCTTTCCTTTCTGTTTTGGGGTAAAAAATAGCGGCAAAACTGTGATAGCTTTACCGCTGTTGATGATACATAGCCGACTGGATCACAATGACACATCATGCGTTTTTGACTTCTCCTTTCTCTGTTCTGTCGGCGGTATCGCCTGTTCTACACAACGCTTGACGGTTTCAGCTTCAGCAACTTCCTCTTTCAGACTTCGCATTTCCCGATAAAGGCGGTCTTTCTGTGCGGTTAGTTCTGCAACCTCGGCTTTCCATGCTTTCGGTCTTAGCTTGGTGTCGCTCCCCAAATGCTCTTTCAGATACCGTTCTGCTCGGTCATACAGTGCAAGTTCGGTGCGGTAGCGTTCCGCATATTCCTCCTGCTTTTTCGGTTTGGTCTGTTTGTAGGTCTTGTGGTAATCTCGGTATTGCAGATACTTTTCCGCTTGGTCTATCAGTTCTTTCCGCTCATGGAGTAGCTTTTCCGTCTGCTTTATCTCGCTGTTGGTATTCCAGTACCGCTTTTTCATTTTCGTTAGCGTTTCCTGCAACTCGGACAGGGTGGAAATGCTGTTGCCCTGCAAGAAGCTGACCGCCTTTGCAAAACTCTTTAGGTCTTTTATCTTCCCGTAGCGGCTGTTTGGCTGTTCTGCCTGTTGCATGGCAGTATTCAGCAGTTCAAGGAGCGTGGGCGGCTGTTGGGAATGGAGAGGAACGGAAGGGAAAGGATTGGGAGATTGGTTGTCTTTTTGTGCCGACTTTTCCTTTACCCATTTACCTAGTTCTGCAATCCGGCGTCTGACCTCTTTTAACAGTCGGTTCTGCTCCCGTATCTGACGGTTTTTGCCGCCTTTCTCGGTCACAATCCCCCTGCGTTCCATTTGGGTAGCGGCAACGCCCATGTGTACGGTCGGTATCTGCTCAACGCCCTGCCGCTCATAAGAACGGTGGTCTATCCTCTGCGGGATATTCTGCCCTGCAAGGTACTTGTTCGTAACGTCTGCCCATGCCTGCCGCCATAACTCGGCTTTGTCTTTGTCGTTCCAGTCTGTGAGGTCAACTTTTCTCGTTTTGAAACTGCCGTTTTTCAGTTTTATCCGCTGACCGTTTTTGTCCAAGATGTATTCCTTTTTTGATTTTGCGCCCCATTCGCCGGACTGTTCCAGTGGTCGCATGGTAAGCATGATGTGGGCGTGCGGGTTTCCGTTTTTCTTGTCATGGATTGCTATGTCCGCACACATTCCGTCTGACACAAA
>ERZ808035.959-NODE-959-length-18954-cov-4.250199_pt1 | contig 18954 bp, 17 predicted proteins | sample MGYA00380189_ERZ808035 | MGnify/ENA primary metagenome ERZ808035 (study PRJEB31490, sample SAMN06133407) | mouse gut metagenome | isolation source: M5_1 | host: mice | place: China: Chengdu | collected 2015-05 ...
CTCCGCCGACGCGAAGATGACCGTGGGCAACAGCGAGTACGCCCTGGCCGGCGCCGAGTACGAGCTCATCCGCACCACCACCGGCGAGAAGACCAAGGTGGTCCTCGACGCCAACGGTCACGCCGACCTGAAGCTCGCTCCCAACGAGGTCTACACCTATCGCGAGACGAAGGCGCCTAAGGGCTACATCCTGGACACGGAGACCCATACCTTCAGGACCGGCAACTCGGATTGCGAGGAGCGACTTACTGACGACCCGGGTTACGTCATCCTTTCTGCCGTGAAGAAGGATGCAACCGGCGCCGTTCAGCCTGGTACCAAGATCCAGGGCGCAGAGTTCTCCATCACCTATCCCTATAACGGATCTACTCAGACCGTGACTTCGACTACGAATGCCGATGGCACTGCACGCTTCTCGCGCGTCCCTCTTGGCGATATCACCATCAAGGAGACCAAGGCCCCCGAAGGATACAAGCTTTCGTCTGAGACCTTGAATGTGCATGTGAATGCCGGTCAGATTACCAATGCCGGTACGGTGGAGATTGAGTCCGAGGTTTCTGATCTTCCCATCGCCTTCAACATCAAGCTCACGAAGTACCTCGACACGGGCAACGAGGGCTCCGGCCTCCAGGACCCCGGCAAGAACATCTCCTTCGAGCTCGTCTCTAACACCACCGGCAACGTGGTGGCGACCATGACCACGGGCGACGACGGCACGGCCGCCCTCACGTCCGGTTGGTACGGCGCCGGCAACCGCGTCGACGGCATCAACGGCTGCATCCCCTACGACGCCGCCGGCTACACCGTCCGTGAGGTGGCCTCCACGGTGCCCTCCGGCTTCTCGCCGGCTGAGCCCTGGCAGATCACCCCGGACCAGATGGTCGACGGGGCGACCCTGTCCTACATCGTGGACAACGACCGCGTGGAGTCCCACGTCCAGGTCGTCAAGACCGACGCCGCGAGCGGCCAGAACGTGCCTCTGGCCGGCTTCGAGTTCCAGCTTTTCGACGCCGCCGGCAAGAAGGTCGAGAACGAGCTGTGGTACCCCAACCACACGGTCCTCGACACCTTCACCACCGACGACTCCGGCATGGTGACCCTGCCGGAGGGCCTGCAGCCCGGAACCTACACCATCCGCGAGGTCAAGGCCCAAGCCCCCTACCTCAAGGCCGAGAAGGAAGTCACTTTCACCATCGCCGGCACCCATGAGACGGCGCCCGTGACCGTCGTCCGGTTCGCCGACGAGCAGGCCAAGGGGCGCGCCTCCATCGTCAAGACCGACGCCGAGACCGGCGAGGCGCTTCCCGGCGCCACCTTCAACGTGGTCGCCGTGGGCGACGTCGTGAGCCCCGACGGCCGCGTCCAGGCAGCCGACGGCCAGCTCATGACCATCGTCACCACCGACTCGGAGGGCCGCGCCCAGACGGGCCTTTTGCCCCTCGGCGCAGGGTCGGCCACCTATGCCTTCGTGGAGACCAAGGCGCCTGACGGCTACGTCCTGGACGCCACCCCCCACGAGGTCACCCTCACCTACGCCGACGACGCCACCGCCGTCGTGACCGCCGAGACCTCCGCTGAGAACGCCCCGAACCACCTGGTCCTCTCCAAGGTCTCCGCGACCTCCGACAAGGACCTCGCGGGCGCCACCTTCGGCCTCTGGCCCAAGGACGCCGCGGACGAGGCCGCCGACGGCACCTCCCCGGTCCGCGTCGTGGCTCCCGACGGCGAGGACCACGACATCCGTCTCGAGCCCGCCCAGGCCGCAGCCCTCGTGAAGGCCGGCGACGTCCCTGAGGGCGTCACCGTCGCCCTGGTCTCCGAGGACGGTTCCCAGACCTACGACGTGACCGCCACCGGCGTCTCGGTGGCTCCGGGCACCTACAAGGTGGCCCTCACCTGCAACGGCAAGGCCGCCGAGGCCGCAGGGACCACTGAGGTCGAGGTCTCCGACCGTACTCTCTACACCCTGAACGTCGCCGACGTCGAGGGCGCCTGGGAAGTGGGTTACGCGGAGAGCGACCACGACGACTCCGTCACCCTCACCCGCATGGAGGGCACCGAGGCCACCTGGGAGGCCCCCGAGGCCTTCGGCGCCTGGACCCTCACGGTGGACGGCGAGGCCGTGCCCGTGGCGGGAACCCCCGGGGGCTTCGCCGACGTCCGTGACGGTGGCTGCACCCTCTTTGTCGGTGTCGCAGACGGCAAGGCGCTCCGCGTCGACCGCCTGCTCACCGATGGTGATTCCGTCCACTTCGTCACCACCGGCGCCGATGGCCGAGCCTTCTTCGACCGCCTCGGCACCAACAAGCGCGCCACCACCTACGAGTATGCCGAGGTGGCCGCTCCCGCTGGCTACGTCGTCGACCGCACGGTCAGCCCCGTGACGGTTGCCGAGGACGGCCGAGTCGAGGGCGACGGCGACCACCTCGTCATCGTGGCCGACGAGCCCACCAAGGTGGACGTCTCCAAGGTCGAGGTCACCGGCGGTCCCGAGGTCCCCGGCGCCAAACTCACCGTCACCGACGCGTCTGGCAATGTCGTGGACGAGTGGGTCTCCGGCGACGAGCCCTACCGCATCGAGGCCCTCGTGCCCGGTGAGTACACCCTCACCGAGACCATGACGCCCCGCGACCACGACATGGCCTCCGAGATCACCTTCACGGTCACCGAGGACGGCTCCGTTGTGCCCGTGGAGATGGTCGACGAACCCATCTCCATCTCCGCCGAGATCGACAAGCGCCAGCAGATCGCCGATCCCGTGGCAGACGACGTCGTGGAGGACGGCGACGGTGCCAACAAGGCACCCGTCACCGAGAGCGCCGAGGGTGCCTACACCTACACCGTCGACCATCGCTCCACCAGCTCCACCTGGACCGACGAGTACACCGTGGAGGACCCCCTGGACGCCGTGGCGGCGGGTATGGCCGAGCTCGACGCCATCCACACCGGTGTGGCCGGTCCCGACTACGACGGCAAGCTGAACGTCTGGTACAAGACCGACAGGACCCCCGCCGACTTCACCGACAGCTCCGGCGCCAACCAGACCCTCGGTGACAGCCACGACAACCCGTGGCTTGCCGCTGACGAGAACGCCGAGCGCCTCGGCGACGACGGCCGCGCCATGGACTACACGGGCTGGCGCCTCTGGGCTGCCGATGTGCCGGCCTGCCGCGACACCGAGCTCAAGGTCTCCGACCTGAGCCTTGCCGAGGGCGAGCGTGTGACGGCCGTGCGCCTCGAGTACGGCCGCGTGGAGCCCGGCTTTACCAGCCGCCCGTCCGGCTGGGACCGTGACCTTCTGAAGGACGGTCACGACGACATCTCCGCCGTGGAGCCCGGCGAGCTCTTCACCTGCCCCATCGAGGGCCACACGGGCCACGGCGACGACGGTGAGGCAGCCTTTGCCCCCATCCGCCTCGACATGCACGTGACCGGCGCCTATAAGCCCGAGGCCGAGCTCGCCAACTTCGCCCAGGTCTACGCCTTCAGGAACGGTGGCGACGCCCCCGGTCTCGAGGACTCCGACGAGGACAAGGTCGTCCAGACGCCTAAGGTCGCCGACATCGAGATCTCCGGGCGCCTCGACAAGCGCCAGCAGATCGCCGACCCGGTGGCAGACGGCGTCGTGGAGAACGGCGACGGCGCCAACCGCGCCGCCGTCACGGTGTCGGACTCCGGTGAGTTCGACTACACCCTCGACTTCGAGAACACCAGCTCCACCTGGGTCGACGAGTTCACCGTCACCGACGAGCTCGACTGCGTCACCGACGGCCTCGCCACCCTGAAGTCCGTGACCACGCCCCAGGCCTGGCAGGACCACGACGGCAAGCTCAACGTCTGGTACGCCACGGACGGGACCGCCCGTGACTTCGTGGAGCAGGACGGCCCGAACGCCACCATGGACGACGCCTACGAGAACGAGGGCAAGGCCCGCCAGCAGAACTACACCGGCTGGCACCTCTGGAAGGCCGGCATCTCCGCCGCAGACGCCGACACCCTGGAGGTCTCCGACCTGAACCTCGCCGAGGGCGAGCACGTCGTGGCGGTTCGCTTCGAGTACGGCCGCGTGGAGACCGGCTTCACCACCCGTCCGGATGACTCCGCCCTCTGGTCCAGCGACTCGATCAAGGCCTCCCACGACGACTTCGAGGGCGACCCCGAGAGCCAGGGCACCTTCGAGGGCACCGACGGGACCGTCCGCCAGTACATGCCGGCCGTCCTCACCTGCGAGGTGAGCGACGCCTACGTGCCCGGCACCGACCTCAAGAACGAGGCCGACCTCTACCTCGCCCGCACGGCCTACGGCCGGCTCATGGAGGACACGGACGAGGACTCCGTGGTGCAGACCCCGCGTGACCAGGGCAAGCCCGAGGCCGTGGCTGCGGCCGAGCACGCCGCCCGCACCATGCTCCAGACCGGTGGAGCCCCTGTGCTCGCCGGGTGCCTCTCCGTGGCCTCCGCGGCCACGGCCTGGTTCCTGCGCCGCCGCACCTACTAAGCGATAGGAGATAAGAGACAAAAGGAGGGTCCCGGGAGTTTCCCGGGACCCTCCTTTTGTGTGGGGCGTCAGAGATCGAGGCCGTCGTCTCTGTCTATCTCCGGCGTTTTCGGCGGGGGAGGGGTTCGATAGGTCTTGCGGTCCCTATGCAGGGACCGTTTCCCACGGGGTTCCCTGATCCCTTCAATGGGGCTTTTGGGGAAGGACACCAATTCGGATGCCCGGTGGATCCTCGCCTTGAGATCAGCGTTGCTCTCCAGCATCCTTCGCAGGCACTCCGAAGCGGACATTCCCACTGCTCCTTCGGGGATGCCGCCTACGAGGGTGGACCCGTCGGATGCCCTCCGGATGGCAGCGAACTGGGTTGCTGTGAGTCGGCCATGGTCGATCCTTGCCGCGACGCTCACCTGAGGAAGTCCCCGGCCTGACACCGGCAGAAGGGCCTGCACTGTGTTCCTCGTGTTGACTACGGGGATATCCTCCCCAAGATACGCCGATGCCCTCATGGCCCCCTTCTTCAGGGCTTCGGCCGAGTCCGTGGCAGGGGCCCTGAAGGAGGCGGACCTGAGAAGGGCCCTCTCGAGGTCCACTGGGGCCACATGGTCCTTCATGGAGAACGTGGGGTAGGCGGTCATGACGAAGAATCCGTATCTCATGGACGGGTCCTTGGCAAGGACCACCCTGAACTCGTCGCTCATGCGAGCTGCGAGACCATAGCCGTCCCATAGAATCGAGAGCCCGCACCCCTCTTCGCTCATCGAGTACTCAAGGCGGTCGCGTCCTCTGGTTGTGAAGGTGCTGCCTATGAAGTCCCGGTTGGCGTCGATTGACCGTCTCACCAGCTGAGCGACGTCGATGTCGGGGCCAAACGAAGATGCTCTCTTGCACCCGGGTTCTGAGCAGATCCTGTCGATGAGGGACGATGGGGTCTTTCCGATGTGTCTTGAGATATGGGATGTCCAGGGGCGGAGAAAGTCCTTGAGGAAACCCTTGGGGTCGAGCCCGCTGCGGCTCTCACTCGGCGTAGGCACGGCTCAGTCCTCATGGACGAAGGGTGATGCTTCCCATTCCTCTTGCGTGTAGCTTCTCGGGGTGTAGACCGTTTTGTCCCATTTCTCGACTTCGGGACTGGACAGGATCGTCTCCGCGAGTTTGCGGACGCAGTCTTTGGGGGCCACAGTCTCGACGATAGCCGGTCCGTCGTCGTTTGCCCAGTCGGGGAGGCCCATGGACGCAAGGACCTCCGAGCCCCTCTCATAGCTCCCGTCTTTTTTCATCATGAGCGACACTGTGTAATCCACCTTGGTGCGGGCGCCGGCATCGTTGAGGCTCTTGGCCATGATCTTCGCGCAGTGCTGTGGGAAGAAGAAGCGCCAGGGCTTCTCCGTAAGGTGCGTCGGCCTGTCGATCGCGATCACGGGGTCGCTCATGATTCCGTAGCTCTCGAGCCAGCGCTCATGGGCCTCGACCTTGGCCTCGAACTCCTCCATGGACATCATCGGAAAAATCGGTTCCTGGTCGGTCATGGCATCTCCTCTCTCGCCATCAGGCAGTTGGACCTGTTTCCGTTCCGCGTCCCAAGCTTCAGGGCGGAGAGGATGTCAACAGGTGATTTCATTCAACCTATCAGCGATTCTATCGGTTCCCCTGCTAGGCGTTCGATGGCCGCGGCAGGAAACCTCCACTGGCGCCTGACCTTAAACCCCGGGATCTCCCCGCTCTGGGCCGCCCGATAGATCGTCGATGTGCTCACTCGCAGCATCTCCGCGGCCTCGTAGACGGTGAAGAACCGTTTCGGACCTATGAGAGCCCTGTCGGTTTCTGCTCGCATCCAACCTCCCAACCTACTTCGTTTCAATCCACACGACCCATTACTGGGCCGTGGCATAACGGCCGCCGGCGCCCCGCCGAGGGTGCGCGCAGGCCCACCCCGATCGAGACGCCGGTGGCCGCCGTCGATTTCCCCATTGCTTTCCTGGGATCTTTCCTAGAGCATTCTCACGGCCTCAATGTAAGAGGCGATCTTCGGGTACTGCTCGACGAGTGCGCCGACGCAGCACCCAAGGGAGTCTCGGGCGTCTTCGGCATAGGAGTCCACGGGGAGCCAGGTACCAGGGATTCCGACCTCGTCGTTCACGGAGTCGATGAACTCCCCGGCCCATTCATCCATGGGACCGCCGCCGCGGCCCTCGAGGATGAAGGCCCGGCGAACCGCCGCGGAGGCCTCGTCGGCGACCCACTCGCGGAACTGCTCGGATTCCTCGAGGGTGCGGAGGCACATTTCGACAAGGGTCGTGGTCTTCTCGGTCTCGGTTGCACCCATGGCAACCCCTTCCCTTCAAAGAGCTTTCAGGACAAAATCAGAAAACTCATAACCAAACTTCAGACAATCGTACTACCGGTGAGGCAGAAAATGACCCACTGACCCTTGAACGGCACGGCGCTGGATGAAGCCTGCGCCGATTGTGCTCTTGGCTGTTTTACCCCCCCCCCCGACTTTCGGCAGCGCGGCGGAGGGCAATCCTTTGACATACTCCCACGGCTGAAGACCGTGGGATTCTGGGGCGCCGTTGCCGGCACCCTGTGCCCTCAGGAGGCACCTTTGGCACTCCCTTGGGCTTCCCGCTTCAAAGCAACGCGCGCGACCCGTACGGGCTCCGTCTCACCGTCGCTCCACGGGCGAGCTTTACGCCAACCAGCATCCCTGGGCGGCGTGCCGGGCAAGCCTATGCTGCCTGGCGAAGGGCGGCCTGGAGGATCCTCAGGCCCTCCCGGTCGATGTTGGCCGCGGCGTTTAGGTCGCGGTCGTGGGCGGTGCCGCATTCCGGGCACACCCACCGGCGGACCTTGAGGCCCTCCTTGCCCTTGGGGCCCGCCTTGACCCCGCAGGCCGAGCAGAGCTGGGTAGAGGGAAAGGTCCTGCCCACCCGCACGAACCGGGACCCGTAGCGCTCGCAGCGCTGCTCCAGGAGGGCCATGAACTGACCCAGGGCCGCCTCCTGGGCCTTCTTGGCCATGGGCCCGTCCTGCCACCACCACTTGGTCTCCAGGTCCTCCACGGACACGACCGCGTACCCCTTGGCTATCGAGGTTGCGAGCTTGTCCTGGAAGTCCTTGCGCATGTTCGCGATGCGGCGGTGCAGCCTGGCCACGCGGCGCCTGAGCTTCCGGTAGCGGTTGGAGCCCTCCTGGGCCCGGGAGAGCTTCCTCTGGAGCCTCGCCAGTCTCGCCCAGTTCCTGCCGAGGGCCTGGAGGGCGTCGACGACCTCGCCGCCCGAGGCGACGAGCATGTGCTTGACTCCCATGTCGAGGCCCACGTTGCCCTTGGGGTGGTCCTGGGGCTCCGGCTCCACGCCGTCGCACAGGATGGCGACGAAGTAGTCGCCGCACCGGTCCCGGCTCAAGGTGACGCGCTTGACGGCGCCCTCGGGCATCCTCGACCAGTGGACTTTGAGGGTCCCGGGCATCTTTGGGAGGCGAAGGCGCCCGTCGTCGTCGACGTAGATGGTGGGGCTGGAGCTGCCGGAGCCCTGCTTTATGCAGATGGACTCCCTGGCGCCCTTCTTGCCGTGGTAGCGGGGGTGCCCATAGGGGTTCCGGGGCCTGCCCGTCTTGGGATCGCGCCTCCTGGACACCACCCGCCCCTTCCTGCGGTTGGAGAAGAAGGCCTTGAAAGCGTGGTCGAGGTCCGCGTCCACCTGCTGGAGGGAGGAGATGGGCGTCTCCTTGAGCCAGGGGTTGTCCTTCTTGAGGGCGGTGAGCAGCCTGTCGCAGTCGTAGCCGCTCAACGTCTCGCCGCGTTCCTTGTAGGCCTGCTGGCGCACGTCCAGCATGTGGTTCCAGAGCCAGCGGCAGTTGCCGAAGCTCTGGGCGAGCCAGGCCTTCTGGGCCTCGTTGGGGTAGACGCGGTACTTGTAGGTGCGCCTCATGGGCACATCACCTCCGTTCGGCTCGACGCCCGCGCTCTTTCTCGGTGGCGGGCCGGGTCTTCTGGCTGTCCACATAGGCCTTGATAGTCTCGGAGCTCACCTGCCCCGCGGTGGACGCGAAGTAGCTGCGGGTCCACAGGGCGTTCATGGCGGAGAGCTCCTCGAACTCGGAGCGCAGGGCGCGGGAGGTCGGCCCCTTCACGACGCGCACGATCTGGTGGGGGGGGGGGACAGGGTCGGCGGCGCCGAGACGAAGAGGTACACGTGGTCCACGTGGCACTCCAAGGCCAGCACCTCCATGCCGTGCTCTCGGCAGGACTTGCGGCATAGCTCCTTGAACCGGTCCTCCACCCCGTCGATCAGGAAGATCTTGCGCCGGTATTTGGGACAGAAGACCAGGTGGTAGTTGAGGAGGGTCACGGAGGTCTTGGTGCGCCTGTGCTGGTCCGTCATAGGCCCCATTGCAGCATTAATCATCGGATACTGTTATTGGAAGTGCTTCAGGGCGCGATTCCTCCCACGGCTGAAGTCCGTGGGCTTCCTCGCGGATGTTTCGTGATTTCAGGCCACAAAAACTCAGTGGGTCGGAAAGATGCCCTCTAAAGGCGCCCTTGCCAGAGAATCTCGCCGACCCTCCCGCAGCTCCCGAGGACGGCCCCGCCGAGGGTGCCCGGGACCGTGGCGTCACAGATTCTCTCGGAGTGCTCGGAGACCACGGCCACGAGGCTCCTGCGGGCCCTTGTGAGAGCCACGTAGTCGAGCCGCAGGTCCTCCTCGGAGGTCTTGGCGCCGTCCACGAGGCACACGACCCCGTCGAACTCCAGTCCCTTGACGCCGTGGACCGTGGACACCCAGAGCGTCCCCGCAGGGTCCTCCTGGGCACCTCCGTCGTCCTCCGCGAGGGAGGCCTCGAAGATTCGGATGGAGGCCGCCACGGCCCCCTCGGTCCCAAGCCCGCGGCGTGTCGCCCAGGAGGCCCAGGCAGCCACCGCGGAAGCGGCCTCGCCCTCGTCCTTGGGGGCGACGCCGAGCTCCGCGAGGTTTCGGCAGACCTGGTGGCAGATCACCTGGGGCCAGGACGCCGGGGGCACGAGGGAAAGGACTCCGCGGTAGCGGGCCCACCATGCCGAGAGGCACGACACCGAGGCCTTCTTCCGGGGCCTCATGCGAGACACCGGAATGTCCGGGAAGGCCTCCTTGAGGATGCCCACGCAGGAGTCGACCTGGGAGTTGGTCCTGACGAGCACCGCCGCGCTCCCCCCGGCCTCCACGTGGTCGACCACCTCCAGGGCGGCGCTCGCGAGGGCGGCCCCGAGGTTCTTGCGTGGGCACGCCCTGCCTCGCCACCCGAAGGTAAGGCCCGTGGCCGCGCCCCGCGCGGCCCCGTCGGGGGCCCTGAGGGAGATGTGCGCGGTATTGCTGGCCATCATGGGAAGCACGGAGTTGGCCACCGCCAGCACCTCCGGGGAGCTCCTGAAGTTGTAGGTGAGGGTCCTGACGTCGAAGGCGCCGGACACCGCCAGGTCCGCCAGGGTGTCCGGGGAGGCGTCGCGGAATTCGTAGAGCGACTGGCAGGCGTCCCCGACCATGAAGAGGGAGGCCTTGGCTGCGGCGCAGAACGAGAGCACCACCAAAAGGTCCACGGCGGAGTCGTCCTGGGCCTCGTCGACGATGACGTGGGAGACGCCGGAGCCTTCGGAGCCTGCCTGGGTGGCCGCCACGAAGGCGGCCTGGGCCGTGAGGTCAGAGCAACCCAGGGCATGAAGGGCTCGTCCCACGGCCTCCGGGTCCCGGGACACCTCCTTGACGGCCTCCAGGGTGCTGCCGCGACGACCTTCCTCGGCTGCCGACGACAGGGCCGCGATCGCTTCCAGGGCGGGGACGTCCGCGGCGAAGTTGACGAAGGTCTCGCCGGAGCACGTGGCGACGCCCGGCAGTGCCTCCTCGAAGCGCTGGCGGCACCACGACGCGACGGTCTGGCTGCGGATACCGGGGCAGATCTCGGCGAGGTGGTCGGCGGCGGCGTTGGTGAACGACAGACAGAGGATGGAGTCGGGGTCCACTCCGGAGGCCACAAGGGCAGAGATTCGCATCTCGATCACGGTGGACTTGCCGCAGCCGGCGCCGGCCACCACGAGGGTGGAGGGCCCCTCGGCGCAGACGCAGGCGACCTGTTCGGCCGTTGGCTCGAAGGGGGTCTCGGGCATGGCGAGGGAGACCGTCGGCGCCTCGGCGCGGCTCTCCGTGTATTCCGCCAGGGCGGACGCGAGCAAGGGGTCGCCAAGGGCACTGTTTCCTGCCACGGGGCACCACTCCCTCCAAAAACGTATTAAACTTGTCCCATTAGGTTCCTGAGTGTCATCGCGGGAGGTCCCATGAGGGGGAAGACCCATCTTGCCTGCGGCGTCGCCGCCGTCTTCACGGCCGCTTCCGTGGCCGCCCATGCCGGCGGGTCGCCGGAGCCCGCCCTCTGGGGCGGGGCCCTGTTCCTGGCGGGCTGCGTGGCCCCCGACCTCGACACGCCGGATTCGGCAGTCTCCCACAGTCTCCCGTGGCTCCATCGGGGCCTTGCACTTCTCGGGGTACGACACCGCACCCTCACCCACTCCCTCGTGGGTGTCGCCTTCTGCGCAGCCGTTTGCTGGGCCCTGGTGGCGACATCCCCTGAGGCCCTCTGGCTTTGGCCGTGGTTCCCGGCCGGGTGCCTCTTTCACGTCTTCCTCGACTCCCTGAGCGACGCCGGGGTCCCCTGGCTCTGGCCCGGGGGACGGTCGCGGAGCATCCGCGGGCGCACCGTGGCGCCGGGCCATGTCGGCCTCTACCGCGTCGGGGCCCTCTCGGAGTACGTGACGGCCGCCGCCGTCTGTGCCGTCGTGATCCTGTCGATCCCGATCTGGGACCTCGTCCTGGCCACGATGCCGGTTCTCTGAGGCGTCCGCCGTCCCCGGATCTCCGAGGATGCTTCCGCCGGCGCCTCTCGGTGCCGGCGGGGGAGGGGAGGCGGCCCTCTCAGCGGCCTAGGTCCTGCGGGCCCCGGATCCGCGACGTTGCCCGGAGGGCGCCCTCGCGGCGCTGGCGGATCTCCTCCGCGGCAGCCTTGGTCTCCCTCTGGAACGCCATGGCCCTTTTCGCGAGCTCCGCGTCTGTGATGGCTTTGGGGTTCTCTACGAGCTTCGGGGCCCGCATGAGTTTCTTTGAATAGCCTTGATGGGCCTGGCAGTACGTCGCGAGCGCCTTCCTTGCATCGACCCCCATCAGCCTCTCGAAGCCTTTGGGAACGGCATCGAACGGCGCCCTGTTGGAGTTATCGGTGGCCTTGGTTGCGAATCCAGAGGGGCCGATTCCTTGGGGTCCGACGGTTAGGACCAGATGGAGCCCCGGGTTCCTTCGGTCGTCTATTGGCAGGTAGACCTTGGGTGCGCCTTCGTTCATAAGGACATGGACGTCTTGCCCAAGGTGGGCTGCGAGGCGGATGGGGAGGGCCTCCTCGTAGGGGGCGCTACGGAACCTCCTGGAGGCACAGATCGCCGCCTCGAGGTCGATTTCGGCTTGGGGGTCCGTCTTTTTGTACTGGGGGTATGCCGTAAGAACGACCACCCGCTTCGTGGTTGGGTCGGGACGTACGAAGACGACGTGTCCGATTCCGGATTCCACGGCCTCGAGTTTGCCCCTTTCCCACCTGAGGCTTATCCCACACCGGTCGTAAGGAACGTTTACGAATACCTTGTCTCTTGGGGGCGGCCCTGCCATAGACCTGTGGACGTAGTCGATCCTGTTGCATGCTTCGGCAATTACGGCTTTTGCGGTGTCTTCATCAGCGAAGACTGAGGACATCTTCTTGCTTTCTGGAGCAAAGAGGCGATTTGCGGCGTCTACCAAGGTGCCCACGTGGATGTCCTGGTGAGAGATTACGGTGTCGATGTAGCAATCCGGGGACCGCTGCCGCTGGCCCCTAGACATTGTCGGGGTTGTCGGCGCTGACGGCCCATTCCTCGGCCGTGTAGCTCTTGATGCCTAGCGCATCCTCAGCCCAAGCGGCACACTCATCGCTCTCCACAATGCGGTCGATGAGGTCATGGACGAGGCGAGGAGGGGCATCGGTCTCAACGAAGTACGGGATGTCAGGGACGTCCCAGTCGGGCCATTCCCTCCACCTCATCTCGGCTTCGCCATCCCTAGCCGTGCGCCCGCTTCCCTTGGTGTAGAAGTAGTAGGTCGTGTTCGGGTAGCCAAGGCGTTTGAGGTTCCAGTCGATGATCTGGACCACTTCCATGGGCACGACGATGCGCCAAGGCTTCTCGACCTTCCCACCCACCTTGACGTCGATGACGGGCATCGGGAGGTCCTTGTACTTGCTGGGACCCTTTTTCTCGTTCCACTTGCGAAGAACCTCCTCGCGCTCCTCCTGAGGAATGTCGGGAGTGAAGACCAAGGCGGGGCCATCGGGGTCGATTTGGGGCTTGATCGTGTCCGGGTGGTCGAAGTCGATCATGGCGAGCAGCTTGTCCAGGTCTGCCTGCTCCTCTGGGGTCATCTCGTGCTCCATGGAAACCCTCCTATCTATCTCAATACGTTTCTTCGCCGGCAGACCCCGCCGGTATCCCTAGAGGATCCCCTGGGCTGCGGTCTCGGCGAGGTAGTCGTACCACTCCATGCCGCGCCGACGGCCCTTCTTGATCTCCCGGAGCTCCGCCTCGGGGAAGGTCCTCCGGGCCACGTCGGCGCATACCGCCAGCATCTCCCCGCGGCTGCACGAGGGCGCCTCGCGGCTCTCGGCGGCCCTGTGGAGGAGCCAGCGCATGCGGCGGTACTCCCAGGAGCTGCGGTCGGCGTCCGGGATCTCCTGGCGGCGCTCCGACAGGAGCTCCAACCACTCCGTGAGGCTCTGGGCGTCGCCCTCGTGGGTCCTGGCGGTCCTGGCGCGGAACCTCGCGAGGTCCTCGGCGGTAGGGTCGCGGCGCTTCCCGGAGAGGTGCTCGGGGCAGCTCGCGTAGTCGGCCACGAGGGCAGAGACGTCGGTGCCCCTGGCGGAGGGGTCCACAGCCTTGCCGGTGAAGGTCACCCAGTGCTTCTGAAGGTACTCGTGGTCCCCGTTGGCGCTGCGGACGCGCTCCGCGTCCATGTCGAGGTGCTGCGCCAGGTCGTCCGCGTCGAACACGAGGTGGAGCCCGCGGCCAGACAGGGAGGCCTCGCCGTAGAGCCAGGGGGCGGCCATGAGGGCGTCGATTACGGAGGGGTTGCAGCCGGGCTCGATGTCGGCGACGAGGACGCCGGCCTCGGCCACATCCAAGCGGAACGCCAGGGGCGACCCCGCGGGCACGGCGTCGAGGAGCTCAGGGAGGGTCCAGCAGTCCGTGGCGTCGCCGTGGCGGTTGCCGCGGAGCCTGAAGTCGCCCCAGGAGCCCATGTCCACGGGGATCTTCGGCTTGCCGGGCATGGTGGCGCACCAACGCTCCAGATGCGCGATGCGGTCCCAAAGCGGGCTCTCGCGGAGGGTCTCGAAGGCCATGGGAGCTCCTTTCGCAGGTGTTCTCAGAGGTTCTCGGGGCCGAGGGAAAAGGGGCGGGGCCCGCCTGAAAGTCCCTGTTTTAAGGGTACTTCGTGCGGGCCCCGGGCCCCTCCGACAATCAGCCGGCGATGCCCCCGCCGAGGCCCACGGGGGCCTGGGCCGGGCGATGGGCGGACAGGGCGAGCTTCAGCGACTCCATGCGGTTCAGCTCCTCGGGGGTGAGGACCGTGCCGGTGGCGGCGCGGGCCATGAGGGCGCCGAGCTCTGCCTGGAAGTCGTCGAGCTCGGCGGGGGTCGGAGGGAACGGCACCTCGTCGGGGAGTGTGCCCGGGGGCACGGCGGCGGCGACGGGCATGGGCTGGACCGCGGGCTGCTGCATCACGGGCGCCGCAGGCATGGCCTGGGGAGCCGGGGCGAAGACCGGCTGGGCAGGCTGCGGGGCAGCCGCGGGCTTCGGCGCCGCCTGGGGAGCCACGGCGGGGCCCACCACGTTGAAGCCCCAGGCGCTGACGTCGGGGGCGTTGGTGGTCTCGGGGACCCAGTAGGAGAGCGCATCGAAGTAGACGGCCTTGAGTTTCACGTAGGTCACGGGCTTCTTGGAGCGGTCCTTCGGCTTGGAGAGGCAGCACTCCACGAGCAGGTGCACCGGCAGGCCGCGGTCGGGCTCGCCCTCGAGGTCGATGGCCTTGTAGGTGCCGTCGGTCTGACGCAGGTAGAAGAACGGCTTCGGGTAGTAGCTGTTGTTCGGGTTGCGCTCGTCGACGACTTCCTCGAAGTTGTCGTTCGCGGCGCGGGTCTTGGCGCTGAAGTGGTGGACGCCGTCGGCGCTGACGTAGTTGTTGACCTTGGCCATGGCGTAGAGCTCGAAGCTGGACTGGCCGCCGGTGGCGGGGTTTGGCATGAGCTGGGCGTTGTCGACGGTGATGGACCAGTAGGGGGAATCGTTGTTGGAGTTGTTGCGCTCCTTGTCGTTGCGCAGGGCCTGGCCGTGGACGCACTCGAAGAGGCGGCAGAAGCTCGTGGTGCCGCTGATCATGGCGCTGTCCCCGGGGTTGGAGGACTCCAGGTAGGGACGGGAGTCGATCTTAGCCGCGGGCTGGCCGTACATGGGCTGCTGGGGCTGGCCGTAGGTGTTCTGCATGGTGCTTACTTCCTTTCTCTTTGGGGTCAGACCCTGCAAGGCTTGTCCTTTCGGGTCCTTCCTCCTCCTTCCAAGGGACTTCCCGCCGGGGCGTGAAGCCCCGGCCTGCCGGTGCGTCGACGTCTCACGGGTCTTGGGGGATTGCCCCGGCGTCCTTCCTCACCTGTTCCTCGTCCTCCTTCCGAGAGCATCTCTTGCCACGTACTGGAGCACCGAGTTCTGGACCTCGTTTCTCGTTAGGGCTGCATCTGACAAGGGTCTCCAGGATGCGGTCCGCTCCTAGGGGATGCCGATGGTCTCGGTGGCGATGGTCTTCTGGGCGTATACGTCGAACACCTGAACGGTGAGGGGTGTGCCTCCGGGGACACCACACGTGGTGTACGTGGTCATCGAGTCCCCGGGCCTGATCCAGTCAGGGCTCCATTTGTCGCCAGGGCGTCGCATGGCGGTGGCGTTTTGGTCGCCTCGGTCGTTCTCTGTGACGGTGTCGGTGTAGAGGAACCTTCCGTCTTGCGAGACCATGACCTGGAACCACTCGTTCGGATACAGCGCCCGCTCGTTCTCGTTGGTGATCGTCACCGGGATCTCCACGGCGAGAGGGTCGACCCCGTTGTCGGATACGGTGAAGGTCGGGGCGCCTATGGTCGCGGTGTCCGGCACCCGCTCGTCTTGGGGCAGGTCCTTTGCCGGATACTCCGCCAGTGCGGCGTCCTCTTTGTTCATCAGGGGGTTGATCATCAGATAAAAGTTGTGTATTCCCCATCCGAGGACGATGAAGCTCAGGACCATCGCGATCAGGTTGAGGTCGATTCGGAGGGGGCCGGTGCCCTTGGTGCTAATCACTGCAATCTCCTTGTGTGTTCCGAGGGTGATCCTACTTGCGGGCCTTGGGTTCCTCACATGCTCCTCACCCTCCCCCCGAGGGCGTCTCTCGCCACGTCCTGGAGCACCGAGTCCTGGACCTCGCGTTTTCCCGCGAGGGCCGAGGCGACCCTCTGGTCGACGGTGTCGGCACAGAGGATCCGGTGGATGACCACGGGATGGCGCTGGCCCTGGCGGGCGAGGCGGGCGTTGGCCTGCATGTAGACCTCCAGGGCCCAGGGGAGCGTGTACCAGACCATGGTGTGGCCCCCGTCCTGGAAGTTGAGGCCGTGGCCGGCGCTCTGGGGCTGGATCAGGAGGCGACCGATCTCGCCGCGGTTCCAGCGGGAGAGCATGGCGGCGGTGCCGTCGAAGACCTCCACGGGAAACTCCCTCTTGGACCCGTCCCCCGCCACCCCGAAGCGCCGGCAGATCATGTCCAGGTCGCTTTTGAAGTGGAAGCACACCAGGGTGGGGGAGGTGGCCGCCTCGAAGACGCGCCCCAAGGCGTCGAGCTTGCGCTCGTGAATGAGGGCGTAGTCGTGGCCCTCGCCCACGTAGAGGGCCCCGGAGGCCATCTGGCGGAGCTTGTTGGAGAGCACGGTCTTGGAGACCGCGTCCACCTCCACGGGCCTCCCTCGCTCGTCGGTGCCGAGGGAGAGGGTCCAGTTGTAGAAGAGGTCGTCGTAGAGCTCGCGCTCTCGGGCGTCCATGGCCACGGTGATGTCGTTCACGGTCACGTCGGGGAGGCTGATGTTGGGGTTCGAGATCGAGACGCAGGTGTCTGAGATCCTCGCCATGACGGCCTCGTGGGCCCCTGGCTTCGGGTCCCAGAAACGGATCTTCTTCTTGCCGCGCCCCGGGTCGTAGTCGTGGGGCGTGAAGAACGTCGTCAGGTAGGTGCTCTCCGACGGGCTCAGGGATCGTCCGCCGTCCAGCAGGTAGAGCTCGGCCCAGAGGTCGGTGAGGCCCTGGGGCGAGGGGGTTCCCGTGAGGCCCACTATCTTGGCCACTTGGGGCCTCACCCTCGCCATGGCTCCGAAGAGCTGGCTGGAGCTGCTCTTGAAGGCCTGGAGCTCGTCCAGGATCACAATGGGGAAGGGCCAGGTGCCCCGGAACGGGCATGCCGGGTCGTCCATGACGTGGGACACGATGGAGGCGAGGCGGTCCTTGTTGACGAAGCAGAGGGTCGATGGCTCGGATGCCAACTCGTCCACGAGCTCCAACGTCTTCTTTCCGGTGACGGTCTTTCCCCGCCCGTTCACCACGAGGCTCTTGCAGCGGAAAGGGTAGCCCCACTTCTCCACCTCGGCGGGCCACGTGGTGGCGGCCACGGTCTTGGGGGCCACCACGAGGGTGTGGCAGGCCGGGTTCATCTCGTAGAGGGCCTGGAGGCACGTGAGGGTCTTGCCGAAGCCCATGTCAAGGAATAAACCAACTCCTGATTTCGTCAGGATGAGGTCCTTGGAATACTCCTGGTAGTCGTGGAGTCTCACATCCGGCACGGGTTTCCTCCTTCCGATTTCTCCGCGGCCATGGACAGGGCGGCGTCCAAGGTGATGCTCGCGATGGAACCGTCGGTTGCCCTCGTGAGATAGGCGGGCACCTCGGTTGCCCCCACGGATGCCGTGAGGGCGGCCCCGGCGGGGGAGCGCGTGGATACCCACAGGGCGCCGGCGGTGGGGAAGAGGTGCTCCACGGCCTCGCAGTCCGGGCATCCCGGCCGGAAGAGCACCGTGACCGCCCCCTCCGAGACGAGGCTGCCGGCATCTTCCGGGGCCACCAGGAACGAGGCGTCAAAAGGTCCTGTGAGCGAGCACGCGAGGGTCCTCGTCGGCCCCTCCTCGAGAAGCGTCGTGACGGAGGCCCCGTGGGAGGCGCAGAAGAGGGCCAGGAGGAGCACTGCGAAGGCGGCCCCGCAGAGAAGCCCCCAGGCCCTGAGGGCCCTTTGGAGAGGCCCCATCACGGCTCCTCCCAGAGGGCCGTCACGGCAGGGCGCCCCGCGAGGTCCCTGCGGATGGGTATGACGAGGTCCCGTCGGCGCTCCTCGGCCCAGTAGGCGGTGGGCTCGTAGGTGCGGAACTCGTGGTTCCTCCCGAGGTAGAAGACGTGGGTGGCCAGGATGTCCACGGTTCCCGAGTCCAGGGTCACCCTACAGGGGACCTCGATGTCGAGGCGGCTTCCTTCGGCAAGGCACGGGGCGGCGACGCCGAGACCCATGAGGAGTCCCTGTTCCATCCTGGGACGCCACAGAAGCCTGGGGTCCGTCATCACCGTGAGGTACCGGGGGCTCGACTCCACGGGCACCAGGCCGAGGCTGTCGAGGATCCCCGCGAGCACGACCTCGCCCTCGGAGGTGGTTCTCTTGTGCAGCGGCAGGTGGCATCGGATCACCTCGGGGTGACCCCATTCGGCCGGAAGGCTTCGGGCCACGGCCGCGGCGTGGCAGTCCTTCGGCGTGAGCCCGACCGGGTCGGGGAACACCTTCTCCACGTCGGACTCGCAGAGGGCCTCATAGGCGATCTCGTCGGGGACGTCGTCGTCCGCGGTCTCGAAGTCCGGGTCCTCCATGACGAGGGCCCGGGCCAGGGCCTCGATCTCTGCCATGTCGGTCTTGTCGACGGGCCCGATGATCTCGTCCAGGTCCGCAGGGACCTCGTCGCCCCCGTCGCCGTAATCGTATCCCTCCTCGTCCCAGAGAACATCGTCTTCGAAGGTTGACATTGCCTCTCCTTCCAATCCTGGGTTATGAGATGAGAATCGAATGCAATTCCGACATAAGAATCGTCAAGTACGAATGATGATTAGCAAGATTAGGCTTCTAGTAGGCAACTGGTTCCGTAAGGACAATCGAATAATCGCAGCTAAACTTGGCATAACATCGAGATTTAAGGGAGAGTCCCTTTTTTTGAACCCGCGCTTATAAAATCAGTGTACCATCGGAGTCAGATGGGTTCATGTAGGTTTAAGGGGGCAAGATTTGAAGCTCTCGGGTAGGGTTCGAGTGGTCGTCGCC
>ERZ808035.961-NODE-961-length-18898-cov-9.057436_pt1 | contig 18898 bp, 20 predicted proteins | sample MGYA00380189_ERZ808035 | MGnify/ENA primary metagenome ERZ808035 (study PRJEB31490, sample SAMN06133407) | mouse gut metagenome | isolation source: M5_1 | host: mice | place: China: Chengdu | collected 2015-05 ...
CATTTTGGGATTATCAAAATGCTCCATAATTGCACAGGCGATGCAGTACCTGCTCCCCATCCCGAATGTCTTTCATACTTAATTGCTATAATCTACATCATATTTTGAAATAAACCCCTCCTGCTCCTTTGGAATCTCATTTTCAATATAGTCTATATACATCTCTTTCAGACCTTCGTCTGTATATTCTATATCACCAGAAAACTCTTCTAAAATCAGTTCTCCGTCTGGCTGTCCATATGCCATAAATATATATGTTTTTCCTTCTTGCGGAATATCCCTTGTATTCTCAATACGGTCAGACCGTGGATATAATAAAGTACCATCTCTTAAATATCCTCCATGCCGATAGCATTCTATATTCTTTGTCAGTTCGCCTTTTAAATTTTCTTCAACTGTAATTGCATATCGGCTGTAAGCATCCATGCTGTTAGAGGTATTATAATCTACCACCTTGTCAAGAACTTCATCAACTGTTCCGATAAAAATGTAATCTACTTGCCCAGCCGTTTCGTACATATTTGTTTCGTCATATACCATCGTGAGGTGATAATATTCCACTTCTCCATTCCACTCAATAGCTTTTTGACCAGAACAAGCTGACAAAAAAAGAGTACAGATAAGCATAAGGGCAATTTTCATTTTTATTTTCATAGCTTTCCTCCATATTTCACATAACATAATATAGGAACATTATACCATAAAATTTTTCTATTTTTCGCTCGGTAGCACAAAACGACTATTTTTCAGGAATTGAAAGCACAAAAGGACTGCCGAAACAGCCCTATCCTCGTTTATCATTTAACCATTATGTTTTTACCGCTTTACTCATATACAAACACGGAAACTCTGCATACTATCACGGAAACCCTTATATTATCACGAAAGCTCCCATCAGGTTTCCGTGATAATACAGGCAGTTTCCGTGTTCGTATATGGGTTTTGCCTACGAGTATATACTCTTTTGTATTATTCTCTATCTTCTCCGATTACATTTGAAAGATATCCTTGTTACTCCTGGGTCACAGTACAGAAACCAGAGCTGGATTGTATTTCTCTCTGTGTGTGTTCATCAAATTCCGCTTGACAATATTTCTCAATGCCAGTCAATGTTCCATTCCCGGAAGCATCAGGGTAGGCAAAGTCACGGACTGTATAAACTTAATCCGTTGCCCGTGATCTCTCTACAATACAAAATGTTATTCTACGGTTTCAATGGAGTCCACAATGCTCATTCCGGCAATCTTTCTTAGCGGAATACAGGTTGCCAGCAAACAGGCTCCGATGGATAGAACCGTAGCTTCGGCAATCGGCAGAACAGGGATAGAAACCAACTGAATCGTGTCGGTAGTCGCGGCATTTACAAAAATTGTGCAGATATAGCCAACGATATTTCCAATTACCGCCGCAATAATGCCATAGTACGCGCCCTCCCACAAAAATGTTTTGTAAAGGCTTCCCGCACTCATACCAATAGCGCGCTGCATACCGATTTCCATAACGCGAGTATGAATATTTGTGTAAACAGTATTGATGATATTCAAAAGACCAATCAGACCAACAAACAAAATCAATCCCCATGCCAGCAATCGTATCTGTTCAAAACTTTCTTCTAATTGCCTGTCTGTTTCTTCATAGGACAGGTAGGTTGTGCCGGGGATGTCCTGACAAATTTTCTCTGCCACAGCGTCAAATAATTCCCGGTCAGCATCCGCGTTCAAGGTAGGACACATTTCATTATAAATAGCCGTGCCTGTCAGTTCGGAATAGATACGATCTGACACGATCACCTGAACACCGTTTGTAAATCCGCTGTTCCCTACGCTTACATATCCGTCATATCCATCCAATGTTGCAATGATCGGAATGTCCCGGCCAGCCACGGAAATTGCATCACCTGCCGCAAAACTTGTTCTTTCCAGTTCCGTTCCCCCATAGTTTAACGCCAGCGGATTTCTCACGATACACGCCTTGCCGGATTTCAAAAGGGTTAAATCTTCCGCTGAAAGTTCGCTGCCCATGAAATAATCCCAATAGTCGTCATTCAGTCCAACTACCTGAAATGTTTCTCCCGGCTGTAATTCAAATCCGAGCGCAATATCGGATATTTGCCCGGCATCGTCTGGCTTATAAAGCAAAAATTGTATTGCTGCCACCGAACTTACAGCACTATTTTGACGTAACTCTTCCAAATCGTCAGCAGAAAATCCTACCGTTTCATTCACTATAGAATAATCCCCTAAATGATCATCCTCCATGCCGCTTGCCGTATTTAATAATGTGGTAAAACTCTGCAAGGCAATAAATACGGCTATGCTCATAACCAATGAAAGAACGGTAACTGCTGTACGGCCACGATTGCGCTTCAAATTCAACCGGGCATAATAAGCCTCAAAATTGCGGATTGTCTTTGATTTGCGATTTCTCCGCTTAACCTTTGTATTCCGGCCCGACATGGCAACCGTAGGAGGTACTTTTGCCGCATATTTAGCAGCCGGTATTGCTGCCATAAACGCAAAGAACAGTGTGATTGCAGCACTTATAACGAGAAACGGTACTTTACCCGTACTATTTGCTGAAATCAGGTTTTGCAATTCAGATGTATTCTGCACCATAAATATTTCAGGTGACAAAAAACTTGTTGCCATTATAATGATACCTTTCGTTGACAAAAGACCAACGATCATACCAACTGGAATGCCGATCAGACACAAAATCAATATCTGTAAAGATACAATGCTGTAAAGCTGGCTCTTTTCACTTCCAATGGCTCTTAGTACGCCATATCCCTTAATGCGTTTGGACACAGATATTTTCAGAATATTATAAATAACCAACCCAGCCGCCAGAAGAATGAGAACACCCACCATGACGCCAGCAGCAGCCATAAACGAAAAACCCGAACCGCTGTTTTCAGAGTTTTCCTGGCTGTCGAACCGTATTCCGCAAGCCTGCAAATAAACCTGATTATAGGATGTATCAAGTTCATGTATCTGGAATTTCTGGATTACGTCATTTACCGTATTTTGAAAGCTTCGCTTATCGGCTGTACGGAAGTCCACTTTGTAATATAGGTATTCTTCCGGCAACAACTGTTCGGCCGTATCTGTTCCAACAATCCCTGTAATTCCGCCATAGGAATATCCAATATAATTGCTTTTCGTGATGCCTACAAGGACAAAATCGGCAGTAAATTCAATGGATGGAGCAATATCATGCCGTAAGGTTTTAGAAACAGGCAATGAAATAGTATCACCTACTTTTCCATCAAAGCCGAGAAATTTAAGCGCATCTTCTGACAATGCGATCTCCATTGCCTGTTCTGGCAAACGCCCCTCTTGGATTTGTGAAATAGCAGGATATGCGTCGAGGCTGTTACCGACATATTCCACAAGGCCGAGTGTGAGCTGGTTGTTTAAGTCTATGGTTCCTAAACTGATAGAGGGGCCAATATAGGAAAAGCGGGCATCCTCTTTCAGTTCAGAAAGCTGTTCTTCGGACATTTGAAGAAAAGTAGCGTATTTTTCCCCGTTAATCGTAATAGCCTGCTGCTGCCTCATGGCATTTAGAACACCGATGGATTGCCCTATAACCGTTGTTGTAACTGTGGAGAGAATAACAGCTATTAAAATCAGAATGGATGTGACCTTTTGAGCCAGTAATTCTTTCCATGCAAGGACGCGATAAGATTTCATTTTGCTGTCACCTCCGAAAGAACACCGTCTACAATTACAAATTGCCGGTCTGCCATTCTCGCTATACGGCTGTCATGGGTAATGACAACAAGGGTTTTCCCCATCTTTTTCCATATATTTTCCAGCATCCCCATAACTTCGCCGCCGCTTTTGCTGTCCAAATTCCCGGTCGGTTCGTCAGCGAAAATAATATCAGGTTTTGCAATCAGGGCGCGGGCAATCGCCACACGCTGCTGCTGTCCTCCTGAAAGCTCATGGGGCAAGTGGGTAAGGCGGTCATGAATACCCAGCAAATCCGTAAGCTGCTTTAGATACGCTTCGTCCGGCTGCTTTTTGTCTAACAGCAAGGGCATAATAATGTTTTCCTTTGCGGTCAGAACAGGGAGCAGGTTAAATTGCTGGAAGATGAAACCAATGCGCTGACGGCGAAAAGCAGACAGTTCCTTGTCAGTAAGTCCGTATATGTCTTTTCCATCGTATGTCAGGCTGCCGGAGGTCGGTTTGTCCAGCCCGGACAACAGATGGAGCAAGGTGCTTTTCCCACTGCCAGACGGTCCCATGATAGAAATAAAATCGTTTGACGCAATTTCAATATTGACATTATCCAGCGCAACGACACGGCTTTCACCACTCCCATAGATTTTTGATAGTTCTTTTGCTTCAATGTTCATAAAAATACTCTCCTTATTTGTAGTCTAAGGAGAGTGTAAAATAGAAATCTCAAAAATCGCTCAAGATTTTAAATTTATTTGGAAAGAAGCAGCAGCCGTTGCGCCATAACCTTGTCTGTTTTCCAGTGCAAGTGTTCCTCCATGCTTTCGGCATAGCGTCTGGCTGCTGTATAATCCCATGCCAAAGTGTGCGGCATCTTCTTTCATTTTTCCAAATGGTTTCGGGCCGTTCTGTATCAACTCCACAGGATAGCCGGGGCCGTCGTCTGTAACTAACAGAAGCAAAACAATACCTTGTCTTTCCAGCTGGATGATGATTTTACTTTTTGCAAACCGGGCCGCATTTCCAATCAAATTTTCCGCGACAGTCAGAAACAATCCATGATCTAATTGCGTTGTCCCATTATCAGGCGCAGAAATGGATAGTTCTAATGTTCCTGCAAGAAGTTTTGCTGTATCTTCTAATTCGGAACGCAATAGAGAATAAGGACATTCACTTAACTGCACCGGCATTTGCTCTAACCTCTGTATACTGCTCATGGCCTCTACATACTGTTCAATGCGCAGGGTATAGCTTTCCAGCCTGTCAATGGCCTGCTGATCTGCCGTACCCTTCCGCAGTAGTTTTACAGTTCCCTTTAAGACTGTAATCGGATTGCGTAAATCATGGGAAAATGCGGCATTTAGCCGTTTACGTTCTTCTGCCTGCCTCCATAGCTCCTGATTTGATTTCAAAAGTTCTTCACGCATTGTATCAAAGGCGGCGCAGAGCTGGCCTAATTCATCATCAGAGTGAACCGGCATGGAAAAGTCAAGGTTGTGGTTTTGAACCCTTGTGATACCATTCCGTAGTGTGGCAATCGGCTGTTTCAATTTGATATGGTAATATAGGACGCCAGCTAGCGCCAGTCCACTCATCGGGAGAATAATGCAGGACACGATTTGAATGATATTAAGCATTCTCAATATTCTTTGCTGTGATACCGTTGGTGCTTCCAAATTAACGATTGAGCCATCTGATAAAATTTCAACCCCACCGGCAGGAAAGGTTTTACTTACCAAATTGCATATCAGAAAAATTTGCCCTAACAGCAGGAGAGCCAACAAAACACAGGAAGCAGACAAGATAAGAAAGGATTTCTTTAATCCCATATTTTTCAAGCGTTCCACCGATAACCACATCCCCAAACTGTATCAATATAGCTATGAAGCGTACAAGCAGCCAGCTTTGCCCGAATTTTTCTGATATGCTCCATGACAGTATCGCTATTGCCTTCGCCGTCTAGCCCCCACACCGCTTCATAAATCCGTTCCCGGTCAAATACCTGTCCGGCGTTCAGCGAAAGCAGCTCCACAATGTCAAATTCCCTTTTTGACAAAGCAACAGGCGCTTCGGCCACTGTAACAGTGCGGGCCGAATAATCAATCGCCAGCTCACCAAAAAAACGAACGATTGTCTTATTCCTATGTCTTTGCTCTCTCCGTAGGTGTGCGGCAACTCTCGCCCCTAATTCATCCAGATCAAAGGGTTTGACGATGTAATCATCCGCCCCTACCTGAAAACCAATAATTTTATCCGCTGATTCTATTCTTGCTGTCAGAAAAAGAATGGGGCAGGTAATATGTTTCCGGATTTCCTGGCACAGGGTCAGCCCGTCCATGTCCGGCATATTGATGTCGAGCAAAATCAAATCCGGCTGCTTTGCTAACTTTTGAAGTGCTTCCTTTCCGCCGTAAGCGGTCAGCACTTCATATTGAGAGGAAAAGTAGCTTGCCATTGTGTCTACAATTCCCGTTTCATCATCTACGATAAGAAGTTTCTTCTTCATTGCTATAACCTCGATTTTCGCTTGTGTTACTCCATTGTATCATCTAAATCTCAAAAACCGCTCAAACCAGCACAATTATTTGTCCGTAAATTGTGGCGGTAGCCTGCAACTCTGCTCTTACATATTATATTTCTATCCATGCTGGAATACAAGCGGCAAAGTATGAATTATAAAGTTGAAAAGAAAACTTTACCCCAGCCTATGTATTGCAGACCATACATTCACTTCCATGATGGTATAGTATCTCCTCTGTCATTCCATCTCCCTGAACGTGCCAGCCATCCCACCCACATGGTTCCACTGGCGCTGCATATAGGATTTCAGATTTTCCATACTTTGCCGATATGCCTCCCGGACTGTTTCCGGGTTATCGAAATGTTCCATGACTGCATTTGCGGCGCAGTACCCACTCTCCATCCCTGCAGATACACCCTCGCCCATCGGGTTTAAGAACCTGGCGACTTCCCTACAAAAAGGATGCGCCCCACGCCGTAGTCCACACGGAATCCCGAACAGAAATGCGGCATCAGCCACTTTTCCTCTTTCGTCTGCCTGCCAATCCGCAGATGGTGCTTACTTATTCAACGACACTAATGCTGTAAACAGTGTTAATTTGTGCCGGGTACGATTCAGCAATTACACCATCATATACAATTTCCAAGGTATCTCCCACTTCTGGTTCTTGTGAAGGATTTATATTGACCATAGGAACCGTTATCTGGTCCGCGCTATTCAACTCTGTGCTTCCTTCAACAGGTTCGACAAGATAATACCCATCCTGTATTTCTAATATTGTTGCTTGAAATGTTGCCTTATCTTCGCTTGTGCATCCTATCAATGTCAACACGAAAACCAGCGATAAAAGTAATGGTATCAATTTTTTCATCTGAGTTGTTACCTCCTAAATTTTATTTTCATATGTATAGACGTAAAATATCTCCAAATGTTCCCCTGCTATTACGTTTTTAGGGCGGCTTTTTTGCGCGATATGGTCGGGGTCTGCTGGGGGCCGCCCTGTTTTGGTTATCAAGGCGGCCCCCAGCAGATCTCGGCCATTCTATCCGCAAAGTCTAAATTGTCGCGCAGTGACTTCGAGATAAAATTGAGCTGTTGACAAACCCTCTAATTTCGTAAATGTCACAAGATATCATGATAAAAATCTAGCAAAGATAGCAAAAATATTCCAAAGAAAAAGGTCATGGTTCCCTATGCCATGGCCTTTATCATCCTTTTAAGATTTAATGCCGTTGACGATAAGAGGCACTGCTGTTCAGCCGCCTCTAATCCTCTTCTGTATAAGAATTTCAAGTTATGTCTTGACTTTTGCGCCGCAAAGCTGCCTTCGCTCCATATCTGTCGCAAAAGCAAAACCTTGGTGTGTGTTTCCGTACCATCCTTTTCATGATTCTTTTTTACAACGTCTTCAAAAATATTTACTTGAATTCTTTTATCAGAACCTTTTTCTCCTATGCACCTGTTACGGAATGGACAGTCTTTACATTCAGCCTTTGGACAGCGGTACTCTTTTGTTACAGTATTGATTGTTCTATTGAGCCGGTGCAGCGGAAGTGCTTTTCCTCCGGGACAGATGAATCTGTCATCCTTTTCATCATACTGAAAATCTTTCCTTTGAAATTCTGTAGTTCCTCTTTTTTGCTCTGTTCTTTTAGGTGTATAAAAATTTATGCCTCTTTCTGATAACTGTTGGTTGATAAGGTTTGTGTCATAGCCACTGTCGGCACATGCTTCCTGTATTTTTAAACCCAGATTTTTCTCAATATAATCAATCCTTTTGATATACGGCTGGCTGTCAGGCACATTACCGGCTGTAGCTGCCACATCAATTATGATTCCGTTTTTAGAGTCTACGGTTTCATGCGACAAGTAGTGCATTCCCTCCGCTTTCCCTTTCCTCTTGTAAAATCCCGATTCAGGATCTGTTCTGCTTTCACGGCGGCTAATGATTTCTATTTTTTCCTTCCGTTTCCTGCATCTGACGGGCTTGATTTTCCCTTCCGATTCCAACTGGTCCCGTACCGTTTCTTCATACTGGTCTAGTTCTTTGAGGTATTCATTTGTTACTTCTTCTGTTTGTTTGATGTATTCTGTGTTGCGGGATGCGTTTGCCTTCATATGTGTCGAATCCGTAAAAACCAGCTTGCCGTCTGCCAGACCCTTTTCTATGCATATGGAAACAATTTTCTGAAAGATATTCCGAAAAAGATCACTGCCGTTGAAACGGCGTCGTCTGTTCTGGGAAATCGTAGAATGGTCTGGAACTTTATCCATGATATCAAGACCAAGAAACCAACGGTATGCCATGTTCACCTGAATCTCTTCTGATATTCTTCTTTCGGAATTGATGCCATAAAGAAAACCGATGAGAAGAAACTTGATTAAGGCCACTGGATCAATAGATGGACGCCCATTGTTATGACAGTACATATTTTCTACTTCGTTATATATGAATGAAAAATCAATGATATCATTTACTTTCCGAAGCAAATGATCCATAGGGACTAAATCTTCAATTGTTATCAAATGCATTTCTATCTGTTGGTTTTCTCTTTTCGTCATCATAATGTATCACCTCAAGAATTCATCTACACATATATTTTCTTATATGCAAATCTTTTTGGCAAGAGGTTTGTCAACAGCTCGAAAATGTCCCAAAGCTACCGTTGTCCCCGCACTTTTCTGCACAGGGGCTCTGGTGGTATATCCCCCGTCACCGCCTACTATTGAGCATAGCCAGGGCGGGGGATAGGGTTGAACGCGCTGTAAAACCGCTTATTTTCTACGGCTGGACTGTTAGCATTTAGGCGTTTGAAACCCGCTTGTATCAAGGGTTTCCGGGCGCGTTCAGTAGGGTGGTATGTTTATATGTCCTGTGCCCCATTCGTTCCACAAAAGCTAACATAGGGCTATGATTGTTTCTCTTTTGTACGCATAAAGCCAGCACTATATACTGCAATCACTATTCCAATCACAATTACAGCAATAGTAACTCTAAAAATGATTGGCATCGGCTGGATGGAGGCGTATTCCATTGGATCGTTATAATAGCCAAGACCAATGCCCGTTTCAACATCCAGCCGAATAGCCATAGCCCGCAAAAAGAAAAGAGAGAAGTATTCCAAAATAAGAAGAACTGTTCCGGCTAACGCCGTAATCCACCCAGCGGTAAAGTATCTCTTTTTTACGTTCATTTTTACACATCCCTCCAACTTTCCGTTTGTGCTTTCATGCTGGGAGAGGTTTTCATTACCCAGTAACTCATCAGCGGATATTTTGAAAATATCACACAGGAGAGATACTTTCTCAATATCTGGTGCTGCTTGGTCAGTCTCCCATTTGGAAATGGCTTGCCGCGACATATTTATCAAGTCTGCAAGTTGCTCTTGAGAAAGTCCGGCCGCCTTTCTGATTTGTTGCAGCTTTGTTCCGAAAGTCATATGGTGTCCTCCTTTGTTTTCTGAAAAAATTGTACTGTAATGAGGCAGTGGCAGTCTACCAATTTCAACTTGAATATCCGCCACCAACGGTAGCACTAACGATATTTTCCTATTTTTGCGGCTTGTGGGGGGTACTATATTATTGATTTTCGTCCAGTATAACAGACAAATCAAGAAAGTCAACGGTTGTAACATTCATCTTCGATAACCTCCAATCCGATTTTATGATGATATTATAAGCGGCGGTTCCCGGACAGTAAATTACCCGCTTTTTCGTGGGTACTAATCCGGGACTACGCCTTTCTCCTCCAGAATATGTTCCATGCCGTTTGTTTTCAGATAGTCAATCCCTATATGCTGGATGATCCTTAACGCCTCCAATGTTTTCATTCCCATATCATCCGTTAAGGAATACATTTTGGGATTATCAAAATGCTCCATAATTGCACAGGCGATGCAGTACCTGCTCCCCATCCCGAATGTCTTTCATACTTAATTGCTATAATCTACATCATATTTTGAAATAAACCCCTCCTGCTCCTTTGGAATCTCATTTTCAATATAGTCTATATACATCTCTTTCAGACCTTCGTCTGTATATTCTATATCACCAGAAAACTCTTCTAAAATCAGTTCTCCGTCTGGCTGTCCATATGCCATAAATATATATGTTTTTCCTTCTTGCGGAATATCCCTTGTATTCTCAATACGGTCAGACCGTGGATATAATAAAGTACCATCTCTTAAATATCCTCCATGCCGATAGCATTCTATATTCTTTGTCAGTTCGCCTTTTAAATTTTCTTCAACTGTAATTGCATATCGGCTGTAAGCATCCATGCTGTTAGAGGTATTATAATCTACCACCTTGTCAAGAACTTCATCAACTGTTCCGATAAAAATGTAATCTACTTGCCCAGCCGTTTCGTACATATTTGTTTCGTCATATACCATCGTGAGGTGATAATATTCCACTTCTCCATTCCACTCAATAGCTTTTTGACCAGAACAAGCTGACAAAAAAAGAGTACAGATAAGCATAAGGGCAATTTTCATTTTTATTTTCATAGCTTTCCTCCATATTTCACATAACATAATATAGGAACATTATACCATAAAATTTTTCTATTTTTCGCTCGGTAGCACAAAACGACTATTTTTCAGGAATTGAAAGCACAAAAGGACTGCCGAAACAGCCCTATCCTCGTTTATCATTTAACCATTATGTTTTTACCGCTTTACTCATATACAAACACGGAAACTCTGCATACTATCACGGAAACCCTTATATTATCACGAAAGCTCCCATCAGGTTTCCGTGATAATACAGACAATTTCCGTGATAATAACCGACTTTTGCCTACGAGTACATACTATCAGGCAAAACAACACCAGAACAAAAGTTCGTACCATTTCTAATGTAAAAATGCCCCTAAAAGCACACGGAAATAATGCAGCTTTGAAACCTATGTAGTGCCGAAAGTGGCAGATTTGCGGGCTTTCTCGGCTTTCCGTGTCTGTATCTGCCGGAAACTAAGACACCGTTGGATGCCAGAGTTATCGCTCTTTTATCCTGTCTTGCAAATCCTAACCTACATCTGCCATCACTGCCCCAAAAATCTGGCTCCACGCCCACATCTCCCATACTCATACATCTTCATGGCAAGCAACTTGGTGATCCTCTCCATGCCGTTCAGGATAGTCTCCACATCTTCATCCTCATCTTCTCCCAGACGTTCGCACAGATTACGTCCTGCCTGGTACACACCTTCATACAAAAGGCAGCACTCTTTCCCCTCGGCAAATTCATCCTCAATGTCAGCCTGCTCCGACAGGGAATGTGATCCTTCTGCCAGAAATCCGTTCATCTTCTCAAAAATCTGTTCCTTCTGCATAGTGCATCCTCCTTTTGTCTCACTTTTACAACCGATTTTAATATGGAATGCTACTAAAATCAATAGTAATGGTGCAAAAAGTGAGACAAACTTCTCGACACATTTCGACACTAATGGAGGATATCATGCCAAAGCCAACAAGATCATCAGGAGAAAAGAATCTGGTCAGCAGCCGGCTCATAGAACTCAGGAGACAGCAGAACCTCTCGCAAAGGGATCTAGCCCATAAGCTTCAGCTTGCCGGATATGACATGGACAAGAACGTGATCACACGCATTGAGACCAACAAAAGGTATGTGACGGATATTGAGCTTCGGGCCTTGTCACAGGTTCTGGGCGTCAGCTATGCATTTCTGATTGACGGGGAAGATAAATAGCAAAAAGCTGGCGACTAACACACTCTCCAAATTTGCAAATTTTGCTTATTAAAAGGACATGGAAAGACATTTCTTTTAATATCCTTTATACTTTTTCGGCTTTTTGCAACTGCTGGCTTTTATCACCTAGAAAATTTTCTATACCTAAAGAAAGCGAGAAAAATATATGAGTAATCCAAAAAGACAACATTTTGTTCCTCAATCCTATCTAAAACAATGGGAGGATAATGAGAATCTTATTTGGCTATATAACAAAGAGGAAAAAACGGTATCACATAGAAACACAAACAGCTTTTTTTATTATCTTCACTTATATTCACTAACACTTTTTGAATTTAATTATTTAACACCACAACAGCAGGAGACTTTTTTTGAGCCACTAAAACCATTTTCCATTTATCTGGATGGCAAAAAGCTAACCTTACATGAAATTATGGAAAACATGGGAAGGTATGATAATTTTCTGATAAAGAAAGCAAATGGACAAATCATTAGCCATAGAAAAAAGAGGATCTTCTGGAAAAAGTATTAACAAGTAAACATTTTCTAATAGAAGAAAAGTATAACAACATCGAGAGTGAATGGCCTGATGTTGTTGGTTTCTTTGAAAATTATAGAAATATGGTCATTCAGGAAAAAGTAATTTTGCCAAACGCAACTTTTAAAGATTATATTAACAAGCTATTAAAATTCATTCTGTCAACTTACACAAGAAATCCATATAATTTTGTTAATATCCTTAATCGAGTTGAAGAAAGACACAATTTTAGGCTTGATGAATGGCGGGCAAGAACAGTTTTTGAAAAAATGCAGTTATTACATCTTAGTGAGGAACAGCATCTATTTGAAACAGAAGATTATGATGTACACTTAATCTTAACAATGCCAAACACACCATTCTTTACCAGTGATAATCCAGTCATTGTAAAGGGGATAGAAATGGAGAATGCCGGATTTACAGGAATATTCTGGTTCCCTCTTTCTCCTAATATCCTTGTTTCGCTCTCTAACAAGCAAAATCAAGAACAGATATTTATAAAACATTATATTGTTGCGGAAGAAACTGTAAAAAAATTAAACGATATTATTTGTCAGTACGCTAAAGAATGTTTTGTATCTTGCATCAATATCGGTGACACTAATTATAGATTTATAAAGAACTAAAGGCTTCTCGACAGAATGAAGAATATTATGCCAAAACCAAAGACTTCAGCAAGAGAAAAGAACCTGATCAGCAGCTGTCTTATCGAATTAAACAGCAGAACCTTTCTCAACGTGACCTGCCCACAAGCTACAACTTGCCGGATATAACACATGGACAAGAACATAATCACCCGCATTGAAACCAACAAGCAGTACGTCACGGATATTGAACTGCGGGCTTTATCAGAGGGCAGTTAAGCCCAAAAGTGCCTAACTGCCTTATCATTAAAACATATCATGGGCTTACAATACCATTGATTGCGTAGACGGTATCCTCATCCAAAGGTTCCGTATGGATGCCGCCGAACTCATAAAATCTTCCGCTCAAAGCCGTGTATTTCCAACTGTCAATCGTCGTACCGCTTCGGAGCGTGATGGTGAGATATCGGGTTGCCCATACTGGAGAACCGCAATTCCCCAGCCCCATAAGACAATGCCTCCATATGGATCATCCTAACTCACATCATAAACTACTCATATTCCCACGGTATTTCATTGAAACATTTGTAAAACTCGCTATTATTCCAATCTGACACCGGACGATAATCATAAGCAACTCCATCTATATGGAAATTCGGGCAACTGTCTGTAGCCATAGACAGTTTCACTACATCCCCGTTTGCCAGCGTCAATTCCAAACAGGCATATTGTGTTCCACAGTCTGTTCCATTAAGCATATATTCCGCATTACTGAACCATTCTTCAAACTTTTGCAGTGTCTCTGCGTTTGTTATGGTCTGACTATAAAATTGCCCGCCAGTAAAAGTAGACTTAACATCTAACTTAGCGGATACAATATCTTTTATATCAGAAACATCATAATTTTGATAACCTATCTCCTCTCTCAGCATAATCTGTACATAATCACATAACTTAGGCGCTTCTATGAAGCACTCCATCATTCCCTTTTCGTCATCATAAGTATAGTATAAATACCCTCCTTCAAACACTCGGATTTCCATATCATTATAGATTATCTGCCAGCCTTTTTCTTTATGGCCTTCCCAACGTCTGTCAAACGGCTGTCCTTCCAAATCCAGCGCCTCTACTTGTGCTGACAGCCATTCCTGGTCTTTATCTGTAGGAATATAATAATAATAAGCATTCTCTCTTATCATGGAAGGCTGTACTTTTATGCAGACCTTGTCAGCTTCCGGCTGTTCATAAAGCATGATATTCTGTATAGTATCATTTTCTAATGGCATTTCCTTTGTTTGTAAAGAAATATATTTTTCAAGAATAGTATTCACTTCCACTTTATCTTCTTCACTAAGCGAAAGATGTCTGTTGTAAGCAGAATCATTAAAGGTTCCACAATCGGAATGATACCTTACCGCATTCCCATCAAGTATAAGTTCACAGTTATCAAGACAGTCTGAAGTACCTACATTCCACTCCCCAGATTCAAGAAAGGCACGAAAAATCATTGCATCTTCCCTTGACATAATAACGGGACTGCTTCCGTTTAAAATATCAGATACCTGCATATCAGCATCAGTTTCCTGCTGTGCAGTATTTTCCTCACCTGGCGTCTGTTCTGTGGATAGGCTGCTATCTCCAACTTCCTTTACAGAAGCAATCCTTACTTCCACATTTTTTACAGATACATACACGTCCATACTTTCATCTGTCGTATTCTGCACATTTACGCCTATTTTAAACCATGCGCCTTTTTCTACATCCATCTCCACAGGCATTCCCGGTGTAATATAGGCGGGTTCGTCATAAGTGTTTTCTTCCCTGACCTCTACAGGCAGCAATGCAATTTCCGTATCCCCAAGTCCTTCGCCGGCATAAAATGTAAGCGTATTACCTTTAGGGCTGATTTCTTCATCTGAATAACAAAAAGCTTCTGTACTTCCTGCAGGTATTGTAATTCTGATCTGATACTCTCTTGTGGGATTCGTCAAAAAGCATACCGCCAATATTACTAATACTGCTGCCGCTGCTATCATGATCCATAATGTCGGTTTTTTATAATTCAATACGGATTTCACTCTTTCCTTTACTCCCCTCTTGCAAATTTTCCAGTTCTTTTTTCATAACAAAGCTTTCATCGTGTAAACTAGCTTAACTGTAACATAAACCCTTCTAAACATCATTCACTTTATCCTGACTTACAGATTTTTTCCCCGAAAGACAAGTAAAAAACTGGGAACGCATTTAACACCTCTTTTTCCCCCAGCCCTTTACAGCCACATATCAGATAACAGCTTCTGCCTCGCGCCTGCCATATTCATACATTCTGTTTATTTTCAACAATGCTATCTTTAGTTTTATTAATAGTCATAACCAATTTCTCAAAAGACCTTTGAAATCTCACATCATCTTCCCCTGTCCTTTTCTTCGGGCCTTTCAAATGATTCTTCCCTGAAGCCCTCCTTGCTTTCTTGCCCAAATGCCGCTCCATAAGCATCTGGTCTATATTCTCATCTGTGTACCATTTCCCGGACTGATGTATCGCATATGCTCCCTTTCCCAGAGCCATTGCAGCCACGCCATAATCCTGAGTTACAACAATGTCATTTTTCCCGCAAAGATTCATAAGTGCAAAACCAACGGCATCCGCCCCTGCCCCGATAATTTTCACTTCACTGTAATCAGAATCCAGTACATGATTGGTGTCGCATAAAAGCGTAACCGCAATATTATTTTTTTCCGCCACCTGTTCCACAATCGGGATTACCGGACAGGCATCTGCATCAACATATATTCTCATCCGATTAGCTCTCTCCTTGATCATCAGGCTCCCATATATCAGGTTTTAAGCCCATTTCTTCCCATGTGACTCCATAAGGCGCTCCACCAGAAGTATAGCCTGCTATATAATAAAAAGTATCATCCTGATCCTCATGGAATAACGGAATATTCTTCTGCATTCTTTTCTGTTCACGAATCTTCTTCCTTTTTGCCTTTTTAGCTCTCTGTATATCCTGATAGGCTTTTACTGCCGCCTTTTCTCTGTCAATCTGTTCTTGCGTCAAAGATACACCTAATAACTGCAATTCAGCAACAGCTTTCATGCGGTCTACGGCAAATTTCTTCCTATATGCTTTTATGATATCCCCGCCGTATGCTGTACCGTCATATTCTGCCACCCACTTTTCCGCTTTTGCCTTGCGGTCTGCAAATTTCATCGCTTTCTTAGCCGCTTTGCCTTTTCCCTTTTTCATAGTACATTATTCTCTCTTAACTAAAATCCAGTATTTATTTATCCTTAAACATCGTATCATAAATCAGCACTGGCAAGCAATGGATAACGATATTCTTTACGAATATCGCTATCCCCGCTCCGGCCCCTTACGGTGCCTCGCTATGCTTGTTGGGGACACCCCAATCCCCGGCAAAATGCGCTGCTTCGTTTACGAAGCATACGCTTATTTGCGAACACGCCTTACGGCGTGGCTTTCTACTCATGCACAGCCTGAGTCTGCTCCCATACGGTCGCTGATTCCTGCACCTCCGCGCAGGAAGGAAAAACTTGTGTTTCTTTTATAGCACAGGCAGAATCAAGCCTGCGGTTTATTGCTTTTTTCCCGACCCGCCATTATAATAAAACCTATCACACATGGGAGGAAAAAACATGTTCACTTATGAAGATTTCAAATCGTTATCCGGGATAACCGACCGTGATGAACTTATGTCCGCCGTTGCACAGATTCCCGAAGAAGATTTACGGACTGCCCTCTTTATAACGCTCCTTTCCTGGGGCAAGAGCATAGAGATAAATGATGAATTGTGGAAACGGGAGCATGAACGCGCAAATAAAGCGGAAGCAATATTAAATTCGCAATCTTCCGAAAAATGATACCATTCCCCGCAGCCGCCATTTCCTGAAAAAGAGCAATAAAAAAAGAGGAAACAGAAAGGGCAATCCCCTCCGGTTTCCTCTTTTTTACTGTCAGCGTTCCGTTTCTTTTTTCTTCTCCGCTTCCTGCGGTTCCAGACCTAAAATAATATCAACATTATGCTTCGCCGTTTGGTAATCTACCATTTCTTTCCGCGCCGCCTTATATTCCTCATAGCACTCTTTTTTCTCTGCCAGGAGCGCGGCATATTCTTGAGATAATTGTGCCACTTTTGGTATCGGCTTTCCATTCAGCGCATCAAAGGCCGCCTTTGCCGCCTCATGCTTTTTAATTTCTTCCGCGTGTCCGGCAAGGTATTCTTTTTTGTGGCGCGACTTCTTATATTCCTTATAAACTTCCCGCGTTTTGGAATAATTGATGATGTGCGTTTTTAACTGCGCGTTCTCGGCCATGCGCCCCTCAAGCTGCCTGATGCGGACGGAAAGCGCATCAAATTTTTCCCCGGCAGCATCCGCCCGTGCCGCCAGTTCCCCATAATCGGCCACGCCATTCTCCACAAGGAAATTTAAAGTCTTTGCCGCTTCTTTCAGGTTGAAAACTTTCGCCCACCGTTCATAACCTTTCCCTTTTCCTGCCTGCATTTTTGCCTGGATATCCACAAGGAGGTTGACATTCCTTGCTGCTGTCTGGCGTTTTGATTTTGTCTCCGTCCCGGTACGGGCTTTGCCGATCCGTTCCTTTAATGCGGCCTCCGTATAATCCTCCCCAAGACGGAAAGAACGGGTGAAATTCTCCTGCCCCGGCGCACGAAACTCCAAAGACTTTCCCCGGCGCTTGATCTCATATCCCTCTGCCCGCATACGGGATAAAAATTCTTCAAAATCCCTGCATCCGGGAAGCGCCCCGTCAATCGTCTGCCGTAGCCTTTCCTTAAAGCTGCGTCCCCGTTTTGCCGCCGCTTTTTCCTGATACCGCTGCCCTTTTGCTTTCGGGTTTTCGATCACGGAATAACCGTGTTCCCTGCATATCTGGTCATTGAGCCTGCGCAGGGCAAAGGAGGAATTTTTATAATTATTGAATTTGCCGTCACACTCTAAATTGGTGCTGTTAAATTCCACATGGTTATGGATGTGTGCTTTATCTACATGGGTTGAAACAACAAACTGATGCTTCCCTTTTGTGAACCTCATAGCCAGTTCATACCCCAGCTTATTCGCTTCCTCCGGCGTGATCTCCCCCGGCTTGAAGGACTGGATGATACGGTAGGCAATGATATCCCTGTCTTTCGGCTGGCTCCGCCCGGTTGACGTTTCGTAGATCAGCTTGCTCATCTCAAATTCTTCAGCGGCGGTTTCCGGGCAGCACATATAGGACGATACCAGTTCCCCGTCCTCAGTCTTTTCCTTTTTCTGGTCATAGTCCAGCCGGTCATGGAGCGTCTGCCCCCGCGTCTTGCTCCCCATTGCCTTTCGTGGGAGCAGGTCAGAAATTGCCATATCCGTATCCCCCTTCCTTTTTATTTTTCCATGCCGCAGCCCGGCTTTGTCTTTTCCCTTTTTGCTTCCGCATACCTGGCGGCTGCTTTCTGTAACAGCTCGTTATAGTCTTTCCCACCGAAATCGGGCGGCGGGTTATCCACGACCACCCTGACGCGCCGGGAAAGTTCTGCATCTTCCTTTAGCGCCTCCCTGATTTTCTCCATACCGGAAAGCCCTGCCCTGTCATTATCCAGGCACAGGCTGATGCAGTTGACAGCCGGATGGTCATGCAGGAACCCAAGCAGCGCACGGGGAGCCGTACCGCCCAGGGAAAGGTAATGGTTCTTCGTCCAGTCCTCCCCCTGCATTTTAAGTAAGGACGCTACGGAAAGCGCGTCAATGGGGCTTTTGAATATTCTAACGCTTCGGAGCCACCGTTTTATCGCTTGAGAGCCACCTCGGATTTTAACACTTTAGAGCCACCAC
>ERZ808035.968-NODE-968-length-18697-cov-5.109774_pt1 | contig 18697 bp, 16 predicted proteins | sample MGYA00380189_ERZ808035 | MGnify/ENA primary metagenome ERZ808035 (study PRJEB31490, sample SAMN06133407) | mouse gut metagenome | isolation source: M5_1 | host: mice | place: China: Chengdu | collected 2015-05 ...
TGTCCAGGGCGGTGTACGAGGGCATGCGGGCCTCCAAACCGGACCGTGACCGGTCCAACTTTTCGTCCGCGGTCCCGCCCGACCAAAGTGACAGCGAAGGTGTCCGAGTGGTGGGACGGGACCCCATGACGCGAGGCCCCGCGACCCTCACTCGAACCAGATCACCGGCTCCCCCGCCTTGACGGGGCCGGGCTCGCGCTTGCGCATGGCCATGCCGGTGGGGGCCTCCAGGACCACGACCATGACGGTGGGGTCGTAACCGGCGGCGCGCACGGCGTCGGCGTCCATGGTCACCACGGTCTGGCCGGCCGTCACGGCATCCCCCTGCACCGCCACGACCTCGAAGCCCGCACCCTCGAGGTCCACGGTGTCGATACCGCCGTGGACCATGACCGAGAGGTCGCCGGCCTCCACGCCGAACGCGTGCCCCGTGGGGAACAGCGCCGAGAGGGTGCCGTCCACGGGTGCCGTCAGCGGGCCGCCCGCAGGCACGATCGCCACGCCGTCGCCCATGGTCTTCTCGGCGAAGACCGGGTCGGCCACCGACTCGATGGCCACGAGCTCGCCGTCGGCCGGCGAGAGGACGCGGGGCCCCTTGGGCGCCTTCTGCGCCTTGCCGCCCCCCTTGAACACGCGATCGAACAGTCCCATAGGTACTTCCTCTCCCTGTCTCGGCGGCCCGGGCCGCCCTCCCTTGAACTAACCGTTGTTGAGCCGCCAACTCGCGAAGGCGCAGACGGCGGCGAGCAGCACCACGACCACGGAGCCCGACACGTCGGCGAGGACCCCGCCGACGCCGCGCCGCCTGCGCCAGGCCGCGCCCTCCGGGGCGGCCGGGCGCCACACGCGCCACAGGAGCAGCGCGAGCCCCGCCACACCGGGGATGCTCTGCATGAGCATCTCGGCGCAGAGGACGCCCACCAGGTTGCCCATCGCGTAGCCACCGTCGCCGTCGCGGTAGTGCCGGTAGGCGATGTGGACGATGTAGGCGGCGAAGGGCTGCACGCAGGCCGCCAGGAAGCTCACCATGAAGCGCGGGTCCTGCGCCATGAGGTCCCTGAGGCTGGAGACCCCCGCGGCGTCCAGGTTGAGCGACCCGGCCACGGCGAGCCCGGCGAAGGGGGCCACCACCAGCAGGATCTCGACCCCTGTGAAGAAACGCCGGGTGAGGCGCTCTCGAGAGGAGTCAGGGCGGCCCCGCACCGCCGCCTCCGCCGTCCGAGCCGCCACCGGGACCGCGGCGGCGCGGGCCGGGTCGAGCCTGGTGCCGCGCCGCGCCTCCCGGGTACGGTTCTTAGATGCCATGGCGTGCCTCCTCCTCGGGCGCCGGGACGCCGTCTCACACGGGGCCGGCGGGCGGTCGTGCCCGCCGGCCCCACCGTCACTGTAACCGCCGCCGGCACGCCGGTGCCGGCAGGCGCGACCCTACGAGAGCTCGGGCCAGAAGTCCTTGTTGGCCTCGATGAGGTCGTCCAGGACGTCCTTGGCCACCTTGGCCGAGGGGATGGTGGCCGAGAGGGTGAGGGCCTGCCAGAGCTTCTGGTAGCTTCCCTCGGCCCAGGCCTGGACCACGAGCTTCTCCACGGAGACCTGCTGCTCCATCATGCCCTTCTGGAACTGCGGAATCTGGCCCTGACAGATCTTCTCGTAGCCGTTCTTGCCCACGATGCAGGGCACCTCCACCATGGCGGTGGGGTCGAAGTTCGAGATGGCGCCGTCGTTGGGGACGATGAGCAGGAAGCGCTCGAGGGTGTTCTCGGCGAGGGCGCAGGCGAGGTCGACGATGTAGGTGGCGTGGGCGTCGGCCTCGAAGTCGGACCCCACGGCCGTGCCCTTCTCGATGATCTCGCGGCAGGCGCCGAAGACCTTCTTCTCGCGGCCGTCCATGACCTCGTTCGCACGGGTGTACTCTGGGTCGGAGGTCTCCACCACGTAGTCGGGGAACAGGTAGTACTTGAGGTAGGTGTTGGGGATGGTCTCGGGATCGACGGCGTAGACGTCCTTGGCCTTGCCGAACGTGTGCACCCAGGACTCGTCGATGTGCTGCGCCTTGTCGCCCTCGGTCTCGAAGCCGTCCATGTAGCCGTTCTTGGCCATATGCTCCTTGACCTGGGGCATCAGGTCGTTGCCGTCCTTGTCGAAGAGCTCGGTGAACCAGCCGAAGTGGTTGAGCCCGAAGTAGCTGTACTGCAGCTCGCGGCGGTCGGCGATGCCGCACATGTGGGCCATCTTGTCCATGAGGTCGATGGGCATGTCGCAGATGTTGATGATGCGGGAGTTCGGGCGCAGCATGCGGCAGGCCTCGGCCACGATGGCGGCGGGGTTGGAGTAGTTGAGCATCCAGGCGTCGGGGCTGTACCGCTCCATGTAGTCGAGGATCTCGAAGACGCCGCCGATGGAGCGCATGCCGTAGGCGATGCCGCCGGCACCGCAGGTCTCCTGGCCGACCACGCCGTGCCTGAGGGGGATCTTCTCGTCGAGCTCGCGCATGGCGTAGAGGCCCACGCGGATGTGGGCGAGGACGAAGTCCACCCCGGTGAAGGCCTCCTCGGGGTCGGTGGTGTAGGAGAAGTCGAGCTCGGGGGCGTTCTCACGGAAGTAGATCTCGCAGGCCTTGGCCACGGTCTCCTGGCGCTCGGCGTTGTTGTCGTAGAAGACGACGCGGTCCACGGGGAAACGGTCGTGCTCCTCCAGGAGCATGAGGGCGATGCCGGGGGTGAAGGTGGAGCCGCCGCCGGCGATGACGACGGAGTAGCTCTTCTCAGCCATGGTGCACATCCAATCTCGGCCACGGGTCTGGGAGGGCGGGGCGCCGCGGTGGCCTCGGGCGGCGCCCCGGGAAGGGGCTGGGCAGGGGTTAGGAGTCGAGCAGGGCGTCGAAGCGGTCGCGCACCTTGGGCACCTTCAGGCCGATGATCACCTGCATGGCGCGGCCGTTCTTGGCGCACCTGCTCGTGCCGATGGACTTGAAGTCCACGTCGTCGGCCACGAGGCTCTCGTCCTTGACCGTGACGCGCAGGCGGGTGACGCAGTTGGTGACGTCCTCGATGTTGTCCTTGCCGCCCAGCAGCTCGAGCACCGCCGCGGCGGTCACGGCGAAGGGGTCGTCCTGGTCCACGGAGGCGATGACGGCGTCGGTGGAGCCGTCCTTGGCGGCGCGGTACTCGGCCTTGGAGCGGAACCTCACCTCCTCGTCGTCGTCCTCGCGACCGGGGGTCTTGAAGTCGAACTTGAGGATGAGGAAGCGGAAGACCACGAACCAGACGCCGGTGAAGCACAGGCCCACGACGAGGGCGAGCAGGTAGGTCTGCCAGTGGCTGGCCATGAGCGGGATGAAGTTCAGGGAGGCCATCTCGATGAGGCCACCCGAGAAGACGCCCACGCACCCGATGAGGTTCATGGCCATGGCCAGCACCGCGGCGAGCAGCGCGTGTACCACGAAGAGCGCCGGCGCTATGAAGAGGAACGTGAACTCGATGGGCTCCGTCACGCCGCAGACGATGGCGGTCAGCGTGATGGGGATGAGCAGGCCGAGCAGCTCCTCGCGCTTCTCGGGCTTGGCGGTGGCGTAGAAGGCCAGTGCGATGCCGGGGCAGCCGAAGATCTTGGACCAGCTGGAGCACGTGAAGGCCGCGTAGGGGGCGAGCTCCTTGAGGGAGGCGCCGGAGGCCGCGATGCGCGGCAGGTCGGTGGCGAAGGCGGCGTAGATGCCGCCGTTGACCACGGCGTTGTCGTAGTAGAACGGGCTGTAGAGCAGGTGGTGCAGGCCGAAGGGGATGAGGGCGCGCTCGAGGAACGCGAACAGGCCCACGCCCCAGATGCCCGTGGTGGCCACGAAGCCCTGGAACATGCGGATGCCGTCCTGGACGTGGGGCCACACGAGGCAGGCGACGAACGCCGCCGGCAGCATCACGAAGAACGTGACCATGTAGACGAAGGTGGAGCCCGAGAAGACGCCGAGCCACTCGGGCAGCTCGAACTCGAAGAAGCGGTTGTGGATCCAGATGATGATGCCGGAGATGGCGAGGGCGCCGATCATGCCCATGTCGAGCGTCTTGATGCTGGCGATCATGGCCAGGCCGCTCGTGTTGCCGGTCTCGAGGGAGTAGTCGACGCCGAAGAAACCGCCCCACTGGGCGAGCATGGTGGCGACGAAGTAGTTGAACGTGAGGTAGCCGACCAGCACCTCCATGCAGCACCGGGCGTTGTGCTTCTTGGCCAGGCCGATGGGCAGTGCCACGGCGAAGAGGAGCGGGAGCTGGTTGAACACGGTCCAGCCGCCCTGCAGGACGACGTTCCACACGCCGTACCACATGGTGCCCTCCGCAGCCATGGGGCCGAAGATGACCTCGGTGGTGAACAGCGTCCCCAACCCGATGACCACGCCGGCGAAGGCGAACAGCAGCACCGGGGTGAACATGGCCCCGCCGAACTTCTGGATCTTCTCCATCATCTCGGGCATCCCCCTTTCTCGTTAGTCGTGCGATGTCTTTTGCGAGCGGCCCTCGGGCCGACGCCCCGTACCGCCCCGCGGCGCCACGGGGCATCACTTGTTCGTACAAGGCGCGCATTCATGGTGCACCAACTTGTTCGTATAAGTTGCCGACTTAGGTGAAACCAAGGTGAACGGTCGAATTCTCCCGGCAAGCGTTGTACGAATAAGTTAGACACGGGTAGAGTATGCTGGATGCTGAAAGTGACCGACCGTCTTCCGAGGAACCCGCCGTGCCCAAGGCCATCTACCGACAGATCTACTCCACCCTCAGGGACGAGGTCGTGAGCGGCCGCCTCCCCTACCAGTCGTTCGTGCCGTCCGAACACGCCCTCACCGAGCGGTTCGGCTGCTCGCGAAGCTCGGTGCGCCGGGCCCTGTCCCAGCTGGCGGCCGAGGGGTACGTCCAGCCCATGCAGGGCAAGGGCGTGCGCGTGATCTACAACCCGCTGCACGAGAGCCCCAGGGAGCGCGAGGACGACGGCCTCGAGACCTACCATGAGCTGGGCGCGCGCCGGGGCTTCGTGCCTGAGACGCGCACCGTCGTGCTAGAGCAGGTGACCGCGGACGAGGAGCTCGCGCACCTCACGGGCTTCTCGCGGTCGAGCGAGCTCACGCACATCCTGCGCGTGCGCTACGCCGACGGGGTGGCCGTGGGCACCGACGAGAGCTTCTACCTCTCGTCCAGCGTGCCCGGGCTCACCCCCGCCATCGTCGACCGGTCGGTGTACCGCTATCTCGAGAAGGACCTGGGCATCAGGATCGTCACGAGCAAGCGCGTGGTGACCGTGGAGCGCGCCAACGCCGTCGACGAGGCGCTCCTCGACCTCGGGGGCCTGAACGCCATAGCCGTCATGCGCTGCAATGCCTACGACGGCACCGGCATCATGATCGAGTATACGGAGACCCGGCAGGTGCCCGGCTTCTTCGAGCTATGCTTCACGTCCCAGCGCAACCGGCCCGCCCGCGCGACGGGCCAGACGGGCTGACCCCGGGCCCGCACCGACGCCCGACCGGCATGAGAAAAGCGGCCCCGCGCCGAACAGGCGCGGGGCCGCGTTGCCATTGGTGGAGGCGCGGAGAATCGAACTCCGGTCCTACATGGCCCCCTGGCGGGCATCTCCAAGCTCAGCCACCGATCGGGTCTCGAGCCGGGCTGGTACGGTGGCCCACGCACCCGGCTCCAGTCGGTTCTACCTTAGCCTGCGGCATACCGACCACGTCCGCAGGCGCATCTCCCTAAGATGACACCTTGCACGGGCCAGGAGCGAGCCCGTGCTCGGCGCGCTGGTTAGTTAAGACTAAGCAGCGAGGGCATACTGCCCAGAGAACTCAGTGTCGTCAATTGAATTTGACGGTACCCCTGTTTAACGTGGCGAGGAGACCACGGCTTGCTTCCCACCTCAGGGCCATCCAGTCGAAACCAGTCGCCCCCTAAGGAAGAACGAGTCTAGCACAGGGCCGGACCCGCGGACGGGCTAGTCCTCCTCGACGAGCTCGAAGAGCTCGGGGCCCACGCCGCACACGGGGCAGACGTAGTCCTCGGGAAGCTCGGGCTCGTCGATGGTGACCTCGTAGCCGCACACGGTGCAGCGGAAGGTGTAGGTCTTCTTCTCATCAGCCATGGTGTCTCCTTTTTGACGTGGCGACGTGCCGGCGGGTCCGGCTTTGTCTTTAGATACCCCGCCCGGCGACCCGTAGCCGCCGGGCGGCGGAAGACCGCAAAGCCTGCCGGGTCAGCCGGCGACGTAGCTGGCGGCCTTGGGGGGCGTCTTGCCCTTGAGCGTGGTGTGGTAGTAGCTGTAGGTCATGGGCGTGGTGTCGCCCAGGTCGCGCGTCTCCACCACCTCGGCAAAGAACACCAGGTGCGTCCCAGCGTCGATGGTCTGGCGCACGGCGCAGGCGCACATGCCGCAGCAGTGGTCGGTGGTGTAGACGTCGCCGAGCTCGTCGGTGTCGCAGGAAAGGCCCTCGAACTTGTCGATGTCGGCGGAGCTGCGGAAGCCGAAGCGCCCGATGAACGGCATGTCGGCGGACTCGTCGAGCACGGTCACGGCGAAGTGGCCGCACGCGGCGATGCGGCCGCACGTGACGTTGTCCTTGTTCACCGAGACGACGACCTGGATGGGCTCCGCGGTGACCTGCGTGACGGTGTTGACGAGGCAGGCGGCGGCACCCTCCTCGTTCGTGGCCGAGACGATGTACAGGCCGTACGAGTGCTTGAACATGACGGTGGGGTCCACCATGGCTCCCCCTTTCCGGGCGGGCGCGGGCCCGCCCCATCCTATAGGCGGCGGTTTCGCTCCTTGAGCGCGCGGGCGATCTCGCGATCGGAGTCCCGCTTGGCCATGTCGGCGCGCTTGTCGTAGAGCTTCTTGCCCCGCGCGAGCCCTATCCGGAGCTTCACGCGGTTGTGCTCGTCGAAGTAGAGCTCCAAGGGCACGAGGGCCACGCCCTTCACCTTGAGCTTGCCGGCCAGGTAGTCGATCTGACGGCGGTGAAGCAGGAGCTTGCGCTTGCGGTCGGGGTCCTGGCCCCAGGCGCCGGTATGGCTGTAGGGCTGGATGTGCATGCCGTGGAGCCACGCCTCGCCCCCGCGGATGAGCACGAAGGCGTCCGTGATCTGGGCGGAGCGCTCTCGGAGGCTCTTGACCTCGCTGCCGGTGAGGACGATGCCGGCCTCGAGCGTCTCGTCGATGAAGTACTCGTGGCGGGCGGTGCGGTTCTTGGCGAGGACCTTGATGGAGGGACCCTTTCCCTTGCCCCCCTTGGCGGACGAGGCCATCACTTCCCCCCTTCCCCGTCGTCCGTGGAGCGGATGACGTCGATGAGCAGCGCGCAGGCCTCCGCGCCCACGAGGTCGCGTGCGCGGAGGGTGAGCGACGCCGCGAGGTTGCGGTCGCCGGCGTCCGCGGCGTCGGTGGCGCACATGAGCAGGCAGACGGCGATCTCGGCGTTGGCACCGTCGGGCAGCCCCTCGGCCTCCACGAGCTCGGCCGCCTCCTGACGGGTCAGGGCGTCGGGGTCGGCGTCCGTGCCGCGAGCCGCGTCGGCCATCTTCTCGAGGGCTGCGTCGTCCGACGAGAGGTTCTGGGCGCTCTTCAGGCAGGCAGCGGCCGTGCGGGGGCGCCCCGTCTCCTCGAAGTGCCGGGCGAAGTTGCAGTAGGCGCGCACGAGGTGCTGCGCCTCGCTGGCGCGGGCGAACACGGAGAAGGTGAGTGCCAGCCACTCGTCGATGTCCCCCTTGATGCGGTAGAGCTCCGCGAGGTCGAGCCGGTAGCCGCAGCCCATGGGGTTCCAGCGCACGGCCTGCTTGAGCGCCTCGGCGGCGCGGTCGTAGTCGCCGAGGTTGACCAGGGCGAAGGCGAGGTCGCCGTAGAGGCGGTCCAGGGGCTCCCCCACCTGCTCGAGGCGCCGCGGGTCGCGCTCCACGCGCCGGTAGGCGAGGCGGTCGAAGACCGTGGGGAAGCTGAACCACTGCACCTCGTCGGTGGTGTGGCAGTTGCGGTCGACGTACTCCTCGGCGTCGGCCGCCATGGCGGTGAGCATGGGCTCCGCCTGCTCGGCCTGACCGGCCGCGAGCAACATCTCGGCCTGCACGAGGTCGGCCGTCATCTGGCTGAGGTCCATCTAAGACTCCCGTTCTCCGTTGTGGCCGCACCCATTGTGGCACGGCTCCGCGCCGTCGTCGGCCAAGGTGAAGTCGATACGCCCGCGGGGCACGTCCACGGCCTCCACACGCACCGTCACCGGGTCGCCGAGACGCCACCGGGTGCCGTCCTCCTCGCCCGTGAGGGTGAGGCGCCGCTCGTCGTAGGCGAACCACTGGTCCCCGAGGCGCCGCACGGGCACGAGGCCGTCGGCGCCGGTGCCGTCCAAGGTCACGAAGAGCCCGAACCGCTCGCAGCCGCTCACGACGCCGCGCTCCACCGAGCCGACACGGTCCGCGTAGAACTCCGCCATCTTGATGGCCTGCGACTCGTGCTCGGCCGCGGCAGCGCGGCGCTCACCGTCGGAGCAGTCGCGGCACCGCTGGGGCAGCAGGCGCTCGGCGGCGCGCCACTCCCTTGTGGAGAGGCGCCCGCTCGCGAGGGCCTTGAGGGCGCGGTGCACGAGGATGTCGGGATAGCGGCGGATGGGGCTCGTGAAATGGCAGTAGGCCTTGGCGCCGAGGGCGTAGTGGCCGTCGTTGCGCGGCAGGTAGATGGCCCGCTTCATGGCCCGGAGCAGCAGCGTCGAGACGAGCGTCTCGGCCACGGTGCCCGCGGCGCGCTCGAGGACCCCCTCGATGGCGAAGGGGTCGCCCGCGGACACGGCCGCCGCCTGCGCGGCGTCCACGAGGTCGAACTCCTTGAGCACCGGCACCACGCGCGCGAGGTCCTCCGGGGAGGGCTGCTCGTGCACGCGGAAGGCCGTCGCCACCGAGCGTCCGGCCAGCTCGGCCGCCACGGTCTCGTTGGCAAGGAGCATGGCCTCCTCCACGAGCTCCGTCGCCGCGGTGGGGCGGCGCACGGTGACGCCCACGGGGCGCCCGTCGGCGCCCACGGTCACCTTCGACTCCCTCGAGGCGAAATCGATGGCGCCGCGGCGGTGCCGGAGCACCCTGCGCTTGTAGGCCACCTCGTCGAGCACGGCGAGCGACTCCGCCACCACGGACGGGTCGCCCTCGGTCACGGGCAGGTCCTCGGGCTCGGTCTCGCCGCCGAGGAGGGCGTCCACCTGCCCGTACTCCAGGCGGGCGCGGGAGCGGATGACGGCCGGCGCTATGCGCGGCGACCCGGCCACCGCGCCGCCGCGGTCGAGCTCCACCGTGACGTTCATGGCCAGGCGGTCCATGCCCGGCACGAGGGAGCAGACGTCGCAGGACAGCACCTCGGGGAGCATCGGCAGCACGCGGTCGGCAAGGTACACCGAGCAGGTGCGCGACGCCGCCTCCGAGTCGAGCGACGAGCCCGGCCCCACGTAGTGGGTGACGTCGGCGATGGAGACCGACACCTCGTAGCCGCGGTCGGTGCGCCGGGCGAACACGGCGTCGTCGTAGTCGCGGGCGCCCGTCGGGTCCACCGTGACGCACGGGACATCGCGGAGGTCCAGGCGCCCGGGCTCGGACAGCGCCTCCTCGACGCCCGCCCTCACGTAGGACGCCTCCCGCTCCACCGAGGGCGGGAAGGAGCGCGGCAGGTCGTGACGGGCGATGACCGCCTCGATGTCCACGTCCACGTCGCCGGGCGAGCCCACGCGCTCGTCGAGGGTGACCACACCGGCCTCCCCGCGGGACGGGTAGGTGAGGATGCGGGCCCGCACGAGGTCGCCGTCGCCCACCCCCAGCCGCTCCGCGCTCATGTCGTCGGGCAGGACGAAGAAGTCGCGCCGGATGCGCTCGTCGAGGGGCGTGACGGCCCCGAGGGGGTCGAGCCTGCCGTAGATGCCCACGAACGAGGTCGTGGCGCGGGTCACGACGGTCTGCACGCGGGCCATCTTGCCGGGCCCGTGGTGCGCCGGCGAGAGGGTCACGCCCACGGTGTCGCCGTTCATGGCCTCGCGAATGCCGCCCCGGGCCACCGGGAACGTGCCCTCCGCCGTCTCCACCTCGGCCACGCCGGGCCGGGCCACCCTGATGGTGCCTATGAGGGCGCTCCGGTGCTTGGGCCTGGTCTTTGGCGGCCTGCGCCGGTTGGAGCCCTTCCTCCCCTTGGCCATGGGAACCCTCCTTCAGAAAAAACGGCCCGCGCTCAGCGCGGGCCGCCCCTGTCGCTCTTGTCCGTTCTTACCCCATCCGGGGCGCCGTCGGGCTACACCTTGAGGTAGCGGCCCATGGCGATGGCCGAGCCGAACAGGCCGATCACGAGACCCACCACGAGCAGGATGACGTAGGTGAAGCCGACGATGGCCGGGTCGACCGCGATGACCAGGAACTGCAGGCTGTTCTCGAGGCGCGGCAGCACCACGGAGATGACCACCTGCAGGGCGCCGATGGACAGCAGCGCGCCGATGAGGGCCTCGAGGGCACCCTCCATGAGGAAGGGCCCGCGGATGAAGCCGTTGGACGCGCCCACGAGACGCATGATGGCGATCTCGCGGCGGCGGGCCGAGATGGCCAGGCGGATGGTGTTGTTGATGAACACGAAGGCCACGAAGGTGAGCATGATCACCAGCACCACGGCGATGACGCGGATGTAGTTGGCCACCGAGAAGAGGCGCTCCACGGTCTCCTGGCCGTACTGCACGGAGGCGCCCGGGTTGTCGGTGTCGTCGCAGACCTCGGCGAACGAGGGGTCGGCGATGAGCCTGTCGGCCGTGGCCGAGACCTGCTGCGGGTCGGTCAGCTTGATGACGAGGGAGGCCGGCACCGGGTTCTGGCCGTCCAGCGCGTCCACGGCCGCGGCCGCGTTCTTGTTGGACATGGTGGTGCGGTACTCCTCGAGGGCCTCGTCCTTGGACTTGTAGGTCACCGACTCCACGTTGTCCCAGCCCTGGATGGACTTCTGGAGCGCGTCCACCTTGTCCTGGGCGGCGTCGTCGGAGAGGAACGCCTGGATGGTGACCTTGTCCTCCACGGAGCCCACCATGTTGTTGACGATGGAGCTGCCGAGGACGAAGACGCCGATGATGAAGAGCGAAAGGAAGATGGTGACCACGGCGCCGAGGGCCGTGGACAGGTTCCTGCGGAAGTGATGCCCGGCCTCGCGCAGGGAGTAGCCGAAGTTAGAGGGCGCCATAGTAGCCGTAGCCTCCCCTCTCCTGGTCGCGGACCACATGGCCGGCCTCGAGCGCGATGACGCGCTTGCGCATGGAGTCGACCATCTCGCGGTCGTGGGTGGCCATGAGGACCGTGGTGCCGGTGCGGTTGATGCGCTCGAGCAGCTTCATGATGCCGAGCGAGATGGCGGGGTCGAGGTTGCCCGTGGGCTCGTCGCAGATGAGCAGCGGCGGGCGGTTGACCATGGCCCTGGCCACGGAGACGCGCTGCTGCTCGCCGCCGGAGAGCTGGTCGGGGTACATGTCCATCTTCTCCTGCAGGCCCACGAGGCGCAGCACCTCGGGGACCTGCGCCTTGACCACGGAGCGGGGCTTGCCGATGCACTCGAGCGTGAAGGCCACGTTCTCGTAGGTGGTCTTGTCGGGCAGCAGCTTGAAGTCCTGGAACACGCAGCCGATCTGGCGGCGCAGGTAGGGGACCTTCCAGTTGCGCATGGTGGTGAGGTCCTGGCCGGCCACGATCACCTTGCCGCTGGTGGCCTTGAGCTCGCGGGTGAGCAGCTTGATGAAGGTCGACTTGCCCGAGCCGGAGTGGCCCACGAGGAAGACGAACTCGCCGGGGTAGATGTCCAGCGAGACGTTCTCGAGGGCCGGCTTGTTGGGCTGTGCGGGGTAGATCTTGGTGACGTCGCGCATGGAGATGGTCGGCGCACCCGAGCGGTTGATGTGGCTCTCGTCCTCGTCGGTGGGGCGCAGCGGCGCGAAGACGCTGGTGAAGCCGGGCTCGTTGGTGGGGTCGAAGGCGCCTTCGCGCGCGGGCGCGTGGGCAGTCTCCACGACGACGGGCTCGAGGCCCTCGTTCGCGGCGGGGGCCCCGTCGGCGGGCGTGTCCGCCGTGTCGGGGGCAGCGGGGCGCGGCGCCGGCGACTTGTCCGGCTCCGCATCCGGGCTGCGGAAGTGATTGGCCACGTGGTGCTCCTTTTGTCGTGCGTATGTGACGTGCGCCCATAGCCTATCAGAGGCCGGGGTTGCCTATATGGCCTTTCATCGGATGGGCAGAAGGGGCCTGGCCCCCGGCCTAGCCCTGACGGGTGGCGAGGAAGCCCTCGAGGGCGGCCTTGATCTCGTCCTTGTCGAGGATGTTGTCCACCGAGGCGACGTAGATGCCGTGGGTGTCGACCTTGTCGGCGAAGTCGGACTGCGTGAGGATGAGGTCGCCCTTGAAGTCGGCGATGGAGTCGAGGGACCCGTGCTGGGTCACGATGGGGAGCTCGTTCTCCTTGATGACCTGGTCGGCCTTGATCTTGAGCATCATCGAAGAGCCCATGCCGGCCCTGCACACAACGAGCGCCTTGTACATCTCGAATCTCCTTATCCGCCCGGTCACGGCCGCCGGGCCATGGCCCACTCCAAAGGGCATACCTTACACGCATGGTACCCACGGTACAGCCAAAGAAGCCTGACCACCGCATTTCCAGAGGGTCAGCAGCGCCCCATGCCCTCGAAGCCCTCGCCGAACGCCTCGTAGACCTCGGAGATGATCATGAGGGCCTCGGGGTCGGCGTCCGAGACGATCTCCTTGAGCATGCCCACCTCGCGGTTGGAGAGGATGACGAGGAGCATGGGGCGCTGGTTGCCCGACCACACGCCGCGGGCGGCCACCTCGGTGCAGCCGCGGCCGAGCGAGTACATGACGGCGTTAGCGATCTCGTCGTGGCGCTGGGAGATGATCCAGGCCGCGCGCTCGCTCCGGGGGCCGTCCACCACCATGTCGAGGACCCTGCCCATGAGGAACATCATCACCATGGCGTACAGGGCGTTGGACAGCGAGAACACCGGGATCGAGACCAGCACGATGAGGGCGTCCACGATCACCGAGGCCGTGCCCACGGGGATGCCGAGGCGCCGGTTGAGGAGCTGGGCCACGATGTCGGTGCCCCCGGTGTTGCCGCCGGTGCGGAACACGAGGCCGAGCCCAGCGCCGCAGACGACGCCGCCCCACAGGGCGCAGAGCAGGAGGTCGCCCTCGCCGAGCGGCGGCACCACGGGGGCGAAGAGGTCGATGAAAAGCGAGCTGGCCACGATGCCGCCCACGGTGCGGGCCGCGTAGCGCAGGCCGCCCGTGCGGATGACCGGAATCATGAGCAGGGCGTTCATGGCCAGGGTCTGGGTGCCCACGGGCAGGTAGAGCCCGTGCTCGGCCCCCACGGCGTAGATGACCGTCGCGAGGCCCGTCACGCCGCCGGCCGCGAGGCCCTCCGGGACGGCGAACGCGTCCACGCCGAAGGCGTAGAGGGCCGAACCTACGAGGATCAGCGCGACGTCGCGCACGACCCTCCTGACATCGACCCCTCTTCCCATGGAACCCCCTACTCGGCCTGCTGCGACACCGCCCACCGATGATACCCGACGATGAACTGGTCGAGGTCACCGTCGTCGAGCACCGCCGACACGTTGCCGGTCTCGATGCCGGTGCGCGTGTCCTTGACCAGTTGGAAGGGGTAGAGCACGTAGTTGCGGATCTGGTTGCCGAACGAGATCTCGTGCTTGGGGCCGCGCAGCTCGTCGAGCTCCGCCTCGCGCCTGGCCTTCTCCTGCTCGTAGAGGCGGGCCTTGAGGATCTGCATGGCGCTGGCCTTGTTCTGAATCTGGCTGCGCTCGTTCTGGCAGGTGACCACGATGCCCGAGGGCAGGTGCGTGATGCGCACCGCGGAGTCGGTGGTGTTGACGCCCTGGCCGCCGGGACCCGAGGCATGGTAGACGTCGATCCTGAGGTCCGAGGGGTCGATCTCGACCTCGATGTCGTCGGGGAGCACCGGGAGCACCTCGACGCCCGCGAAGGTGGTCTGACGGCGCTTCTTGGCGTCGGTGGGCGAGATGCGCACGAGGCGGTGCACGCCCTGGTCGGCGCGCAGCATCCCGTAGGCGTTCCTGCCGCTCACGGTGAACGTGGCCCGGTCGAGGCCGATGACGTCGCCCGCGGGCGCGTCGTTGACGTCCACCTTCCAGCCGCGGCGCTCGCAGTAGCGCAGGTACATGCGGAAGAGCATCTCCGTCCAGTCCTGGGCCTCGAGGCCGCCCTGGCCGGGCGTGATGGTGACGATGGCGTCGCCGTGGTCGAGGTCGTCGGTGAACCAGCTGGAGAGCTCGAGCTCCGAGAGGCTCGAGGAGAGCCTCTCGGCCAGGGCCTGGGACTCCCCGCGCAGGTCGTCGTCGTCCATCTCGTCGCCGAGCTCGAGGGCCGCCTGGGCGTCCTCGAGCAGCGAGCGGGCGGCCTCGAAGGCCGCGACGTCGTCGCGGTCGCGGGCCAGGGCCTCCATGACGGCCCTGGCGGCGTCGGCGTCGTCCCAGAACCCGGGCGCCGCGCTCTCCCGCTCGAGGCGGGCGATACGCTCGCGGGTCTCGTCGAGGTGCAGATAGCCCTCGACCTCCTCAAGGCGCGCCGAGAGGAGGCCGAGGTCCGCCGTGGTGGCTTCTTCGCTCACTTAGTGCTTCTTTCCGTGGCAGTTCTTGAACTTCTTACCCGACCCGCAGGGGCACGGGTCGTTGCGGCCCACGCCGGCGTAGGGGTCGCCGGACTCCGCCTTGACGTAGGGGCGGGGCTTGGCCGGCTCGCGGTCCTTGCCGTCGCGGGCGATGTTGCTCGTGGCGGCGATACGGCCGCGGGGGCGGTCGCCCTGGTCGCCGTCGACCTCGGCGGGGCCGGAGAACGTGGCACCGGCGAGGTTGTCGCGCTCGGGCTCGGGCTGGGGCCGAGTGGAGACCTCGATGCGCAGGAGCGTGCGGATGTAGTCCTCGTACATGGCGTTCACGAGGGCCTGGAAGGCGCGGTAGGCCTCCTGCTTGTACTCCACCAGCGGGTCGCGCTGGCCGAAGCCGCGCAGGCCGATGCCGGTCTTGAGGTAGTCCATCTCCTGGAGGTAGGTCATCCAGCGCTGGTCGATGACGCGGAGCATCACCTGCTGGGAGAGGTCGGCCATGACGTCGGCGCCGAGCGCCTCGGAGCGCTGGGCGTAGAGGTCCGACACGTAGCCGCGCACGATGGAGAGGACCCGCTCGCGGTCCATGTCGGCGTCGAGCTCGGGGATGTCCTTCTTGCCGGTGAGCTCCTCGAGCCAGCCGCGGAGGCCGTCGAGGTCCCACCCCTCCACGTCCTTGCCGGGGCAGAACTCGTCCACGGCGGTCGCACAGGTCTGGTCGAGCACCTCCTGGACGTGGCCCACAAGGTCCTCGCCGTCGAGGATGCGGTTGCGCTCGGCGTAGATGACCTGGCGCTGCTGGTTCATGACGTCGTCGTAGTCGAGGACGTTCTTGCGCATGCCGAAGTTGATCTCCTCGATCTTGCGCTGGGCGCTCTCGACGGCCTTGGAGACCATCTTGGCCTGGAGCGGCATGTCGTCGGGCATGTCGTAGCGCTGCATCATGGCGCCGATGCGGTCCATGCGGTCGCCGCCGAACAGGCGCATGAGGTCGTCCTCGAGGGAGAGGTAGAACTGGGTCTCGCCGGGGTCGCCCTGACGGCCGGAGCGGCCGCGGAGCTGGTTGTCGATGCGGCGCGACTCGTGGCGCTCGGTGCCGATGACGCAGAGACCTCCGGCCTCCACCACGTGCTCGCGCTCCTTGGAGCACACGGCCTTGGCGCGGGCCAGGGCGTCGTCGCGCTGCTCCTGGGTGGCCTCCTCGAGCTCCACGCCCTCGGCCACGAGCATGTCCTCGGCGAGCACCTCGGGGTTGCCGCCGAGCAGGATGTCCGTGCCTCGGCCGGCCATGTTGGTGGCGATGGTCACGGCGCCCTCGCGACCGGCCTGGGCCACGATCTGCGCCTCGCGCTCGTGGAACTTGGCGTTGAGGACCTCGTGCTCGATGCCGCGGCGGTCGAGGGTGTCCGACAGGCGCTCGGAGCTCTCGATGGTCACGGTGCCGACGAGGACCGGCTGGCCCTTGGCGTGACGGCGCTCGATGTCGTCGGCCACGGCTGCGAACTTGTGGTCCACCGTGCGGTAGATCTGGTCGTCGAGGTCCACGCGGCGCACGGGGCGGTTGGGCGGGATCTCCTGGACCGGGAGCTTGTAGATCTCACGGAACTCGCCGTCCTCGGTCATGGCGGTGCCCGTCATGCCCGAGAGCTTGTCGTAGAGGCGGAAGTAGTTCTGCAGCGTGATGGTGGCCAGCGTCTGGTTCTCCTCGAGGACCTTGACGCCCTCTTTGGCCTCGATGGCCTGGTGCAGGCCCTCGGAGTAGCGACGGCCCTCCATGATGCGGCCCGTGAACTCGTCGACGATCTTCACCTCGCCGCCCGTGACCACGTACTGCTGGTCGCGGTGGAACATGTACTCGGCCTTGAGGGCCTGCTGGAGGTGGTTCACCAGCTGGCCGGCCATGTCGCCGTAGATGTTGTCGATGCCGAGGCGGCGCTCGATCTTCTTGAGGCCCTCGTCGGTGGCCATGATGGTGTGCTTCGCCTCGTCGAGCTCGTAGTCCTCGTCGGCCACGAGGCCCTTCACGGCACGGGCGAAGTCGCGGTAGATGGAGGCCGACTTGGTGCCGGCGCCCGAGATGATGAGGGGCGTGCGCGCCTCGTCGATGAGGATGGAGTCGACCTCGTCGACGATGGCGTAGTGGTGCCCGCGCTGCACGCGGCGGGAGGCCTGGGTGACCATGTTGTCGCGCAGGTAGTCGAAGCCGAACTCCGAGTTGGTGCCGTAGGTGACGTCGGCGGCGTAGGCGGGATGCTTGTCGCCCAGGGGCATGCCGTTCTGGAGCAGGCCCACGTTCATGCCCATGGCGCGGTACAGGCGGCCCATCCACTGGGCGTCGCGGCGCGCGAGGTAGTCGTTGACCGTGACGATGTGGACACCCTTGCCGTCGAGCGCGTTGAGGTAGCCCGCGAGGGTGGACACGAGCGTCTTGCCCTCGCCGGTCTTCATCTCGGCGATCATGCCGCGGTGCAGCGCGACGGCGCCCACCACCTGCACGTCGAAGTGGCGCATGCCGATGACGCGCTCGGACATCTCACGGACGGCCGCGAAGGCGTCGGGGAGCAGGTCGTCGAGGGACTCGCCGTTGGCGCGGCGCTCCTTGAGCAGCGGCGTCATGGCGGCGAGCTCCTCGTCGCTCTTGCCGGCGTACGTGGGGGCGAGATCGTTGACATGGTCGGCGATCTTTTGGAATTCCTTGAGCTCCTTATCGGACCCCATCGACAGGATCCTGGAGAACAGTCCAGCCATAGGCACCTATCCTTTGTTCTTGGCGGGGCGCGGGACCGGTAGGCGCCGCGCCGCCATACCACTATAGCCATAGCCGGCGGGGCCCCGACCGAGAGGGCGCTTCCGCGGCGGTATTTCAAGCTTCATGCAGACTACCTCATTCCCCCTCGTAGTGCCATATTTACACACCTAGAACAATCGATTATTCGACGGCCCGGCAGAGCCCTCTGATCCTCTGGTCGACCTCCCTCGCGAGGGCTGTGAGCTCGGGGCTCGGCGGCGAGCCGTAGACCCCCTCGACCGTCCCCGCGTGGTCCCGGCACACTTGGGCCGCCTCGGAGTAACGGTGGGCGGCCATGAGCATGCGCACGTAGCAGGTCGCCGCGTCGTCCCTCGCGGGGCAGAGGCCCCAGGCGGCCTGGGCGAGCACGATGCCGTCGTGCTCGCGGGAGCAACCCGCCGAGAGCGCGGCGGCCCTCACGAGGGCATCCACGTATCGGCACTCGAGGCGGTCGCGCTCCGCGGCGAAGAACTCGAACGCGGGCCCCGTCTCGGGCACGCGGAGGCCGCCTGAGTAGAGCGCCATGGCCTTCAGGGCGGCATCGACGCGCCGCTCGTCGGAACCCGGGCCGAACACCGCGGCCAACGCCGCGCGCAGCTCGTCGATGTCGCACTCGACGAGCGGCTCCGAAAGCGCCACGACGCCGTTCCGGCACACGACCACGGGGTCCCCCTCCCTCCCCCGGCCGATGGCGCGGCGCACGGCCGACGTCATCTGGTAGAAGGCCTGGAGGCAGGCCTCCTGCCCGCGGTCGGGCCAGAAGGTGGGCAGCACCTCGTGGCGGTAGGCCCGGTGGCCCTCCCTGACGGCGAGGTACTCCACGAGCTGCGCGGACCCCCGCCGCCACGAGGACGGGGGCACCTCGCGCCCGTCCACCGTCACCCGGAGGTCTCCGAGCACCGACACCCGCACCCCCGGCCGCTCGCCCTCGGGGGTCTGGCGCCCGGTCCACCCCCTCCTCGCCCGGACCGCCCCGCGCCAGGTCTCGGGCAGCAGCCGCCAGAGGCCTTCGGCGTCCTCCCGGTCGAGGGAGACGGCGGCCCCCACGAGGAGCGCCGACGCCGCGTCGCACCCTTGGGACGCCAGACGCGACCTGATCCTCCGCTCACGTGCCCCGTCGCGCGAGCCCCCGAGCCCGTAGGCCACCGCCTCGGCGACCGCCCCGAGGGGCCCTCCGCCCCGTTCGACCCCGATGCCGCACTCCTCGCCGCGGAGCATCGAGACCACGGCCACCACCAA
>ERZ808035.969-NODE-969-length-18692-cov-3.777384_pt1 | contig 18692 bp, 16 predicted proteins | sample MGYA00380189_ERZ808035 | MGnify/ENA primary metagenome ERZ808035 (study PRJEB31490, sample SAMN06133407) | mouse gut metagenome | isolation source: M5_1 | host: mice | place: China: Chengdu | collected 2015-05 ...
GAAGCTCTCCTGCGACGGCATCGTCACCTGCGTGGTCACCGTGGCCTCCCGCACCCACAAGGCGCTCGAGATCGACATCTCCGGCCGCGGCGTCTCCTTCGCCGACGACTCCGAGCTCCTCGGGGGCGCCCAGGACGTGGTGCGCTCCACCGTGGATCGCTCCGCGGAGAAGGCCGGCAACAACGTGGACGCCACCCGCAAGGCCGTCCGCAACGCCCTGTCGAACTACCTCTGGAGCAAGACCAAGACCCGCCCGCTCATCATTCCGGTCGTGATGGAGGTCTAACCGGATGCCCTCCCAACGCAGAACAAACGCACCCAAGAAGAAGGCACCCCAGACGAGGGGGAGGGGAGCGGCCCAGCAGCCCGTGGTCGCCCCCTCCGCATGGCACGACATCGTGGGCGTCGCCCTCGTGGTCGTGGCCGTGGCCATGGCCATCGCCCTGGCGAGCCCCTCGAGCGCCGTCGTGGCAGACGCCTGCCGCACGTTCCTCACCTACGGGTTCGGCGCGGGCGCCATGCTCGTGCCGGTGGCGCTGCTCCTCTACGCCATCACGTTCTTCATGCCCTCCGACGGCCCGCTCTCGGCACGGGCGGCGCTTGGTCTCGTGCTCATCGTGACGTCGGTGCTGGCCATGCTCTCGCTGCTCTACGTGCCGGCTGCCACGGCCGAGGCGGAGGCCGCCTGGGTCTTCCGCCCCGAGGTGGCCTGCAGCGCCGGCGGCTACTGGGGGGGCGCCCTCGCCTGGGTGCTGCTCACCCTCGTGGGCCAGACCATCGGCATGGTCGTGCTCGTGGGCATGGTCGTCGCGGGCATCGTGGTCTGCGGCTTCTCCATCTCGGGGCTCGTCGCCAAGATCCGCGACGCCTCCTCCAGCGCCCACGAGCACCTGGCCGAGCGCAGGAGCGAGCGCGTGGCCGCCCGCGAGGACCGCGCCGTCGAGGCCTCCGCGGCGACCACCGTGCTGCCTCCCAAGCGCGGCGCACGCACCAAGGGCAAGGGGAGGGCCGACGAGACCACCTTCATCGGCGCCCGCAAGACCACCGTGCTCCGCCGCGACGGCGAGGAGCGGCCCAAGCGCCACCCGCGTCTGGAGGACCAGGGCCCCGCGGCTCACCACGACGAGGTGGAGGGCCTCGAGCCCGAGGCCGCGGCCTCGGACGACGTCGTGGCGCCGCTGCCCGTACCCACCAAGAAGGCCGAGCGCAGGCGCCGCCGCGCCAAGGACGACGCCCCCGCGCCGGAGGCCGCGCCCACGACCGTGCTGCCCTGGGAGGACGCGCCCTCGGCGGGCGATGCGGCCGCAGCCGCGGCCGTCGAGGCCCCCGTCGCCGCACCTGAGAAGAAGACGCCTGCGGCCGAGCGGTCGGGCGACGCGCCCCGCGGGGGAGTGGCCAAGGGCGCCATGGTGTCCGCGCCCAAGAACCCCAGCCGCCCCGGAGAAGGCTCCGAGACCTTCGAGCTTCCGCCGCTGTCCCTGCTCGACACCTCCAGCGACACCGCCGTCACCGCCAGCTCCGAGGAGGAGCTCCAGGAGACGGCCGACCACCTCCAGGCCAAGCTCGTGGAGTTCGGCTCCACGAGCCGCGTCGTGGGCTGGGTCGCCGGCCCCATCGTCACCACGTTCCAGATCGCCATGGGCGAGGGCGAGCGCGTCTCCAAGATCATGAACCTCGAGGACGACATCGCCCTGGCCCTCGCCGCGAAGTCGGTGCGCATCTTCGTGATCCCGGGCTCCAGCCACCTGGGCATCGAGATCCCCAACCGCGAGCGCCGCAACGTCTACCTCGGCGACGTCGTCCCCTTCGCCAAGGGAGGCCCCCTCGAGTTCGCCGTGGGCCGCGACTCCGAGGGCAAGCCCGTGGTGGCCGACCTCGCCAAGATGCCCCACCTGCTCATCGCCGGCACCACGGGCTCGGGCAAGTCGGTGGCCATCAACACCCTCATCATGTCCATGCTCATGCGCTCCACGCCCGAGCAGCTCCGGCTCATCCTCGTGGACCCCAAGCGCGTGGAGTTCTCGTTCTACGACGGCCTGCCGCACCTCTACGTCCCGGTGGTCACCGAGCCCAAGCAGGCGGCGAGCGCGCTCCAGTGGGCCGTCTCCGAGATGGAGCGGCGCCTCAAGGTCTTCCAGAAGGCAGGCGTGCGCAACATCGGCGGCTACAACAAGAAGGTGGAGTCCGGCGCCCTCGACAAGGACGGCGCCCCGCCCGAGTCCATGCCCTACCTCGTGGTGGTGGTCGACGAGCTCTCCGACCTCATGATGGTCTCCGGCAAGGAGGTCGAGGCCTCCATCGTCCGCATCGCCCAGCTTGCCCGCGCCGCGGGCATCCACCTCGTGCTCGCCACCCAGCGCCCCACGGCAGACGTCGTCACGGGCCTCATCAAGGCCAACATCGAGAGCCGCATGGCCCTCACCGTGGCCCAGAAGAACGACTCCCGCATCATCCTCGACGGGCCCGGCGCCAACCGGCTCCTCGGCAACGGCGACATGCTGTTCAAGACCGGGGGCAACAACCCCCGCCGCGTGCTCGGCTGCTACGTCTCCGACGCAGAGGTGGAGAACGTCGTCGACTTCCTCGCGAGCCAGGGCGAGCCCGACTACCACGACGAGATCCTCACCGCCGTGGCGCCGAGCCCCCTCTCATCCGGCGTCGAGGACGAGGACGACGAGGACGACCCGCTGCTCTGGGAGGCCGCGCAGATCGTCGTGGATTCCCAGCTCGGATCCACCTCCGGGCTCCAGCGGCGCCTCAAGGTGGGCTACGCTAGGGCCGGCCGCATCATGGACATGCTCGAGCACAAGGGCGTCGTGGGACCCCCGGACGGGTCCAAGCCCCGCGACGTGCTCCTCGACCTGCGCGGTCTGGACGAGCTCATGGCCGCCGACGCGACCTATCGGGAGGTGTAAGCCGTGGCACGGCCCAAATTCAGCGACTTCCTTTCCAACCGCCGCCGCCAGCTCGGCCTCACCATCCCCCAGGCCGCCCGCGTGCTCCGACTCAAGGAGCAGGTGCTCGTGGCCTTCGAGGAGGGCGACTGGGAGCGCATCCCGCGCTCCGGCTACGCCCAGGGCATGCTGTCGAGCTACGCCCGCTATCTCGGCCTCAACCCCCGCGAGGTCATCGACCTCTTCCAGGACGACCTCCACGCCTATGCGAACGGGCAGGGAGCGGCACCCGCTCGCCGGCAGCGCCGCGACGACGACCCGGCCAGCGGGCGGGGCCGTCAGGGGGTCGTCGCGCCCTCCAAGGACCACGACCTCTACGGCTCGGCCGGCCCGGCGGGCTCCATCCTCTCAGGCACCCTCGTGGGCAGCTCCTACCTCCAGAACGCCGAGGAGCGGCGCGGCAGCTCGCCGCTGGTGAACGGACGCAGCGCCGGCTACTCCGAGCGCTACCTGCGTCAGAACGGCTACGCGACTCCCGGCGCCGAGGGCGGCTCGCTGCCGCCCGCCGGCGGCGGCACCCCGGAGCGCGACTACCCCCAGGGCCGCCCCTACACGGCCCGGGCGCCGCGCGCCAACCGCCCGCGCCAGACGGCCGCGGGGCGCTCGACCACGGCATCGGCCCGCGCCGGGCGCAACCGCTCCACGCGGGCGCGCCAGGACGCCCGGCGCTACGCCTCCACGGACATCCAGACCCGCGACGTCTCGTCCACCGTGTACGACGACGACCTCCGCTACGGGCTCGCGGCCGACACCTACCGGCAGGCCTCCTCGGCAGAGGTGAGGGAGAGCGCGCGCAGCCAGGCGCCGGTGCCCCAGCGCCCCAACGTGCGCAGGCGCCCGTCGGCGGCCGACCGCTACCGGCCGAGCCAGCGCCCCGCCAGGCAGCCGCGCTCCGGCGTGCTCGGCGTGGTCGACGCCTGGTTCTCGGACCCCCGCCGCACCATGCTCACGGTCTTCGTGGCCCTCGGCGTGCTGCTCACCGTCGTCATCGTCCTCTCGGTGAGGAGCTGCACGGCACCCGCCCCCGAGGGCGGCAACCGCGACCAGGTCGCCTCGTCGCAGCCCGCGACCCAGGACACCTCCGACTCCCCGACCGACGGCTCCGCGGCGTCCGGCGACGCACAGGCGCAGACATCCCCGACGACGACGGCCGCCGCGCAGGACGACGCGAGCAAACCTGTGGAGGTGCAGGTCTCCGTGTCCGAGGGCGCGGCCGTGTGGGTCGAGGTCAAGAACGGCGACAGGAACGAGGTCGCCCAGACCGTCACCGGCCCCTGGGAGCAGAGGTTCACCGTCGACGGCGAGCTCGAGGTGCGCACGGCCGACCCCACGCAGGTCACCGTCACCGCCAACGGCCAGCCCGTCTCCTTCGACACGTCCGCCGCCGGCATCGGCACGGCCACGGTCAAGGGCCCCTCGACCGACGCGCAGACCTCCGGCGAGGGGACCGGCTCCGACGGGAGCTCCTCGGACGCCTCCGGCACGTCCGGCGACACCGGCTCCGCGGCCCCTGCCGACACCTCGGGCGCCTCCGCGACCCAAGGCCAGAGCCGCTCCTCCACCTCCTCGTCCGGCGCAGGCGAGTAGCGCCCGCCCCACCGTCCACCCCGTACCGAAAGGGAACCCATGGCCAAGGACTCCTCCTTCGACATCGTCTCCCAGGTCGACATGCAAGAGGTCGACAACGCCTACCGGCAGACCGCGCGCGAGCTCACCCAGCGCTACGACCTCAAGTCGTCCGGCGCCGCCATCGACCTCTCCAAGGCCGACGGCACCGTGACCGTCACCGCCCCGGCCGACTTCGTGGCACGTCAGGTCATCGACGTCCTCAACGGGCGCCTCCACAAGCGCGGCGTGGACCTCAAGGCCGTGCGGTGGGACGCCCCCCAGGCCGCGAGCGGCGGCAGCGTACGCGTGGTGGGGCACATCGTGTCGGGCATCGACCGCGAGCTCGCCAAGCGCATCTCCAAGGACGTCCGCGACATGAAGCTCAAGTGCAAGGTGGCCGTGGAGGACGACAAGCTCCGGGTGACCAGCCCCTCCAAGGATGTGCTGCAGCAGGTCATCGCGCAGGTCAGGGACGCCGACTACGACGTGCCCCTCCAGTTCACCAACTACCGCTGAGGTCCGTGCCCATGGATGAGACCCTAGAGACCGCAGGGGGCGCGCCGCGCGTCCTCTTCGTCACCCTCGGATGCGCCAAGAACGAGGTCGACACCGACCGCATGCGCTCGATCCTCGCGCACGCGGGGTTCGGGGAGGCCGAGGGCGTCGAGGATGCCGACGCCGTCCTCGTGAACACCTGCTCGTTCCTCGCGAGCGCAACCTCCGAGTCCATCGAGACCACCCTCGAGCTCGCCGAGGAGCGCGCCGCCGGAGCCCGGGAGCTTCCCATCGTGATGTGCGGCTGCGTCCCCTCGCGCTACGGCGACGACCTCCCCTCCGAGCTGCCCGAGGTGGCCGCCTTCGTGCGCACCGACGAGGAGGACGGCATCGCCGGCGTCATGGAGTCCGTGCTCGGCCGCGTGCCCGCACCCGCCGCCCCCGACGCCGCAGGACCGCTCCGCACGGTCCAGGGCGCCAGCGCCTACGTCAAGATCTCCGACGGCTGCGACCGCTTCTGCTCGTTCTGCGCCATCCCCTACATCCGCGGGCGTTACGCCTCGCGGCCTGCCGCGGAGATCCTCGAGGAGGTCGAGGGCCAGCTCGAGGGCGGCGCCCGCGAGATCGTGCTCATCGGGCAGGACACCGGCATCTGGGGCTCCGACTTCGACGAGCCGCAGACCCTGGCCGACCTCCTGAACATCCTGGCCCCCGTCGCCGAGGCCCACGGCGCCTGGATCCGCGTGCTCTACCTGCAGCCCGAGGGCATGACCCCCGAGCTCGTGGCCGCCATCCGCGACAACGGGGCCGTGCTCCCCTATATCGACATCCCCGTCCAGCACGCGTCGGGTGCCGTGCTGTCCGCCATGAACCGCACCGGCGACGCCGAGCAGCTGGCGGGGGTCTTCGCCCGCCTGCGCGAGGAGATCCCGGACATGGTGCTGCGCACAACGGGCATGGCCGGCTTCCCCGGCGAGACCGAGGAGGACTTCGAGCTGCTCTGCGACTTCCTCGAGAGCGAGGAGTTCGACTACGTGTCGGTCTTCGCCTACTCGCCCGAGGAGGGGACGGCGGCGTGCCGCAGGCCCGACCAGGTGCCCGACGACGTGAAGCTCGAGCGCACCCAGCGCCTCATCGACATCGCCGAGAACCTCGGCTTCGCGGCCACGGCCGCCCACGTGGGCGAGACCGTGGACGTCATCGTCGACGGCGTGGAGGACGACGGCGACGGCAACGCCGAGTTCGTCGGCCACGCCTGGTTCCAGGCCCCCGACTGCGACGGCGCCGTCCACATCGCCTCCGGGGAGTACGCCGTGGGGGACGTCGTGCCCGTGCGCCTTGTGGACTCCTTCTGCTACGAGCTCGTCGGCGAGCCTGTCGAGAGCGGCGCCGAGTGAGCCGGGAGGGGGGTGCGCCGGGCATCGCCACGGCGGCCAACGTCGTGACCGTCGTCAGGGTGGTGGCGATCTTCGCGTGGCTCGCCGTCGCCGAGGTCGCCGGGCCCCTGCTGCCCGACGCCGTGTCGGTCCCGTGGGCGCTGACGGCGCTCCTCTTCATCGCCATCGCCTCCACCGACTCCCTCGACGGCTACCTCGCGCGCTCCCGAGACGAGGTCACGGACTTCGGCAAGTTCCTCGACCCCATCGCCGACAAGCTCGTGGTGGTGTCGAGCCTCCTCGTGCTCATGGCCCAGGGGCTCGTCTCGATCTGGGTCGTCGTCGTGGTGGTCGCCCGCGAGTTCCTCGTGTCGGGCCTCCGCATGGTCGTCGCGTCCAAGGGCGTCGTCGTCGCCGCGAGCTGGCTCGGCAAGGCCAAGACGGCCACCACCATGGGGGCCGTCGGCGGCTACCTCGTCGCCATGGCCCTGCCCCAGGCGTGGGCCCCCACGCCCTGGCTCTACGGGCTGTCCTGGGTCGCCATGGCCGTCGCCGTGGTGCTGACCGTGTGGTCCGGCGCGGACTACCTGGCCAAGTGCTGGAAGTACCTGTCGTAGGGGAGGGGGCCGCCATGGCCTTGACATGGGAGCGCGCGCTCGCCGACGGGTTCCAGACGGGGGAGGCCCCGTCGTGGGACGAGGCATGTGCCCTGGCGGGGACGCTGGTCCGCGCCGCGGCGGCCGCAGGGAGGACGGTCGGGTTCGCGGAGTCATGCACCGGCGGGCTCGCGGCCGGCGCGGTCACCTCGCAGCCCGGCTCGTCCGAGGTGCTCCTCGGCTCCGTCGTGAGCTACGCCTGCTCGGTCAAGGAGTCCGTCCTCGGGGTCTCGGCCGCCACCCTCGCCGAGGCCGGCGCCGTCTCCGAACGCTGCGTCCGGGAGATGGCGGCCGGCGCCCGGAGGTGCCTCGGCGCCGACGCCTGCGTCTCCATCTCGGGCATCGCCGGCCCCGGCGGCGCGGTCCCCGGCAAGCCCGTGGGCACCGTCTGGCTCTGCCACTCCGGCCCCGACGGGGAGAGGGCCCTGCTGCGGCACTTCACCGGCGACAGGGCGGGGGTGCGCCTCAAGGCCGTGGCCTGCGCCCTGGCCCTCCACCTCTCGGCACTTGTGGAGGGTTGAGGGAGAAATCGCGGGACAACCTCGGCCGCGTCGGGACCCCGCTTCCGCCACCTGCGGCGACGTCGTATGCGGCGGCCCTCTCGACCGCCGCGGTCGAAAAGCCGTCGGAAAACGGTCGGGGCGCCGTCGGGCCCTTCTGGTTCCATGGTGGCGTCGGATTGACATAGAACAGATGTTCTTCTAGCATTCCGGACAGAAAAGAGACGAGAGGAGCACCATGGCCAAGAAGAAGGAGACCACGAAGACCGTGGCGGCGCGCACGACCGGCGAGGAGCGCGACAAGGTGGTGGACGCCACCACGGCCGAGATCCGCAAGAAGTTCGGCTCGGGCGCCATCATGCGCTTCGGCGACGGCGGCAGCGACCTCGAGGTGGAGGCCATCCCCACGGGCTGCATCGCGCTCGACGCCGCGCTCGGCATCGGCGGCGTGCCCCGCGGCCGCATCGTTGAGATCTACGGCCCCGAGTCCTCGGGCAAGACCACCCTCTCGCTCGAGATCCTGGCCGAGGCCCAGGCCATGGGCGGCGTCGTGGCCTTCATCGACGCCGAGCACGCCCTCGACCCCGGCTACGCCGCCCGCATCGGCGTGGACATCGACGACGTCCTCATCTCCCAGCCCGATACCGGCGAGCAGGCGCTCGAGATCTGCGACATGCTCGTGCGCTCCAGCGCCATCGACGTCATCGTCATCGACTCCGTGGCCGCCCTCGTTCCCCGCGCCGAGATCGAGGGTGAGATCGGCGACACCACGGTCGGCCTGCAGGCCCGGCTCATGAGCCAGGCGCTCCGCAAGCTCGCCGGCTCCCTGGCCAAGTCCAAGACCACCTGCATCTTCATCAACCAGCTCCGCGAGAAGATCGGCGTCATGTTCGGCAGCCCGGAGACCACCACGGGAGGCCGGGCGCTCAAGTTCTTCTCCTCGGTGCGCATGGACATCCGCAAGGTGGACGGCATCAAGAAGGACGGCGAGCTCGTGGGCAGCCGCGTCCGCGTTAAGGTGGTCAAGAACAAGGTGGCCCCTCCCTTCCAGCAGGCCGAGTTCGACATCATGTACGGCACCGGCATCTCCAAGGAGGGCTCCACGCTCGACATGGCGGTGGACTACGAGGTGGTCGACAAGTCCGGTGCCTGGTACACCTACCAGGGCGAGCGCCTCGGTCAGGGCCGCGAGGCCGCCAAGGAGTTCCTGCGCTCCAACCCCGACCTCTTCGACGAGATCGACCACAAGGTGCGCATCGCCTGCGGCCTCGAGTTCGAGGACGAGCTGGCCGACGGCACGCCGGCCGCCGCTGCCGCCACCGACGGCGCCCCCGAGGCCTGATGAGGTTCGGCGCGTCGTCGGGCCCGGAGTCGTCCCGCGGCGAGACCGTGGAGCTCGCGGGGGGAGACGGCTCCGTGTGGACGGTCACGTTCCCGCCCAGGGGCGCGGGCTCCGGTTTCTCGGGCCCCGCGCCCAAGGCGCGCCTGCGCCCGGGCGACGGCGACGAGGCCCTCCAGGTGCCCGTCGCCGTCGCCCGGGCCGTGGTCAAAGCGGTCCGGGAGGACCCCTCCGCCGCCTTGGGGGACGGCGGCATGGGGCGTCTCGTGTCCGCCGCCTCCACCTCCTGCTGCGCCAAGCGCCTCACGTCCATGGTGGACCGGCGGGACTACTCGTCCAAGGAGGCTGCGGACAGGCTGCTTCGCGCGGGGTACCCGAAAGACGTCGTCGACGACGTCTGCGCACGGGCCCGGGAGGGGCGCCTGCTCGACGACGCGCGCTTCGCCGAGGCGTTCATCAGGTCCAAGGCCTACGCGGGGTGGGGTCAGCGCCGCATCGAGCAGGAGCTCTCCCGCCGCGGTGTCGACGCCACCTCCGTGGCAGGCTGGCCCGACGACTTCTTCGAGGGGGAGTCCGAGTTCGACCGCGCCTGGGAGCTCGTCTCGCGCCGCAGCGTGCCGGCCAAGAACCCCTACGAGAAGACGGTCCGCTACCTCGTGGGCCGCGGCTACTCCTACGACGTCGCCAAACGCTGTGCCGCACGGGTCCTCGAGGACGCCGATGAATAGCGCCGTGCGGCGCCCCCTCGTCCCCGAACCTTTACTAACCCTGCGTCTTCCCGTAAGATACAAGAGCTGTTGAAGCGTCCGTCCCGGTGCGCCATGCTGGGATTTTGCATATTCATAGGTTCCTATTTGCACGACAGGTCCTTATTGGAGGCATCCCTGGCCCCGGCCAGAACGGCCGTTTCCTCGGCACCCGCCGCAAGGCGGTCTCTCTGACTACGAGCATTACCTGAAGAGACGAGGGGGCACGTCATGGATCCTGTCATCACCGTGGTGCTCTGCATCGTCGGGCTAGTCATCGGCGCTGTGGCCGCATGGGTCGTTGCCAACGGCAAGACCAACGCCAGGGTCGTCGAGGCCAACGAGAAGGTCCGCCAGGCCGAGGACACGGCCAGACGCACCGTCGAGGAGGCAGCCCGCACGGCAGAGACCCAGAAGAAGGAGTCGCTTCTCGAGGCCCAGGAGGAGATCCTCAAGCTCCGCCACGCCCAGGAGGCGGAGAACCGCACCCGCAAGGGCGAGCTCCGCGAGATGGAGTCACGCATCATGCAGCGCGAGGAGTCCCTGGACCGCCGAAACGACTCCCTCGACCGCAAGGAGCACCAGCTCTCCGAGGCCCAGAGCCGGCTCGACCGCCGTCGCAACGAGCTCGAGCAGATGGTGAGCGAGCAGTCCAGCGAGCTCGAGCGCATCGCCGCCCTCACGAAGGAGGAGGCCCACGACGAGCTCATCGACCGCGTCCGCAAGGACACCGTGCGTGAGGAGGCCCAGATCCTCCGCGAGTCCGAGCAGCGTGTGAGGGCCCAGGCCGACAAGACCGCCCGGGAGATCGTCTCCACCGCCATCCAGCGCTGCGCCGCCGACCAGGCCGGGGAGATCACGGTGACCTCCGTGCACATCCCGTCCGACGACCTCAAGGGACGCATCATCGGCCGCGAGGGCCGCAACATCCGCACGTTCGAGCAGGTCTCCGGCGTCTCCCTCGTCATCGACGACACCCCGGAGACCGTGGTGCTCTCCAGCTTCGACCCCGTCCGCCGCGAGACGGCGCGCGTGGCCCTCGAGAACCTCATCGCCGACGGCCGCATCCACCCGGCCCGCATCGAGGAGATGTACGCCAAGGCCGAGAAACTCGTGCAGCAGCGTGTCGTCGAGGCCGGCGAGCAGGCGGCGTTCGACATGGGCATCCACGACCTGCACCCCGAGATCGTGCGCACCCTGGGTGCCCTCCGCTACCGCACGTCCTACGGCCAGAACGTCCTGCAGCACTCCAAGCAGGTGGCCGAGCTCTGCTCCATCATGGCCGCCGAGATCGGGGCGGACAGCGCCCTCGCCAAGCGCGCCGGGCTCCTCCACGACCTCGGCAAGGCCATCGATCGCGAGGTCGAGGGGCCGCACGCCGTCATCGGCGCCGACCTCGCCCGCAAGTACGGCGAGCGCGCCGACGTCGTGCACGCCATCGAGGCGCACCACGCCGACGTCGAGCCCTCCACGGTCCTCGACGTCCTCGTGATGGCCGCCGACGCCATCAGCGCCGCACGACCGGGCGCCCGCCGCGAGTCCGCCGAGACCTACATCAAGCGCCTCGAGAAGCTCGAGGAGATCTCCAACGCCCACGAGGGCGTCGAGCGCACCTACGCCATGCAGGCCGGCCGCGAGCTCCACGTCATGGTGGAGCCCGAGAAGATCTCCGACGCCAAGGCCGTCGTGCTCGCCCACGACATCGCGAAGCAGATCGAGGACGAGATGGAGTACCCCGGCCAGGTCCGCGTCGTGGTCATCCGCGAGTCCCGTGCCGTCGACGTGGCCAAGTAGCCCATGGGCGACCTCGCGGACTTCGTGTCGGACGTCATAGGCTCCTCGGCCGTTCGGGTCGAGGAGAACCTCGGAGACGGCTACGTCCGCCTCGTCGTCGACGAGGCGGAGCGCCGTCAGGCACGGCACGACATCCGCTGCGTCGAGGACGTCGTCATAGAGATGCTCCGCAACGCGCGCGACGCCGGCGCCACCCAGGTCTACGTGGCCACGGGGCGCGCCGGCTCGCAGCGCCGCGTGGTCATGCTGGACGACGGCTGCGGCGTCCCCGCCGCCCTCCAGGAGCAGATCTTCGAGGCGCGTGTGACCTCCAAGCTCGACACGGTCCACGAGGACCGGTGGGGCGTCCATGGACGCGGCATGGCGCTCTTCTCCATCCGCCAGAACGCCGAGGACGCCCACGTGGCGGCGTCCGTCCCCGGGGGAGGCTCCTCGGTGTCGGTCACCTGCTCCTGCGACGACGTGCCGGAGCGCGCAGACCAGTCCACGTGGCCCTCCCTCGCCGCGGACGACGAGGGCCGCCAGACCGTGGGCTCGGGACCCCACAACATCGCACGCACGTGTTGCGAGTTCGCCCTCGAGGAGCGGGGGCGGGTCCAGGTGTTCCTCGGCTCGGCGGCCGAGATCGTGGCCACGGTGCGCTCCCGCCTCTCCTCGTCCCTCGACGAGACGGGCCTCCTTTTCGTCGACGACCCCTCCTCGCTCCCTGTGCTCGAGCGGCTCTGCGTGGCCGCCGATGCCCGGGAGCTCGTGGAGACCGCAGAGGGGGTGGGCCTTCCCATCTCCGAGCGGACGGCCCACCGCATCCTCTCCGGGGCCATCCGTCCCGTCCGGTCCGTGATGGCCCGCCTCACCCACCGTTCCGACGACGGCTCCGGTCGCAGGCGCCCCGTGGACCTCTCCCGGGACCGCCGGAGCCTCCGCATCGACGAGGAAGACGCCGAGGAGTTCTCGCGTCTCATGGAGCGGGCCTTCTCGTTCATCGCGGACCGCTACTACGTCTCGCTCGAGGACGCCCCCACGGTGCGTTCCACCGGGGACCGCCTCGTGGTCACCTTCCCCCTCCTCAAAGAGGACGAGGGGTGACGGGACCCTCCCTGCCATGCAGGTGACGGGGCGGTTCGGGTACCATTGGCAAAGCGCCGCCTCAACCGCACCACGCATCTACCTCATCCGTAACACTGGAGCAACGGTCATGGATTTCCTGAAAGTGTCGAGCAAGTCGTCCCCGGCCTCGGTGGCAGGCGCCATCGCCGGGATGGTGAAGGACGGCGTGCCCGTCAACCTGCAGGCCGTCGGTGCGGGCGCGGTCAACCAGGCGGTCAAGGCCGTCGCCATCGCGCGCGGCTTCCTCATCCCGTCGGGCTACGACATCTCCATCGCCCCCACCTTCTCCGACATCCAGATCGACGGGGACTCCCGCACGGCCATCCGCATCGCCGTCTACGTGCACCCGCTCGCCGTGGGCGACACCGCCGCGTCGCCGGCACCCGTGCTCAAGCGCTCCCAGGAGCTGGGGGCTTGATGGGGGAGGGCGGCCTCGCGGGCCTCACTTACCACGTGAGGACCTTCGGGTGCCAGATGAACCTCCATGATTCCGAGCGCGTCGCCGGCGTCCTCGACTCCTGCGGGATGCTCGAGGTGCCCTCGCCGGAGGAGGCGGACGTCGTCGTCTTCATGACATGCTGCGTGAGGGAGAAGGCCGACACGCACCTCCAGGGGCAGGCCTCCGCCATGGTGAGCGCCCCCGTGCCGCCCTCCGGCCTCCGCACGGTCTGCGTGGGCGGCTGCATTGCCCAGCGCGAGGGCGACGGCATGCGCTCCTTCATCCCCAACGTCGACGTCGTGTTCGGCACCCAGGCCATCGCCAGCCTCCCGCGGCTCCTCGAGGAGTCGCGCTCCGAGGCGGGGTCGACCCTCAAGGCCGACACCGACGAGCCCGGCACCGCGTTCTCCAGCGACCTCCCCGACCGCCGGGAGTCCCCGTTCCACGCGTGGGTCCCCATCATGACGGGCTGCAACAACTTCTGCAGCTACTGCATCGTCCCCTACGTCCGCGGGCGCGAGCGCAGCCGCACCATGGAAGATGTCGTCGCCGAGGTGGAGGCCCTGGTGGCCGACGGCGTGCGCGAGGTGTGCCTCCTGGGCCAGAACGTCAACTCCTACGGGCGCGACCGCTACGGAGAGCCCCGGTTCGCCGAGCTCCTCCGCGCGGTGGCCGCCACCGGCGTCGAGCGCATCCGGTTCACGAGCTCGCACCCCAAGGACCTCACCGACGAGACCATCGCCGCCATGGCGGAGCTCCCCGCCGTCATGCCCCAGCTGCACCTCGCCGTGCAGTCGGGGTCGACGGACGTGCTCCGGCGCATGAACCGCAGGTACACCCGGGAGGACTACCTCGAGCTCGTGGGCCGCATCCGCGCCGCCATGCCCGACATCGCCCTCTCCACCGACATCATCGTTGGGTTCCCCAACGAGACCGAGGAGGACTTCCTCGACACCCTCTCGCTCGTGAGGGAGGCCGCCTTCTCGAGCGCCTTCACCTTCATCTACTCCAGGCGCGAGGGGACCCCGGCGGCCGCCGTGGAAGACCCGACGCCGCGAGAGGAGATTCAAGGACGCTTCGACCGCCTCGCCGCCCTCGTGCAGGAGCAGAGCTGGGACTACAACCGCCGCCAGGTGGGCCGCACCGTCGACGTCCTCGTGGAGGGCCCTTCCAAGAAGGACCCCGGCGTCCTCACCGGCCACAGCCCCGAGAACGTCACCGTGCTGTTCGAGGCCCCGGGGGGCGTGGATCCGGACGACCTGGTGGGCAAGGTCGTGCCCGTGGAGGTGCTCGACGGCCGCCCCTGGTACCTCCGGGGCACCTGCGCCGGCGACCCGCGATGAGTGCGGGCCTGCCGGGCCCCGTCGCCTGCGTCTGCGGCCCGACGGCGTCGGGAAAGTCGGCCGTGGCGGACCTCGTCGCGAGCTCCATGGGCTGCCCCGTGGTCTCCGTCGACGCCATGCAGGTCTACCGCTCCATGGACATCGGAACTGCCAAGACGCCGCCCGAGGAGCGACGCGCCGAGCTCCTCATGGTCGACGTCGCCGGGTTCGACGAGCCGTACTCGGCCGCCCTCTTCCAGCGCGACGCCCGTCGGTGCGTGGACCGGTCCCTCGAGACCGCCGGCTGCGCCGTGCTCTGCGGGGGCACCGGCCTCTACCTCGACGCCGTCATCGACGAGATGGATTTCCCCTCGGGCGACGCCTCCTCGGGGCGTCGCGCCCGCTACGAGGCTGTCGCCCGCGAGCAGGGTCCCGAGTCCCTGTGGGCGCTCCTGCGCGACCGCGACCCGGAGAGCGCAGCCGCGGTGCACCCCAACAACGTCCGCCGGGTCGTACGCGCCCTGGAGCTCGCCGACCAGGGGGAGTCCTACGCCGAGCGCACCCGGCACCTGAGGCGTCGAGAACCGCACTACGCCGCACGCATCTGGGCCCTCGTTCCCGAACGGGAGACCCTGTACGCGCGCATCGACGGCCGGGTGGACGAGATGTTCGCCGCCGGTCTCGTGGATGAGGTACGCGCCCTGGACGAGGCGGGGATCCGCCGCTCTGCCACCGCCTCCCAGGCCATCGGGTACAAGGAGGTCCTCGCGGCCCTCGACGGCCGCTGCACCCTCGAGGAGGCCCGCGAGCAGGTGAAACGCTCCACGAGGCGCTACGCCAAGCGGCAGCTCTCGTGGATCCGGCGCGACGGCCGCGCCACCGTGGTCCCCATGGGGGAGACCACGGTCGAGCAGGCTGCCGCGCTCGTGACAGACGATCTCAGGCGCTCCGTCGAGCCGGGGCGCTGAAAGGGGGCTCCATGGCCCGGAAGACACCGCAACCCATCGCACTGCCGCGTGAGCGCGCACTCCTCGTGGGGGTCGACCTCGGACGCGCCGACGAGTGGCCCCAGGAGCGCTCCATGGCCGAGCTCGCCCGCCTCGTGGACACCGACGGCGCCGATGTCGTGGGGACGCTCACGCAGCGACTCGACCGCCCCGTGCCCAAGACCTTCATCGGTTCGGGGAAGGTGCAGGAGCTCAAGGAGGCCGTGGGGGCCCTCGACGTGGACGTCGTGGTCTTCGACGAGGAACTCACCCCCTCCCAGCAGGGCAACCTCGAGCGGGCCCTCGGCGAGCCCGTGAAGGTCATCGACCGCACCGCGCTCATCCTCGACATCTTCGGCAGCCACGCCCAGACCCGGGAGGGCAGGCTCCAGGTCCAGCTCGCGCAGCTCAAGTACGTGCTCCCGCGCCTGCGCGGCATGTGGAGCCACCTCATGGGCGAGCAGACCCGCGGCGGCATCGGCAGCAGGTTCGGACAGGGCGAGTCGCAGCTCGAGGTGGACCGCCGGCTCATCCGCGACCGCATCTCCCACCTCCGAGGCGAGATCGAGCGGGTGGCGTCGCGCCGCAGGACGCAGTCCAAGGCCCGGTGGGACTCGGGCATCTACCGCGTCTCGCTCGCCGGCTACACCAACGCAGGCAAGTCGACGCTCCTGAACGCCCTCACGGACTCCGACGTCTACGCCAAGGACGAGCTCTTCGCCACCCTTGACCCCACCACCCGGTCCCTCGACCTCGCCGAGGGGCGGAAGATCGCCCTGACCGACACCGTCGGCTTCATCCAGAAGCTCCCCACCACGCTCGTGGAGTCCTTCAAGTCGACCCTCGCCGAGGTGTCCGGCGCCGACCTCGTGGTGCTCGTCGTCGACGCCTCCGACCCCGACTGGAGGGCCCAGGAGGAGGCCGTGAGAAGGACGCTCGACGAGATAGGCGCGGGCGGAAAGGAGACGCTGCTCTGCCTCAACAAGGTGGACCTGCTCGACCCGGAGGGCCGCGAGGCCCTGCGCCTGGCGTTCCCCGACGCCGTCATGGTCTCCGCCAAGGAGGGGACGGGCCTGGGGGCGCTCCTGCACGCCGTGGCGGCCAAGGCCTCCGAGGGCGACGTCACCGTGACGGCGCTCGTGCCCTACGACAAGGGCCTGCTCATGAAGATGGTGCATGAGCGGGGACAGGTGATCCGTGAGACCTACGTGGACGGCGGCCTGCTCGTCACGGCCAAGGTCCCGCCGCGCCTGGCCGGCTCGCTGGCGCCATACCGGGCCGAGGGGCCGGAGGGGGACGACCGGGACTAGGGGTCCGCCCTGGGGGCGTCTAGACGCCGAGGAGCGCGAGGGCCCCGAGCAGCAGGGGCTGGTGCACCACGTAGATGGGGAGGGAGTGGCGCCCCACCCACTCGAGCGGCGCGCACCGCGCCGCGAGGAACCAACGCGGGTACCCGCGCGGCGAGAACCAACGCCCGACGGCCACGCCCACCCCGTATATGAGGGCGAAGGGCACGAGGGGGTAGTAGTCACCCGACACGAACCCCGGCGACGGCAGGCCGAGCCACGCGAGACCCGGGTGCGCGTACCATGCGCCGGGAAGCGCCACCTCCCACGGACCGATCCCCAGCTCGCGCGAGGGGACGCCGAGTGTCAGGAGGAAGAGCGCGAGGAGCGCGGCCGCGCAGGCGAGCCCGCGCGGCTCCAGATGGGCGCGCCCGAGCAGGGCGTCCACGAGCGTGGCGCCGCCTATGCAGAATATGATCCCGAAGCTGATGGGGTCGTCCACGGCCGCGATGGACGTGACGGCGAAGATGGCGAGTGCCACGGCGAGGTAGCGCAGCGACCGCGTGAGGTTGTCGTGGGAGAAGCTGCACATCCAGCCCGAGACGAGGAGGAACGTCCAGCTGATGGACGCCCTCCAGACGTCCTGCAGCGGCGGCGCGAACCACGCGACGTCGACCCCCTCGATGAAGACGAGGTCGTAGCAGAGGTGGAAGAGCACCATCGACACGACGGAGAAGCCGCGCACGGCATCGAAGAGCCGTACGCGGCCAACGGGGCGCTCCCAGAGGCCGTTGGGGGCAGGGGAGGGGGAGGGCGCGGTCACGAGATGGTGCGGAGGAGCGCGGTCACCCGGCCGAGGATCTGGGGGTTCTCGACGTAGATGGGGTCCATGGCGTCGTTCTCCGGCTGGAGCCGGCAGCGGTCCTTCTCGCGGTAGAACGTCTTGACCGTGGCGCCGTCCCCCACGAGGGCCACGACGATCTCGCCGTTCACGGCGTCGGAGGCCTCGCGCACCACGAGGTAGTCGCCGTCGAAGATGCCGGCGTTGATCATGGAGTCGCCCTTCACGCGAAGCATGAACGAGCAGTTGTCGCCCACGATGCCCGTGGGGAGCGTGAAGCTCTCCTCGACGTTCTGCTCGGCCAGGATGGGGACGCCCGCCGCGACGCGGCCCACCAGGGGGAGACGGAGCGTGGAGGAGTCCATGTCGATGTCCACCTGGGCGAGCGGGGTCCCGTCGTCGGCCGCGGCGGGACGCGCCGGCGACTGGCAGTCCACGAGCTCGATGGTGCGCGACTTGTTGGCCGTCCTCCGGATGAGCCCCTTCTGCTCGAGCGTCTGAAGGTGCATGTGGACCGTGCTCGGCGACTTGAGCCCCACGGCATCGCCGATCTCGCGGACCGAGGGCGGGTAGCCGTGGGCGTGGCAGTACTCGACGAGGTAGTCGTAGATCATCTGCACACGGTGGCTGAGCTTGGGACGGGTCATGGGACCTCCGGCGGTCGGTACGGTCGTGGCCACCATCATAGCAAACGTCCGTTCGGTCAAAAACATCTGTTCGGGGAACGGCGCCGGCCTCCTTTACAACGCCCCTGTCCTCATACACACTGTTACAGGCTCTTCTCCATGTGGTGGAACCATGGAGTGTCCGTGGAGCCTGCGTGCTATCTTTCGGTGGCCGGGCACCGCCGTGCGGACGCCACCGCGGCAAGGAAGGGATGCTATGCACTGCCCAACATGCGGCTGCGACGAGTCGAAGGTCGTGGACTCCAGGCCCTCCGAGAGCAACGAGGCCATCAGGAGGCGGCGCGAGTGCGTGAGGTGCGGCACCCGTTTCACCACCTACGAGCGACGCGAGGAGCTCCCCCTCGTGGTCGTCAAGCGCGACGGCCGACGCGAGCCCTTCGACCGCCAGAAGGTCATGCGCGGGCTCGTGGCCGCCACCGTCAAGCGCGACCTCGACGTGGCCCAGCTCGACGCCCTCATCGACGGTGTCGAGAACGACCTGCGCGACCGCGGCGTGACCGAGGTGGCCAGCGGCGACCTCGGCGAGATGGTGCTCGTGAGGCTCCGCGACATCGACC
>ERZ808035.976-NODE-976-length-18549-cov-4.147142_pt1 | contig 18549 bp, 23 predicted proteins | sample MGYA00380189_ERZ808035 | MGnify/ENA primary metagenome ERZ808035 (study PRJEB31490, sample SAMN06133407) | mouse gut metagenome | isolation source: M5_1 | host: mice | place: China: Chengdu | collected 2015-05 ...
GAGCTGCACCTTGCATGGGTGGGCCGGTCGGTACCGGCGGAAGAGCTCACAGGACCCCATGGCCCGCCTCCCTCCCGGAGCGTGCGGCGAGTGCCCTTGCAAGGGCATCGGCCAGTCGGGCCGTCTGGGTCACGGTGAGGTACTCGGCGTGGTCGGCCACACACTTCACGGAGGCCTCCAGCGCCCTCGGGTCCCGAGGGTCTTCCGCAGGGTCGCCGAAGGCGGCAGCCATGGCTCGGAGTGCCTCGAGACGCGGGGTGCGCCTCCCCGAAAGGTAGCGACTGACGGCACTCTCGGTGATGCCTGCGCGTTCCGCCAGCTCCTTCTGGGTCCACCCGCGCCGGGCCATCTCGTCGGACACGACGGCGGGGTCCCAGACGGGATCTATGAGGGCTGCCACATCCATGGTCACACCTTCCTAGAGGCGGGTCGGCATGACGAGGCAGCGTACCTCAGGGGTGCCCGGGGCGGTGAAGACCGCCGGCCTCATCTCCCCGGAGAGGACCATGGTCACGGCTTCGCGGCCCGAGAAGGCGCCGAGGGCGTCCTCGAGGTAGCGGTGGTTGAGGCCGATGGAGAGGGGCGTGCCCTCCACGGCGCAGTCCACCGAGTCGGCCGCGTCGCCCACCTCGCCGCTGCAGGCCGAGAAAGCCACCTCCCCGTCTGCGGCCCCGATGTCGAGGCGCACCTTGGGGTTGTCGGTGGCCACGAGGGCCACGCGGGAGAGGGCGTCCAGGGTGGCTTTCATGGGAAGGCCCACGGAACAGGTGGCCGTCTTGGGAAACAGGCTCTCCACCTCGGGGTAGCACCCCTCCACAAGGCGGCAGACGTAGGAGCCGCCCCGCCAGCGGACGACCCACTGGCCTGCCCCCTGGCCGACGGAGACGGTGTCCGAGCCCGCCGCCATGGCGAGGGCCTCCGGAAGGGCGTCTGCCGGTAGCAGCGCCGAGAAGGAGGCGCCGTCGTCGCCGATGGCCGCCGAGGCGACCACGAGGCGGTAGCTGTCGGTGGCCTTGAGGGTGAGGCGGCCGCCGGCCACGGTCAAAGACATCGCGCAGAGGATCGGGTGGGTGAGGTCCTTGGAGGCGAACCGACGGACACGCCCCACGAGGTCCGAGAGCACCTCGCAGGGGAGCTCCACGGAGGACTCAGGCGACACCTCGGGGAACGCCGGGAAGTCGGAGGCCGGCAGGGCCGCCAGGGAGAAGCGCGAGCGGCCGCAGGACACCTTGACGGAGGCCCTGGCCCCCGTGAGGCGGCAGGCGCCGCCGGAAAGGCTCTTGGCCACCTGGCCGAGTGTCCTGGCCGACACCACGGCGGCCCCGGGCTCCTCCACCTGGGCGGGGACCGAGACCGCCGCCGAGCGCAGGCCGTCGGTGCCGCTCACGGTGAGGGTGCCGGACCCGTCCGCGGTGAGGAGCACGCCGGCGAGTATGGGCAGGTCCTTGGAGGCGACGGTCACCTTGGAGACGGAGGCGACGGCCTCTGCGAGGGCCTTGGGTGCGACGGTAACGATCAAGGGAGTCTCCCTTCGCTCAAGGGTGTGGGGTGCAGCTTGCCGGGGGCGACGTAGGTGCTGCCGCCGGGGGCCACCACGGGCACGACGGCGAGGGTCCAGCGCCAGGGGCCGCCCTGCGGGAACGCCGCCGCGGCCCAGGCCACGGCGTCCTTGCGCTCCACGAAGACGGGGCCCTCGGCGCGGCCGCCGGCGAAGACGCCGACGGGCCTGAACAGGGTCTCGGGGGCCTTCTCCATGAGGGGGCCTCCTTCCGGTAGGTTTTCGGGTGGGTCAGCGGTGGAGCTCCGCCTCCTCGAGGGCGAGGCGGCAGCAGACGTTGGGGTGGCCGAAGAAGGGTTCAGGATCGAACCTCATGCCACCGCGACGCTGGAAGCTCTCGGCCTCGGCGAGGTCGCAGAACACGTGCATATCCGCCACGTAGGGCCCGGGGATGTCCCCGGGCTCGGGCTCGTGCCAGTCGAAGACCACGTAGCAGCGGTCGGTGTCGCGGGTCATGACGGGATCCTCCTCTCAAGAAGCGGCCGGGTTTTGTGGTCTACGCAATCCGGTGGAGCATCATCCCCACTGTCAGAACCACGACTCCGGCCCCATAGACGACGAGGGCGGGAATTGTGAGAAATGCGACCACAAGGCCGTCGGCGCCACAGAGGACGGCAAGCCAGAACGGGATGGTCGCCAGTCCGAGCGCGACGCGGAGAATGACGGATGAGACCCGCTCGTCGAGCGTATCGACAAGAGCCATGGAAAACGCGACGGTCACGAGGGTTGCCAGCGGGAGTGCCCAGGCGGGCATTGTCGAAAGAAAGAACGTAGTCGCGAATAGCGTCAGAAGAGCCGCCAACCCCATTCCGCCAAAGAGTGCGATCCATATCTTGTTCGACGTCTCGGTCATGATGTATCTCCCAGTCTTCGATGGTTCCAGGCCCTATGGGGATTGGGGGTTCCACTTACTATGGGCTCACGGGAGGGAAGTTAAAAGTCTCTCCTCCTTCATGTTCCAGGGATGCTGCCTGGTCCCTGGGCCCGCCTCCAGGCCAGGGACCCTAGTTCGCCGCGCTCACGGCCGCACCACCCTGGCGCCGCACTGGGGGCAGAAGGCGAAGCGGGGCCCGTGGGGCGGCTCCCCGTCGAACCAGCTGGCGCCGTCTACAGAGAAGGCCATCCCGCACCCGCAGTTGGAGCACTCGAAGGCGCAGCAGCCCTCGGCGGGGCCCCCGTCGGGGGCCTCGACGTCCGGCTCAAACGTGCAGGTGAGGTCGGTGTCGCTCACGGCATGTCCCATGGCTCACCCCTCCTTGGGATCGGCGTTGTCGGCGCGGACGGCGACCATCACGAGGGCGAAGGCGACGCAGAAGCCGCCGATACCGCTGACGAGGAAGGCGACGAGGCCGGCGGGGCCGTTGCCCAGGACGGGGGCGAGAAGAGGGAGTACGCAGCCGGCGGAGACGGCCGTCACAGCCACGCTGCAAAGTGCCGTGGCAAGCGAGGCGTTGCCGAATGAGACGACGGGGTTCGCTTGCTTGCGGTCCGAGAGGGCGTTTCGAAGGAGGCTGATGACGACAGCCTCCCCGACCACAAGCCAGACGAACAGGTTCGCGCAGACGAACACCGAGGCCGCCATCAGCACGGTGTCGTCGGGGCCGTAGTGCGTCAGCCGGGCGAAGAGGGCCGTAAATACGGCCGACAGGGCCACCGCGACGGCGGCAGACCTCCACGGATGCGTGAGGATGGTGCCGAGGACGTTCCTCGACGGTCGTGTGTCGTTACCCATGGGTTCTCCAATCAGTCGTTCTGTTTTCTCGTGCCACACCGGGCAAGCTCGCCCAGGTCGCGGACCGTGATGAAGGCCACCTCGCCGTCCGTGCGGACCTCCCCGTGGACCTCCGCCCACCCCTCGCCGAAGACGAGGGTGCGGACCACCATGGGAAGCCCCGAGGGCCGATGGTGGAGGGTTTCCCCGAGGGCCACGGGACGTCCTTCCACCCGGGGCCACCAGTCGTTCCCGCGGGCCTCCGCAGGGGTCTCGGGGCCCCCGAAGGGGCGCCAGAAGCCGTCACCCTCAGGCATCGGGGACCTCCAGGGACAGCTGCTCGGCGATGAGGGCCCGGGCGGACCGGGTGACGGCGAAGCTCACGGGCCCCACCCGGAGGCGGTAGGGTTGCTCCGGGCAGCCCCCTCCCACCGACACCTCGCCGTCGTCTGCCACGAGGACGGGCCTGCGGAACCCGCAGGTGGCCGCCTCCAGGGCGAGGGCCGCCCCTGTGGCCTCGGCGTCCTTTCCCACGAGCTTCAGCAGCCCCTTCGAGAGACCCATGGGGACCCCTTTCTACTCTCCGGCCGGCCCTCCTTGTCGGCCGGCCCCTCTCTACACGCTCTCTGGACCCTTCGCGAGGGCCCTCGCCATGGCCACGGCGGAGGGGGCCTCGCCGGCCCTGTGGGTGGCGCACGCGGCGGCTCCGCACCCGAGGCAGCAGGCCTTCGTGCGGATCCTCCCGGAGGCGTAGCCCAAAGCCGAGGTCGCGCCCCCTGCCACCGCGAGCACGGCCCCGCAGGAGGCGCAGCGGAGGCGCCGCGAGAGCCCCGCCCGGGCCGCCCTGGAGCGGCTCACGGCGACACCTGCGGGAGGTCCCGCCGGCCCTTCCCGGAGGCGTCGCGCCAGGATGTCCTGGCGGCAGGCGCCTCGGGACGGGGTCCGAAGACGGCCTCGAAGAGCCTCCTGCGGGACGCCTCCACGGGGTTTTCCGCGGGAGGGGCCGGCAGGGTGTTCCCACGGGGCGTCATCAGAGGGCCCCGTGGAAGATCGTGTTGGTCTGGTTGTTGATCAGGATCTGGGCCTCCTGGGCCCGGCACACGGACCTCCGCCGGGGTCCCGGCGGGTCCTCGGCGGAACCCTTCACCCAGAGGTCCCGGAGACGCTTCGTGGGAAACACGTGCAGGACCGCCGCGGTGGGGTCGAACTTGAGACCGCCGCTGTGCCAGAGGGCGTACCAGCGCCTCATGATGTCCTCCTACTCTTCGTCTTGTCCCGGGCCGAGGACTTGGCCGCAGGGATTCTCAGGTACCGGGCCTTGGCCGCGATGATTGCGGGTGTTCTGCCGGGGAGCACCTTGGCCCAGCCTTCCCAGGAGGGTCCGTGGAGCGGGTAGTTCACCCGCAGGCGACGGAGCTCCTCGCCGGTCCAGGACTGCGTCCCCTGGCCCCTGGATTCGGAGCAGAGGTGCTTGATCTTGGCCCGAATGGCGGTCTCGGTCCTTCCGGGGAGGAGATGCGCCCACCCCTCCCAAGCAGACCCCTTCCGCTCCCAGTGTGTGACGAGGATCTCGAGCTCTTGGTCGGTCCAGTGCCTGTTGCCGGACATCCGGGTAATCCCGAGCTCCCGGGAGCGCTCCTCGATGGACCTGGCGCTCCTTCCCGGGAGGACCCTGCGCCATCCGACCCAGACGTTGCCGTGGGCCGGGAAGTGGTCCTTGAGTCGGGCGTCCTCCTCGGCGCTCCACGGCTCCCGGGCCGGGGGCATGGGGATGCCGAGATGGGCCGCCTTGGCGCGGACGCTTCGCGGGGATCGGCCGGGTACGGCTTCCAGGACGTCTCCCAGGGTGGCGCCGGCCATGTCGGCGGCGCTCCGCAGGGCATCCACCTCCTCGGCGCTCCACGGGGCGCCCGTCCTGGGATAGCCTTGGCGGGGCCCGCCCTTGGGCCTCGAGGAGGCAGGGCAGGCCCAAGGGATCCTCGCCACCGCCTCCTCGGCGGTCCTTCCGGGAAGGACGTGGGCCCAGCCGGCCCAGTCGGGTCCGTGAAGCTTCGCGCAGCAGTGGATGACGGCGTCTTCCTGGGTCGTCCAGGGCGCCCTCTGCGTCTCTGTCGCCGTCATGCCGCGGCCCCCTTCCTGCGACCGGCGTAGCCGATCCCCAGGAAGGCCGCCCTGGCACGGATCGAGGTCTCGCTCCGTCCGGGAAGGCGCTTGGCCCACCCGGTCCACCTGGGGCCCCAGGCCATGTAGTTGAAGATGAGACAGCGGTCCTCCTCGATGGTCCATCCCATGGAGGTGACCCTGATGAGGCGGTTCTTGCGTGCGCTCAGGTCCCTGCCGGGAAGTGCCTCCTCCCAGCCCTTCCAGGACTGGTCGTGGTCCACCGACAGGACGAGCAGGGTCCGGGTCTCCTCGGAGGTCCACGGCACCCTGGTCTTCTTGGGGACGATGCCCAAGGCTTGGGCCCTGGCTCGGCAGGCCTCGGGGCTGCGCCCCCTCATGCCCTCCGCCCAGTCGTTGCTCCCGGAGGCGGCGAGCCTCCTGAGGGAGTCGTCCTCCTCCGCCGTCCATCGGGGCCTCCGGGATGCTCCGATACGGGTGGCCCGGGCGGTTATGGCCTCGGGGCTGCGGCCCGGGAGGACCTCCCTCCAGCCGTCCCACCCCTTCCCGTGGACGGGGTAGTGCTTTTTGACAAGGGAGTCCTCGCGGTCGTCCCAAGGTCTGCGTTGACCGTGTCCCACGGCCTCCCCCTCTCTCTTCTCTGTCGACGGGATCTTGGGTCCTTAGCTTCCGATCCCTTACTTCGGCTCCTGTTTCGCGGCCTCGTCCCGCTCCTCGAGGAGCGCCAGGATGATCGCGTGGTCGAGCTCGGCCCTGTCGGAGCACTGTCGGAGTTCGATGGCGAGTCCGACGCAGGCCACGGTGGCCGCCCCTGCGAGCACCACCGTCGCGTTGGCGGTCCTTCCCGAGGCCGCCTCCACAGCCGCCCAGAGGACGCAGGCGCCCCAGAGGACGCGGCAGAGCCTCGGCACGAAACGGGTGGAAAACGTGCTCGACCAGCAGGTCCCGTAGGGACCGATCTCGAGCTCCACGTAGAAGGGGTCGTACTTCCCGTCGGGACGGGTCTCGTCGTCTCTCACGGAGCCCCCTTCCTAGAGGTGCAGGACACGGTCGCGGATCTCCTCGGTGCGGCCCTGGTTCCAGAACTGGGTCCCGATGTAGCCGCAGGTGCGACGCGCTACGTTCAGGGTCGACTGGTCGCGGTTGCCGCAGACGGGGCACTCCCAGACGAGCCTCCCGTCGGCGTCCTCCACGGCCTGGATCTCGCCGTCGAAGCCGCACTCCTGGCAGTAGTCGCTCTTGGTGTTGAGCTCGGCGTACATGATGTGGTCGTGGATGAAGTCGATGACGGCCATGACGGCGTCGATGTTGCCCTTCATGTCGGGCACCTCCACGTAGGAGATGGCCCCTCCCGGCGACAGGCGCTGGAAGCCGCTCTCGAAGGCGAGCTTGCTGAAGGCGTCGATCTCCTCGCGGACGTTCACGTGGTAGGAGTTGGTGATGTAGCCGTGGTCGGTGACGCCGGGAACCTCGCCGAAGCGCTTCTTCAGGCACTTGGCGAACTTGTAGGTGGTGGACTCCAGGGGCGTGCCGTAGATGGAGTAGTCGATGTCCTCGGCGGCCTTCCACTCGGCGCACCTCTCGTTCATGCGCTCCATGACGGCCATGGCGAAAGGCGTCACGGCCGGGTCGGTGTGGCTCTTGCCGAACATGGCCACGCAGCACTCGTGGAGGCCGGCGTAGCCGAGGCTGATCGTGGAGTAGCCCCCGTAGAGCAGAGGGTCGATGACGGTGTGCTTCGGCAGACGGGCGATGGCGCCGTGCTGCCAGAGGATGGGGGCGACGTCCGACGGAGTTCCGAGGAGGTGCTCGTGGCGGATGCGCAGGGCCCTGTGGCAGAGCTCCAGGCGCTCGTCCAGGATCTCCCAGAAGCGCCCTTCATCGCCTTCGGCCGAAAGGGCGACGTCCGGCAGGTTGATGGTGACCACGCCCTGGTTGAAGCGCCCGTAGTACTTGTGGGGGTGGGCCTCCGCCGTGAGCGCCCCGGAGGGGTCGCCGGAGGTGTCACTGAAGCGGTCCGGGGTGAGGAAGGAGCGGCAGCCCATGCAGGGATACACGTCGCCCTTCTCCTGGCGCATGACCTTGGCGCTGATGTAGTCGGGCACCATGCGCTTCGCGGTGCACTCGGCGGCGAGCCTCGTGAGCCAGCCGTAGGGTGCCCCCTCGCCGACGTTGTGGTCGTCGAGGACGTAGAGGAGCTTCGGGAAGGCCGGGGTGATCCAGGCCCCCACCTCGTTCTGGACCCCCTGGATGCGCTGGCGGAGCACCTCGGCGATGACCATGGCGAGGTCGTCGCGCTCGGGCCCCTCGGGAACCTCCCCGAGGTCGAGGTTGAGCGACACGAAGGGGGTCTGGCCGTTGGTGGTGAGAAGGGTCAGGATCTGGTACTGGATGGTCTGGACGCCGCGGGTGACCTCGTCGGCCAGCCGCCCGGCGACGACGGATTCCACCTGCTCCCCGGTGGCCCGGATGCCGGCGTCGGCGAACTCGGCGCGGACCTTGTCGCGGATGCGGCGGCGCGACACCTCCACGAAGGGCGAGAGGTGGGCCAGGGACAGGGTCTGGCCGCCGTAGGTGTTGGAAGCCACCTGGGCGATGATCTGGGTGGCGATGTTGCAGGCCGTGGAGAACGAGTGGGGCTTCTCGATCCTGGTCTCGGAGATCACGGTGCCGTTCTGCAGCATATCCTCGAGGTTCACGAGCTCGCAGTTATAAGAAGTTTGACTGAAATAATCGGCGTCGTGGAAGTGGATGACGCCCTCGTCGTGGGCCTTCGTGATCTCGTCGGGCAAAAGGATGCGCCTCGTGATGTCCCGGGAGACCTCGCCGGCCATGTAGTCGCGCTGGGTGGAGATGAGCACCGGGTTCTTGTTGGCGTTCTCCCCCTTGGCCTCCTCGTTGGCCAGCGCCAAAAGCGACAGGATGGCCTCGTCGGTGGTGTTGGCATGGCGGGCGAGCTCGCGGCGGTGGCGGTAGCGCTCGAAGGCCCGGGCCAGCTCGAAGCGGTTGAGGAGCATCAGCTGGTCCTCGATGAGGTCCTGGACCTCCTCCACCCCGGGGGTGTGGCCCTCCATGTCGAAGCGGTTCTGGACCACGGCGCACACCGCGTCGCAGGTGATGCGCACCTGGAGGTCGCTGATGCGGTCGGCCTCGGCGACGTCGCCGTTGGCACCCCGGATGGCCGCCTCGATCTTGGAGCGGTCGAAGGCCTGCTCCGTGCCGTCGCGCTTGATGATGTTCATGGCGGTTCTACCTTCTCTCACCGGCCCCTCGGGGCCGGGCTCTCGCGTCCCTTCAGGCGGCGCCCTTAGGGCGTATGTCGACGACGACCACGGAAGAGTGGGCGAACCACTCGTCGAGGGCGTCCATGAGCCTCATCACCTGGCCCCCGGTGAGGTCGGTGGAGGAGGTGCGAATGCGTGACACCGCGTCATCGATGACCCCGGCGTCCTCCCCCTCGAAGAGCTGGGGCTCCATGACGGTCTTGGCGCTGATGCCCGCTGCGGTGGCCACACGGCGGGCCAACTGAGCGGGTACCGGCAGGAGGCCGGCGCCCATGGCCTTCAGAAGGCCCGAGCCCACTTTCAGGACCTCGCCCAGGGTGACATCCCAGTCGGCGCCCACGGTGTAGGACAGGCGGACGGCGTCCAGGGCGCGGCAGCGGCCCTTGAGGCCGCGGAGCTCGTCGGCAGGGACCCCGAAGAGCACCGACAGGCGCTCGACGACGGGGGCCGCAGGCACCATGCGGCACGCGGAGACCCACCCCTCGACCGTCTCCTGGTCCACCCCCGCAGCGTCGGCGACGATGTCGGCACCGATGCCGGTGACCTTCATGCAGTGGGCCAGGCGCAGAGAGAAGACCTGGACGCGCCTCTCGGCCTTGGGGGCGGCGTCTACGGTGGGAACGGGCTTGTCCATGGGGCCTCCTCCTGGGTGCGGTCATGTTTGGTCTGACATGAAACTCTCGTACATATTAACATCTGGCTGAAAGGAAACCACACTCAACCTGTAGTTTTTCTAAAATTACGGGGTACTTTTTTCAGGACTCAGCCGACGGAGAAATCGGCATCGGCGGACACCGCGGCCCCGTGGCCGTAGGCGTTCTGGACCTGGGGCCGAAGGACCGACCGGGACGTCCTCGGGACGTCCTGGCCCTGGGACCTCGCAGAGGCTGCCTCGGCTGCCCAGCGGCGCTCCATGGCCTCGTCCCAGGTGGGGCGGCGGCACTCCGGGGGCACGGACACCGTCTGGCGGGTCCCCGAGACGCGCACCGGGTCCCTGCCCTCGCGGCCGGTCCCGGAGCACCCCTCCAGGAACACCGCCTTCTCCGCCCTGACCATGCGGCGGATGTCCCGGGCGTAGCCGGCGGCGGCGCCCCCGAGGGCCCTCGCGCACTCCCTCGGGTTCATCCAGAGGGCGGAAACGTCGTCTGAGCCCTCCCCCATGAGCCCCTCGGGCACGAGGCAGACGCACTCGTCGGCCCTGCGGGTGGCGTCGCGGGTGACGTCGCGCCAGGCCCCGCGGTCCCTCAGGTAGGTGACCGACAGGTTCACGGCGCCGGAGCGCTCGGTGGCCTCAATCCACTGGCGGTGGGTGGAGGACAGGTCGGCCGTAGCCCACACCCTCACCTGGGCGTTGGGGTGCCTCTTGGCCGCCTCGACGGCCCCCATGAGGGCGGCCATGCCCGTATCGAGGCGCACGGGCACGAGCACCCGGGCGGCCCCGGCCTCGAAGGCCTCCTCGGCCCGGCGCTCGGCCCACGCCTCCACGCCGTGGAGCGGGCTCTTGGGGCTCATGGGGTTGAGGCGCCACTGGGGGTTTCCCTTGCCGGAGGGAAGGGCAGGCTGCTGGCGGGGGTCGCACCCCTTGGACCGCTCCCCCATGGTGCAGAGGGCGACGGACGGCCCCTCCCAGGCTGCCCTGGGGTCGCGGGCGGTCGGGGGCGTCGCCGCCGCAATGTCGACGGCAGCCTCGGGTCCCAGCCCTGCAGCGGCGAGGGCGGCGGGACCGAGCACGGTGTCGGGGGCTTGGCCCTGGGCCACGAGGGCGAGGGCCTTGCACACGGTGCCGAGGTAGGCCCTCTTGGAGACCCCGGGGACGCTGAAAGTCGCGGGCCCCTCGGGGGCCGCGTAGGTGGCGCCGGCCGTGGCCTCGAGCCAGCGACCCCTCATGGTCCGGTTCTGGGTGAGGGCGGCGCACCCCACGGCGAGGAGCGCCTCCTCAGGTGCCAGGGCGCCCGGCTCGGCCGGGGTGTCCATGACGTCTGCGAGGGTGCCGCTCCAGTCGGCCACGGCCACGTCGGCGACGTGGGAGGGGGCGGTGAGGGCGAGCCAGGCACCGCCCATGGTCTTGAAGGCGCAGCGGCCGAAGCCGGGCACCTCTACAGAGACGGGGCACTGGTAGTCGAGGCCCCGGGGGTCGTAGTCGTTGGCGGTGAGGTGCCCCCGGGTCTTCTCCACGGCCATGCGGGCCGCCCCCTCGGCTCCCCCGGGGGCGGCGGCGTCCACGGCCTCGCGGCGGAAACCCCAGGCGCCTCCGGTCTTCTCCCCCGAGATCTGCCCCGCGGCGGCCTTGCGGCGCACCGTGGTCTCGGAGACCCCGAGGATCTCGGCGGCCTGGCGGGTGCCGACCACCTCGTCGCCCTTTCCGGCAGCCGCGGATCGCTCAGCTAGGAACGTCGCGAGCTCGTCGGGCACCTCCACCCGGTCGGTGAAGGGGTCCGCCACGGCGACAGGCACGCCGGCCTCGGCGCAGGCGGCCATAACAGACCCGGTCACCGTGGATCGTCCCTGACGGTCCTTCCAGTCGCCGTCCTGGCCCCACCATGCGACGCAGACGTCTGCCATAGACGCCATGGCGCGGTTCCTCGCCCCCATGGCGGAAGACCAGCGGGCGGAGGAGTCGTCGGATACGGCCGTGACGTCGTCCGCCCGGGCGATGCGGGCCTCGAAGGCGTTACGCCCGAAGAGGCCGCCTTGAGACCATCGGCCCTCCTGACCGGCGAACGGAAGGACCACGGAGCTGGTGATGGAGATGTCCGGGCGGCGGGTGGCGAGGGCGGCCGCGGCGTCCAAGGCGACCTGCTCGAAGCCCTGGTTGGCGCCGCTCACGACCCGCAGGGAGGTCGCCCCGGCGCGATCCGCCAGGTTCTCGAGGACCTCCGCGGTCCGCTCCTCGGCCCGCTCCCAGTCCTCCTGGGACTGGGTCCCGGAGTACCTGAAAGAGCGGCCCGAGACCTTGGCCCCGGACGCGCCGGCGATGCGCCCCGGGCGGGGGCCGCAGACGACGACGGTGAGGCTGCCCTCCGGCGACGGCGGGACGACGGCCGGGGCCCTCTCGAATGCGGACGTAGGCTCACGGGAGATCTCGGGGGTCGGATCGGGTGCAGCCTCGGGGGCAACCTCGGGCGTCGCCGCAGCCTCTTCCGCGTTCACCCTCTCGGCCTCCCTCCGGGGCCCTGCCGCCCGGATCGCAGAGGCCCTCCGGACAGGTTCCGCCGAGGCGGACATCTCTCGGGACTCCGAAGGGGGAACCTGGGGGGCGACGACCTTGCCGCCGATGCTTCCCTGGGTCCTCGCCCGGGTCTTGGCGTCGTCATAGAGCTCCCCGATCCAGGAGTGGTCGCCGGAGATGCCGGGGCAGGCCACCCCGAGGTGCTGGAGGATCCCAGCCATGACCACGCGGCCCGGGATCGGCCCCGGAGTGGCACCCCCCGCCGCTTGGGGCTCGACGCCGTCGTCGCAGACGGCCACGACGGTGGAAGCCTCCGACGACATCGCCCTCATCCACTGGATCTGGCGCTCCACGGTGCGGCCGGCGGGCCCGCCGTCGAGGGCGACGAGGGACGCAAGGTGGGCCGGGAGCTCCGAGGCGGTGCCGGAGAAGGCGAGGTGGGGGGCGCTGCGGTGTCTCTCCCCCGCCACGGCGGCGCTGTCGGAGGCGAGATCCACCAGGTAGTCGACCTTGCCGTCGGCGAGAAGCCGGCGGCCCTCCCGGGACGTGCAGAACGTGAGCATCTTGGAAACCCCTTTCACCGCCAATGGGACCTATCGGTTTTCAGGGGATTCTCTGGCATGAATGCGACCGTTGCTCCCGATATGGGACATTCAGCCGGGCCGGACCCGGACCGGCTCACATCGTCGCAGGTAGAAAAGGGTGGGCCCCGGACCCGGGGACCGTTCGTCCCTAGGGGTCCGGGGCCTGTCGAAGCCCCATCGGGGCACACATGGCGGACAGCCTGACGAGGAGGGCCTCCACGTCGTCGGGCGGGCAGAACCTGGCCCAGGCCTCGCCGCAGGCGGGGAGGTCCTTGCGGCTGCAGCACAACAGGGGCAGCCCCGCGCGGTACCGGGCATCGACCACCTGGAAGAGCACGGACACCGACCAGGCGCTCGCCCGCTCGCTGCCGAGGTCGTCCAAGACGAGCAACCCTGTCGTGGAGGCGTCTACCACAGGGTCCGGCCCGCCCTCGAAGGAGGCCCTCGCCCTGGCGAGTAGGTCTGTCACCGTGGTCATGCGGCAGCTTCTGCCCTCCCCGGCCCAGACCACACAGCCCCGGTCGTCCTCGCATGTGACAAGGTTCGACTCCACCCAGGCCGCGGCCACCTGGGCGGCGAGCGTCGTCTTGCCGGTGCCCGATGGGCCCCAGACGCAGAACCCGCAGCCCGAACGGCAGGCCTCGGCCATGGCGGGGGCTGCGGGGTTCACCTCGCAGACGAGGGCCCGCTCGGGGATTCCCGACCTCCTCACGAGCCTCCGTTTGGCCGCCGAGATCACGGCGCGGCTCCGCTCCTCGCGCGCGGACACGATTGCCGCAGCCTCCCCGGCGCACCCGCAGGGGCCCGGGAGGCCGACCGTGCGGCCACAGTGGGGGCAGACCCATGGCCTGAAAGCCATGGCGATGGACGACGCCGCCCGCACGATGGAGCCTCTCTCCGTCACGGCGCCACCCCCTTCCGGTTGGACCAGGCGAACCTCGAGAAATCCGTGCGGGCCCCGTCCCGCCTGGCGCGGAGCAGATGGTCTGCGAAGGCGTCTTCGTCGAAGACCTTGGAGGGCTTGACCATGGAGGCCGTGCCCTCGTCGCCCCCCCCCACCGCCTCGCGAGGTCCGAGGCCACCGCCCGGAGGTCTTCCGCAGACCTCCCCCGGGCAAGGAGGGAGACGATGGGGGCGAGGTTGGCCTCGGTGGGACGGAACCTTTTGCCGGACACGTCGTTGAGGAACGCGAGGACGTCTCTGGCCTCCCGGTCTTGGGCGCCCTTGCCATCCAGGTCCAGAAGGGCCCGGCCGAGGCCCGAGGCGGGCGGCCGCGAGGCGCCGACCCTGTACCTCAGGTAGAGCATGAGCCCTTCGGCGTCGTCCGACGCCAGGCAGAGCGAGACCTGCTCGGCGGTGAGACAGACTGGAACCGCCCCGCTCTCGATCGCGATCGCAGCACGGCTCCCAACCCCCGTCATTGCCGGGGCTTGGTTCGAGCAGCGAACTATCCTCACGTCGCGGGCCACGGCCTTACGCCTCCCCGACAGAGGTGGCGATCTCTTCGGCTGCGGCCAAGACGGCCTCCTTGGCCCCCGCTTCGGGGTCCGCATCGAAGGAGCGGGCGGATAGCGTCCTCACCAGTGCCCCCTTTGCGTCGCAGACGCAGGTGGCCGCCGTGCGGACGCCTGTCAGGGGCGATACCGCAGAGACGACGCAGAGCATCTCCCCGTCTCCCAGGGAGGGTGGCTGGAAGAACCCGGCGAGCACCTCCGGGTCGGAAGAGACCGGGGTAAGCTGCACGGAACTCATGCGAGGGCACCCCCTGCGAGGCCGGAACCCATGCCCTGGCCCCGGTCGTTGTCGCGACGGCGCCCACGGTACCCGTGGGAGCGCTCCACCGTGACGGGCGCCCCGATACGCTCGCAGATGATGTGGGCCATCTCGTAGGCCCAGCCCTCGGACGCGCAGAGGCAGACCTGTTCCTTCTCGTCGTCGATATTGATGCTAACGGCAAACATCGCGATCACCCTCTCTCGGTGGGTCGGCCGCCCTTCCGGCGGCCCTTCGCGGATGCCGCCGGGCGTGGCTCCCGCCGCGCCCGGGGAAATCACCTTCGCTGATAGGCCAGGAAGTCCTCGAGGGTCATCGACGTGCACTCCCCCATGGCCCTCGCGCCGCGGAGCCGGCTCTCCACGGCCCGGGCACGGGCGTCGCCGTCGACCTCGCTGAAGACGGGGCGCACCCCCCGGGAGGCGGCGTCTCGCCATGCCGCCATGATGCCGTCGTCGCCCTGGCGGCGCACCGCGACGACCCTCTCGGGGCTGCGGGTGAAGGCCCACCGGCCCTCCTCGGGGAGGCCGAGGGAGGCCAGGTTGCGCCTGACCCAGGCAAATCCCCGGGGGATAAGGTTCCCGCGGCCGATTCTGAGGCCCCCTGAGAGACAGAAGCCCTTCCGGGAGAGGCCGTCGAACACCTGGCGGCCCACCGACAGGGGAGCCCCGAGGCAGAGGTAGCCCGCCCAGGCGCATTCGTCGGAGGTGAGGGGGGCCTCACCCGTGCCCAGGACCTGGGAGGGGGCGAGGGCTGTCCACGACCCGTCCCCGGGAAGTTCCCGGAGGAGCCCCTCGATGTCCTCAGGGGCGTTCGCGGGGGCTTCCGAGCCCACGTCGCGAGGACTCTCGGGGTGGGTGTCGGCGGGGGTCCGGCAGGGGGTGCCGGCGCGGCCCTCGGATTCCGCCCTGAGGTCCGCGAGCCAGCCCCCAGGCGCTGGGTTCCCATGGAGGAACGCGAATGCCACCTCCCGCTCGAGCTCTGTCGGTGCGTTCGCCTCGATGGATGCCAGGGCTACCCTCAAGGGGTGGTGGCCACGGCCGTAGGAGCGTCCCGAGCGGGCCTTTCCGGTGACGAAGGTGGAGGCGTGGGGCAGCATCTTGGGATCGGCCCGGTTCTCCGCGATGTTCCTCACGTAGGCCGCCAGGGCCATCTCCGGGGTCGCCCCGGTCTCCTCGAGGATGCGGTCGAGGTCGGCCGCGAGGTTGGCGGCGTCTCCCTCGGAGATGGCCCGGCGGGACCCGGAGGCGCCTCGCCGGACGCGGTCCATGGCCATGATGGCGTCGACCGAGGTGAGGCCCTTGATCGAGGACTCTTTGGGGGAGAGGGTCTGGAGGACGTCGGGGGAACCGCCGGAATCCCTGATCGCCGAGGCCGCCTCGGTGACGCAGGAGAGGTCCGCCAGAAGGTCGCCGACGGACCGGGAGGCCGCCGCAGTGGCGCCGGGGGTGTCCTCAGGGGTTTTCCCGGGAATGTCCGCCGGGGTCTCACCAGGGTCCTGCCAGGGTGTCGAGGAGGCCTCCACGGGGCAGGCCCACCAGGTGTTCTTGGAGTACTTCCCGCCGGAGAAACCGGGGTTGGTCCTGGTGACGAGACCCGTGGCGCAGAGCAGGGAAAGGCCGTTCTCGAGGCTGTCCATGCCGACGCCGAGCCAGCGGCAGAGGTCGGCCTTGGAGACGCATGCCCAGAGGCCCGAGCCCTCCCCCCTCGAGACCGAAAGGACGGAAAGGAGGCGCACGAGGCGGCAGAAGAGGTCCGCGCAGCGGGGCGGGAGCCCCTCGACCTCGTCGAGGGGCACAGGCCCGTCCGCAGAGAGGAGGCTGAGGCGGACCTCAGCGGCTCGCTCGGGGGTGTAGGTGGTGTGGTGGGTCCTCGCCCTGCGGCCCCCGAGACAGCGGCAGCCCCTGAAGTCGACCGCCCCCTTGCCGCCTCCGGCATAGGAGCTGTCGAGGGCGGCGACAAGCTTCCGGTCGGGACGAACCGACAGGTGGGGGCCGCAGAAATTGGGGCTGTGAATTCGGTTTGTGGGGGTGGAAGGGGTGGCGTTCATGCTACGATAACTCCAGTTCTATTTGCTGGATCGGCAGCAATTGTTTTCCAGGCAGATGCTTCCGATCACAAACCCGCCCTCTTACTCCAGTGGGGCGGGTTTTTTTGTTGGCAACCATCCTAGCATCTCAGATGACGCCTGAGGCTGAAAAAGGGCCTTTTCGTGCGACGAGCCGTCGGTTTTTTGCGGTGAGCGGTGTAATAAACCCTCGAACCTAGCTATATTAACGATTCGGATTACGGTTTCTAGCTGGGCTTTCGCAGAGATTCACGTCGCATTGGGACACGTTTTCAGGAACGGCCGGCGAGTGCGATTGAATGTTTTTTGTCATGACGCCACACGCTAACCGCACCCGGCCCCGCACGCTAGGGAAGCCGCCCCCGCCCTTCCCTCTTTGCCTTACCTTCGGGCCCTTGGGCCCTATCTATCTCCTATTCCTATCTTTATAGGGGACGGCACCTGCCCGCACCTCGTTTCCCAACGAGTCTCATTGTACGAGGTAAACGGGCCGTCCATGGAATCGCAGGCAGCGTTTCCCCTGTTGATGAGCCACGGGGATCGCCTGAGCTCGTTCATCGCTGCGATTGGGTTTTTGCTGGTAGCGAGCATCGGGGATTCTTTGGGAGGGCAATTCGCCGCCCAGGATCGTCTCTCTTTTTTCCGAGGTCAAAGGCCACGGGGACTATGGGGCAAACAGTGAGTCCCCGTGCCTGTTCCTCTCTGGCTTGACGGCTGTCCCCGTGGCTGGCTTCCCCTTTCCGATCCATAAGTCCCCGATGCTCTTTATCTGTTGTTACGTTCATTGGCGGCTTTGGGGGTCGGGTCTTCATCCGTCTATCCCTGTGGCTTCCGTGCTGCATTTTCATGCTTGGCAGGTGTTCTGGCGGACCCTTGCGGCGGAGTGCCGGAGACAGTCCCCGTGGCCTTGTACCAGCTAGTTTCCCGATGGTCCCTGTATCTGGCCGGGGCCTCTCCCATCGAGTCCCTGTGGCTACCTCTACCGTGGTGCCCGAGGGGGGGCGGCAGCGGGTCTGCTCGGGGTAGCTTTGGCACTGCCCGACCGATCCCTTGCCTCTCCCCCGCCGGGTCCTTGAGGCTCTGCCGTCATCCAGGGCAGGCCGTGACGGTGTCGGCGCTCGTTTTCACGTCCGCCGTTATCGATAATCGCGTGCGCGCGACTTCCGATAGTCGCGGGCTGGGCCGACCTCACATGCTGAAAGAGCCCGGACCGGGAGGTTCCGATAATGGGAATCGTCATGGATTTCCATTATCGGAACCGATGGGATTCAATAACACCGCAGGTAGACATTGCGACGGGATTGGAAGTCGCCGTTTCCGATAATTTGGCACCCGATTATCGGAACCTCAACGTGTCGGAACCAATGACGCTAAAGCGCTACTGGTTGCATATAAACGTGAAACCACCTAACCCTTTGGGTGCGATGGCGGGACGCCCCTTGGGGGCCTGCTTCGGAAAAGAAAACGGGCGCCCCCGGACAGCCGGGGACGCCCATGGAGGGAAGCGGTCTGTGACGCTCTCGGGGCCGTCTACTTGGAGGCCGCGAGCTTCTTCGCGGACTTGTAGAGGCCCTCGGCGTTGAGGTTGCGGCTCCAGGCGGAGTCGAGGTAGACCACGGGGCAGCCGATGCCGCCGGTGTCGCAGATGGACTCGATGCGGCTCTGGAGCTGGTCGGCGATGAAGCGGGCGCCACCCCCGTAGATGTAGACGACCTCGCAGGAGGTGCCCACGCGACGCCAGACGCTGGTGAAGGTGTCCGCGATGGCCTCGACCAGGGTGGGCGACACGCGATCCACCTCCTCCATGACGCGCTCGCGGATCCGGCGGGCCTTCAGGGTCTGGTCCTTGGGGTCGATCTTGGGCAGGAGGATCTTCTCCACGGCCCCACGGCTCTCCGCCTGGATGCCGGAGTTGGACTGGCGGAGACGGTCGACGACGTCGTCCAACACGTTGCCGAAGCCCTCGTTGATGGACTTGGAACACTCCGTGTTGATGGTGCCGTTGGAGAACACCGGGAAGTTGACGGTGCCCTCCCCCACGTCGATGCCGATGACGTCTCCGAGGCCCACGAGCACCTCGCCGGTGTAGGAGGCGTCGATGGTGGCGCCGTTGGAGCGGGCGAGGGTGAGGGCGGCCTCCATGAAGTCGGGGCCGGTGGCGCGGAGGGCGGCGAGGGCCGCGACGCCCTCGGGGACGACTGCCACCTCGGTGAAGGTCACCTTCACGTCGATGTCGTGGCCGTAGTTGTGGCAGATCACATGGTGGGGCTCACGCATGAGG
>ERZ808035.977-NODE-977-length-18539-cov-8.065269_pt1 | contig 18539 bp, 22 predicted proteins | sample MGYA00380189_ERZ808035 | MGnify/ENA primary metagenome ERZ808035 (study PRJEB31490, sample SAMN06133407) | mouse gut metagenome | isolation source: M5_1 | host: mice | place: China: Chengdu | collected 2015-05 ...
AGCTCCTCAAAAACATGCTCCCAAACACCTTGCAGGCTCCACCGGCGAAACCGGGTGTACACACTTTTCCAAGGGCCATACCGTTCCGGCAGGTCCCTCCAAGGTATCCCTGTATTTAGCCAATACAGGATTCCATTGAGCATGACCCGATTGTCTTTTCCGGGCCTTCCGCCATGCGCCGGCTTTTCTGGCGGCAACAGCTCTTTCACCTTATTCCATTGTTCTTCTGTCAATTCATGTTGTTTCATGCCTCTACTTTACTGCTTGTTCGTTTATTTGTCTATCTTTAGTTTGAAGACACCCTCTAGCGCAGTGAGACGTGGTCGGAGGAAAATCCTGATGGCCGCTGGCGGAAATTCTCTGCCCAGGAAATTCTGGATCGGGATAAAGCCAGCCTGGATATCTTCTGGATCAAGGATCAATTCCTCGCTGATTTGGATAACCTGCCGGCACCAGATGAACTGGCGGCGGACATTATTGAAAATCTTCAAAGTGCGCTGGATGGATTTCAGGAACTCATGCAGCAACTGAATACAGCGTCAGAGTGATTACTCCGCCATGATGCTTTCTCAAATGCACCCGCAAAGTTCAAGCTTTGCGGGTGTGTATTTTTCTGCAATAATCTATGTGTTGCAATCTCAGGGCTACTGTATCGTGATTCTCTCGATACCTGCCAGCGACGTCACAGCAAAAAGTTTGTCTACGATACAGAAAAATTTTTCAAAAATAAAACGTCGTTTTTGGGTTTCGGAGGTTGTGGTATAGAGATGGGGGCATCCACGTTTCCCAACAGTTGAATTTTATAAATGCGGTCATAAAAAAGTTCCGTTTCAAGTCTTGCGGGTTGTGGTAGAAGGGTGAGGAGAGCCAGTGCAGAAAGACAGAAAAAAACTGACTCAACAGAAAGGGAGGGCAAACACAGCATGAAAGAATCCAGCTATAAGAACTACGACGAGCTGCCACTGTTCCTGAATGCATCGACGGTAGCGAAGGTGCTAGGCGTATCACCATCCAGTGGGTACGAACTGATGCACGAACCGGATTTCTCTGTTCTGAAAATCGGAATCCGGATGGTTGTGCCCAAGGAGAAATTTGTGGAGTGGGTGTCGCGGCACACTCAGGGAGGTGCAGAGTGAAGTACACACCGTGGCCCAAACGTGATCCAGCCAAGAACTACTTCCAGCTGCCCAACGAGATATTCCTGCTGGGTCTGTCGCCCGGTGCACTGGCCGTCTACTCCTATCTGCTCTGCTGTGAGAACCGAAGCACCTATCAGTGCTGGCCCAGCTACAAAACTATCGGCAACGCAGTGCGGATGAGCGCCAACACCGTCCGCAAGTATGTGTGTGAGCTGGAGGAGCGGCAGCTCATCAGTACAGAGAACACAACCGTCACCACCAAGGATGGTCTGAAGCGCAACGGCAATCTGCTCTACACCATCCGTCCAATCCAGCTGGCACTGGATCAGTTCTACGAACAGCAGTTGGCGCGAATAGATGTGGCTGCTGAGCGTCAGCGAGTCGCAATGGCTCTCGCACTTCGCAACGATAGCGCGCACTCAGCGTGACAGCCTGTGCGCCGCCGTGTGGCCTCGCTGGTGTCGCGAGGGTAACAAGCCGATCCTCATCGCAGGCAACGCCGTGTCAAAAGCGTGTGGCCGGTGTGCGCCATCCAGTGAATTCAGCACCAGCGAAAGTGGCAGGTGAACCGGGGGGGTCGAAAGATGTGCAGGATAAAGGCAGGTGGTCGCTTACGCGCCACCCTGCCAGCCACACCGCCCCGCAACGCGGGTCGGGGATTTTCCATAGGTGGTCGGTTTTACCCCCTGTTGGCTGTCTCAGGTGGCCGGAATGAAGAAAAACAGAGGAAAAACCGCCCTGTTTCAACCTTTTCCAAGGTGGCTGTGACAGGTGGTTTTTCAGTAAAAAGGAGGAATTTTCCAATGAGTAAAAATACGCCCGTTTCGGTGGAACCAAACACACCCGCAGAAGTTAAGACGCGCATCCCCGTCTGGCTGTACCCGTCCACGCTGGAAGTGATGGACAGAGCTATGAAAATCGCGAACTCCAAAAGCCGCAGTGAGTATCTGGAGAAGGCCGCGCTGTTCTACGCCGGCTACGTCTCCGGTCAGGACGCCACCGCCTATCTGCCGCCCGCGCTGGCCTCCGTCCTGCACGGCACTGTGCAGGATACGGAGAACCGGCTCTGCCGTCTGCTATTCAAGCTGGCGGTGGAGCAGGACATGGTGATGAATGTGCTGGCGGCGGGGATGGAGATTCCCGATGAGCAGCTCAAGGCACTGCGGGGCCGGTGCGTCCAGAACGTGAAGAAGACCAGCGGCAGCATCTCGCTGGATGACGCCGTTCGCTATCAGAGGGGCGGCCTGTGATCACCTGTACCCTGTTCAAATTCTGCACCGCAAAACAAAGAATAAAAGTGCTGAAAAAAGTAGTAGCTATTCCCGCCAAGGTGTGGTATGTGTTGGTGTTGCAAAGGAGGTAGTTGACATGAGAACGACTCTGGAGGATCTCTACTACGGCAACATCACACCCAGCGAGCAACGGATGGTACCGGGCTCAGAGATGAAGAAGGCGGTAGATCGTGTCACTAAGTGCGAGGAACAGCTGATGGAACTCCTCAACGAGGAGGGGCAGCAGACCCTCACAAGGTTCATCCGCTCCCAGCATGAGATCAACAGCATCACAGCAACCGAAAATTTCATTCTGGGCTTCCGATTGGGTGTCAGGATCATGACTGAGTGCATGGATGACAACGACGGAGATATTCGGAGTGGAGGTGAATAACAGATGGCAAAGCGCAGACCGTCCGGCGACGGCATGGTGCGCAAGCGGGATGACGGTCGCTGGGAGGGCCGCATCGTGGTAGGCCACAAGGAAAACGGTGACTCCATCTTCCGCTACGTCTACGCTCCCACGCAGAAAGAGTTATCTGCGAAGCTCCGCCAGCACATCGACAGCTACCAGGGGGCCGACCTGACAGAACAGAGCAGGATGACCTTGAGTGAATGGCTCAATCAGTGGTTGGAGAACATGGCGGATACTCTGCGGCCCAACACGCTGAGGAACTACCGCAGCTACATCGAGAACCACATCCGCCCCAGCCTGGGTGACAAACAGCTGGCTCGAATCACACCGAAGGACATCCAGCGGTTCTACGAAGCGCTGAGCGATTGTCTGGCCAGTGGTACAGTGCGCCGCATCCACACTACGCTCCACGGTGCGCTGAAGGCGGCGCAGCAGGCTCACCTGATCGCCAACAACCCGACCGAACAGATCATCGCTCCCAGGTTCAGCTATGGAGCGAAACAGGTGCTGACAGACGAGCAGCTGAATGTGTTCATGAAGGTCATCGCAGAGGATGAAATTTGGTGTGACTTCTTCTACACCGAGCTGACCACAGGTCTGCGCCGGGGTGAGATCTGCGGACTCAAGTGGGAGGACTTCGATGAGGTTGCCAGCACGCTGAAGGTCTGCCGCACCGTCTACCAGGAAGCTGGCGGTAGGCTGACTGCTGGGGATACCAAGACCAGCGCAGGCACTCGAAAGATCGTACTGCCAGCCAGTACGGTGCGGGTTCTCGATGAGCGAAAAAAGTTTGCACTGACCGAGTGGATATTCCCCAACCCCCTGAAGCCGGAACAGCCCACCAATCCTGGCTCAGCATACCGCCGGTTGAAGGTCCTGCTGAAACAGGCCGGCCTTCCGAACATTCGCTTCCACGACTTGCGTCACACCTTCGCAACTCACGCTCTGGCATCAGGTGTGGACGTGAAAACCCTGTCCAGTATCCTGGGCCACACCAGGGCGGCGTTCACCTTGGACACCTATACCCACACCACCGGCGATATGCAGAGGCGAGCCTCGGAAGTAGTAGGAGATTTCTTGACAGACATTTTCGGAGAGGAGTTGAGACCGTGGGAAGAAAGCGCAAAAGTGGCGAGGGTACAGTCCGGCTGAGAAAAGACGGACGTTAGGAGGGCCGAGTAGTCATCGGCTATGATGACAAAGGTCTGCCCAAGACAAAAAATGTGCTGGCCAAGACCAAGGCGGAGTGCGTGGAGAAACTGGAGTCGCTGAAAGAGTCCGTGGTCCCCGCAACCGCTGTCAAGATCAGAGCGGATATACCCTTCGGCGAGTGGGTGGAATTCTGGTATGAAAACTACAGCAGGCCAATGCTCCGTCCCAGTTCGCAGCGATCCTATGAGGATTTTATCCGGCTCTACATCCGTCCAAAACTGGGCAGCGTTCCCCTGAACAAGCTGACAACAAATGACCTCCAGCAGTTTTTCAACTGGATGAGGAAGGACGGACGTACGCTGCTTAGAGAATCCAGAGGCGGTGGTCTTTCAGACAATATGGTACGCAACTGTCACAGTCTCTGCCGCAGGGCCTTGGAAAAAGCTGTGGCAGACCGATTGATCGTAGAGAATCCTATCGAGGGATGCAAAGCTCCGCCAATCAAACGGGAGGAGATGCAGCTGCTCACCAGGGAGGAGTTGCAAAGACTGCTCATCCAGGCCAAAGACGAAGGTTACTATGAGGTGTTCCTGCTGGAACTGACCACTGGACTTCGCGTGGGAGAACTGATGGCGCTCCAGTGGGATGATCTAAATTTTAAAACTGGGGAACTGCGGATCGAGCGGCAGGCCTATCGAACCAAAGAGAAACTGCTGATCCAGGAACCCAAGACCAAGGCGTCCATCCGAACAGTGATTCTTCCCCCGCCTGTGGTCGAGGCGCTGAAGGAGTACAAGAAAACCGTCTCCTCCCGATGGATGTTCCCCTCGCCCAAAAAGGAGGACGCTCCGCTGGCTCCAGCAGCCGCCAGCCACAGGCTGAGTAAAATCCTATCGCATGCTGGGTGCAAAAAGGTTCGCTTCCACGACCTCCGGCATGTTTTCGCCACTAACGCTCTGGAGCATGGGATGGATGTAAAGACCCTGTCCACCGTCATCGGTCACGTCTCCAGCGCCACTACGCTGAACGTTTACGCCCATGTCACAAGCGATATGCAGAGGCAAGCCGCCGCCAAAATTGACCAGGGCATTGGTAAAGTAGAGATTTCCGCAGAGAATCCCCAGGCTGTAGCCAGCCGCACCATGACAGATTTCAAACCCAAGCGGGGCAAGCGCCGTTACTGGGGCAGTGGATACTTGGGGCAGACCAAAAGTGGGCGCTGGAACGGAAGGTACACGGTGACTTGGCCCGATGGGACAAAGAGCACCCGAGACATCTACGCAGACACAGAAGAGGAATGTGAAAAGTTGCTGGCAGTAATGATAACCGAGATGAAAACAGAGGTGGCTGCTGAAAAGGAGCGGCTGATGGCAGAGAATAGAGCAAGCTGAAAACTGCGGCCCACCGGGACACTCCGGTGGGCCAGTTTTTCTCTGTCTGTGGGCAAATATGTGGTCAAGAAGTGCCTGGCCGTACCAAGCAAACAGAAATTGTCACAAGAATGGCGGGTTTGAGAAAGATAACAGAGATTTTCAGGGGTATAAATCAGCCCATATCCCCAGAGTAGCATGTGCGCTGGTACAAACAAAGAATAAACCCACTCTGCGTAAGGTTCACATCTGGAGCCAGAAACTCTCAATATTCAGCTTTTTTGATACAATCCTCTGTAATATACCGGAAAGTATCTGTATTCCAAAGGAGAATTGTCTGATGTATTATCACAAATTAGACACATTCATTCAAATTGCGGGTACCGGGAGTTTCTCCAAGGCAGCAGAGGCGCGGTCCATGTCTCTGCCTGCCTTTGTGCAAAATGTCCTATGTGCGGAACTTACAATTTTGTAAATAAAGTCTTTTGAAAAATGTGCAGATTCATAGTAAAATGATTTTATATAAAGAAATGGAGGACCATTTGTTATGAAACGCATCAAAGCGGCCTGCCTGGAGCAGACGATTCACTTTCAGCTGAAGGATGGAATTTCCCCGGAACTGGCCAGGCAGCAGGTCCGCCAGGAATATGAATCCTACAAGATGCAGATGGACCGGCACAGGACGCAATACAAAATCATAGAGGAAGCCGAACAGAGTGACGGCTCTCTGATTATCAAAATCAAAAGGCAGAACAACACTCAGCCTGTGGGCGACTACCTGGACTGAACGCTATGTATGAAGTGGGAACGCTGGTCCTGTATGACAAGAGAGGCGTTTACAGAATCGAAAGTATGGGAGCGCCGCCAGTCCGGGAAATCAGCGGCGATTATTACAGGCTGTGCGCCGTATTTTCCAACAGCAATGAGATCATCTATACACCCGCAGACACGGTTTCGTCTATGCGTCCCTTAATCAGCGGCAGCGAAGCGGCTCATTATCTGGAGCTGTTTTCCCAACTGGAACCTCATGTATTCCATTCCGGTAAGCCGATGGACCTGACCGCTCACTATCAAAGTATGCTTGCCTCCCGCAAGGTGGAGGATTGCCTGCTTTTAATCAAGGAAATCCATATCAGACAAAGGGAGATGGCCCGGCAAAAGAAACGGCTGGGACAGAGGGACACCCAATATTTGAAGCTGGCAGAAAAATTGATTTGCGAGGAATTTGCTGTTGTTTTGGATACCACACCAGATTTGATCAGGGAGCGCTTATACGCAGGCATGGGGCATAAAGCCACTGCTTAAACCGAACAGCGCAATATGACGGCAGGGAGTCCGCACGACTCCCTGCCGTTTCTTTCTGCTCACAGATGGCTGACGTAACCGCAAATCAACTCCGCCGTTTTCTCCGGTCCAATGGAGCTGTCCACGCTCAACTCATATTGATGCGCCTCACCCCAGGTATGACCGGAAATGCTCTTATAGTAGGAACCTCTGGCGCTGTCGGAGCGGGCAATACTCTTCCTGCCCTCTTGCTCGGTGTCGCCGTACATCTCCATTACTTTTTTCACTCGGTATTCCTTGGGAGCATGGATAAAGATCCGCACCACGTTTTCCCGGTTCCGCAGGACGTAATCCGCCGCCCGGCCCACGATGACACAGGAGCCGGAATCGGCAATCATGTTGATGGCCTTGTCCTGGGCGACCACCGCCTGCTGGACGGCGCTGGTGCTGAGGTACAGCTCCCGCATGACGGCGTTTTCATCGGAGTTGATGCCGGAAATGAACTCCTTGGCCAGTCCGCTCTCCCGGGCGGCCAGAGCGGTCATCTCCTTGTAGTAGCAGGGAATGCCCAGCTTCTCGGCCACCAGTTGGCCAATCCGTTTCCCGGCGGTACTGTGTTCCCGGGCAATGGTGATGATGACGCCGGGACGGGACTTTTGCAGGACAGGCTTGCTCTCCGAGGGCCGGCCGTCCTCCACCTTCAGATGGTTCCAGAGGCGGAGCATCACGACCGCTGTCACCGCAATGGCCAGCACATCGGCAATGGGCGCGGCCCAGAAGATACCGGTTACACCCCAGACCATAGGCGCCGCGATGGAAAACACAATCAGCAGCACGTCACGAAGAATGGACAGCGGCGCGGCGGCTTTCGCGTGGCCGATGGATTGCAGGAAAATAGCGCATACCTTCTGAACACAGGTGAACAGGATCAGGGACAGGTAAATCCGCAGGCACTGCACCGCGAACTGGGTGTACAGCTCCCCGTCCGCTCCGAACATCCGGATAAAGAACAGGGGGAACGCTTCAAACAGGATCGTACAGACCAGGCAGACAATGGCCGTCCATTTGACGATCAGCCCCAGCAGTTCCCGCACCCGGCCAAACTTTTTTGCGCCGTAGTTATAACCCACGATGGGCTGCGCACCGGCGGCAATGCCAATAGCGATGTTCAGCACGATCTGGAACAGCTTCATAATGACCACGAACGCCGCCAGAGGGATATCCGCTCCGTAGGGAGAAACAGCACCGTACTTTACAAGCAGAATGTTGTTGACCACCGTAATGACCACGATGGACAGCTGTGTCAAAAAGCTGGACGTGCCCAGGGCCATGACCTGCTTGAGAAGGGCCGGGTCAGGCCGGAAGCTGGCCAGGGAGATACGGAAGGATTTACTGCGGGTCAGATAGGCCGCACAGATTAAAAAGCTGACAAACTGCCCCAGGATGGTGGCGTAGGCCGCGCCCTTGATTCCCATATCCAGCAGGAAGATGGCCACCGGATCGCCGATGATGTTCAGCACCGCCCCTACCAGCATGGCCCCCATGGCGTACTTGGGGCTGCCGTCTGCCCGGATGATGGAGGCCAGGGTATTCTGCACCAGGGCCAGGGGCATCATGGCGTAGATGATGAAGCCGTAGTCGTGGGCCAGGGACAGGTTGGCGTCCGTGGCTCCGATGAGCCGCAGAAGGCCGTCCCCCCAGCCGTAGCTGATGAGGACGATGACCAGACCTCCGAGGAAGGAGAACAGGATGCTGTTGCCCACGCTTCGGTGAATGTTCTCTGTCTCATTTTTCCCCAGGGATACGCTGAGGGATGCCGCTGCGCCGTCACCGAAGAACAGCGACACGCCCCAGCCGATCACCGTGATGGGAAAAATGACCCCGGTGGCGGCGTTGCCCAGGTAGCCCACGCCGTTGCCCACGAAGATATGATCCACGATGTTGTACAGGCAGGAGATGATGAGGGAAAAGATGCAGGGGACCGCGAATTTCAGCAAAAGCTTACCGGTCTTTTCCGTCCCAAGATAGCTGGATGTTTGCATAGTTGAAATACCTCCGTTTTGATTTGTGGACAAAAAGGCACACGCATCTGCGTGTGCCCTTCAAAGCAGAACGACACACACAGAGCATACCCGTACCGTAATCAGGCTTACGTGCAATGCACTGCGTGTGTCGTTGAATGTCCGTATTGAATTGACGGTGTTTAGTTTAGCAGAGCGGGCTGGAAAAATCAAAGGTCATCTTTCACAAACTTTATTGCCGTACAGCAGGGCAATCATTTCCACGCAGGTGTCGATTCCCAGCACCCCGCTGTTGAGCGCGGCGTGATAATTCTGGACAACGCCCCACTTCATACCCGTGTAAAACCGATAGTAGGCGGCGCGGCGCTTATCCTTGTCCCGGAGGCGTTTTTCCGGCGATTCATCCCGCACTCCGTATTGCTCGACAATCCGTCTGGCCCGCTGTTCCATATCCGAATAGATGAAAATATTCAGACAGTCCGCCGCTTCCCGCAGGATATAATCCGCACAGCGGCCTACGATCACACACGGCTCCTTCTCCGCTAGTTCCAGGATGATCCTCCGCTGAACGCACCATAGATCATCCTGAACGGAATGTCCGCTGCGGTCACGGTCTGAGAACGCGCCGGCCAGCCAGCTGCCGTGAGAGGCGTATTCACCCCGCTCGGCGATGTACTCTCTGGACAGCCCGGTTTCTTCTTCCAGCTTTCCTATTAACTCCGCGTCATAGCAGGGAATCCCCAGCTCCGCGGCGGTTTTTCTGCCAATGGTTCTGCCGCCGCTGCCAAATTCACGGCTGATGGTAATGATTCGATTACTCATGCCCTGTCCCCCTCCTTTTTCCGTGCTCTAAAGTCTTGTAAGTATATTGAATGACGATTACGCAGATTACAAATGTCAGCAGGTCGGAAACCGGCATGGAGTACAGCACCCCGTCCAATCCGAACCACAGGGGAAGCAGTAGGGCAAACCCCACGCCAAACAGCACCTCCCGCACCATGGAGATGGCGGTAGAGGCGAAGGCCCGGCCCAGAGCTTGCAGATAGATGAACGTGCCCTTGTTTACCGTGGCCAGGACCGTCATGCACAGGTAGACCCGGAAGCACTTCACCGCGTATTGCGTATAATACACGCTTTCATTGGACGTGCCGAAGATTCCGATGAGCTGGTGGGGGAACAGCTCCACAATGAGCAGCGCCGCTGCCCCGACAATGGCCTCTGCTGCCAGCAAACGGGTAAACAGAGACTTGGCCCGGTCATTGCGGCCCGCCCCGATGTTGTAGCCCACCACCGGGATGCAGCCCGCCGCCAGCCCTACAGAGACGGAGATGACAATCTGGAAAAACTTCATCACGATTCCCAGCACCGCCATGGGAATCTGGGTGTACTGCGCCTGCCCAAAAATAGGGTCAATGGCGCTATATTTCAACGTCATGTTTTGAATCGCCGCCATTGCCATGACCAAGGAGATTTGAGACAGAAAGCTGCAAATGCCCAAGGGCAGATATTTCTTCGCCAGATCGCCGTGGAGCCGAAAGCTCCTCCATTCCAGCCGGACAGCCTTCATGTGGCACAGATACCAGATGGCCAGAGCGGCGGTTAAAATCTGCCCCAGCACGGTGGCCACCGCCGCGCCCATCATGCCCCACCGGAAGACAAAGATGAAAATGGGGTCCAGAATGATATTGGCCAGCGCCCCCGCCAGCGTGGAGGCCATGGCGAACTTGGGACTGCCGTCGGAGCGGATAATGGGGTTCATAGCCTGCCCAAACATATAAAAGGGCACTCCCAGGGGAATCCAGAAGAAGTATTCCTTGGCATGGTGAAAGGTTTCTTCATTGACCCGGCCTCCGAACAGGGTCAGGATAGGCTCCTGAAAGGCCAGATAGAGGGCCGTCAAAACCAGGCCGGAGATGACGCACAGCAGCACCGCGCTGCCGATGCCCTTGTGGGCGGCGTCCCGGTTCCCGGCTCCCAGGCTGATGCTGACGAAGGCGCAGCAGCCGTCCCCGATCATCACCGCGATGGACAGGGCCACCACCGTCAGCGGAAAGACCACCGTGTTGGCGGCGTTTCCATAGGAACCCAGATAGTCTGCGTTGGCAATGAAAATCTGGTCCACGATGTTGTAGAGCGCGGCCACCAGCAGGGAGATGACGCAGGGGACGGCGTACTTCGCCATCAGAGCGCCCAGCGGCTCTGTTTCCAAAAAAGAATTTGCTTTTTGTTCCATATGTTCCTCCATATAAAAACAGTGGCAGCCCATGCAGTTGGATTTATACCACATGGGCCACACACTGTTTTTTATTGGCACTGTTATTTACTTAAAAAGGGACTTACACGGCGCTGTTCCAAGGCCTTCCTGTCCGCCCGGTTCGAAAGCTGTAAGCGGAAGTGTCACCCTGCTCACCGCCTGCATAGTCCATACCCGAATAAGAATGGTCATCCTTGATTCGGTCCTCTTTTCCACTCCGATAACCGTAGGCGGACGTATCGCCCTGCTCACCGCCCTCGTAGTTCATCCCCGCATAGGGAGCGGCCTGGGCAGTCCGCCCCTCTTTACCGGCTTGGAATCCATAGGTGGAATGATCTGCTCCGGCGGCGGAGGCACTGGTGACCGCAGAGGTCATTATAACAGAAGCTGCAAGAACCGTGGCAAAAATGCGATTGTGTTTCATGAAAAATACCTTCTTTCTTAAAAATAAAAACAACGTGCAGCGATCAACCGGACTTATGCGGTATCGCTGCACGTTGCACTGTCAATATAGCACTGTGCAAGTCAAAAAGTCAAGTTTGATTTTTTGATTTTAATCATTCTCAAACAATTCTCAAATATTCCAAAAACATTTGACTGGTATTCTTAAAAGCAAACCATGGGAGGTGTTGCGCTTATGAGATCAGCGATCTATTTAGGGCGGGAAGATGTGAAAATCAGAGAACTTCCTGACCCCGTATGCGGTGACAACGACGTTGTAATTAAAAACATCTACTCCAGCATTTGCGGCACAGATGTGGCCGTTTACACGCATGGCCCAGGCACAGGGCATCGGGTAGATATAGGCGGCGAGTTTGGACACGAAACGATCTCTCGGATCACAGCGGTCGGAAAGAATGTCACAGATTTTAAGGTCGGTGAGCGGGTGTATCCCTATCCCCGCTATGCGAAGAATGATACAAAAAGAGCTGGGACTATCGGTGGCTTTTCGGAATATATCCTTGTGCCGGAAGCAAAACGGGATCATTCCCTCTATGCGGTTCCGGAGAACATATCCGACCGTCTCGCCTGCCTGATTGAGCCGTTTACTGTAGGCTGTCGGGCGGCACGGCGGGGCCAGCCCAAAGAGGGAGAAACCGCTGTCGTGTTTGGCTGCGGGACGATTGGGATCGCCGCCGCTGTTGCCCTGAAATACTTTGGCGTGAACAAAGTCATGATTTGTGATGTTTCTGATTTTCGCTTGCAGATCGCTGAAAAGCTGGGCTTTGCCGTATGCAATACCGAAAAGACTGATTTTATCCAAACGGCAGCCGCATACTTCGGGACAGCTCCCGCCTTGACAGGTCATGCTCCTGACATTGACTGCTGGATCGATGCCGCCGGTGCGGAAAGTATTTTGGCCTCTTTTATGCAGCATGGAAAAATCAACAGCCGATATGTCATTGTGGCCGTAAACAACAAGCCTCGCCAGATCGACCTCCTGCATATGACCTATGCACAGAAAAGTATCATCGGCTCCGGCGGATACTTCCCGGAGGATGTTCACGATGTCCTGACGATCATGGCCAGCGAAAGATGGAATTTGGAATCCATTATTACGCAGGAGTTCCCTCTGGAACGGATCTCCGAGGCTATCCAGATCGCCAGTGATCCCAGCAGGGCTTTTAACGTAATCATCCGTATGTAACACGGGACATTCAAAATTTCAAAAAAATTATCTTTTAATAATTCTCAAACAAATCCCAAACTTTACAAAAACAATCGCGCTGTATGATACAGATAACAAGCAAAATACAGCTTGAAATTAAAAAACGGAGGTTTTCCAACATGTCAAAGAAAGATTTTGTGTCCCTTATCCTGAGCGTGGTCGGAGGCATTTTGTTTGCCCTGGGTATGTGCATGGCGCTGCTGCCGGAATGGGGCGCCATGACGCAGGGGATCGTGATCGGCGTGATCGGTCTGGCGGTGCTGCTGGTTATGGTCATGGTGCGCCGCAAGATGGACGGCAAACCCGCTATCGTATTCAACGGCAAGGCAATCGCCATCACACTCTTTGGCATTGTCGCAACCGTGGTGTTCGGTGTTGGTATGTGCATGACCATGGTCTGGAACATGATGGTTCCCGGCGTTGTCGTCGGCATCATCGGCATCGTCCTGCTGCTCTGCCTCATCCCCATCTGCAAGGGCCTGAAATGAGGCGGGCAGGATGAAGAAATTTGTGATTTCTGCCGCTATTGCCGCTGCTGCCGGACTCGCTGCGGCGCTTGCCGTGGCCGTTCATAAGGCAAAAGAGCGTACATGTTGATTTGGGAGGTAAAACGTGTCTGATTTCAGAAAAGCAAACGAGGAGATCGCGGAGGCCGTCACCGGCGGTTTCCAGAAGATCGAGGACGGCGTTGTTGACGGTTATAAGAAAATCGAGAGTACCGTTGTCGGCGCGTATCAGAGTATTGAGGATCAGTTTGTCGCCCGCTATCTGCTCCATGAAGGGGAAACCGTAGAGCAGGCCAAGGAGCGGCTGGCACAGGAGCAAGCCGCTCTCAGAGAAGCGCAGAAGGCAGAGGCGGAAAAACGTGCCGCAGAGCAAAAGGCGCGAATCGAGACCAGTAAATATACCGGCAGGCCGTAATGTGCCACCCGATCGACCCATGCCGCCGCTGGCGGCACGGGTCAATTTTTTCAAAAAATCCGCAAATATAGAAAACGCAAACAAAACTTTAACATTTCTATGGTACAATCAGAAAAACAGCTTGCGGAGGTTTGGCCTATGTTCAAAATATTAGTTGTCGAGGATGACAAGGACTTAAATCGGGCTGTGTGCGCTTTCCTCAATCAAAGCGGCTATGAGGCGTCCGGGTGTCTGAACGCCAGTGACGCCTATGACACGATGTATAACAGCACCTTTGATTTGATCGTGTCCGATATTATGATGCCCGGTATTGATGGTTATGAATTTGCCGCAACTGTGCGGGAGTTGGACGAAAATATCCCCATCCTGTTTATGACGGCGCGGGATGATTTCGCGTCTAAGCAGCGGGGCTACCGGGTAGGTATCGACGATTACATGGTGAAACCCATCGACCTGGACGAACTGTTTTTGCGGATCGGGGCGCTCCTGCGACGGGCGAAGATCGCCAGCAGCCACCGCCTGGAGGTGGGTAAGCTGGTGCTGGACGCGGATGACCGCACGGCCTGTCTGGATGGGGAGGAGATCCCGCTGACCCATCGGGAGTTCAACATCCTTTACAAGCTGCTGTCCTATCCGAAAAAGGCGTTTACCCGGTCGCAGCTGATGGACGAATTTTGGGATGCGGATTCCTCGACCACTCCGAGGGCTGTGGATGTCTACATGACAAAGCTGCGGGATAAGTTTTCCGGCTGTGACGATTTTGAGATCGTGACGGTGCGGGGGCTGGGTTACAAGGCGGTGCTGAAATGAACCGGAGACAAAGCAGGGCCTCACGCTGGCTGGGGGCGCTATGGCAATATTTTGTGTTTTTCCTGCTGATTGCATTTGTCGTCACCTGCTGTATGCTGCTGTTTTTAAAAACCTTACAGGCCAATATGGAAATGCCGCTGACCCAGGAGATGCTCGAAACATCCGCCAGGCTGACGTTCTGGAATGTGGTGCTGATCAGCTTTCTCTGCACGGTCATAGACAGCGTGCGCCGATGGTTTCTTGTGACAAGGCCCGTTCAGCGCATTGCGGATGCCGCCGGACAAATCACGCAGGGCGATTTGTCGGTACGTATCCGGCCGGTTTTCACTATGGGCGGGCAGGATGGGTTTAACACCATCATTCAGTCATTCAACCAAATGGCCGAGGAATTATCCGGCATTGAAACCCTGCGTACTGATTTTATCTCCAACGTGTCCCACGAACTGAAGACGCCGCTGGCCATCATTCAAAATTATGCAACGATGCTTCAGCAGCCCAATCTCCCGGAGGAACAACGACGGGAATACGCAAAAGCCGTCGCAGATGCCTCCCGCCGCCTGTCCAGCCTGATTACAAACATCTTAAAACTGAACAAGCTGGAAAATCAGCAGATTTATCCGGAGAGGGAACGCTACGATTTAGGCGAACAGCTGTGTCAATGCCTGCTGACCTTTGAGGACGTATGGGAAGAAAGCGACATTGAGTTGGATACAGAATTGGCTGAACATGTGCTGATTCTATCTGATGCGGAATTGATGACGCTGGTATGGAATAATCTGATTTCCAACGCATTGAAATTTACGTCCCCCGGCGGACGTGTTACCGTAAGTCTGGAGACAGAAGGGGATTTCGCCGTTGTGCAAATTCGTGACACCGGCTGCGGCATCCCGCCGGAGGTGGGCGAGCATATTTTCGAGAAGTTTTATCAGGGCGATACTTCCCACGCCACGCAGGGGAACGGCCTGGGGCTGGCCCTGGTCAAACGGGTGATGGATATCGTAAACGGGGATATCTCCGTTGCCAGCGAAGTGGGGAAAGGCAGCACCTTTACCGTCAGGATACGGAGGGAGCAGAATGGAACGGGCTAAAAAAGTGATCGGCGCCGTCCTTTTTCCAAAGGCGGCGGTCATTGTGCTTTGCGCTGTCCTTGCCGCCCTACTGCTGATTTACACCTTTGGCTTTTATGGAACCGGCGGATGGATCGCCTATGTGTCTTATGCTTTTTCGGCGTATGCCCTTGTCATCGTCTGCATCGGATTGTGGTCGATGAAAAACAGCGCCGCGGTGAAACACATGAAGGATACTGTGCTTGAAATGGCAGGCCAAAATCCATATGTCAGCCGCTATAGGACAGACACCGTATTCAAAACAAAAATCTCTCTGCTTTTGTCGCTGGCACTCAACACGGGATATGCGGTGCTGAAATTTGTTACAGGCGTTTTCTACGGCTCAGCGTGGCTGATTACTTTGGCGGCATACTATACCCTGCTTCTGACGATGCGGTTTTTACTGCTCCTCCATATCCACAGGAATACAAGGGATATGGCTGCGGAATGGAAGCGATGCCGTGCCTGCGGCGTTGTGCTGCTCCTTATGAATATCATCCTGACCGGGATGGTCATACTTGTCCTGCAGCGCGGCGAGGGCTTTGTATACCCAGGCTTTTTGATTTATGGAATGGCCTTGTACGACTTCTGCACAATGACGATGGCGATTGTCAATCTGGTCAAGAGCCGAAAGCGGAAAAGCCCTGTCCTGACAGCGGCAAAAGTAATCAATGTAGCCGCTGCGCTGATTGCCATGCTGTCGTTAGAAACTGCAATGATTACGCAATTCGGGGCAGAGGACGGAGAAGTGTTCCGTCATACGATGATCGCGTCAACAGGCGGCGGGATCTGTGTTGTCATGGTGGTTATGGCTGTGTTGATGATTGCAAGGTCTACAAAAAATATCAAGGAACTCAAACACCAAAACGGCTGAAAGGAATCAATGCTATGGATACAAACGGCAAGACTTTTACCTACACCTACTCCGCCTCCCAGCAGGAAGAGCTCAAGCGCATCCGTGAAAAGTATGCCGAACCTACGGAGGCAGAGGACAAGATGGAGAGGCTGCGCAAATTGGATGCAAGCGTGACAAAACCAGGTATGATCGCTGCTTTGACCATGGGTATTGTCAGCGCTTTGGTAATGGGATTCGGTATGTGCTGCACGATGGTATGGGCGGATACGCTTTTTGTTCCCGGCATTGTGATTGGCGTGACCGGCATTACCGGAGTGTGCGCCGCTTATCCTTTATATGCTCATATCACAAAAAAGCAGCGCAGAAAGTTGGCTCCTGAAATTATGCGGCTGGCAGATGAACTGATGAAGTAATGGATTTTTAAGTGACCGGGCATTCTATGTTGAACCTGGGAACGGTTTTCTTTGTAGCGGGATTTACCTTGATGCTGCCGCCGTATGTGGCACTGGGATAAAAAGTGGATCTGTTGAAAATTGCGGTATAGCAGAAAGTATGAGGCACAGGACCATTTGTCTATCACATGGCAATGGCCTGTGCTTTGAATTTACCCATAACAAAAGCTCTCTGTGGACAGTGTGAGCAGGCGCATTACATAAGGGCGGGAGATCCTACGCTCTGAGCTGGTGAACATTTTGCAACCTCGGTTATAAAAAAGTCTCGTTTCAAACGTTTACAGTTACCTTGTTCATTGGGATGCGGGAAGGTGAGGCGCTTGGGCTGTACTGGGACTGTATCGACTTCGGAAAGGGCACCATCTTAATGGAAAAACAGCTTCAACGAGAAAAGAGACCCGGCGGAAAATACATCTTTGCCCCACTGAAAAATGATTAATCTCGTCGAATCACACCAGCTCCTTGGGTAATGCAGGTTCTGAAACATCATCGGGCCAAACATGCAGAGCAAAGATTGAAGCTGGGGCCCGCATGGGAAAATACCGGATTAGTGTTCACAGATGAAAACGGCCATCACCTGGCAATTCACACTGTTTATAAAGCGTTTAAGGCAATCGCCGCCTCTATTGGATGCCCTGACGCAAGGGTGCATGACCTCCGGCACTCCTACGCCGTGGCCGCCATCCGCTCCGGGGACGATATTAAAACGGTGCAAGGCAACCTGGGCCACGCCACGGCCAGCTTCACCCTGGATGTATACGGCCACGTTTCCCAAAAGATGCGCCAGCAGTCCGCCGAGCGCATGGAGCAGTTTATCCGCAAGGTGTCCGCGCAGCCCTGCAAAATCCCGGAAAGGGTCGGCGTAAGGGTCAACGGACAGCAAAAATCCCTAGAATCGCTGCGATTCCAGGGATTTTACTGGCGCGGAAGGAGGGATTTGAACCCTCGCACGGTTTTACCCGCCTACTCCCTTAGCAGGGGAGCCCCTTCGGCCACTTGGGTACTTCCGCGTGTCGAAAACATCAATCAAGATGAAATTGTAATCTGGCGGAGAGAGTGGGATTCGAACCCACGGCCCTTGCGGGTCACCGGTTTTCAAGACCGGCTCCTTAAACCACTCGGACATCTCTCCATAAAGAAAGCCGTCCAAACACAATGCGTATGATACCATACCGGGCGGGGTTTGTCAATGGGGAAGTTGCGTTGTGCCCGGGAAGACGGTGGAATTTTCCCTTGAATTCCCATCAGAACTGTGGTATTTTAAAAGCAGTGAACTTTTTTGGAGGGGACCCCATGAAGATTTCCACAAAGGGGCGGTATGCCCTTCGGCTGATGGTGGATATTGCCCAGCATGTGGTCCATGCGCCCGCCTGTGGCCCCCAGTATCACTATCTGGGTACAGCCCGTGGCCAGGGCCTTTAAAAGGGCAAGTTCCGTATCGGTCTCATCCTTTTCCGGCTGGCGGGCATCCCATACAATGTGTTCCATCCTCCTGTAATATGCCAGCACCTCCGGCTTCACCGTGTCAAAATCACCTACTATCATATCCGGTTCCAGTCCCAGGGCCTTTACGGCCTCCAGCCCGGCGTCCACTGCGATTATTTTATCAAATGTTTCCTGTTCCAAAAAAGAGCCGGCGAAAGACAGGTCCAGTTTTCCGCCGGTAATGATTAGACATCGTTTCATATCCTTATCCCTTACTTGGTCAATCCATACTGAATTAATCCATACTGAATCAATCCTTTGTCCAGGTTCCTGAGAAACTCACTGCATGGAGTTGAATATCTCCACGAATTCCTTTGTCCTTGCAGCCGCATCC